>SKFA01000003.1_pt1 | contig 324904 bp, 336 predicted proteins | sample 4820291 | NCBI WGS metagenome assembly SKFA01 (sample SAMN11008795, study PRJNA524170) | human gut metagenome | isolation source: fecal sample from pouch patient p30 | place: Israel: Tel-Aviv | reverse complement strand
AAAAATAGTAAAATAACAAGTGCATTCTCCAGACGATTGAGTAACTTGCATTCAAGTTTATCGCAGTGAGGGTGTTTTTTATTGTTTAGAATTTTCTCTTGACTTTTTATATAGAATGTCTCCTTTCAAAATGGTATTTTTCTTGTAAATTAGTCAAGATATCGCTAAAATCACTTTTCAACTAATTATTAGGTAATCTTAAAATAAACGATTCGTATGGTGCTAACACAAGCTGCTTTAGGTTTATAATTCCATTTTTGTTATAATTTGATAAGATAATCTCAGCAGAAGCGTTATATGAAAAAGATTGTTCAGTCTCATAAAAATTACAAATAATTAATAACTTTTCTGTACCTAAACTTCTTGTATAAGCATAGATGTTTTCATCATTTGGTAATAGCAACTCATAGATTCCATGCACTAGGGTTTCTTCTGTTTTTCGGAGTTTAATAAGACTCTGATAATAATAAAAGATTGATTGTTTATCATCTAATGACTGTTTCGCGTTAATTGTTATGTAATTTTTATTTACAGGTAACCAAGGCGTCCCGCTGGTAAAACCAGCGGCATAGCTGTCATCCCATTGCATAGGAGTCCTAGCATTATCTCTCGCTTTCTTTTTAAGTGCAGCAAGCACTATTTCTTTTGGTTCTCCTTTTTCTAAACGTAATTTTGCCATATGACGACTCTCAATGTCTTTAAAATCAGCTATACTATTAAAATCAGCATTTGTCATTCCCAGCTCTTCACCTTGAAAAATATAAGGTGTTCCCTTCATTCCGTGTAGAAGAGTTGCAAGCATTTTAGCTGACTCTATGCGATACTTTCCTGCATTTCCCCATCTTGAAACAATCCTAGGTAAGTCATGATTACTCCAAAATAAACTATTCCATCCTTTTCCTTCCATTTCAGTTTGCCATTTTGAAAATACTCGTTTTAAATCAGGAAGATATAGTGGTTTTAAATCCCATCTTTGTTTTCCAGCTATTTTATCAAGATTTATCTGTTCAAATTGAAAAATCATACTTAACTCCTTGCGTTCAGGAGCTGAATACAATGTAGCTATCTCAGGGGTTGCCCCCCAACATTCCCCTACGGTCAATAAATCAGAGTTCCCAAATGTTTTTGCGTTCATTTCTTGTAGGTAATCATGTAGTTTAGGTCCATTCTCTTTTATTTTTTGATCAGGTTGTTTCCCAATCAAATCAATGACATCCATTCGAAAGCCACCAATACCTAAATCAATCCAGAAGTTCATCATCTTCCATATTTCATTTCGCATATTTGGGTTTTCCCAATTCAAATCAGGTTGCTTTTTGCTGTAAAAGTGAAGATAGTATTCTTCTGTCTCTTCTGAATACTCCCAAGCACTGCCTCCAAAATTAGATTCTAAATCATTTGGTGGCTGATTTCCTACTCCCTTTCTCCATATATAATAATCTCTGTATGTGCTATTTTTTGAAGTTTTAGCTTCTATAAACCACTCATGTTCATCGGAAGTATGATTGACAACTAAATCTATAATAATTTTAATATTATGATTTTCACATTCTCTAATTAAATTTTTCATATCTTCCATCGTTCCATACATAGGATCAATACCATAGTAGTCAGAAACATCATACCCATTATCCACACCTGGAGATGGATACATCGGACTTATCCATAGAACGTCTATTCCAAGCTTTTCTAAATAAGGTAGTTTTTCCTGTATTCCTTTGATATCACCAATTCCATCACCATTGCTATCTTTAAAGCTTTTGGGATAAATTTGATACACAACACTATTCATCCACCATTTTTTAATCGTTATTTTTCTCCCCTCCTTGCTTTTAGCTTCTATTTAAAGTATAATATTTCTAAAATGTATTCGCTTGCAAAAAATTCTCATTTAATAACACAATATTAAGATTTAGGAGAAATTATGGAACATACTTATCTAGAAAACAAATCCCATGGTACATCTTTTTATCCCCTTCAGGTATATTCACATGCCGATAAAAATGGTTTTTATTTTGTTAGCCAACATTGGCATGATGAAATGGAGTGGATTTATGTCGAAGAGGGATTACTCAATATCATCGTTAGTGGTCAGCAACTGCAAATTTCTGCTGGGGAATTTTGTTTTATTAACTCTGGAGAATTGCACGAAATCAGTTCATCCAAAGGCAATACTCTTCACCATGCTATTGTTTTTTCTCCCCAGCTACTTAATTTTGCATATTATGACGTCTGCCAACATCATTTCTTAGAACCAATAACAGGTTCACAACTATTATTTCCTACGATCTACCAAGTTTCAGGCGATTTACATCAGAAAATCTTACAACATTTTAAAAAGATTATTAGCCTTTACCATGAATTATCAGAACTGCATTTCTTTGAAATAAAGATAAATCTCATGCAGGTAATAGGATTGTTATTAAAAGAAAGTGTTTTTTACAAAAACATGAGTACAAATAAGGACACTACTTCTACAAAACTTTTAAAAAAAACAGTCGATTACATCCAAAAAAATTATATGACTCCTATTTCTTTAAAAGATTTATCTGCAAAAATGTACATGAGTCCTAATTACTTCTGTAGTTTTTTTCATAAAAAAACAGGAAAAACTCCAATAGCCTTTATAAATGATTACCGTATTGAAAAAGCTGCTAATCTATTATCAAATACCGAGTTACCTATCACACAGATTGCTCCTGCGGTAGGTTTTCAAAATCTTAGTTATTTTATTAGAAAGTTCAAAGAAAAGAAAAAAGTCAGTCCTAAACGCTATCGAGAGCTAGCAAAGTCACTACAGTAAGTATCCTGCAAATAGAAACTGACTAAATAATGCTATTCTACACTTCATATAGGTAACCTATTACTCAAAAAGACCGTCAGCTTAAGCTAAACGGTCATTTTTAATGTTTTTATAATTTCACAACTTCTAGCTGTTCGCCACCAAGCAAGACGAGATATTTATCAACGTTTTTTCTATCATAAGACTTGCTGAGAGCTTCTGCATATAAAGCCATTTGTCCTTGATAGCGTTCCTTGATTTCCTCGCTATTTTTGTATTTATCAGTCTTGTAATCAAAGAGTACGATGCGGTCATCTAAGACAAGGTAACCATCGACAATCCCACGGACAACGAATTTTTCCTTACTGTCAGGGTCCTCTTTTAACATGGCAAAAGGTGCTTCACGATAAATCTTGTCCGTATGTTGCTGAATCAACTGACCGAGCTCTGAATTTTCAAAAAAGGCTAGGACATTTTCCAAACGAATACGTGCTTTCACCTCATCTTCTGCCGAAACTTGGGCTAACGCCGCGGTAATATCGGCTATCGTCACCTGTTTTGATAGAGGAATACGTTGCATGAGTTCATGCATTGCCGAACCAATGGCTGTCGCTTCAATTTTGGCTTTCTTCGAAAAATCTGGCAATTCAAATGTTGGTTGTGCTTGATAGGCTTTTGTCATCACGTCAACACCGTCAGTATCCATGACTGGCTCATAGAGTTTTTTAACCTGACTTGGCGTTCTCAAACTTGGCAAATTGATGGCTGCGTGGTACTTCGCATTTAACTTTTCGACAGCTTCCAATCTATCCAAGGCTTCCGTGATATTTTCAGACTGGCGGTTATCTGTCAAATCATCTGGCGTTATCACAGAAGTGACTTCAATTTTACCAATCTTATCATCTGTCAAATCTTCCTCCGTGACAAAATCAACGGCAAAAGGCAAGTTCTCCTTGCTATAAGCCTCATAAATGGCTAACACCCAATCTTGAAAGGTCATGAAATTCTCACGTTCTGCCACTGGCAAATGATCGTTTTCTGATTTACCGCTATATTTATCCACTAACTTTTCGGAGCTTGCTTTTCCGACCAAATACAATTTCTTTTCTGCGCGGGTCATGGCAACGTAAAACAATCGCATTTGTTCTGAAAGCGTAGCTAAGCGCAATTCACGCTTATTGAGCTGGTAAGGCAAGGTATCCATGCTAACCTTGACTGTTGGGAAAACATCCGTTTCCAACTCTTCTTTCATATCAGCTAGATACTTGATACCTGCACCATTTTGACGTGATAAAATCAAGGGTGACATCAAATCCTGAATACTAAATTTCTTGTCAATATTCAAAATGAAAACATACTTGAACTCGAGACCTTTACTTTTATGAATAGTCATCAAGTTCACCGCATTTTTAGGCAGAGCCACCTCAACGTCCGCAAGGTCATTCTCACTTTCTAACACCTTATCAATCATGCAAATAAATCGTGAGAGTCCTTTAAAACCAGTTCGTTCAAAATTATTGGCACGAAGAGCTAAAGCATATAAATTCGCTTGACGTTGCTCAGCACGTGGTAAATTGCCCACGTAATCATAGTAAAATCTGTCGTTGTAAATTTTCCAAATCAAGTCATAAAGCGCATGCCATTTGGCAAATTCACGCCAAGCAACAAAACAAGCCATAAAATCAGCCAATTTATCATGTAAAGTGATTGTCATCAATTCATTATGACTTCCTTTGCCAGCTAAAGCATGCTCCAATTTTTGATACAAATTAGCTCTATGGTCATCTTCTGTTGTTTGTAGCGCAAGGCGTGCCAGCTCATCTTCATTGAATGAAAACATCGGTGAACGCATGAGTGCCACTAAGGCATAGTCATTGAGCGGATTATCAAGGGCGCGAAGCGTGTCAAGCATAACCATGACTTCGACTGATTTAAGGTAATTTTGCTCACCACCGTCAGTCACCAAAGGAATACCATAGTGTTCAAAGGTTTGTAAAATACCGTCGTTACGCGTGCGTGATGAGACCAACAAGGTAATATCCTCGAAAGCAACGTGTTCCTCATTGTGCAAACGAATGATTTCTTTAGCCACTAACTTGACTTCGTTAGGGTTGATTTGTCCTTCTTCGGCATCACTTGGCAAGTCACTATTGTTATCAATGTCGTAGATAAGCACTTGCGTTTTATTTTCTGGGTGACTTTCCTTTTGAGCAGGGCTTCCAGCGACCAATTGATGTGTGTCATCGTACAAAATCTCACCAACAGCCTCGTCCATTAAATGCGTAAAAATACTGTTTGTCGCATCTAAAACTTCTGACTGACTACGGAAATTCTCTTTTAACAAAATTAATTTCCCATGGTCAGGATGTTCTTGAAAATCTTTAAATTTTTGGTTAAAAATCTGTGGGTCGGCTTGACGGAAGCGGTAAATGGATTGCTTGATATCCCCCACCATAAATCGATTATGACCATTCGACAACAACTCCAACATGCGTTCTTGCGTGTGGTTATTATCTTGGTACTCATCGACCATGACTTCGTGATACTTATTCTGATAAAGTTCACGAATATCAGCGTTTTCTTCCAAAATCTGAATGGCAAAATGGGCAATATCCGAAAATTCAAAAGCATTTTCTTGGATTTTCGCTTGTAAATATTGCTCTGAAAAATCTTGCATAAATGCCTGCAATAGCTCTAGCAACGGAAGGCTTTCTGGCTGGTATTTAAAAATGGTTTCCAAATGTTTCAAACCAGTCAAACGCCCCTGTAAGGTTTTAAAGACGGGATATTTCGTTCCTGCAACTGTCACAGCAGGACCAGCTGGAAGCAATTTCGCCACATCTGTCGCCAACCGTCCAAGTCCGTCACGACCATAAAGAGTTTCAAAATGCTGTGCCCATTCACGCAAATGCTCAATGATATTCAAATGCTTTTTATAATTGGCTGTGGGTGTTCCTTTGGCTGTTTTTTGCTTGTAGTCTTCTAAATCAGTCACATCTTGCAACTGGTCAGCCGTATCATGCAAGCAAGTCAGAAAATCCGTGACTTCTTGGTCAGGAATTGCTGAAAAATCGGTATAAGTTTTAGCACCTTTTAAAAATACTTCTGCCAACCACTTCTGTGGATTATCGGTTGCTTGACTAAAATCATAAATTTTATAAACAATGCCTCTAAAAGCGGTGCTATCCTTACGATTACCAGAAAAATTCCGCACTAATTGACGAAAAAGCTCAGCATTATTTCCTGTCATGTAATCAGAAAAAAGGTCAAAAAAGACTTCATTTTTCAAAATATCTTGCTCACTCTTATCCGTCATAATACGGAAAGTTGGTGAAATTCCCAGCGTGTAGCCGTATTGATTGACCAATTTCTGCGTAAAAGCATCCATGGTTCCAATATCAGCTGTCTGTAAGCCCAGCAACTGCTCATTGAGATAATTTTTCAAATCATTGTCAGTCGTTTCTTGCAGAGCTTGGCTAATTTTCTTCTCAATACGCTCTTTTAATTCCCCAGCAGCCTTGACCGTGAAGGTTGAAATGAATAGCTGGTCAATCGTCACACCACGCAAAATTTTATCAATAATGCGTTCAACCATGACAAAGGTTTTCCCAGAACCAGCCGATGCAGACACCAAAATATTATTGCCATAACTATAAATAGCTTCGATTTGTTCTGGCGTGCGTTTTTGTTTTTTGGATGACTGTGCTTCTTGGATTTGTAGAGAAGAAATGTCTTCTGACGTTAGAAATGGTTTAAAGATCATCTGTTTCCTCCTCTTCTTGCATTAGGCTCAAAAAGCCTTGACGTCTATCTTTTCTTGGTAATTTATACCATTTGCGAGCATAAGGCATATGGCGGTCAGCCTCAAATCGTGTGATTGCCTTCAATTGGTCTCCTTGAACTGACTTACCGTCCTCACTATAAGGATTAATCAAGAAATGCCCTTTCTTAATCTGCTCTGCTGCTTTCAGATATAAGTTTTGATTATAAGCTAGCAAAATCTCAAGTTCTTCTTGACTGTAAAGCGAATCATTCAGATGATAGCGACCATTGGCTAAATACGCTTTTTCATCTTCCAAGAATAGACCACGATAAGTCAACTCTTTAGCCAAATTTTCTAAAATTTTCTCTGTTGTAGCCACCGATGACAAATCAACTTTTGGCTCTTGCATATGCAAATACATAGCACCAAAAATATGCTCTGACTCGCTCAAGCCTTTTTTATCACGCAAAGCTTGCACATAAGTCACCAATTGCGGACTTAAACCATTGTAGAATTTCTGAATATCAAAAGTATTGCGACTTGATTTGTAATCCACAATGCCAAGACTGCCGTCTGATAAGCGGTCAACACGGTCAATAATTCCTCTGATACGAACACTATTTGCAATCATTAATTCAAACGTTTCTTCTTCACTTTCAACTTGAATCTGAGCATCATCACGTAAAATCGTTGCTGTACTTCTAGCAATATCTTCCAAGACAGTCAAAGAATAACGACTTTCTTCATCTTCTTCGTAAACAAATTTGAAATCGTCTTCCAAATTCGTTGTTTGAATAGCTTTATCAAGTTTGCTATCAAAAGAATGGTTTGAATCATCTTTCATGACCAATTCAAAAACACGATGCAGGTAGGTACCATGATTTCTGGCATCTGGGTGAATCGTCTCAACCTCTTGCAAGCCAAGAACATATTGCAAGAAATATTTATACTGATTATTGTAGAAGGTAGTGACTGCAGATGATGATAACAAAATCGGCTCATCACTTGGAAAACGTGCCTCAATCACGTCGGCAGAGACCGTCTTAGTTTGCATATTATCCTTAATCAGCGGCAATTCAATGCCTTCTGCTGCCAATTTTTTTCGAAGATAACGAACAGCAACTGACCAGAAAGTTTGCTCTTCCTTGCTAAGTTCACGCTCTTCTTCAATCGCCAAACGATTGACTTCAATCACACGAGACAATAAGGCCTTATAATTACCAATGTCCTCGGCATCCGTTGACAAACGATTACGACCTTTAGCAAGAACTGGCACACCAAAGCTAGCTAATTCGGTTAAGTAAGAAGATTCCGTATCTTCGGCTTCGTTGGCAATTTGTGGCAGACTAAGCACCAATTCTTCTGTCGCCGAGTTAAATAACGATAGGGCAGCAAAATGATTTTTCTTGATATTTTCGCGACTAACAATATCAAAACGTTGATTATCATCAGTTGATTCGTTGATTTGGGCACGTTCTTCATCTGAAATCAGACTACTATTTTGCGCAATTTTTGGAAAATGTGCCTGCGTCATGCCCAAAGCAAAGACAAATTTATTGGTGTGCGGTTCCACCAAATCATAAGATTTGACCGAAACAACATCAACCGTTGCAGGCACTACACGGTACTGCGCAGCTAACATTCCGCTGCGAATCAAGGACAAACAGTCATCCAGCGATAACTTTTCTTGCCCAAAAATCGTTTGAAATTGCGTTAAAATACCTGTAAATGTCCGCCAAACTTGCTCATGCTTTTCTTGTTCATTTTCTGAAAAAGTCGCTACCATGCCTTCTAGATTATCAGGCAAATGAATGGCGTGTAAAAATGTCATTAATTTCTCAAGCAAACTAGAGCCACGTTGCTTTTGCGCCTTAAATAAAGCAAGTAAAGGCGTCATGATTTGCTCGCGCATGCGATTAACAAAGGCTAAATGTTTTTTTCCTTTATAAACAATCGTGAATTCCTTGGCAAATTTGCTTTGTCCCTTAATATCAGCATAAATCAAATATTGCTCAAAAAGGTCTAAATCTTCTTGCTTGAAATTTCCATAAAGCCCTGTTTTTAACAGATTAACAACATCTTCGGTACGAAAACGATAACGCTTCACACGCTCCAACGAATCAATAAAATGCACCAAAGGGTGGTCACTCATTGACTCCGCTTTTCCGAAATAATAAGGAATGTCATATTTGTCAAAAATCTTGCCAATTTGCAAACGATAGCTGTCCACATCACCTAAGAGCACTAAAATATCCTTGTAACGATACCCTTGATAAAGCTTATGACGAATAGCTTTTGCCACATGCTCGACCTCTTCTTTCTGATTAATGACATCCCAAATAGCGTAATGTTTTTTATCATCAGCCGTCAGCGTCACATCTGAACTCGTAAAGTCGTGCTTTGCTTCAAATAATTTTGATAATTTTGAAAAAGCCTCGTGAGATTTCTGAGAACTTTCAACATACTGCGGTTGCGCATGGAATTTAGCCGCTAAACCACGCAAGAAATCTAAACTCGCTTGGTAAATATTTCCCGTCGAAAATGCCGCTCTATACGCCTTTTGACTACTGTAAGTTCCGATAATCACTTGCGCACATTTTTCTTCAAGCAAGCTTACTAGATACTCTTCTTCTGCTGAAAAGCGTGTAAAACCGTCAATGACAAGGCTCACATTTTCAAGCGTAGCATCCAAATGTCCTGCCTCAACCTGCTTTGCAAAATAAGCAATCTTGCTCTGATTATCATACTGATTGGCAAGCAAAATATCATTAACCGCTAAAAAGATTTTCACCAAATCTTCCTGCTTCTCCGCTGAATGCAATTCTGCCAAATTAAGCACAGTCATGTTAGCCGTTTTTAATTCTTTGTATAAATCAACCAACTGCTTGATAAAATTCGTATCCTGCTTCAAACGCCCAAAAACTTTCAAATCTGTATCTGAAAAATGTGACAAAGCACGGTAAAAAATCATAGCCAAGCCATTGTCATCAATGCTTTCCTTGACCTGCGCTTCATTTAACACAAAATAACGAGCCATTTGAGCAAAACGTGTTACCGTAATCGCAAAAGAAGCTTCGTCTCGTAACAACTCCAAAACTGCTCTTTCTTTTTCAAAAGATAAAGAGTTGGGAGCAATGTAAAAAACACGCTTACCAGCTTCTGCCTGAGCTACTGCCTCTCCAACTAAAATTTCAGTCATATCATACTGAATATCTGTGTATAGTAATTTCATAACATACCTTCATTAAGCAAATCGTTACTCCTATTATACCAGATTTCAAAGTGTTTATAAGCTCTCAACAATCATCAAAAATCCCACCACTACTTTCGTAATGGTGGGAATCATCTATATTACCCAAAATAGCACAATGAGTTTGGAAATTAACGAACTTCTGCGCCGAGTTGGTCAACAAGGAATTTAGTGATTTTATCCATGTATTTAGCAACTTCTTCGTCAGTTAAGTTGTCATTTGGATTTTGGAATGTGAGGCTGTAAGCCATTGATTTCATGCCTTCAGCGATATTTGCTCCAGCATAAACATCAAAGAGTTTGATGTCAGTCAAACGTTTCACTTTAGCTGATTCAATCGCTGCTAGGATTTCTTTATGAGTTGTTGCTGCCGGTAATAGCAAAGCAATGTCACGAGAAACAGCAGGGAATTTAGTGATTTCAACAAACGCTTTGTCAGCGTGAAACGCTGCTTCAATGATATCCAAATTCAATTCAGCCACGTAAGTTTCTGGAACGTTGTAGTTTTTAGCAGTTTGTGGGTGAACTTGTCCAACAAAACCAACTAATTGACCGTCCAAGTAAATACTTGCTGTACGACCTGGGTGCATGCTAGCAAGACCTTTTTCAGCTACATAATCAACTGTCAAATCAAGTTTGGCAAAGATAGCTTCAACGATACCTTTCGCATAGAAGAAATCAACTGGCGTTGCTTTTGTTTGGAAATCTTTTTCAGCAACCAATCCAGAAATCGCAAAGGCAAATGTGTTGACTTCGTTTGGCAATTCTTCTTTTGGATTACCTTTTTGTTCAAAAACTTTACCGATTTCGTAGATTGCCACGTTGCTATTTTTACGAGCAACGTTGTAAGCCACAGTATCAAGCATACCAGAAATAACATTTTGGCGAAGAACTGAGCGTTCTACCGACATTGGCCACATCAATTCTGTCAAGTTGCTTGGTTGCAATGTAAATTCAGTTGCTTTTTCAGGTGTTGTCAAAGCGTATGAGACGATTTCAGTCAAACCAGCACCCTCAGCGATTGAACGCATTTTACGACGTAATTTTTGTGTTGCTGTCAATTCACCTGCTGTACCTGCAGCTTCTGGAAGTGTAGTTGGGAGGTTATCATAACCATAAATACGTGCGATTTCTTCAACCAAATCAGCTTGGATAGCAATATCCCAACGACGACGTGGCACAGAAACTGTAAATTCATCTGCTTTTCCTGACAAACCAAAGCCAAGTTTGGCAAAGACATCTTCAATGTCAGCGTAAGTCAATTCTGTTCCCAAACGAACGTTAACATAATCAAGTGTTGTTGATACTTCAACAGCTTCAGTTGGAACTGAACCAGCTTCAACACTACCAGCAAGAACATCACCGTCAGCTAATTCTGTAAGCATTGCAGCTGCAAAATCAAGAGCTTCAGCAACAGTTGCATAGTTGATACCTTTTTCAAAACGTGATGAACTTTCAGAACGAAGGTTCAAACGACCGCTTGTTTTACGAATTGATGTTCCGTCAAAGACTGCCGCTTCAAGTACAACGTTTTTAGAATTGTCATCAATTTCAGTAGCTTGACCACCCATAACACCTGCAAGTGCAACTGGTTTATCAGCAACTGTGATAACAAGGTCTTCAGCAATCAATTCACGTTCTTCGCCGTCAAGAGTAACCAATTTCTCACCAGCACGCGCATTGCGGGCAACGATTTTGTTATCTTCAAATTTGTTCAAATCAAAGGCATGCATTGGTTGACCAAAGTACAACAAGACATAGTTTGTCACATCAACAACGTTATTGATTGGACGGATACCAGCGTTCATCAAAAGGTTTTGCAACCATTGTGGACTTGGTTTAACAGTCACATTTTCAACCACGCGCGCTTTGTAAGTCAAGACTTTATCAGATTCAATAGCAACGTTGATAACATCTTTTGCTGCTTTAGAAACTTCTTTAAGTTCTTTTTCTGGGAAATGAACTTCTTTACCATAAATGGCAGCCACTTCGTGAGCAACACCACGCATAGAAAGAGCATCCGCACGATTTGGCGTGATTGACAATTCAACAATTTCATCGTCTAAATCAAGATATGGGAAAATGCTATCACCTGGCTTAGCATCTTCTGGCAAAATTTGAATACCGTCTGAAAATTCTCTTGGAATGATAGAATCTGGCAAACCAAGTTCTTGGAGTGAGCAAATCATCCCAAGTGATTCCATGCCACGGATTTTACCTTTTTTGATTTTGTAGTTATCAGCAATACGTGCACCTGGAACAGCCACGATAACGTTGATACCAGCAGTCACATTTGGAGCACCGCAGACAATTTGACGCAACTCTTCATCACCAGTATCCACTTGGCAAAGGTGCAAATGTGTTTCTGGAACATCTTCACAAGATACAACGTGACCAACAACTAGTTTTGTCAAGCCTTCAGACGGTGTTGAAACACCTTCGACTTCAATCCCTGTTGTTGACATTTTTTCAGAAAGCTCATATGTTGTTACATCAACATCAACAAGCTCTTTTAACCATTTATAACTTACTAACATAATAATGTGTTAAAAGCTTTTCGCAGTCAAAATACGTTTGACAGGCAAGCTTCTTTATCCCTTTCTACTGTTATTCTTTCAGGGCTTTTCTCAAAAGCCAATCTGTATCTACTTTATCGCCAACTTTAAAAGAGTGTTCTGAAAATTTTTCAAAACCATATTTTCGATAGAACCCTTGTGCCTTAATATTATGTTCCTAGACACCTAACCAAGCCCAATCAAAGCTGCCTTCTTTTGCCACATCAAGCGCTAGCCCAAATAATTTCTTACTTAAGCCTAATCTTTGACACTCGTTAAGAATGTAAATGCGTTGAATTTCAAAGGCATTTTCTAGGTCATGTTCAGTCTGTGTAACGCCCATCAACTAAGACAAAATGAACATCAGATTCTAGGTCAGCTACCCCTTTTTCGAGTTGTTCTAAAGTGTAACTATCATCGAAAAACTGTTGAAGTTCTTCTTCGGTATTATCAAAAGCAAAAGTTTCGCGAAAAGTCTGAATATTAAGTTCTTGAAAGATACTTAATTTATCCAATGTCACTTTCTCAACTTCTATTTCTGACATATCTTTTCCTCCAATCGTTTTTCGGTTATCTCGTTTTATTTAAATTGTTCTGAGAAACGGACATCGCCTTGATAGAAACCACGGATATCATTGATACCATAGCGAAGCATTGCGATACGTTCTTGACCAAGACCAAAAGCAAAGCCAGAATATTTTTCAGAATCAACACCAGACATTTCCAAAACGCGAGGGTGTACCATACCAGCACCAAGGATTTCAATCCAACCAGTTTTCTTACATACGTTACATCCTTTACCACCACATTTGAAGCATGAGACGTCAACTTCTACTGATGGTTCAGTAAATGGGAAGTATGATGGACGAAGACGAATTTTACGGTCTTCACCAAACATTTTCTTGATAATCATTTCAAGCGTTCCTTTTAGGTCACCCATAGAAATGTTTTCCCCAACAACAAGACCTTCGATTTGGTGGAATTGGTGGCTGTGAGTCGCATCATCTGTGTCACGACGGAAAACACGCCCTGGTGAAATCATTTTCAAAGGACCTTTAGAAAAGTCGTGTTTATCAAGTGTACGTGCTTGCACAGGACTTGTGTGCGTACGAAGCAAGATTTCTTCAGTAATGTAGAACGTATCTTGCATGTCACGCGCTGGGTGGTCTTTTGGCAAATTCATACGCTCAAAGTTATAATAGTCAGATTCTACTTCGTAACCATCAACAACTTGGAATCCCATACCAAGGAAAATATCTTCGATTTCTTCACTTGTTTGCGTCAAGACATGACGGTTACCAAGGTTAACTTGACGTCCTGGAAGTGTCACATCCAAACTTTCTGATTCTAGTTGTGCCTGGATTTTAGCGGCTTCAACAATTTTAGCTTGTTCTTCGAAAGCTTTTGTCAAAACATCACGGACTTCATTGACTTGTTTTCCGACAACTGGACGCATTTCTTTAGAAAGATCTTTCAAACCTTTCAATAATTCTGTCAATGATCCTTTTTTCCCAAGAACTTGCACACGTAATTCTTGAAGTTCTTTTGCATTGTTTCCACGCATTTCAGCCAATTTAGCTTGCGTAGATGATTTTAATTCCTCTAACTGCGCTTGTAAATCCATTAAAATTCCTTCCTTGGGTAAGACCCTAAATGTTTTTAAACGAAAAAACGTGCCACACTCCAATAGCGGAGCGTTGACACGCGGTACCATCCGTTTTTTATCTGACTAGCAGACCTTAATTTATCGTCTTTAACATGAGTGAATTCGCCAAACTTTCATCTAGGAAGCTTCCAGTCACGGCTTCCATTCCCTGTAAAACTGCCATAAGGTTACTAATCTCATAAGACACTATTCAATTTATAACCCATTCTAGCAAATTTTTAGCCATTTGACAAGATTGAATAAATCAATTCACACTAACTTGACCTGAATAATAATCAAATGTTAGTCCGCTTTGCACATTTGGAATAAAGACGTTAAATTCTAGACTACCATCGGATGATTTGGCTTCCAAATGCGTGCCACTTGCTAAAAGATTGTCTCCATCGTAAATCAAGGTAACACGGTAACGAACTCGTTTATTTTGGTCAAGAGCTTTGCGGACAAGGCATTCATAGTAATTTTGACCAGTTGAACTTTCCGAATTTGCCTCGTTTGCCCAGGCAGTCTGTGTTGCCACATTGTCAGGATTGCTTGTTGACGCATCAAAGCCTTTTAGACCACCAACCAAAGCATAGCCAAGCAAATGACCACGATCTACCGCATGGCTATAAGTCCCTGAAAGGTCTTGAACTTGATGCCAACCAGCTGGCTTCCAAGACGTTGAGCCATTTCCAGTCTCCTCACGACTTTTGTATTGACGAGTTGACTTACTTAGCAAAGCATTAGCAACCGTTGGAACGGTCTGACCTTGCACCGTTTTCGTTTTGTTGTTGGCGTAAGGTTGACTTGAAACTTTTGCATTTAGAGAGGTTTGATTATTATTGATAATATAGGCTCCCGCACCATTCCATTCTATATTTGTTCCCAACTGCTCTTTGACACTATCTGTTAATACCGTCTCTGCTAAAGCTTGTGTTGGCGTTGCTGAATCAGAACCCGATTGATTTGATGTTATTTCAGAAGAGGAATCACCAGTAATTAACGAAACGACTTGATTGAGCGGGTCGTTCGAATCTGATATCGTCACCCAACCAGTACCAATCCCAACTAACAAAATCACCAAAGACAGCAGGGATTTTATCTGTTTAGACAATTTTGATTTCTTTGCCATAATTTCCTTTCATCAAAAAAGCGGAAAAACCGTTACTTTATTTCAAATCATAAAGCCGATTATCCCACTTCTAAATAATAATTGTTCCTAAGACAATCACTAAAATAAACCTTATTAATTTCCAGTAAATTTTCCAATAATCGATTGCCATTTATCCAAAGATAAAATCGCAAACGGATTTTTACCTTCACCAATGACACTATAACCAATCATCAAACCAATTGCCAAAAATAAACAAGACAAAAGAGCTATTACCAGAATAAGAACAAATTGTTTGGCAACGTATTTCCAGCCACTTGTCATTTTTAAGCCTCACTTACGCGTTTAATATTTGCACCTAGCTCAGCCAATTTTTCATGGAATTTATAATACCCACGATCAAGGTGAACCAACTTCCCAACAGTTGTTGTTCCTCTAGCAACCATTCCTGTCAAAATCAGAGCAGCACTTGCACGAAGATCAGTTGACATTACTGGTGCCCCTTGAAGTTCTTTACCTCCATGAATCATGGCTGTATCTCGTAGAATTTCTGATTGCAAGCCCATACGACGCATTTCTTCTAAATGTTGGAAGCGGTTCTCAAAGACTGTTTCAATCATCGTTGATTCACCATCTACAACTGACATTAATGCTGTGAACTGTGCCTGCATATCTGTTGGAAAACCTGGGTGGGGAAGTGTCTTAACTGTTACAGGTTTCAATTTTGATGTATCAGCAATCACACGAATACCGTCCTCTTCATCAATAACAGTAACCCCCATCTCAATCAACTTTGAAATCAATGGACGGTTGTGCTCCCAGATAGCATCCTTGATAAGAACATTTCCTGATGTCATTGCTGTTGCCACCATAAAAGTGCCCGCTTCAATGCGATCTTGAACAACATCGTGGTCTGTACCATGAAGATTATCAACGCCAGTAATAGTTAATGTTTCTGTACCTGCACCTCTAACGTTTGCTCCCATTTTATTAAGAAGCATTGCTAAATCAACAATCTCTGGCTCACGTGCCACATTTTCAATAGTGGTAACACCATCTGCTAAAGTTGCAGCCATCATCAAGTTTTGTGTAGCTCCAACAGACGGAAAATCCATATAGATAGTTGTTCCTTTAAGTTTACCATCAACAGTCGCCGTAATATCACCACCAGATTGCGTAATCTTAGCTCCCATTGCTTCCAAACCTTTAAGGTGAAGGTCAATTGGGCGGCTACCAATCGTGCAACCACCAGGCATTGAAACCTTAGCGTGTCCATTACGTGCTAAAATTGGTCCTAAAACAACGATTGAAGCACGCATCTTACTAACATACTCGTAAGGAGCAATATCCAAAATATCACCAGAAGCATCCACTTCGATTTTATTGTTAGCTTCATCAAAATCAACTTGAATATTTAACCCACGGACAACATTATTCATCGTAAAAACATCTGAAAGGATTGGAACATTGGTTAAAATTGTCTTTCCTTCCTCAGGTAAAATTGTTGCAGCCAAGAGTGGAAGAACAGCATTTTTAGCCCCTTCAATCACTACTTCTCCTTGCAAACGTGTATTACCACCTTCAATAATAATTTTATCCAAAACGAACTCCATTCTTATATTATAATACCTAAAATTATATCATAGTTTACAAATTATTGCTTTTATTGAAAACTCAAGAAAAGAGTTTGACTCATTGTAATGATTTCTAGGAAAAAATGACTGACGAGATAACCAATAGCAATGCTAAAAAACAAGATAAATACTTTTAGTTGTCCAACGTTTTCCGCTGAATTTTTAATGATTTTAGACCAATCAAACAATTGACGAAGCAATTGATGCGTCATCGCAATGAATATCAAATGACACAAAATGGTCACAGTACTATTTAAAATTTCCATAGTCTTATTATAGCAAAATTTGCTTCTCATAACAAAAAAAGCCAGCAAAGCTGACTCAGAGCGTAGACAAACCCTCTCAGCAGTATAAATATTGTAAATTTAGAGTGTATCTATCGATTTGAATAAACTCTTAGAAATGCTGATATAACGGTGTTCCTAAGGTTTTTTATTTTTTAACAAAAAGAAAAAAAGATTGAAGAAAAATATCCAAAATGGACTTTTTCTTCAATCTGAGCCAGCAAAGCTGACTTTTTATTATTTATTACCAACACTGATACGGTTCAAAGCACGACGAAGCGCAACTTGTGCACGGCGTACTTCGTCAATATCGTGAGTACTTTGAGCTTGTTCCAATTTGCGTTCTGCGCGAATCTTAGCACGTTCTGCACGGCTAACATCAATATCACGTTCACGTTCTGCAGAGTCTGCAACAATTGTCACAAGATTGTCTTTCACTTCAATAATACCACCGTTGATAGCCACCCAATCCACGTGATTCTCATAATCAATACGACGAATCTTCATTTCGTGGACAGTAAGCGGAGCAATGAGGTTAATGTGTTCTGGCAAAATCCCCATTTCACCATCCGGTGTTTTTACTGAAATAAAATTAGCATGGTGATCATAGCGGATACCATCTGGTGTTACTACCTGAACAGTCATATATGTCATGGTATCACCTCATTAGTAATTCATTTTCTTAGCTTTTTCAACTACATCCTCGATTGGACCTACGTTACGGAAAGCATCTTCTGGAAAATCATCGTATTTTCCTTCCAAGATTTCTTTAAAGCCACGAACAGTTTCAGCAACTGGTACGTATGAACCAGGCATACCTGTAAATTGTTCGGCAACGTTGAAGTTTTGTGACAAGAAGAATTGGATACGACGGGCACGTCCAACCAATGTTTTTTCTTCGTCAGACAATTCATCCATACCAAGGATTGCAATGATATCTTGCAATTCACGGTAACGTTGAAGGACGCGTTGTACTTCTGTTGCCACTTCATAGTGTTCTTGACCAACAATTTCTGGTGCAAGGGCACGTGAGCTTGAAGCAAGAGGATCAACAGCTGGGTAGATACCCATTTGAGTCAACTTACGTTCAAGGTTAGTTGTTGAATCCAAGTGAGCGAATGCTGTTGCTGGCGCTGGGTCAGTGTAGTCATCGGCTGGCACATAGATGGCTTGGATTGATGTAACAGAACCTTTTTTAGTTGATGTGATACGTTCTTGCAATTGCCCCATTTCAGTTGCCAATGTAGGTTGGTAACCAACGGCTGACGGCATACGACCAAGAAGGGCTGATACTTCAGAACCCGCTTGAGTGAAACGAAAGATGTTATCAATGAAGAGAAGCACGTCTTGTCCTTCAACATCACGGAAATACTCAGCAATAGTCAAACCAGTAAGGGCAACACGCATACGTGCTCCAGGTGGTTCATTCATTTGGCCAAAGACCATGGCTGTTTTTTCGATAACGCCAGATTCTTTCATTTCCCAGTAAAGGTCATTACCTTCACGTGTACGTTCCCCAACACCAGTAAACACTGAAATACCACCGTGTTCTTGGGCAATGTTGTGAATCAATTCTTGGATAAGAACGGTTTTACCAACACCGGCACCACCGAAAAGTCCGACTTTACCACCTTTTAAGTACGGTGCAAGAAGGTCAATAACTTTGATACCTGTTTCAAGGATTTCTGATGATGTTGATAATTCATCAAAAGCTGGTGCTTTTTTGTGGATTGGTTCACGTGGTGCGTCTTCAGCAAATGGTTCATCAAGGTCAATAGTCTCCCCAAGAACGTTGAACACACGCCCCAAAGTTTCTTTACCAACTGGTACACTAATCGCACGACCAGTATCAAAAACTTCTAATCCACGTGTAAGCCCATCAGTTGATTCCATAGCAATAGTACGTACAAGACCGTCACCAAGTTCAAGAGCAACTTCAAGAACGATCTTTTGAGATTTATCGCTATCTTTATAAACAATCAATGCATTATTAATCTCAGGTAATTTTTCCCCAGCTGCAAACGCAACGTCAACAACTGGACCAACAACCTGAGCAATTTTGCCTGAGCTCATGTTTTTCTCCTTTTAGATTTTTTAGGAATTCAATCCTGTTTTAGTGAGTAAACGAAATACTCACTTTTATTCTAGTGCGTTAGCACCTGCTACAATTTCAATAATTTCATTTGTGATGGTTGCTTGACGAGCACGGTTATATTGTGTCGTTAAGTCAGCGATAATGTTTTTAGCATTATCAGTCGCTGTCTGCATAGCTGTCATACCAGCTGCATGTTCAGCGGTTTTCGCATCAACAATGGCACCATAAATGAGACTTTCAGTATATTGTGGTAAGAGTTGTTCCAAAATCAATTCACGACTTGGTTCTAACTCAAAACCAGTTGTCCCTTCTTCTGCCGCTTCATCAGCATCTAATTCTGCAATTGGAAGCATTTGTTGGACACGAACTTGACTTGTCAAGCTGTTCACATGGTGATTGTAACATACATATAATTCATCAAACAATTCGTTTTTATACATTTCAACAGATTTTGAAATGATATTTCCGACTTGTTCAAATGATGGCTGATCTTCCAAACCACGCAATTCAAATACAACATTCATACCACGTGCTTTAAAGAAATCTGCTCCGATACCACCGATGGCAATAATAGCATAATTATCATCTTCAGCATGATATTCTTGAATAAGATCCATCATAGCTTTCAAGATTTTAGAATTATACCCACCAACAAGTCCTTTATCAGATGTAATCACAATGTAACCTGTTTTTTTAACTGGACGTGCGGCTAACATTGGATTTTTTGAACCGTTAATAAGTTCTGATTTCAATAAATCCGTAGTAATTTGGCGAATTTTTGAAGCATAGATTTGGAAATCTTGTGCTGCTTGCTCAGATTTAGTCAATTTTGCAGCTGATACCATTTGCATGGCACCAGTGATATGACTTGTTTTCTGAGTTGAAATAATTTTCCCTTTGATTTCACTAAGAGAGCCTGCCATATGCTACCTCCCTCTTATTTGAATTCTGACTGATCTTTAAAGGCTTTAATAGCTGCATCTAAGACAGATTCTTCTGGTAAATCTTTGGTTGTACGGATAGTTTCAAAGATTAATTCGTAATGTGCATCAAAGTAATCATACAAAGCTTCTTCAAATGCTAAAATGTCATTAACTGGCACATCATCCAAGAAACCATGAGTAAGTGCATAAAGAATCACAACTTGTTTTTCAACAGGAAGTGGTTTGTGAACAGGTTGTTTAAGCACTTCAACTGTACGACGTCCACGATTAAGTTTAGCTTGTGTTGCTGCATCCAAATCAGAACCGAATTGTGTAAAGGCTTCAAGTTCACGGTAAGAAGCCAAGTCAAGACGAAGGGTACCAGCAACTTTCTTCATTGCTTTGATTTGTGCTGAACCACCAACACGTGACACTGAAGAACCAGCATCAATCGCAGGACGAATACCTGAGTTAAAAAGATTTTCTTGCAAGAAGATTTGTCCATCAGTGATAGAAATCACGTTTGTTGCGATGTAAGCTGAAATATCACCAGCTTGTGTTTCAATAAATGGAAGGGCTGTGATAGAACCACCACCAAGTGCATCAGAAACTTTAGCTGAACGTTCAAGTAAGCGGCTGTGAAGATAGAAAACATCACCTGGGTAAGCTTCACGTCCTGGTGGACGACGAAGAAGAAGTGAGAGTTCACGATAAGCTACCGCTTGTTTTGATAAATCATCATAAACGATCAAAACGTGTTTTCCGTTATACATAAATTCTTCTGCCATTGCCACACCAGCATAAGGAGCGATGTAAAGTAATGGAGAAGGTTGTGAAGCTGAGGCTGTCACAACGATTGTATAATCAAGAGCACCGTACTTACGAAGTGTTTCAACTTGTGTACGAACAGTTGATTCTTTTTGACCAATAGCAACATAGATACAAATCATATCTTGTCCTTTTTGGTTCAAAATTGCATCAATCGCAACAGATGTTTTACCTGTTTGACGGTCACCGATGATTAATTCACGTTGACCACGTCCAATTGGGACCAAAGCATCAATCGCTTTAAGACCAGTTTGGAGTGGTTCAGAAACTGATTTACGTTGCATAACGCCTGGTGCAGGTGTTTCAACTGGACGAGTTGCAGTTGTCTTGATATCTCCAAGACCATCCACTGGTTGACCAAGTGGGTTTACGACACGACCAATAAGAGCTTCACCTACTGGCACTTCCATGATTTTACCAGTACGTTTAACTTCATCACCTTCACGAATTGTAGAAAAATCTCCAAGAATAATGATACCAACGTCATTAGACTCAAGGTTTTGAGCCATACCGAAGGCACCATTTGAAAATTCGAGAAGTTCTCCACTCATGGCATTATCAAGTCCACGAGCACGGGCAATACCATCACCGATATAAGTGACTACACCAGTTTCTGTGACGTCAAAATTTGGCTGGAAGTTTTCAATTTGCTTTTTAATTAAAGCGCTAATTTCTTGTGCATTAATTGCCAAAAGTCACACCACTTTCTATTTCAAATTCATTTTAAATGTTTGTAATTGACGACGAATGCTTGTGTCGATTACTTTATTGTTAACATTAATGATAAATCCACCGAGGATTGATTCGTCAATGTTTTCAACGAGTTTTCCAGCTTTAACACCGAATTTTTCAGCAACCAAAGCTAAAATACGTTCTTTTTGTTCATCTGTTAAAGTTACTGCAGTTGTCACAACAATGTCATGTTGATTAGTTGCAATAACAAAATCTTTTTGAACACCTTCTAAAATGTCTTTTAGGAACACTTCTCGTTCGTTTTGTAAAATTACCTCAAGAAAATTGTTCATATATACTGAACTAGACTCTTGAAGTAACCTAACAAGTTTTACTTTTTCATCACGTGAAACAACTAAACTTGACAAAAAGTTAGCTAAGTTTGTCTCTTCAAAAACAGACAACAAGGCTTCTGTTTCTGATTGGAGTTCAGCTAAACTGTCTTTTTCAATAGCAATTTCTACGAGACTTTTCGCATATTGCTCAACAAGAGCTTGTGTCTTTTTATCCATTAGGCATCTCCTAGCTTGTCAAGATAGCTATCAATGAGATTGCTTTGAGCTTCTTTGTCAAGGTTGGTTGTCATGATTTTTTCTGCTAAAAGAACAGTCAAATCAGCAACATCACTCTTAACACTTGAAAGAGCTTCTGCTTTACTTTGTTCAATATCTTGATTAGCTTTAGCTTTCAAGCGGCTTGCTTCTTCACGTGCTTCTGCAACGATTTTAGCCTCTTGATTTTTACCTGTTTCTTTGGCATCATCAATAATTTGTGTTGCCTCTGTACGAGCGCCAGCTAACTCTTCTTGGCGTTTAGCAGCTAATGCTTCTGCTTTTTCACGAGCAGCTTCTGCGCCATCAATATCGTTAGAGATTTTTTCTTCACGAGCTTTGAAAACTCCTGTTAATTGTTCCCAAGCAAAAATTTTAATGAGAACAAGCAAGAGAAGAAAAGAGCCAGTTACGATAATAATGTTACCAAGACTTGTACTATTGATAAGAGTTGACATAATATACTTTCTCCTTTCTTATTATTCTTCTTCGTGATTTACTTTTTTACCAACATAAGTTGATGACAACATTACAAATACGTAAGCTTGGATTGCTGAGATGAAAATTGAGAACCCTGTCCAAAGCATATTTAAAATAAATGCAAATGGTACAGCTACGATATTGTAGTGTGCAAATTGCACAAGCAAGCTCAACACAATTTCACCCGCAAAAATATTACCATACAAACGTAATGTTAATGAGATAACATTGGTAAATTCTTCGAGAATGTTCATCGGCAACATTACTGGTGTTGGAGATAAATATTCTTTTAGGTATTCTTTGATACCATTCTTACGAATACCTTCAACATGGACAACAACAGCAATCAGCAATGCTAATCCAAAGTTGTAGGCAGCGTTTGAAGTTGGAGATGACCAAAGGTTATAGTCACCGACTTCAAGTTTTGTAAGTAAACCTATGTTATTGGCAATCAATAAGAAAAAGAACAATCCAAAGAAGAGGAGACCGTAATTGCTAGTATAACGTCCAAGATTAGGTCTAATGATTCCTTGAACGAACTCATATACCCACTCTAAAACATTTTGTTTTCCTTTTGGTTTTAGTTGCATATTGCGGCTGAACCAAAAAATAAGAACAAAGGCTACTAGCACCGTCAAGAGAGACATCGCGAGAATGGTCAAGTCGAACTCAATACCAAAGAATTGCGCTGTTGGATTTACAGATGTTTCCAACTCTACCCCTCCTTCTTTTTATAGATTCTTTGTTAGGTTTAACCAACGAAGAATGTTGATGCAAGAAGAACGAAGAAAGTACCTTCAATAAAGGCTACCCCCATGATCATAAGGGTTTGCAATTTGCTGTACATTTCTGGTTGACGTGCAGCAGATTTAGCGATGTTGGCAACGAGGATACCTTCACCAAGACTAACCCCTAGTACGGCGATACCAAGTGCTAAGATTTTTAAATTCAACATGATTTGAATCTCCTTTTAAAATTTTTTACCTCGTTATTTTAGTCCTATTTTAGGAAATTGTCAATGAAATCGCAAATTTTGGAAACGTTTTTCTATTTCATTCTTAACCTTTGTTTAGTTTTTTAAAATAAAAATAAAGAAACGAGCAAAATCGCTTCTTTATTAGGTTTTTCTTCCTATTCTAGTGTGATGAAAATCATTTAAAACCTCTGGATTGTTGACAAGACCATTAAGCTTACGCAGTTCATGGATATCACTCTGCCAATCCATTTATCAATGGTTTTAGAAAGTGATTGGTCTGTGATTTGTGTCCAACGGCATTGAGAAATACCATTAGTTTTATTATTGAATTTTTCAGAACAGAGATTTCTTCACAGTTCATGTAAACTGTTTGGTCACTGCTAGAGCGTTTCTGGTAAGTCAAAACTTATTCATAGTAATCTTTGTCTACAAATTTACTATCATTACTATTATTGTAAAATCCTAGGAAATAGTGGCTTAACAAGGAATTAATTCCCCATTCACGACCACCTCTGATAGGGGCAAAAACAAAACGAATATTTTGACCACAGAAAATCGCATAAATGCTACTTAATTAACGTTGACATATCATGATATCCCACTACATTTCCCAAAATCGCAGTACATTTATTAATCTTCATTTGGCCCCCACTACATCATCATAACCAAAAATTTATACTTCTTTACCTATACCATTAATTTCAATATCATCACCGATAACAGTATTGTCACCAACGATTACACATTTTATCTTAATCCCTTCAACAATAATTACGCCACTTATGATTAAAAAACAGGTATTTCAGCATCTTTCTTAACCTGAACATTCGTTGAGAGAATAAAATGATTAACTTTTTCTGAAACAAAGCAGCCATTAACAACGAGGGAATTTTTTACGCTGGCTTATTCAGTGATAAAGTTTGGTGGTACAATATTGTCTTCACCAATATATTCCATATTAGCTTTCCAAAAATGCTTTAGTAGATTTTGAATGTTCTGGTTTTTCTTCAAATTCAACAATCCGATCGTTTGAGTCTGTGTTCATAATACCAAAACAATTTGCTTCTTTAAGCGCTACCTCAATAACCGCAACGGTCAAACTGACTAAATTATCTTTATGTGTCCGAAGCATATCATCATAGTCAATCTTGTAAATATGGTCACCAAATAGAATAAGGACATATTCTGGGTCAACAGAATCAATATAATCAATAGCTGCTGTTAGTGCCTAGAGAGGAAACTCCGTTTTTTTAGTACTGATAAAAATACTGATAATTCATTGCCATCTCAAAAGCACGGCTATCACGATGACTATAATAATGGCTGGTAATTGCCATTTGACGTGAACAATAAAGCGTATCATCACTCTCCACAATCCATAACTTGTAGGAACTCCACTATTGCGTTGAATTCTAAAGTCTCTTGTCTTGATAAAAGAATTATCATTTTTGACAATTACATACAATGTGCTCCAAAAAGAACGGACTATCGATTGTTAATTTCCCACTAAACCAAAATTATTAAATCCTGAGAATTGACTGTCTGTCCCTTCATAAAAGTCAATCCATTTCCACAAACTATAGTCAAAATAATTGCCATATTAGCTATGATAATGAACGATAACTGTATTTTTCAGAGGTTCGCACTCAATTTCTATTCCTCTGAATTAAGCTCATCGACTTCCTGTGTGAATTTTTGGGCAATAGCTTCCAAAGCTAAATCTTCTTGATTCCAAACGAGTGCATCATCTGAAATTTCATCTGTATTAGCAAAAAATGTGATGTGATTTTTGAGATTACGGAGTTTAATTGGGGCATCACCACCGTATTCACCGTCCAAATTAATCATCATCTTCTTATCAGATAACGGTTCGATTTCCAAGAAATCAGTCTTAATATACTCGATACGTTTGTCACCAATGTGTTTTCCACCGTCTAATACCAAACGAATCAAACGCAAAATTTCAATCAAGTTAGCTGTTTTAATCAAAATCAAAGTAAATTTTCCGTCGTCTAGCTTAGCATCTGGCGCAATTTGTTCAAAACCACCAACTGAATTGGTAATAGCAGCGAAAATCATTGAAACTTCGCCTTCAAAAGTGCCTTTTTCGTGTTTAATACGAACAGGAACCGTACGAATTCCTGGTAGCAATTCAACACCTTTTGCCAAATAAGCCAAATAACCAAACATTGTCTTTAATTGGCTTGGCACACTATATGTTAATTCTGTGAATGAGCCTGCAGCAGCAATATTGATGAAATACGTATCTTCACGCGCTTGTCCAATATCCATTTGAATAATTTGATTTTTACCAATAATCTTAGCGGCTTCAACTGGATTACCACGTGGAATTTTAAGAGCACGCGCGAAATCATTGGTCGTTCCTGTCGGAATAATAGCCATTTGAGGTCGATTAGAAAGCGGAGCAATCCCATTGACAACTTCGTTGATTGTACCGTCACCACCAGCAGCAATAACTAAATCAAATCCAGCTTTCGCGGCACGTTTAGCCTCATCACGAGCAGAATTTGGCTCTGGTGTTGTCTGAAAAGCTGATGTTTCATAACCAAAACCTTCTAAAACATCTAGCACTTCTGCCACGCTTTTCTTCATGATTTCCTGACCTGAAGTCGGATTGTAGATTAAACGTGCACGTTTTTGTTTCTTAACCATAAAGATACCTCAACTTATTTATAAACTTTCTAACCAAGCTTCATCGCGGACATCAATTCCTAAAGCTTGGGCTTTGGTCAATTTTGAACCTGCATCTGTACCTGCGACAACAATGTCAGTTTTTTTGGACACACTGTTGGTCACTTTTGCTCCTAAATCTTGCAGTTTTTCTTTTGCTTCGTTTCGCGTTAAACGTTCCAATTTTCCAGTCAAAACAACTGTTAAACCTGCTAATTGAGCATCTTTTGAAACTTTCTTACCAAGATAAGCAAAGTTGACACCTGCATTTTCCAATTCATGCAAGAGCTCTGTCGCTTCTTCTTTGGCAAAATAGCTACGCAATGAGTTAGCAATAACTGTTCCCAAACCGTCGATACTAGCAATGCTGTCAGCATCCGCAGCAACCAACTGATCAATCGTTTCAAAAACTTCCAACAATTGACGACTAGCCTTGGCACCGACATGACGAATTCCCAGTCCAAAAAGCAATTTATCAGCTGAATTTTCCTTAGAAACCTGAATGGCATTGTAAAGTTTCTCAGCAGATTTTTCCTTAAAGCCATCCAAGCTTAGCAAATCTTCCACCGTTAATTGGTAAATGTCTGCGACATCATGAACCAATTCTGCTTTGAAAAGTTTCTTAACGATAGAAGGTCCTAAACCTGTGATATTCATGGCATCACGGCTAGCAAAATGCGTTAAACGTTCTTGAATTTGACTTGGGCAAAGCGGATTGATACAACGTAAAGCCACTTCATCTTCATAATGAATCAGCTCACTACCACAAGACGGACAGTTTTCAGGAATCGGCATTGGTACTTGCTTACCACGTTTGCTATCAACAACATGTAGCACTGCTGGAATAATATCTCCCGCCTTATAGACGATGACCGTATCGCCAATGCGAATATCTTTTTCAGCAATGTAATCCACATTATGCAAAGTCGCACGGCTAACCGTTGTTCCTGCTAACTGAACAGGGCTAAGATTAGCGGTTGGTGTCACCACCCCAGTACGTCCAACAGTCCAATCAACCGAAAGAATTTCTGCTTCTTTTTCCTCAGCTGGAAATTTATAAGCAATTGCCCAACGGGGCGCCTTAACCGTAAAACCAAGTTCTTCTTGCATAGCAAGACTATTGACCTTAATAACAATACCGTCAATATCGTATGGTAAATTATCACGCTCAGCGGCTACTTCTTGAATAAATTTCCAGATGTCTGCCATTGAAGATGTCGTGATACGTCGCGGATTAACCGAAAAACCATAGCGAGACAATTCTTCCAAAACATCATTTTGCGTTATCATGCTAGTTGATGCCACTTCTTGATAAAGAAATGTTGCCAAATTTCGCTTAGCAACAACTACTGTATTTAACTGACGTAATGTCCCTGCAGCCGCATTTCTCGGATTCGCAAATTCTGTCTGACCACTATCACGACGTTCCTCATTGATTTTATCAAATGACGTCTTTGGCAAATAAGCTTCACCACGAACTGTAATGTTAAGTGGCTGTGCCAACTTATGAGGAATGTCCTTGATACGTTTGACATTTTCAGTGATATTTTCACCAACTGAGCCGTCACCACGAGTGGCACCGACTTGCAACACACCATCAACATAAACTAGTGAAATTGACAAACCATCAATTTTCAGCTCTGCCATGTAAGAGGCATTGGGAAATTCAGCTTTCACACGACGGTCAAAATCCTCTAATTCCTCACGTGAAAAAGCATCTTGCAAGCTATAAAGCGGCGTTTCATGCTGATATTTTTCAAAACCATCTAAAACAAGCCCACCCACTTCTTGCGTTGGACTATTTGGCAAAATCAACTCTGGATGAGCTTTTTCAAGCTCGACTAACTCGCGATAAAGCTTGTCATATTCGCTATCTGAGACCGTTGGTTGGTCCTCTGTGTAATACTCTTTTCGGTACTGGTTGAGCTCATCAACCAATTCTTGAATACGTTTTTTCATATTACTATTTTAACATATCTGGTAAAAAATGCTCTCTAAAAAAGCTAACTATTTTTTAAGAATTTTACTAAATAAAAAACTCCCTAAAAAGGAAGTTTTTAATCTATCATACGGTTAAATCAATACGTTTTCCAAGTTTGTCCATGATAATAGCACCAATCAATAGCGAAGCAAGTTCGCCTACTGCTGATGTAAACCAAGTCATCAAAAATGGTGAGCCACCAACATAATATAATTCTAGCGCAATAGTAAACATTGAAGCCGAAAACAATAATGAAAAGTAAAAGAATGCTTTGTTAAATAAGCCGTTAAATAAATATTGCTCCTTATAACGGTCAAATAAAACAACACCTAATGTTAGAAAAACAAACGTTTGGCTACCACCAACAAAGACATCAATTAAACCAAAGCTGTACAAATTGGCAATCATACAACCAAGCGTCAGCCCAACAATATACTTACGATTGTAAAATGCCATAAACGCTAACATTTCCGAAACACGGAACTGATAAGCACCATAAGAAATGGCATTTAAAGGCGGTGTGACTGTCAACACAATATAAAGTGCAGCAACAAGCGCTACTTGCGCAAAATCACGAATAGTAAAATATTTCATAAAAATTCTTTCTCCTTTAACGTTAAAGAGCAACAACTCTTCACGTCTATAATATGCTTGACGAAAGGGAACTAAGCGTCAAGGGTTGTTTACACAACGCTTAAAAGTATAGCACAAATTGTTAAAATTTGGTATAGTAGTTCTATGAAAAAGTTATTATCTAGTGAAGTTTTTAAATACTTATTTTTCGGTGTTCTTGCCACACTCGTTTACATGGGAACACGCTTAGTCATTTTTGCCCTAACGCAATCGGCAACGACTTCCGCAGTTATCGCTAACGTCATTGCTATCATGTTTGCCTTCTTTACAAACGACTACTTCGTCTTTAATCAAGTTCGAACAGGATGGTTTAACCGTTTTGTCAAATTTTTTGTAGCGCGTCTATCAACACTTGCCCTAGACTTGATTTTAGCCTACCTTTTAGTCACAAAATTCCCTCACATTATCGGACAATTTGTCAATGATAATATTTCATTAGTCAACATGATTGAGACTGTTTTCTCACAAGTCCTTATTATCATTTTAAACTATGTGTTTAGTAAATTACTAATTTTTAAAGATAAAAAATAACACCCCCACAGGTGTTATTTTTTATCTTTATCTTGTTTGCGGTGTGTTAAGATGGAAAGAATATCACCACGTCTGCTTTCCATTTTTCCTTGGCGCAATTCTTGATAGGTTGCATTAAAAATAGCTCCCAAAATCAAAATATGCGCTAAGAAAATAAACCATAACATCAAAACAAAAATCACAACCGAACCAAACGTTTTAATGTCAACCATGCGTTCAAAGGTTCTCAAAATATAATTGCTAAACAAATTATTCAAGAACACAATGACGAAAGAAGTGAAAATTGTTCCTGGTAAAATATAACGAAAACGTCTGATTTTGACATTTGGTAGAATGAAATACAATAACATCAACCCAAATACAATCGTCAAAACAGTTACCGGCTGGGATAAATTCAGAACGACTGTTGCAACCGTATCACTCAAATCATAGTGAGTACTGATAATTTGCAAAGCAGCCTTTGAAAAAGTAGAAAAGATTAACACAAACGTCAGTAGGAAAAGAATGAGCAAGCTTGCCAAAACCCCAATCAAACGCCCAATCACAAAATCTCTGTGTTGTGAAACGCCATAAGCTTTGTTAATAGCTTTTTGTAGAGAGGTCAGCGATTTAGACATTGTCCAGAAAGCCGTTAAAGTCGCAACTCCCAAAATACTACCAGAAGGTTTTGAAAAAATATCTGTCGTAATTGCCGAAACAGAAGGGTAAAGATTGGTCGGTAAATTTTTTTCCATGAAAGACAATAACACTGAAATATCAATGTTAAGATAAGGAAAAATATTTGCCGCAATCACAATCAATGGGAATGCTGTCAGCAATAAATAATAAGCGACAGCAATCGCTGATAAATCAATCTCTGCACTTTGGTAATGTTTTAAATAAACCTGTAGCGGTTGCCACTTTAATCTAGACACTAGTTTGTCTATAAGCTGCTTACGATTCATCCTAGTAAGTTCTTTCTTCTCCTTGACTTGTTAAAATAACAGGTCCATCTTTAGTGATAACAAATTGATGTTCGTATTGGCATGACAAACCGCCGTCAAGTGTCTTATGAGCCCAACCAGTTTTCATATCCGTATCAATTTCCCAAGTTCCTGTATTAATCATTGGCTCGATAGTCAACACCATACCTTCACGCAAACGAAGACCACGACCTGCTTTACCATAGTGTGGTACCATTGGTTCTTCATGCATTGTTGGACCAACACCATGTCCTACTAAATCACGAACAACACCATATCCACGGCTTTCAGCGTATTCTTGAATAGCTGCACCAATGTCACCGATACGGTTACCAACAACAGCTTTTTCAATTCCGATATAAAGGCATTCTTTGGTAACATCCATCAGATTTTTGACTTCGTCAGACACCTCACCAACAGCATATGCCCAGCATGAGTCTGCCAATCCACCAGAGTATGATTCAGTATATTTTTTAACTTGTGCAACATTGTCAAAGTTTAATTTTGAAACGTCAACAACTGATTTATCCAGCGGTTCACTCAAAACCATATCAACCTTAAGCAAATCTCCTTCTTTTAAAATGTAATGGCGAGGAAAAGCGTGTGCTACTTCGTCATTAAGTCCGCAACATGTGGCATAAGGATAGTCCATGATAGAACCATCAACCCCAATTTGGAGTGGAAGAACATTTGCTTCTTTACAGCGACGACGCACGTACTCTTCGACTTCCCACATATCAAGACCTGGTTTAATCAATTCACGTAAACCAATGTGAATTGAAGCTAGAAAATCTCCAGCGCGGTCCATTGCTTCAATTTCACGAGCCGATTTTAATGTAATCATATCAATAATGTACTCCTATTAGTAATCTCTAAAAATGCATCAATAACACTAATTATACACTTATAGTCACCAAACTGTCAAAAATGGAATGATTTTGTCATTTAAGTTAACCACTATGTATTAGTTAATTTTCGTCGTTACCAAGGCTTTAGCAACAATTTGATCCTCTAAAAGAATTTCAAAGTCAATCACCGAACTACGACGTTTTTCAGTAATGACACGGGGATGAATCACCAAACAATCGTCAATCTGAACTGCTTGTACAAAATAAAGCATCAGTTGTTCAATGATGATATTTTTTTGATGTTTTTTGGTCAAAACACGAACGCTAATGTCCTTGATAAATTCTGTCAAGACACCTTGGGCAAAATTACCAGCATTATCAATCATCGTAGGTTCAACCACAAATTTATAAACACCATCTTCGTATTGCAAATTTGATAAAATCTGGTCGCTATATGTATAAAGGTTAGAATGTTGTAAATTTGGTAGATTTTCAACCGCCTGGCGGCGTGTAATAACTCCTAGCAAGGTCAAATCCTCTGCTACAACAGGAAGCATATTCAAATCTTCAAAAATCATTTTCTGACTGATGTTAGCAAGACTGGCTTGCGGTTTTGCCACAATCAGATTACGCGACATGATACTCTTGATATCAATATGATTTTCCTTGCCAACAACATCTAGCATACTAACAACGCCAACAACCACATTTTTACTATTTACAACAGGGAAACGCACATTTGCCGTTTGTTTAATCATCGCATTAAATTCACGAATCGTAGCACCTTCCTGCAAAAAGCCATAGTCTTCCTTGGTCTGATAGACTTGCTCAACAGTCGTCAAATCTGTTTTAATCCGAATATTGGAGAGAGCATGGTTGATCATCGTCGCCACGGTAAAGGTATCATAGTGCGTAACCATGACAGGTATTCCGAGCTCGTCGGCGACACGAATCACCTCACTAGAAACAGGAAATCCACCCGTTACCAGAATAGCATTGTGTTTTTCAAGCGCCAACAGTTGAATTTTTTCACGGTCTCCGACAATCAAAAGCCCACCTTTAACAAGGTAACGTAAAATATTTTCTTGAGTCATCGCACCAATTGAAAACTTGCTAAATTCACGACTAAGCCCAGCCTTACCTGCCAGAACCTCAGAGTCACTAATGCGAGCAATTTCCGAATAGGTCAAACGCTCAATACGAACAGCTGGCTTCTTCTCAATACGAACCGTACCACTACGCGGTCGGGTTTCAACAATGCCACGGTTTTCGGCTTCCTTAATCGCACGATAAGCTGTACCGTCGCTCACTTTTAAGTGATTTGAAATGCTTCGCACACTCACGCGCTTTCCAACTGGAAGATTCTCCAAATACTCTAAAATTTTCTGATGTTTACTCATAACGATAATCACCTTTACTAATTTGATAATCAACGTAATCTCGCATTTTACGTGTATAACGGTCACTTCCTTTGAAGCGTTGTTTCAATTTGAAACCTGATTTTTGCGCAACACGTTGACTAGCCAAATTTTCTCCATGGACAATAACATGTAATTCTTTAAAGCCAAATTCCTGAAAGCTTAAAAAACATAAGTTTTTCAAGCTTTCTGTCATCAAGCCTTGTCCCCAAAACTGTTGATTCAAAAAATAACCAATTTCTGCAGATGACCGATTCAAATCTATCTTCTCAAATCGAATACAGCCAATCATTTTATGAGATTTTTTATCTTCAATAGCCCAAACCCCAAGTGGCTCTTTCATGAAATAATGGACCATTAGATAATCACTTTCATGGTGACTAGCTTGACTTGGAAAAATAAAACGAAGATTATCAGGATTGCTACAAATCTCAAAAAAGTCCTGACTATCCTTATAGGTAAAAGGGCGTAAATACATGCGTTCTGTCTCAAAAAACGCATAACATCCTAAACGTGTCCAAATATCCATATCCCTATTATATCACAATAGGTTCTCATTTTGTCTCTGACTATCTGACCACCTATTACCAAAAAAGAAGCCCTTGGGCTTCCTCTTAATCTTCAATTAATTTAATATCAGCGCCTAGGGCTGTTAATTTTTCAATGATATTTGAATAACCGCGCAAAATAAATTCAACGTTGGTAATTTCCGTTTGACCTTCTGCCATTAGACCTGCAGTAACAAGCGCTGCACCCGCACGCAAATCAGAGGCCTTAACAGGAGCTCCTGTTAATTTATTTGGTCCTTGGTAAGCAATGCGACCACCAACAATAGAAATATCAGCACCCATTCGTACCAATTCAGCAACGTGATTAGTACGTTTTTCATAAATGGTATCTAGAATAGTACCACGTCCCTCAGCTGTCAACAACAACGGTGTGATTGGTTGTTGCAAATCAGTCGCAAAACCTGGATATGGCGACGTTTTCACTGATACAGCTTTCAATACTGATTGTTTTTCAACAAAGATAGAATCCTCTTCAATCGTCATACGAACACCCATTTCTTCGAGCTTTGCAATATAACTCTCTAAATGTTCATAAAGGACATTGGTAATACGAACCCCTTCACCCATTGTTGCTGCCATGGCAATATAAGTACCAGCTTCAATACGGTCAGGAATGACCTGGTGACGTGTGCCATGAAGGTAATCAACACCTTCAATTGTAATCACATCTGTACCAGCACCACGAATGTGAGCTCCCATATTATTTAACAAAGTAGCCACGTCAATGATTTCTGGCTCACGCGCAGCATTTTCAATAATCGTACGACCATTTGCTTTAGTTGCTGCAAGCATCGTATTAATCGTTGCTCCAACACTAACTGTATCCATATAGATATGTGCACCATGAATAGACTCACCATTTGTCGCCAAACGCATTGCTTCGCCTTCATACGAAATCATAGCTCCCATAGCTTCAAAAGCCTTAAGGTGCAAATCAATAGGACGAGGTCCAAGGTCACAACCACCTGGGAGACCTACTGTAGCTTCACCAAAACGACTTAACAAACTACCATAGAAATAATAAGAAGCACGTAAGCTATTAATCTTACCATAGGGCATTGGTTGGTTTTTAATGCCACGTGGATCAATTTCAAGGGTATCTTCTTCTCTTTTCACCTTGGCGCCCATAATTTCCATGATTTCAATTAAACTATCAACATCGGAAATGGCAGGAACGCCATCTAATATGACAATATCATCTGCCAGAATAGCCGCAGGAATCAAAGCAACTACACTATTCTTTGCACCTGAAATAGTAACCTCACCTTTTAAAGGCTTGCCACCATTAATTACAATTTTACGCATACATTCAAAACTTTCTGCTAGAATTCAACCTTTTCATTTTAACACATATTATTCAAATTGACAAACTGAATGAGCAGATGGTATGTGGTAAATTTTTTTAGATTCGAATATTTAAGTAAAATCACAAAATTTAGCAATATCATCACACCTATATGTGTCAAGTTAAGTTTTTTAATCCCATGCAAAAAAGTTAAAACCTCCTATAACAATTAAAGTTCTATCTGCTCTTTTTCTATCTGCTCTTTTTTAGAGATAAAAATAAAAGGCAACTTTTCCTTACCATAAGGAATAGCAAAATAACCTAAATAATATGGCTAATAGTGCATTTCAAAACATCATCTAAATGACTTATAAGCTTCGTATTTCCTGTAATCAGAGAAGCTAGGGTAGAATAAAGAAACTCTATAATGGATCATTGCCACTTCAATTAAGTAATTATCTTCAGAACATGTTGCTCTAATGTACCACCAAGTATAGCATGTTTCAAAATCACATCTGACATTACTTTTAAATCTTGGTTTACTTCTGAGTATCTTTTTCTCAATTCACCTGTAAAACGTAAGATTTGAAAATTAAACTATTTAATCTCTGTAATTGTTTCGATCATTGTAATCATTCCTCCCTTTTATTGTCGGTGGTTATTCTGATATTATTTCTTCTCAGTTAACCGAACAAAAAACGCGTAATCCACACGAAATTGCAGAACACATTAACAATATATTTATCAATGTTTCACGGAATCTAGAGTTATAACAATAAAAAAGCTAGTTACAAACCAGCTTTTTTATTTCACTGCTTCTTTCAAAGCTTCTACTTTATCAAGTTTTTCCCATGGAAGATCAATATCAGTACGTCCCATGTGTCCATATGCAGCTGTTTGACGGTAAATTGGACGTCTCAAATCAAGCATTTGAATAATTCCTGCAGGACGAAGGTCAAAGACTTCACGAACAGCAGCTTCCAACTTGCTTTCAGTAATAGTATTAGTACCAAATGTATCCACACGAGCCGAGACAGGTTGCGCTACACCAATAGCATATGCCAATTGCACTTCTGCTTTAGTGGCAAAACCAGCAGCAACAATATTTTTAGCAATATAACGCGCAGCATATGAGGCTGAACGGTCCACTTTTGTCGCATCTTTACCAGAGAAAGCACCGCCACCATGACGCGCATAGCCACCATAAGTATCAACAATAATCTTACGACCAGTCAAACCAGAGTCACCTTGAGGTCCTCCGATAACAAAGCGTCCAGTTGGATTAATGAAGAATTTCGTCTTATCATCAAGGTATTTTTCTGGAATAACCGCTTTGATAACTTTTTCAATTACATCTTGACGAATTTGGTCATTTGTCGCTTCTGGGTCATGCTGTGTAGAGATAACAACAGTGTCCACACGAACCGGCTTGTCATTTTCATCATATTCAACAGTTACTTGTGATTTAGCATCTGGACGAAGGTATGAAATCTCACCAGATTTACGTAAATCAGCCAATTTTTTCACCAATTTATGAGAAAGTGAAATTGGTAATGGCATTAATTCAGGTGTTTCATCAATAGCAAAACCAAACATTAACCCTTGATCACCTGCACCAATCAAGTCAAGCGGGTCTTGGTCTACATTTCCACGAACCTCAAGCGCTTCGTTAACTCCTTGTGCAATATCAGGTGATTGTTCAACCAATGACGGATGAACCCCAACCGATTCAGCAGCAAAACCATATTCAGCATTAGTATAACCAATTTCGGCAATAGTATCGCGAACAATACGATTAATATCAACATAAGCCGTCGTTGAAATTTCACCAAAAACATGAACTGAGCCAGTATATACGGCTGTTTCTGCCGCAACGTGCGCATCAGGATCTTGTTCCAACACAGCATCTAAAATAGCATCTGAAATTTGGTCTGCAATCTTATCTGGATGCCCCTCAGAAACTGATTCAGACGTGAAAAGTTTACGTTCTGACATAAAAATGTCCCCCCATATCATTAATTTTTCATTCTAACACCTCTAAATATTAGAATGTCGGAAAAAATTTTTTCCTTGAAATACCTGTACAAAAAATATCATCATTTCAGCGAGAGTTATGACGGTCAAAAACTAAAAATAATCGTTTTAGTTTTTGACCGTCATAAGTCACTTAGGAAACCGCCATAGCGGCTTTCCGTGAAATGACTAGCTACTTTCAGTAGCAGACATTTCTAGTGAGTTACAAAGTACCAATCTACATCTTCTAAAAAGAGATGGCGCGGTTAATGGCGGGTTAGTCAAGGCAGCGAAATCGCAGATAATACTGAAGTATATCAAGATGAGCTAACGAAGAATAACACGTTATTAAACCGCCAGATTGTCTTATCGGGACTCATTAACTCACTTATTGTACCACGTTTTACCGCAAATGCCTATAAAAAGTTTATTATCAGGTGATAACTTTTACCTATCTTTACAAAGGTGATATTAGTTTTACCGTGATGACATCTTTGTCACTTCATGTACAATACCTTTATAAATTTAACAATATTGAAGCTTTGTTAGGAATATTTGGAAAAAATATATTATACTAAAGATATGAAAACCTACGAAAAACTTTATGATTATCTCAAGACACAAGACGATTATGTTAGCGGGGAAAAATTGGCGCAAGAATTTGAGCTATCTCGCACAGCTATTTGGAAAGCTATTAAAACCTTGGAAGACAAGGGGGTTCAAATTCATTCGATTAAAAAACGCGGTTATAAAATTATCTCAGGCGATTTACTACTCCCTGAACAAATTGCGACAAATCTTAATATTGCGGTCACTTTGAATGAAAAAAGTGAGTCAACTCAGTTAGATGCTAAAAATAATATCGATACTGATAAACAGCCGCACCTTTACCTAGCTCCAAATCAAGAAATGGCTAAAGGACGCTTTGGCAGACGTTTTTTTGCCTCAAAACAAGGTGGCATCTATATGTCTCTTCACCTAAAACCAAACGTTCCTTTCGAACAAGTTAAACCCTATACGCTCATGGTTGCATCTAGCATTGTCAAAGCCATTTCTCGTCTGACAGGTATTGAAACCGAAATAAAATGGGTCAACGATATCTACCTAAATGGCAAAAAAATCGCGGGCATTTTAACCGAGGCGATTTCATCTGTTGAAACTGGCTTGATCACTGATGTGATTATTGGTGTCGGACTTAATTTTCATATCACAGATTTCCCAGACGATATTGCACAAAAAGCTGGAACCCTTTTTAGCGAGCAACCAACTATCACACGCAATCAATTAATCACTGAAATTTGGAAGCTTTTCTTCACAATTCCTCAAAAAGATTTGGTAAAAGTTTATAAAGAAAAATCACTTGTTTTAAACAAACAAGTGACCTTTATCGAAAATGATATTCTCTTTTCAGGTGTAGCTGAAGAAATCACAGACCATGGACATCTTCTTGTTAAACTTGACAATGGTCAAGAAAAATTATTACGTAGTGGTGAAATCAGTCTTTCTTCTTGGTAGTTGAACTCAACGTGTGAATGATTTTGTCAACCTTATAGGTACGCTGGAGATCACGAAAAAGCAAAATTCCCCAAAAGAAAGCAAATAAATAATCACCTTCAAATAAACATTCATTAAAAAAGTATGTTTCAAAAGCGCACATCAGCGCCACAAATAAAAAACGGCTTTTAGTCATATTTCTATTATAACATATCTTCATTATTTTGACAGATTTCACAGAATCTGTTGTGTAAAAAGGAGTGGAACAAAATGCTCAGCTTCTTTGTTTATTATAGTTATTATTTACAAGGCGCAGTAGTTGAGTGGGGATAATAAGCTGATAAATCAGCTTTTACACCCCTTTTTGATGTCAAGCTGCACTTGACTCCATTTCCCACCTCGAAAGCTTCCCCAAATCTTCCGAGCCATGTATAGGTTGGTTATAAAGGTTTGGGGAAGCCTTTATAATCGGGAAATAAAACTTACGAAGTAAGTATCACAAAATGGTCTGGGATAGACTACTTTAGGTCAGAAACAAGAAATTAAGACTTATTGAGAAATCAAATGTCTTCGAAACTACTAATTCACTTTTTTATTTATCTCACTCCCTTCTTAATCCTCAATCTTATTAATTTTATCTGCTAGGAAATCAAAGCCTTCTGGAATGAAATTTTCTTCTTGCACTTCTTCCTGTGCTGGCTCTTTGCGTTGTTTTTTCAAATTTTGAGCAAATTCTGTTCGGATACTGTTGAAGTCTTTACGTGGAACAGCCAAAATATTTGGTGAAAAACCTGCTGCCTTGCTCATGATGTTGCCAAACATATCGTTAAGGTCAGTTCGTTTCATGGCTTGTTCCGCATTAAAAGCTGCATCAAAAGCTAAAATAGCATTTTCACTATTGGCAAGAACTGGCTCCGAACCTAGCAAAAGCGCGCGGTCTTGGGCAGAAATACTGTCCAAAATCTCATTCCACGCTCCTTTAAGAGCTTCTAGATATTCCCTTGATTTCTGACTATCAACAATCGTTTCTTCCATGATGGTCAAAATCTTCACGCGGTCCACTTTAAACTTAAAGCCAGTAACTGATTTTTTGCGGCTTACCGTTTTTTGAGAAATAGCTGAGCTATCAATCTTAGAAAATTCTTCTTTCAAGTCTTTGATTTCATTCTTGAGCTTTGCTAATTCATCTGACAAGCCGTCTGGAACTTGTGCTGTCGAAATTTCTTTTCCTGCTTTTGATAATTGAATCGTTAACATTTCAGCATAAATTTTTGGCTGAACACCATTTTTGATTTCAGGCAAAGCTTTCGTCACCAAATCAATCATTGTAAAAATACGATTTTGTTCAGCAGTTGCTAAATTCTCTTGGAATTTTTGACTTGTGTGTGTATTTTTACCACCAGTTTGAACAACCAATAAATCACGTAAGTAATTTAACAAATCCGTTGCAAAGCGACTCATGCTCTTTCCGCTATCAAAAATAGTTTCCAAATTTGTCAAAGCTTGACTAGTTTGATTTGCCAAAACATTTGCCACAAAATCATCTAAGGCTGTCATTGAAATGCTACCTGTGATTTCTTCTGCGATAGCAAGCGACACATGATTATCAGGTGTTAAACTAAGCGCTTGGTCAAGAATCGAAAGCGCATCACGCATTCCACCCTCAGCACAATGCGCAATCAAGGTCAAGGCATCTTCTTCATAGCTAATTTCTTCTTTGTCAAGAATATTAGCCAAATGTTCACGAATAGCCGCTAATTTAATCGCTTTAAATTCAAATCGTTGCACACGTGATAAAATTGTTGCTGGAATTTTATGCAATTCTGTTGTTGCTAAAATGAAAACAACATTTTCTGTTGGTTCTTCCAACGTTTTCAAAAGAGCATTAAAGGCACCTGTCGATAACATATGCACTTCATCAATGATGTAAACTTTATAAGTTGCACGACTTGGTGCGTAGGTTGATTTATCACGAATTTCACGAATTTCATCAACACCATTATTTGATGCAGCATCGATTTCAATGACATCTTCAAGGCTGCCATTTGTAATATCACGACAAATATCGCAATGATTACATGGCTCGCCATTGACTTGATTAGGGCAGTTCATCGCCTTAGCAAAAATTTTAGCAGCACTTGTTTTCCCTGTTCCACGAGGACCAGAAAATAGATAAGCATGGCTAATTTTTCCTGAAGAAACTGCTTGTTTTAAAGTTGATGAAATGACCGTTTGCCCAACCATTTCATCAAAAGTTTGGCTACGATATTTTCGATAAAGTGCTTGATACATTATTTTTCAACTCCAAACATATCCAAATTCCAATATGATTTTTCCAAAAGTACGGCAACAAATTTTTCAAGATACTCTTGGTCAATCGCATCATAATCATCCGTTAAACGTGAGTCCAAATCCAAAACCCCCACTAATTGGTTATTTTTAACCATAGGGACAACGATTTCACTCATGGCTGCTGAATCACAAGAAATATAATTAGCATGTTTTGTCACATCTGCCACAATTATCGTTTCTTGATTAGCTGCTGCTTCGCCACAAACACCTTTTCCAAGTGCAATGTGAACGCACGATACCCCGCCTTGAAAAGGACCCAAAAGTAATTCCTGACCGTCAAATAAATAAAAGCCTGTAAAAACAGAGTTTGGTAAAGTCATCTTTAACAGAGCGCTAGCATTTGAAAGATTTGATAGCAGATTTTTTTCGTTAGCAAATAGCGCTTTCGCCTGTGCTAACATGATTTGATAATTCTCTATTTTCTTTGTGTTTTCCATAAGGTTTATTATATCAAAAAATAAGCCTGCCGTCATATTTTGCTTAGAGTAAACAAACACCACAAAAAAGTCTGAAATAATCATATTTCAGACTTTTTCTATATTTTATTGAATGGCTACAACTGTTATTTTGCCTACTACTTTTTTAAAATTATTGCCAATAACTTGGACGATTTTTTTCGTAGGCTGCTATCAAATTTTCATATTGAAGCGTGATGCCAATATCATCAAGTCCAAGGACAAGTTTACGCTTCCATTCGCCATCAATCTCAAACGGAAATTCTCCCGCAGATGACTTGATGACTTGGTTTGGTAAATCAATCGTAATTTCTTCACCAGCTGGTAGTGCAGCTAATTTCTGACGGACTTCCAAAGGTTGAACAATTGGAAGCATCCCATTTTTCAATTCATTATTGTAGTGAATATCAGAAAATGAGCCTGCAATCACACAACGAAAACCATAATCTTCCAAAGCCCAAGCAGCGTGTTCACGTGATGACCCTGAACCAAAGTTATCCCCTGAAATCAGAATCGTTGCATGGCGATATTCAGGTTTGTTAAAGATAAAATCTGGATTTTCATCGTAATTATCATTGAGATAGCGCCATTCAAACAGCAAATTTTTACCAAAACCTTTTTTATCAACAGCCTTCAAGAACTGTTTGGGAATAAGCTGGTCAGTATCAATATTATCATTCATCAAAGGGACAGATTTCCCTATGTAAACAGTAAATTTTTCCATTATCTCTCTCCTTTACTGAACTTCTGACAGTTGGCGAACATCGATGAATTTACCAGCAATTGCTGCCGCTGCCGCCATAGCTGGGCTACAAAGATGTGTACGCGCTCCAAAACCTTGACGCCCTTCAAAGTTACGATTACTTGTTGAGGCACAATGAACACCTTCTGGCACATGGTCTGGGTTCATTCCAAGACACATTGAACAACCAGGCTCACGCCATTCAAAACCAGCATCCATGAAAATTTTATCAAGCCCTAGTCGCTCTGCTTCTTTCCTAACAGGACGAGAACCAGGAACAACAATAGCTGTCAGATTCGGTGAAATATGTTTGCCCTTAACAATCTTAGCTGCTAATTCAAGGTCTGATAGACGTGCATTGGTACAAGAACCAATGAAAACGTAACCCAAATCAATATCTTCAGCTTTATCACCAGGCTTAATGTCCATATAATGATAAGCACGTTCATCATTCATGTCTTTGATTTCTGGGAATGGTTTGCCAAATTCAACACCCATTTCAGGGTTTGTCCCCCAAGTCACCATTGGTGCCAATCCTGAAACATCAATGGTAATAACTTTATCATATTCGGCATCAGGGTCAGAAACCAATGTTTTCCAATCTTCGACCGCTTGCTTGAATTTATCACCTTTAGGCGCCGCTTCACGACTTTTAACGTAATCAAAGGTCTTTTGGTCTGGATTCATCAAGCCCGTTTTTGCCCCAAATTCAATCGACATGTTTGCAATGGTCATGCGTTCGTCCATTGAGAGAGCATCAATGGCTTCACCACAATACTCAACCGCATAGCCTACACCAGCATCAACACCATATTGAGCAATCAAAGCAAGGATAAAGTCTTTTGAATAAACACCTTTTTGTGGTTTGCCGACAAATTCAACTTTCATTTTCTTCGGTTTTACTTGCCAAATGCACTGTGTTGCAAAAACGTGCTCCACTTCGGATGTTCCGATACCAAAGGCAATTGCTCCAAAAGCACCGTGAGTTGCCGTATGGCTGTCCCCGCAGACAACAAATTTACCAGGTTGACTACGTCCTGTTTCTGGACCTACCATATGAACAATCCCTTGGCGTTCTGTTCCATGCGTTGCCGCATCAATGCCAAAGTCTTTAACATTTCGAGCAAGGGTATCAATTTGATTTTTTGACACCAAGTCACGAATATTGAAAATATCTACCGTTGGAACATTGTGGTCAGTCGTTCCAAACGTTAAATCTGGACGACGTACTTTACGACCCGCATCTCTAAGTCCTTGGAATGCCTGCGGACTTGTTACTTCATGAATATAGTGCTGGTCAACATACATAAGTTGTGGTTCGCCTTCTTCACCAGTAACCACATGGCGTTCCCAAAGCTTATCAAAAATCGATTTTCCGCTCATTTCATCCTCCAAATTCTTCTCACTATTTCATTTTCTAGTTAGCTACTATTTCCAAATGACGATATACCAGTATAAAACCGCAATATCAATCACCATTCCCAAAGACCAACAAGCTTTAAAGTACCATTTCAAAGTTTTATGATGAAAGATTTTTCCACCAAGAAAAGCACCGATTCCACCAAATAAGATACTCTCTAAAAGCAATGTTTTCTCTGGAATTCGCCAACGTCCATGCTCTGCTTTCTTTTTATCAATACCATAAGTCAGAAAGGTCAAAACATTCCAAAAAACGAAAATGAGAAGCGCTAATTCTTTTAAAGTCATAGATTTGCAATAATAGCTGCGGTCATTTCAGCTGTTGAAGCTTTACCGCCTAAATCACGTGTTAAAATGCCTTGATTGAATGTCTTATCAACCGCATTTTCAATAAGTTCTGCACCAGCTACTTCACCAAAACTTTCACGCAACATCATAGCAACAGATAAAATCATGCTGACAGGATTGGCAATGCCTTGTCCAGCAATATCTGGAGCTGAACCGTGAATCGGCTCATAAAGGCTTGGTCCATTTTCTGAATGGCTAGCTGATGGCATAACACCAAGTGTGCCTGGAAGCACGCTTGATTCATCAGACAAAATATCACCAAAAAGATTTTCCGTAACCACAACGTCAAAGCGTGATGGATTTGTAATCATAATCATGGCTGCGCTATCCACCAATTGATGTTCCAACGTGACATCTGGAAATCCTAAGGCTACTTCTTCAGCAACTTTACGCCATAATTTTGAAGTCGCCAAGACATTTTGTTTATCAATGCTTGTCACTTTTTTGCCGCGAAGTCGTGCCAATTCAAATGCCTTGCGAATAATACGGCGGATTTCCTGCGCTGAATAGTCATTGATATCACGTGCTGATTCATCTTGTAATTGATGTTCACCAAAATAGATACCACTTGTTAACTCACGGACAACAACAAAGTCTACTCCTTCAATGCGTTCAGGTTTCAAAGGCGACAAGTGTTTCAACGCATCAAAGATACGAACAGGTCTGATATTTGCAAACAAATTTAATTCCTTACGAATGGCAAGCAAGCCTTGTTCTGGACGAACAGGAGCGTTATCATACTTTGGACCACCAATGGCAGCTAATAAAATCGCATCAGCTGATTTTGCCGCATCCAAAGTTTCTTTTGGTAGTGGATGACCATTGGCATCAATTCCTGCGCCACCAAAAGGTTTTGCATCAATATCATAATCAAAATTAATTTTTGAAGCCACAGCTTCAAGGACTTCTAAGCCTGCTGCCATAATTTCTGGACCAATACCATCACCAGCAAGTGTAACAATTTTTTTCGTCATAATGAGATACCGCAAGCAACATCGTTGCTTCTCTATAAATTCCTTTCTTATTTAATTAGTTGGCACATCACGGAATGAAACGGCTTTGCCAATTTCACCAGCATTTTCTTTTTGAACAAAAGCATTCGCATTGACATAAGCAATGGCACCTGCTTTAAGCACATCAAAATCAATACCAGATGCGTTGAAAATTGTTCCTGTATCAACATTTTCAATTGAAACAGACACACGCGCTTGTGAATCAATACCGTCTGTTACAGCATCCATTGTGTAGCTGAGAAGGCGGACAGTTTGATTGAAGAATTTATCGACAGCGTTATAGATAGCTTCAACAGAACCTTTTCCATTTGCAATAACTTCAACTTCTTCACCGTCAGCGTTTACCATAAGTACTTCGGCTGTCACCGTATCATCAGCATTTGATGTTAATTTCAAATCGCCAAAGTGGAAGCCTTCTGGATTTTCAATTGCTGTTCCAGCAACCAAAGCTCTGATATCAGCATCTGTAATTTCATGTTTCTTATCAGCCAATTTTTTAAATTTGCCAAATAGCGTTGCAATTTCTGATTCTTCGAAAGCAAGTTCGAGTTCTTTCAATTTTTCAACGAAAGCATGACGACCTGAAAGTTTACCAAGCGGAAGCGAGTTGTGTTTGACTCCGACAAGCTCTGGCGTGATAATTTCATAAGTGAGTGGATTTTTAAGCACACCATCTTGGTGAATACCAGATTCATGTGAGAAGGCATTTCCGCCAACCACAGCTTTGTTCTTAGGAATTGAAATTCCTGAGAAGCGTGAAATCAATTCAGACGTATTGACCGTTTCGTTAAGGACAATATCAGATGTCGCTTGATAATAATCTTCACGGATATTAAGAGCTACTGCAATCTCTTCAAGTGCCACATTTCCAGCACGTTCACCAATACCATTGACTGTCCCTTCAACGCGTCCAGCACCATTTTTGATAGCTGCTAAAGTGTTGGCTGTCGCCATTCCAAGGTCATCATGACAATGTGGACTGAAGATAATCTCGCGGTCTGATTTTGTATTTTCAATCAAATATTTGAAGATGTTACCATATTCCTCTGGCGTTGTGAAACCAACCGTATCAGGAATATTGATGTAAGTTGCACCAGCATCAACCGCTGTCTGAACAACTTGGAGAAGATAATCAAGTTCTGTACGAGTTGCATCTTCTGGAGAAAATTCGACCACATCAAATTTACTACGTGCATAAGTTACATGTTCTTTGATAATATCAAGAATTTCTTCTTTTGTTTTTTTCAATTTATATTCACGATGAATAGGACTTGTTGCAATGAACACGTGACATTGTGGGTATTTAGCATCTTTCAATGCTTCATAACAAGCATCAATATCTGATTTCACAGAACGTGCTAAACCTGACACCGCAGTTGTTGTCATTGCTGCTGAAATTTGACGAACCGCTTCAAATGAATCAGGACTAGCTGCTGGAAAACCAGCTTCAATTGAAGCAATACCCCATTTTTCAAGCTGTTTGGCAATTGCTACTTTTTCTTTGATTGAAAAATTAATACCTGGTGTTTGTTCGCCATCACGAAGAGTAGTATCAAGGAATTCAACTTTACGCATAATAACCTCTTTCTAATTATTAACAAAATCATTAAGATAAAAATAAAAACATCTCACGGACAAGCGAGATGTTTTTTATCCCGCTTGGTAAGCCAAACAGGACTAATGCTTTCATGCACTAGCCCTCATTACGCAATAGCAAGACTGTCATATTTGCGAATGTCATTGACTTAATTCCCTTCGATGTTTTTCGTTTTTTTACATAATACTCTTTTCTAGAATAAAAGTCAACAGAATAATCCAAATAAAATAAATTTTCTGAATACTTTCTGGTTTTTTTACAAAATAGTTGATAATTTAGCTGAAAAAGAAGATCTTTCTGTTGATTGGTTATAAAAAGCCACCAAGCTTAGTTTGGTGGCTAGATTCTCTATTCACTACAAATCATTCTAAAATAGTTGCGATTTTAGTGTTGATAAGGTCGATAGCGACAACGTTTGATGCTCCTTCTGGGATGATAATGTCTGCATAGCGTTTTGTTGGTTCGATGAATTGGTGGTACATTGGCTTAACAACTGATGTGTATTGGTCAATAACGCTGTCAAGACTACGTCCACGTTCTTCCATATCACGTTTGATACGGCGAATAATACGGATATCGTCATCAGTGTCAACAAATAATTTAATATCCATCAAATCACGGAGGCGTTTATCTTCAAGAACCAAGATTCCTTCGACAATAAAAACATCTTGTGGTTCTTGGCGATATGTTTTTTCGCTACGCGTATGTTGTGTGTAATCATAAATTGGAATGTCAACAGGACGTCCTGCAATGAGTTCATTGATGTGTTCAATCATCAAATCCGTATCAAAAGCAAGTGGGTGGTCATAATTGGTTGACACGCGTTCTTCAAATGTCAGATGACTTTGGTCTTTATAGTAAGAATCATGTTGAATCATCGCAATCTTTTGGTCTTTAAAATTCGCCAAAATAGCCTTTGAAACACTGGTTTTTCCACCACCAGAGCCACCAGTCACACCAATAATAATAGGTTTTTTACGCATTTATTACTCCAAATCAAAAATATTTCCTATCTATTCTACTACATTTTTACCATTTTTTAAATGCTGAAAACTCTTACTTATTCACGAAATAAAAAAAGATTCCCTTTCTATGTTATAATAGGTGAAGATTACAAACATAGAAAAGGAAACTTATGATTTCACAATTTCCACAAGTCTGGCGAGAGCAGTTAGCTAATCTGAAATTTAGCGAGCTAACAGCTATTCAAAAACAAATTTTCGAGCCTATTTCACAAGGTGATAATGTCCTTGGTGTCAGCCCAACTGGTACAGGTAAGACACTAGCTTATCTTTTTCCAACACTTTTAAATGTGACACCCAAAAAATCACAACAATTATTGATTTTAGCACCAAATACCGAACTAGCAGGGCAAATTTTTGAGGTAACTAAAACATGGGCTGAGCCTCTAAATCTTACAGCACAGCTATTCATTTCTGGTTCTAGTCAAAAACGTCAAATCGAACGTTTGAAAAAAGGTCCAGAAATTCTTATCGGAACACCTGGGCGTGTTTTCGAGTTAGTCAAGCTCAAAAAAATCAAAATGATGAACGTTGACACAATCGTTTTGGATGAATTTGATGAATTACTAGGTGACTCTCAATATCATTTTGTTGAAAATATCATCAACCGTGTTCCACGTGACCACCAAATGGTTTACATGAGTGCAACTAATAAAGTTGACGCTGACGCACTCGCTGAAAATACGTTGACGATTGATTTGTCTGACCAAAAGCTGGAACAAATCGCTCATTATTACATTACCGTCGATAAACGTGACCGCCTTGAATTACTCCGCAAATTTTCAAATATTCCAGAATTCCGTGGCTTGGTCTTTTTCAACAGTCTTTCAGATTTAGGAGCTACTGAAGAACGTCTTCAATTTAATCGTGTTTCTGCTGTTTCTTTGGCTTCTGATATTAATGTCAAATTCCGTAAAGTCATTCTTGAAAAATTCAAAAATCATGACATTTCACTACTGTTGGCAACTGATTTAGTTGCCCGTGGGATTGATATTGAAAATCTCGAATACGTTATCAATTTTGACCTCGCTCGTGATAAAGAAGTCTATACTCATCGTGCAGGAAGAACTGGACGTATGGGAAAAGCTGGCGTTGTTATTACTTTCATTACGCACAAAGAAGAATTGAAAAAACTAAAAAAATACGCTCAAGTCTCAGAAGTTTATCTTAAAAATCAAGGACTTCATTTGAAAAAATAAGCCTTCAATACACTCAAAAAGCACACCCGATTGAGAATGTTCTCTTTCAGATGTGCTTTTTTTGTTAGAGGAAGGGATGACTAAACTTAAATTTATTAGTCTTTAGAGACTTTTCTTCGTTTCCAAATGCCTGCTGTTAGTGTCACTAAAGCAAAACCGAGAGCAAGAAGATAATTTTGTGTAACGCTTGATGTTTGAGGGAGCTCGTCGGTTGCTTTTGAACTTGCCAAAGGTTTAGCAGGAGTTGAAGCTTTAACTTCTTTATGAACGGTTACGACCCCTAGGGCAGCTACCTCTCCTCCTTTCTCGTTTTCACTGACCTGCGGTTCCACTTTCGGTGGTGTTTCTGGTTTGATGATCTCTTCAGGAAAGGAATGAGAGTTTCTTCTTTTGGAATATCAAGAGCTTCTTCTGATACTGTCTCCTGTACTTTAGAAGCTGCTGTTGCATTAGCTGTCGCCATGCTTTCAACACCACTTGCTCAATATTAGAAGCAGAGTCTGTTTGACTTAATCCTGCTACTTTTGACAGCTCCCACAAGGACTGAAACTAGTCCGACCTTGTACTTTCTAAAAGAGAATCTCTCTCTTATCCATAATAAACCTCCCAAAATGGTTATTTTATATTGACGGCTCGTCAATATAAAAAATATTAAAACACAAGTTTATTAAAAAAATAATATCTTTCTGAAAATTCTTTTATTTTTATCACGTTTTATAGTTATAGGTGTATGTATGAAATGTTTATAGTCAGATTTATTGACAAATAATGTGATAAATGATAAGAATTACCTAGTTTATAACCATTAGATAAATATTGTATTTTTATTGAATAAATATCAAAAAAAGTACCCGCTAGGGATACTTTTTCATCGAAGAAATAGTTTTTGTAAGAATATGACCTTATTTTAAATTGTTAATAACTCGTTCCAAACGTGAGATAGCTTCAACAGGCAGAGCTAGTTTAGGATTGTTTTGATTAAAAGACAATAGAAAATTCAAACGAATTTGCATCCGCGAACGAATCAATTGTTTATATTTAGCATCAAAACGGTGGACAGGATAGTCCTCTAATGCCAAATATTCAAAGCCTTCAATGGGGCCAAAAGCTTTAAAATCGACATTGCCATCAACAATTTTTTCAATGATATCTAAAGAAACTTCTTTTGGAATACCATTTCCCATGTAAAATCCCGTATTAATGATATAACAGTCAACACCACTAGCAAATAATGAACGGAATTTTTGATAATCTTCGACCAAAGGATAAACCCTAAATGGATTTGCAAATGGTTCAATAACCAATGATTGCTTGCTACCTTCAATATTTTCAGCGCTTGAACGTTTTGTCATCAATGTACAACCCATTGTCGCTGCCATGAGTGAATCATTAATTTTGATTAAAGGTGGCAATGAATCGTCTTTCATAATCCAAAAAATAGCATTAATTGGCTCCTCAATATGGTCAACACGATTTGGCGTTGCAAAACGTGATTTTACGGTACGTCCGTTCCCATTACGAATATCCTCGGTCATCAATTTTTGACGACCATTATCATCCAGCGTCACACCACAATTTTGAACAGTCACGAAAAAGTCTTGCTCTGGGTGTCCCGTTGGATAATCGTTGGTCTTATCAAAATAAGACGGTTCTAGCGCAATGGATGAGCCATCTTTTTCAGAAATAATAAAGGCATCATCATGCAACACTTTGATATCGTATTTTCCATTATGCTTAGCATGAGTCAACGTTGATTTTCCTGAACCAGATAAGCCAAAGAAAGAGGCAACATAATCATTTTTTTCCTCTTTTCCTTGGAAAATTTTCAAACCACCGTGGCAAGAAACATAGCCATTGCGTGCAGCTGTTCCCCAAGCCAACGTTAATGTCGCTTTTTTCAATTCTCCAAAATAATTCAAACCTAAAATAGCCACACAATTGTGATTCGTGTCAAAATAAGCTAAACCATCTGGATAATCTGGATGAGACCATTTAGGATCAAAAAAGACAAAAATATCATCTTCATCATACCGTTTAGAAACTTTTAAACGATTTTTAAATTCTTCATCTAAAATCTGAAAATTAAGCAACCATGAATAGAGATTGTTGATTTCTTCCTCAGGCACCATCAAATGTGCACGTACCATAAACTCTTCATCCAAACCAACAATAGCATCTGCTTTATAGAATTTGCGACTATGGGCTTGATAAACCGCACTTCGCACAATGGATAACAAGCGCTCATCTTCATCTGAATCCAAGCCATAAATACGACGTGCCTTAGCTGTTCTACCAACCACAGCTCCCGAATTTGTCAATAAAACTCGAGCATAGGACGGCAAGCCAAGTTCTTTTGTGTGAATGACAGGCATGTCCAGAATCACTGTTCCAGCAGCATTCGATGCCAATTGATAAGCCTCTTCTAAAGTCTTAATTGAAATGACCTGATTCTCATAAAATGCTGTTTCGACAATAGTTTTTAATGCAGAAAAATATGGACTTGCTTTGCGCATTTCCAAAGTTGAAAATTGATTACGTGTTACCATTTTCTACCTCCTATTGTATGGCTACCCTTATTTTATCACAATTGCATACGCTTTCATAACTAAAAGTGTAAAACCATTGCAAAAAAGAAAAATTTATAAAAATTTTCATGAAGAACACAATTTGTAACCATATTTCTAAACTAAAAAAAGTCAGAACAGAGCCGTTCTAACCTTCATCAAAAATTATTTTGCAATATCAAATACTGTAGATTTAACAGTAGTCATTGCTTCAATAGAGTATTTCACACCTTGTGTTCCAGCACCAGATTTCTTAGCACCAAGGAATGGGAAGTTATCTGTACCACGTTGTGTTTTGTTGTTGATGTGAACAGTACCCACTTCAAGTTGTTCAGCAATCTTGAATGCTAATGGGAAGTTATTTGTAAATACTGCTGCTTGAAGACCGTATTCAGATTTATTTGAAATTTCGACAGCTTCTTCTACTGAATTAACACGGATAACTGGAAGGACTGGGCCAAATGGTTCTTCCCAAGCCAAACGCATATCAGTTGTTACATTGTCAAACAATACTGGACTAATAAGATTACCTTCACGTTTGAATGAAATAACTTCTTTAGCACCCTTATCTTGAGCGTCTTTGATAAGACCTTCAACGTAGTCAGCTGCTTTTGTATCGATAAGCGGAGTAATATCAGCATCATCTTCAGGCATACCAACAGTCAAATCTTTAACAAGTTCTGAAACTTTGTCAACCAATTTATCTGCAACGCTATCCATAACAAGGACACGTTTAACGGCTGTACAACGTTGACCTGAGTAACCGTAAGCACCAGCAACGATGTTTTTAGCAGCCAAATCAAGGTCTGCATCTTCAAGAACGATAGCTGAGTCTTTCCCACCAAGTTCAAGCATAATTGGACGCATACCAGCCAATTTACCAATGTGTTCACCTACTGGTGTAGAACCTGTGAAGTTGATGTAGTTAACAGCTTCATGTTCAACGATGTAGTCACCGATTACTGAACCACGTCCTGTAATTGTGTTAAATACACCAGCTGGAAGTCCAGCTTCAGCAAATGCTTCAGCCAAAAGAAGACCTGAAATAGAACCTTGCGTAGGTGGTTTAAGGGCAACAACGTTCCCTGAAATAAGGGCAGGAGCAATCTTAGAACCTGCAAGGTTAATTGGATAGTTAAATGGTGAGATAGCGAGTACCAATCCTACTGGTTCGCGACGAACAATAGCGATCTTTTTCTTACTTGCTGCTTCAAAGCTTCCACCTTCAAGAACTTCACCTTCAAGACGGACACCTTCTTCAGCGGCATAATTAATGATTTCAGCTGTACGGATAACTTCACCCACTGCTGATTTGTAACCTTTAGCGATTTCTTTTGAAAGTACAGCACCGATTTTTTCAGCATCACGCACTAAAATATCAGCTGCTTTATGAAGGTAAGCTGCACGTTCTACGTATGAAAGCGCACGCCATTCTTTTTGAGCAGCTTTTGCAGAAGCGTAAACATAGTCAACTTCTTCTTGGCTCATTGCAGGTACAGAACCGAGTTCTTCACCTGTGGCAGGAGCATAAATTTTAATTTCTTCTTTAGAAAGTTTCCACTCTCCATTGACATAGTTTTTATATTGTTTAGTCAAGCTATATCTCCTTTTAAATGTGATAACTCCATTTTATCACTTTTTCTGCTTTTTTCAATATTTTAACACGAAAAAATTCAGAAAATTAAGACAAAATCTTTGCAATATCAAATTTTCATAATAATAAATTTATTGAATAAAGCTTTTTGTGGTAAAATACGAATTTCATCTGTATTATACAACTTAGAGTACACTCCAAGTCAAGGAGTTTGTTTTAAAAAATAAATTCTCCAGTAAACATTCTATTCATAAACCTTTAAAAATCAGCAGTTCCGACAAAAGTTGATTTTTCAGTTATTGGCTAAGCTAAAACGGCAGAAAAACCTCTACACATCTATCCGAAAAATCAAAAAAGAGTTCGGACAAAATAGTCCAAACCCTTTCTGATAATATTAACCACAATTAATCAAAATCAACATACTCTTTGCTAAGCTCAAGAACTTCTTCCATCGTTGAGCATTCTGTAAGAGCGCGATTTGCATATTCTTGCATTTTAGCTGTATCAAGTTTCTTCATAAGGCTACGTGTACGAAGAATTGATGTAGCTGACATAGAGAACTCATCAAGTCCCATTCCGACAAGAAGCGGAACAGCTTTCTGGTCACCAGCCATTTCACCACACATACCAGCCCATTTACCTTCAGCGTGTGCTGCTTTGATAACATTATTAATCAAACGAAGGATAGATGGGTTATATGGTTGGTAAAGGTATGAAACTTGTTCGTTCATACGGTCAGCGGCCATAGTGTATTGAATAAGGTCGTTTGTACCAATTGAGAAGAAGTCAACTTCTTTTGCAAATTGGTCAGCAAGCATAGCTGCTGCTGGGATTTCAATCATGATACCTACTTGGATATCATCTGCCACTGCAACACCTTCAGCTTTAAGGTTAGCTTTTTCTTCATCAAAGATTGCTTTAGCAGCACGGAATTCTTTAAGAAGTGCAACCATTGGGAACATAATACGAAGTTGTCCGTGAACAGATGCACGAAGAAGTGCACGAATTTGTGTACGGAACATTGCATTTCCTGTTTCTGAGATAGAAATACGAAGTGCACGGAATCCAAGGAACGGGTTCATTTCTTTTGGAAGGTCAAAGTATGGAAGTTCTTTATCCCCACCGATATCCATAGTACGAACCACAACCGGTTTACCATTCATGCCCTCAAGAACAGCCTTGTATGCTTCATATTGTTCATCTTCAGTTGGGAAATCTTGTGAATCCATATATAAGAATTCAGTACGATAAAGACCAACTGCTTCTGCACCATTAGCATTAACACCTTCAACGTCTTTAGGTGTTCCGATGTTGGCTGCCAATTCGAAGTGTTTACCATCAGCTGTTACTGTTTCGGCATCTTTAAGAAGAGCCCATTCAGCTTTTTGTTTAGCATATGCTTCACCAGCTGCTTTAAATTCAGCAATTTCTTCTTCTGTTGGATTGATAATCACATCCCCTGTGATACCATTTACTGCTACAATGTCGCCATCTTTAACGCGACTTGTGATATCGTTTGTTCCAAGAACAGCAGCGATTTCAAGAGTACGTGCCATGATAGCTGAATGACTTGTACGTCCACCAATGTTAGTAACAAAGGCTTTTACAAATTGTTTGTTTAATTGAGCAGTATCAGATGGCGTCAAGTCATGTGCAATAACAATTGATTCTTCATCAATTGTTGCAGGATTTGGAAGTTTAGCACCGATAAGGTGTGCCAATACACGTTTTGAAACGTCGCGGATATCCGCTGCACGCTCTTGCATGTACGGGTTATCTTCCATTCCCTCAAAGATAGTGATGAACATGTCAGTCACTTCTTTAAGGCCTGCTTCTGCATTCGTTTGTTTTGCACGGATAGTTTCTTTAATTTGACTGATCATTTCTGGGTCAGCAAGAACCATCAAATGTGCATCAAACACGGCAGCTGCTTCTTCACCTAGTGTTTCTACTGCTTTCTCACGAATAACAGAAAGCTCGTCTTGTGATGCTTTTAATGCGGCATCTAGGCGAGCTTCTTCTGCACTTGTATCTTCAACTGTAACAGTTTCAAATGACAAATCCGGTTGAACGAGTAGATACGCTTTAGCAACAGCAACACCATCAGATGCGGCAATTCCTTTAAGCATTTCTGTCATTTTATTAAGCCAATCCTTCTTTAGTCATTGTTTCTTCGATTGCTGCAAGTGCGTCATCTGCATCTGCACCTTCAGCAGAGATAGTAACGTCAGCACCTTGACCAACACCAAGGCTCATAACACCCATGATAGATTTAAGGTTTACAGCTTTACCTTTGTAATCAAGAGTGATGTCTGAAGCAAATTTGCTAGCTGTTTGAACAAGCAAAGTAGCTGGACGTGCGTGAATTCCTGTTTCTGCAACAATGTGAAAATCTTTTGAAGCCATATTATGGTTCTCCTTTTTATTTGTTTTTTTCGAATTATCATATGATAACCCTTACAAGACATGATTATAGCATATTCCTATTTTTATTTCAATACTTACACGTTTTTGTGCGCGCTTTCTTTTCTGATAATTTTTGATTTTGCTTATTTGCAACACCTACTCAAAAAGCTGATTTAGAGGTAGATTTGAACATTTTTTGTAGAAATTGACAAAAGTATCTATCAAATTAAGCATCCTAAAATAAATTCTCTTTTTTCTGTGGTATAATGAAAATCAGAAAAATGTCATGGTAAGCGGTATAAAATTTTTAATTCATTTTCTTTGTTTTTATGGAAAATACTGAAATTCGTGCTTACTTACAAACATCTTACACTTCTGTTGAATTTGAGACAATTTCTGATGAATACCTAGAGAACAGTATTCCACATATTGATATGATATTGGAGAATAAACATGAACAACACTTTTGAAGAAATTTTAGAAAAAATAAAAGCTTACGATACCATTATTATCCACCGTCATCAACGTCCCGACCCTGATGCTCTCGGTAGCCAAGTCGGGCTTCGTGATATTATCAGACATAATTTTCCAGAAAAAAAAGTCTTGGCGACTGGGAAAGACGAGCCAACACTTACTTGGTTAACAAAAATGGATACTGTCTCTGATGATGATTACCAAGGCGCTTTAGTTATTGTTACCGATACTGCAAACACGCCACGTGTTGACGATGACCGCTATACAAAAGGTGACTTTCTGATTAAAATCGACCATCACCCTAATGACGATGCTTACGGTGATTTGCTTTATGTTGATACAACTACTTCTAGCGCTAGCGAAATCATCACCGATTTTGCCCTTTCAACTAGTCTAGCTTTATCAAATGAGGCAGCTCGCCTGCTTTATTGTGGTATTGTCGGTGATACTGGACGTTTCCTTTATCCTGCAACAACGAGCAAAACCCTCTCAATTGCGAGCAAACTACGCGAATATGATTTTGATTTTTCAACACTAGCTCGCCAAATGGACTCATTTTCATTTAAAATTGCTAAACTTCAAGGATACGTTTTTGACAATCTTGAAGTTGATGAAAATGGCGCTGCTCGTGTGGTATTGACACAGGATATCATGAAAAAATTCAACGTAACAGATGCTGAAACATCTGCCATCGTTGGAACTCCTGGAAAAATCGATTGTATCCAATCATGGGCAATTTTTGTCGAACAAACTGATAAACATTATCGTGTGCGCCTCCGTAGTAAATCACAGGTTATCAATGAAATTGCTAAACGTCATGACGGAGGCGGACACCCATTAGCCAGCGGAGCTAATTCTTATAGCCTTGAAGAAAACGACGAAATCTACCAAGAAATCAAAGACTTACTAACATCAAAAGACTAAGCTATCTCTTGATAGGCTTGACTTTTAGACAAGTTGATTTTAATTCAATTAATTTGTCTAAAAGTCTTGTCAAATATCGCATTATTTGATAAACTATAGAAGTTAAAATAACTATGGTGCGTCAAAAAAGCACCATGGCAGAAAGGAAATCTTTTAACAATGAAACAAAACATCCATCCAGAATACCGTCCAGTTGTGTTCATGGACACAACTACTGGTTACAAATTCCTTAGCGGTTCTACAAAATCTTCTAACGAAACTGTAGAATTTGAAGGCGCTACTTATCCACTTGTACGTGTGGAAATCTCATCAGATTCTCACCCATTCTACACTGGACGCCAAAAATTCACACAAGCAGACGGTCGTGTGGATCGCTTCAACAAAAAATACGGTCTCAAATAAGAAACCGCATTTATCATCTGAAAACGTTGATATTAAGCCATTTTCGAGAAGTCGGAATTGGCTTTTTTTATTTTTAGTACCGTTTTTGGTACCGTCTTGGAAAATTAATTATTTGACTTTTTGAGATAATCAGCAAATTTTTTTATCGTCTGTTCTCCCCCTGCCTCTGTAGCATGGCTGTAGGTATCTAATGTCATTTGACTACTAGCATGACCTAACCGCTTGGCAGCATTAACTGGGTCTACTCCTACTTCTATCATTAAGGTTGCATGAGTATGCCTAAACCCATGAGGTGTGATTTTCTTTAAATTATGTTTATTGATAATACGCTTCAATATGCTGTTGATATAATCTTGATACAAAGGCTGTATTTTTCCGTCTCTATCAACAAACGTAAACATATAATCATTATCAATTAATGGAGTAACTGAAAGTTGCCCTTTTTCTTTTTTACTTTGCTGTTTCCATTCTCTCAAAATTGCTGTTGTTTCAGCGTCTAAAGGAATTTGACGCACTGAAAATCTATTTTTAGTACTTTTTTCAACTGCTTTTCCTTTTATCCGCCCTAAATTTTTGGTGACAGATAATATCTGTTTATCAAAATTCATATCAGACCACCTTAAAGAATAAAGCTCGCCTTTCCTTAAACCGCTATAAGCTAATAATCTAAATAAAGCATAGTTCTTATAAGGTTCTTCCGCCTTTACAATAGCTAAAAATTCGTGTAATTCATCAACATTGAAAAAATTATCAGACTGTTTTTGCTCTCTTTTAGGTAAAGTAACGTCTCTCATAGGGTTCTCAGCAATCAATTTCATTTTAACCGCAAAGGAAAAAACTTGACTAGCATAAGATTTTATTTGCTTAATATTTCTAAAGGTCTTTCCTTTCTCCGTAATAAACTCCTGGCATTGCCAAGGAGTTATTTTTGAAATTGCAATATTTCCTAGTGTTGGTAAAATATGGAGCCTAAAAATATCATCAGTACGAACGCTTGTCGTCCTCTCTACAGTATCTTGATATGTTCTAAACCATTCTTCAAAAACTCCCTCAAAACGTCTCTCAGGGGCTCTGAGAAGCTCTGAGAGCTCTCCAGTTGACTTTTTATGATAAATCATGGCTTCATGTTCTTTTGCTTCTCTACGTGTTTTAAAACCGCTTTTAAAATAATCATGACGTTTTCCGTCAATCACTCGGTAAATTCTAACCTTGTAAAGATAGCCTGTTTTAGATTTTTTAGCCTTGTACTTAATAATAGACATTGTAATTTCTCCGTTTCTAAGGTTTCGGAGCTTATAAAACAATGAAATTACATATTAGTCTTTCTTTTGTCTAGATTTCTGCATGGCTTTATACTCTTCGGACTTTTCCCACTCTTCCCAAACGTAATGATAAGGTGAGTTTTTATCACCACTTTTATTTAATAGATATGGAAATATTGTTTCAGATTGCTCTTTTAAAAATTGCTTATAGGCTTTCACAATAACTGGGTGATAGCCTTTTTCTTTTATCAAAAAATCAATATGACTTTCTAAAATTCCTGTTCCACTAATATCAGCAAGTAAACCAGCAACATCATCTTTAAAAGGGGTTAAGTCATCAATTTTTTTACTTGCAACAGAACCGTCCTTTAAAAACTTAACAAACAATTTAACAAAACTATCCTCACTAGGATTTTTTAAAACTGGATTATCATCCAAACCAAGCAAATACGGAACAGATACCCCAAAGTAGTCTGCAAGTATTTGGGCATTTTTCTTTTTCGGTGTTCTTATCCCTTGATTATATCCCGACAAAGTTGGATAAGCAATCCCAGTTTCCTCACTAATCGTTGTTAATTTTTTTTGACTTTCTTTAATCAGCTTTTCAATATTATTCTTCATAATTCCCTCTTTCTAAATCTATTTTTCGTATATTTTAGCACAAATAATTCAAAAAGGATATTTTTTGTTGACTTATATGCAAAAAGAATTTATAATTATCGTAAATAATTCAAAAAGAATTATTTTTTCGGAGCTTATAAAACAATGAAAGGAAAAATAAGATGCCAGAAGAATTCATTTTACAATTACCTAAACGAAAAGAAAAAGAGCTACTGGCTCGCTATGATAACATGCTACAAACCGCCATTGAAAAAGCACTTGAGGATAAGGAACTTTATAAACCAATGGTTCGTATGTCAGGTCTATGTCGTTGGCTAGATGTTTCAACGACTACTATTGCAAAATGGCAAAAAGAAGGTATGCCCCATATGGTTATTGACGGAGTAACTTTATACGATAAACATAGAGTCGCTCAATGGCTACAACAATTTGAGAGGTAAGAATATTATGGACTACGATAGTGAAAACTTTTTAATTCCTAAAATTCTCTTTCAAGATGAATTTTATAGTGAATTGTCATTTAATGACATTTTTGTGTACTCAGTCTTAAAAGATAAACAAATCGAAGCTGCTGAAAAAGGTTGGATAGATACTGATGGTAGTGTTTATCTAAGTTACACCATAAAAGAACTCACAAAAATGTTTTCGTGCAGTAAAGAAACAATGATAAAAATTATGCGCCGTTTAGAAGAATTCAATCTAATTGAACGTGAAAGGGAGGATGTTTTTTATGGGTATAGTCTTCCCTATAGAACTTACATTAACGAGGTGTGAAATGATGAAGATCTATTTTGGCAATGATGAAGAAAACAACCTACTTGTTAAAAAGCGCTTAGAAAGCTTCAAAATTGACTACGAAGAACATTCTAGCAAAGACATTGATTATCAAACACTACTGAATTGGTTTACTAATTCTTCAGATATGTTTGAGTTTCTACAGCCTAGATTAATGAGGTACAAACTTGACAATAGACTAATATTTAGTCAGTTTGTATTGAAAATTTTAAATGATATTGATAATTCACTTAAATTGCCTCTAGCTGTTACAGATACAAATATTATCCCTGGTCTAACACCTGGTGAGGTAACGATATTTCTTCCACCAGAATATCGTAAAACAGAAAGAATTCAACTTTATCATCAGCTAAATCAACTAGACACTGAACGTCGTTTTTGGAGAAACCTTAAAATCTTTCGTGAGCAATCAGGTCTACGTTGGTTTGAATTTAACCAATTGATGTTTTCGGATACTTCTGATGATTTAGGGGAAGTAAAAAGAGCAAAAGATAATTTTTTCGCTTATAAACGAAATTTAAAAATTCCTCCTCAAGAGCAAATCGAAAAAGCAGCAAAAGTTTTAATGATTGAACCAGAAGATTTTTTCACAAAAACTGTCTCAGATTTACAAAATTTCTAGTCTAAAATTTTATGAAAACAACTATGAAAATATTATGAAAACGGAATTTTGAGGTCAAGTTTTTGGAGGGTCCGAAAATTTTATAACAGGGCGCCCTCTAACAGCCCGCTATGTGCACATCTGATGTGCATCCACTACACCCGTTTTTTGGCAAGTTTGGCTGGAGAAAAATGAAAATGGTTCGACGAAGTCGGCTCGGGGTTGCTCCCCCGAGAATGTCATTTTACGTAAGCCTTTGCGCAGACAAAAAAATCGGCGCCGATAGGCGACCGTCAAAGAAAGGAGTTCTTTTTGGATATAAAAGTCAGCCTAGACAATATCACAATGACAGCCTATATCAAATCTAAAAAATATTTAGCTATGAAACAACTCATAGAAACGCATTTAGCTATTACTGTTCAAACTGCTATGACCGATATGTTTCGAGCCACCACTGGGGATGGAGCCCACGTTGTGCTCCATCTGAATTATGACAAACAAAAAGGACAAGACCGTAAGGCTCGTCCATTTCGCTTAGAGTTTAATCCCAATAAACTCCGCTTAGTTGATAGTGAAATTATAGATACTATTATACCATTTCTTGAAGACATTTCAATATCACGTGCTGATTTAGCTTTTGATCTATTTGAGGTTGATTGTAGTGAGTTCGTTCTCGAAAAAAAGGGCAGACCAACTGCAACAAAGGAATTCCGTTCTAGTACTGGAACGTTAGAAACAAAATATCTAGGTGCTCCACGTTCTGAAAAACAAGTTAGGCTATATAACAAGAAAAGGGAACAATTCCAAAATGGTACTGATAGAGATAAAGATTTTGCAAGTCAATTTAAGCACTGGTGGCGCTTGGAATTTCAATTAAGAAGCCGTTCAGTTGAGGAGATATTCGAGGTTATCAATACTATTATTTTTAAACCATTCAAATTTGAAGGTTTACCTGTTGAAACTCAAATTTATCTTGTAGCTCTTACACGTGATAAAAATATTTGGAAACTATTGCACAGAAACACAAGAACAAAATACAAAAAAATCTTAGAGACTTATCAAACATCAGATATTGACTACCTAGGTTTGATGAAAGATTTGTTAAAACATGAAAGACCAAAACTGGAAAAACAGCTTGCTTATTATGGTGGTCGGATAGACAAAAATAGCTTTTAACCTTTTGGTTGAAAACCCAATAATACCAAGACTTTGAGAGGTTAAAAATGAGGATAAAAGACTATGCCGATAGTAAAGGAGTTACTAGTCAGGCTATTTATAAAAAAATGCGCTCCCCAAAATACAAAGAAAGATTAAAAGGTCACTTGTACAGAGACAACCAAAAGGTTGAAAACCTTGATTTAATAGGCATTAAGATATTGGAAGATTATGCTTTTGAAAATGATGTCATAAAATTGGAGCATGAATTAAATAAACTCAAGGAAACGAACAAACAGGAAAAGCAAGATATGCAAATTAGGATAGATAAGTTAGCTGATAAGTTAATGTCATCACTTGAAAATCGTAATAACCTTATTCAAGAAAGATACGATTTACTAGATTACATTAGGAGTTTAGAGCGACAGAGGAATATCTTGCTTATTGTTATCACTACGATAGTGCTTAGCTTTCTAATAGTGATTGGCTTCATTCTTTTTTAAAGGGAATTGTCGGACAATGCGAAGCCGTCCGACCTTGGCACTTATTAAGTGCCCCTACTCGCTTCGGCGAGTATAGTCGGAACTCCTCTTGTGGCTCGAGAGTTGTTCCGATGTCGCTACTATTTTTGGAGCGACCAGCCGTCTGCAAGACCCTTCGGAGAACGCACTTTTACGAAGTAAAGCGTAGTGCGTTACACTTTACATGGAAGTAGTGCCGACCTCTTAAGAGGAAACTAATTGTGTGGTTGCTTATTCGTGGTGGCAATTTCCGCCACCACCTCGGCGACCTTTTGAGCCGAGAAAGGAGCTTTGAAATATGAGTTATATTGTAGCTAGAATGGAAAAATACAAATCTAGTCAATTAAGTGGTATTTATAATCATAATGAACGTGTTTTTAAAAATCACTCTAACAAAGATATAGATCCAAGTCGTTCTCACCTTAACTATGAACTAACCAATCGCAATAAAAATCAAACTTACCATAAACAAATAAAGGAGCATATTAATGAAAATCGCATATCTAGTCGTGGAATTCGCAAAGATGCTGTACTATGTAACGAATGGGTTATTACATCAGATAAAACATTTTTTGAGTCGCTAAACCAAGAACAAACTAAAGAATTCTTTGAGAGTGCTAAAAACTACTTTGCTGAAAAATATGGAGAAGCTAACATTGCCTATGCTAGTGTACATCTTGATGAAAGTACACCACACATGCATTTGGGAATTGTACCAATGAAAGATGGTAAATTAAGCTCCAAAGCACTTTTTGGAAACCGAGAAAAATTAAGGGAAATTCAAGATGAACTACCTAAATACCTTAATAAACAGGGGTATCATTTACAACGAGGTGAGGCAGATAGTAAGAAAAAGCATCTAAAAACGGAAGAATTTAAAGAAAAACAAAAAATACTAAAAATGGCTGACAAAGCCATTGATAAGAAAAACAGCGAAATTGGCAATGCTAAAAGTCAATTAAATAAGCTACAAAATGATATCGATAATAAAAAACAAACTCTTTCAGAACTTGAAAACAAAGAATGTGAAACTGTCGGAACCATTGAAAAATACGAAAAAGAAATCAAGGAGCTTTCAGATTTAAAAATAGACTTAACTGAACTTGATAACTTTAACATTGATAATCTACAAAAAAATAATCTAATCAAACGAACATTTGATGGTAAATTGAAAATAGATAAAGTGACATTTGAAAAACTTTATCAAACTGCAAAGAAAAATATGTTAGACAACTCTAGATTAAAACATAAATTAACTAAACTTCAGTCAGAGAACAATCAATTATCAAGAAGTTTATTGTCTTATCGTAATACAAGTGATGAGAATCTAATATTAAAACAGGAAAATAGGCAGTTAAAAAACAAAATTGAAAATTTAGATAGTCAAATAACCTTATTAAACAAAAAAATGACTATTTGGAGAGAGAAAGCAAAAGAATTTATGCCAAAGCCCGTTTTTCAAAACACACTTTCACTTGTCAACAGCTTAAGTCCAATAGGATTAGCCAAAACAGTTATTAGACAAGTTAAAAATCTTGTCGATAAAAATAGCTAGTATCACTTTTATGCCGTGAAAGCTACTTGATAGCAAGCTATGCGATTTAGACTAAATTTGACGAGTTGTCAGACTGAAGAGCTGACAACCGACAAATTAGATAAAAATAGCATAGGTTACTTGCTGTCAAGTAGATCATGGAATAAATTAAAAAAATCAAGGAGCAAATAAAATGACAAATAAAAAAGCTTTTTATTACTTTCATCACGACTTATCAAAAAAGGATAAAGGTGGCATTGATCCAATATACACTGGAAAAAATCTCTTATTTTTATTATGGTGGACTTTTATTCACACAGACTACGATAATTACGTTGATATTGAACCAGGTGTTCAGGATGATATCAATAAGGCTGTTAGGGAAACAAAAGAATTTAGGGAATTTTACGAAAGTGAATTACAGCTTTATCGCATAAAACAGGAACTAAAAAATTATAATATCCATTTTGCTTACGCTACTGATAAAGAATTAGAAAGATATAATGCACAATTTGGATATGAAACATCTGAAGAACATAAAGGAAAAATGCTAATTGGAATTGCACCTACGGACGAAGAAACCTATGTCAGAGGTTATTTGAAATTCATTGAAGATATTTCAAATGATGACACCCGTTTTGGAATATATCACAGACTCATTAAATCTGAAAAGACCATGCTTCCAATTGAGCAAATTAATTATATAAAAAAATTGACTAAAAAGAATTTAAAATGATATATTGATAATGAGCTAAGACTGAGTTTGAGTTGGTAACAACTCATTCAAAGAGTACTCTTCATGAATACTAGGTAGAGGTGCTGCCTCCTGGCTTTGCTTAGGTAAATCCCCGATTGAGTTCTTAGCTTTTTAAGTTAGGAGAAGGTTGTGTGACTGGTAACAGCTTACTCAAAGGTATCATCTTCTGATACAGGTCTGGCACTGCCTTGAGGTTTAGCCTCTAAAGAACCCGAACTAATTTTGCTCCTAACTAAAATCATCTTAAAAGCCTTAGTGTTACTACTAAGGCTTTTAGATTGCTACTTGAATAATTTCACATAATCGCTTCGAGTTGAGACAATATGGGTAATGACAACTTCCTTTTTTTCATCATTAACAAAATATAAAGCTATATAATCTTTCCCAATTGTTAAACCTCTAGTTTTATGACGTTTATCCAAAGTTTTTCCAAATCTTTCATCAACATCAAAACCTACTTCAGGAAAAATCTCTAAAGCGCTTATTTTTTGCATAATATTATCAACTACTTTTTTCGCTGATGTTTCTGACTTGAAATTATTAATTATATATTCTTTTATTTCTACCAATGTTTCCAATGCACCAGCAGAATAACTTATTTTATAATCCAAGACGTTTTCTCACCTCTTCAGCTGAATAAGTGTTTACACCAGCTTCATAATCATCAATACTTTGCTTTATTTCTGTTTGAAGTTGTTTAAATAACATCTCTTTTTCCAGCTCTTCTTCGCTCAATAAATCAATTTCATTAGTAACGACAACATTTTGTAAAAATAATCTTAAAGCATGTGACAATGTTAAATTCTTTTTATTTAAAATCTCTTTAGCTTCACTTACTAATTCTTTATTAGCTTGAAAAGTGACCGCTCTATTTTTTTCTGCAACTACCATTTTATGTAACTCCTTTATGTATTTACTTAATTATCTCATTTGTATAAAAAAAGTCAATAAAAAACGCCCAACATAATTGAGTGAAATTTCATTGTTTTGTAAGCTCCGAAACTTAATATTTTTGGTACCTTTTTGGTACCGTACACGTTTATAAATACTTAATATATATATAAATTTTTAAAATTAAAATCCGTTAAAGCCTTATTTTAAAAGGTATTTGCTAATATCTTATATAATGTTTGGAAAATACGGTCTCAAATAAGAAACCGCATTTTACAGGAAAGCCATTTTCGAGCAATCGAAATTGGCTTTTTTTATTTAGCGAATTGTCAAATTAAGTGCACATTTATCCCATAAAAAACTTCATAAGGTGTTTTCCAGTTTAGACATTTTCGTGGTCTGTTGTTTAATTTATTTTCCCATTCCTGAATAATCAAGTGTTCTACCTCTGTTAAGTCACTTCCTTTTGGAAAATACTCTCGCAATAAGCCATTTGTATTCTCATTTGTTCCTCGTTGTCAAGGAGCATGAGAATCAGGAAAATAGACTTCGACATTTAGTTTCTCGGTGAGTTCAGGATATCCTGAGAATTCCTTACCTCTATCAGGAGTCACTATTTCTTTTGGCAGAGATGCTAACATATTTACCATGGCTTCTATAACCAATTTACTTTTCTTGACAGCTACTTTCTGAATTTTGAGGAAGCGGGAATGCCTATCAGTGAGTGTTACTAGGCAAGCTTTTCCAGTCTTTCCAGCAACAGTATCGGCTTCCCAATCACCTATTCTCGAGCGTTCATTAGCTGCTATTGGTCTCTCATGAATGGTATGAGAAATAGGAATTTTTCCTCGCTTTTCCACATGGGATTTTGTATGGCGTGTTTTACCATGGTGACGAAGTTTGCGAACAACCCCACGAGCACCATGTAAAAGAGGCGTGTCGTCAAAGTGACCGCGATAGATAGCTCTATAAATGGTTTGATAACTAATGACGTGTCTTTCTCGTTCTAAACGTAATCGCCCCTCAATTTCTTCTGGCGACCATTGACACTCAAGAAAAAGATGCTTGACGATCTGACTGTGTTCAGTGTCTATTTCTAATTTCCTTTTTCGCCCACAATGCGATTTAGCGAGATGATAAGCTGTTTGTGCCCTACTATAGTTGCCTTGTTTGGAATGACGTTTTAATTCACGGCTAATACTTGAGGGGTGCCGATGTAATAGTCGTGCTATTTGAGAAAAGGTCATCCCTTTAAGTACGATAAATCAGAATACTTTCTCGTTCATCTATGGTAAAATGATGGTAGCTCATAAGATTTCCTTTCGTAAGATGTTTGTTCAATCCTATTTTACTAGAAAAATCTTATGAGTTTTTATTGTGCACTTATATTGTAAATTCAAGATATAAAAAATCCCATTATTCCCGACAAATGACAGAAATATAGCAAAAAAGCCCCAACCAATAGGACTTTTTTGCTATATTATACCGGCGGCCGGGGTCGAACCGGCACGTCCTTGCGGACACTGGATTTTGAGTGCGATACCGATATTTTTTTAAGCCAGAGATGCTAATTTAGTAGGCTTACTATCACTTAATTTCTTTAAAAATATGAAAGTTTTCTTCTTTTTAGATACTTTTTAGAAACTCTATAAAGATAATAAAAAATTTTGGGTATAGAAATTTGAGGTTAGTTAAAGAAAGCATCTAAAGTCTTATAAATTTTGTCATATCATGGGGTTTATCATTTTTTATTTGTTATAGAAAATCAGACTAAATTAGATTTTATTGACCAAAAATTGACCAAATTTTGGTATTTTAAATGTGAGTACAAAATAGAATTTATTAAAAAAGTAATAGATTCTGCTGTGTATTTACTATTTATTATAAAATGGCAACATTTCTGTTTGGGCTAGCCCAAACAGTATAACTAACGAGTTCTAGTCTATCAATGAACTTGTTGTCTTATAACCCTTACTAAACTTAATGACATTGGGTTTGGTCTATCCTACCTATTTATCAAAAGTTAGGGGTGTTAAACTGTATTCTCTAATCGAATCTTGCCACCTTTGGGTAGTATTGTATAATGTAGATCAACGATTTTGTTGTTTAAAGTTACCCTTGAAACAACGAGATTTTCTAGACATCAGATTCTTCTTACTTAGTATAGAACACTCTATAAATTCTGTCTAGTTTAATGCAATATTCATTTTACTCGTTACTCGGAAATTGTATCAAAAAAAATAAGCATTTCTCCTGTCTCTCAAAGCGGTAAAGAATCCCTTCGTGCTCCAATAAGCTTTTAACTACAAAGAGGCCTAGACCAGAGCCCTGTGCCCTTTTATTGCTAGTATTCAAGAAGAATTGGGTAAATTTTTCTTGTTCCTCTGGATTACAGCTGTTTTCAATGGAAATCCAGCCCTCCTTCTCAGCGATCCTCACGTAACCACCTTGAGTAGAATGCTTGATGGCATTGCTGAGAAGATTAGACAGGATAAGTTTGAGAACAGAGGGGTTGAGGTAAGCCTGCTGGTTCGTCAGTTGATTTTGCACCAAAAGCTTCCGCTCTTTGGCAAGTAGGCTGTAGTCCTGTATTAGCTCTTTTGTTATATCCAGCAAAGAAACCTCTTCTTTTTCGTCTCGTAGCTCCTGAACGGAAGAAAGGGTTAATATTTGCAAGACATTATGGCTGAGTTCATCAACTATTTCTGAAGCCACAGCTAGGTAGCGGTCTCGGTCTTTATAGCGTCCTATATTCTCTTGCATATTTTCAATGAGGATTTTCAGGCTGGTGAGGGGTGTTTTTAGTTCATGTGAGGCCCCACGCAAAAACTCCACCTTCATGTGTTCAAGCTGGAGAATAGCCGCATTTTTCTCGTGCAAATCTGCAATGACCGTCAAGAGATGTTGGTAGAGACTATTGATTTGTTCCTTTAAATCGCCAATCTCATCTTTGGAATCCACACGCAGACGAACCTCGGCATCTAAGTCCATCATGCGGCGAGTCACCCGCTTGATTTCTAAAATCGGTGCGACAATGGTGCGAGCATAGATGTAGGCGATGAGCAGTGAAATCAGAAAAGAAGCCAGCAAGGTGTAAGGAAGAAACTGAAGACTGATCTGCTCTGCCTCCTTTTGCAAATCCATAGAAGCTAGAAACTGGAGAGTCATGCTTTGACCGTCCTGAGTCGTTACCTCTCGCTCCTCGATGACCACAGAGGTCGTCTGGCGGTCAGGGTCCAAGGGAATACCCTCTGCGATCTCTATCCCGTCCTCTGTCACCTCCCCCTTGACTGAAATCAGGATGTCACTGGTCTCGGAGTAAACAGCCAGCACCCGCTCAATCGTCCTCTTATCCTGTCCTTCAAGTGACTGGGCAATCTTAGTTGCCTTTTTGACAATGACTTCCCGCCTGTTACCCTGATAGGTGATGGGAAAGAGAAAATATATGGCCAAGTGGAGGCAAATGACCAGAATACTAAAAATGGAGAAAGTGTAGATAAAAATCTTTTTAAATAAACTGAGTCGCTTCATTTTCTCTCCAATTTATAGCCAACATTTCTGACGGTATGGATACAATCTAGGTGCAACTTTTTGCGCAAGCCCTTGATGTAGACATCAATCACTCGTTCAAAAGGAACCTCATCTGTTGCCTTCCACACTGCATCAATAATCTGTGATCGTGTCAAGACACGTCTTTCATTTTTGACCAAATAATCTAGAATTTCTAATTCTTTGGCATTAATAGCCACTTCTTCTCCTGCTAGACTTGCACTGTAACTCTCAAAGTCCACTCGCGTATCCTTGTAAATAAAGACTCGTCCCTTATCATAATAGCGCTTAAAAATTGCATCCACTCTCACTTTTAAAAGAGATAGAGAAAAGGGTTTCTCCAGATAACCATCCGCTAAGGAAGCAAAAGCACCCATCTTGTATTCTTCGTCCTGAAAAGCTGTCAACATCAGAACAGGAACCTGACTGGTTTTACGAATCTCAGCTAAGACTTCTAAGCCACTGAGCTTAGGCATTTGAATATCCAGTAATACCAGAGCAATTTCATAACTAGAAAATTTCTCCAAGGCCTCCTGACCATCTGCTGCCTGAATAGTTTCATAGCTACAGTCTGTCAAATAATCACTAATCCCCTCACGGATCATATCTTCATCTTCTACAATTAAAATCTTCATAGAAAAATATTTCTCATTCCTTTAAATTTCTTTTCAATCATCTCCATTCTAAAGACAAGTGCAGTTATGGAGAGTAGATACATAAAAATGCTACCTATATTATACCCCATTTAGGGGAGAATAGGTAGCAAGTTTTTTTATTCAATATCGAGCAAGAGTTCTTTTGGTTGTTTTCTGAGGAGATTGGTTGAAGCAAGTGTCATCACTAACACAACTAAAACTAAGGCAAGAATAAAGACGATGATAAAGTCTGATGTCTGAATAGAAATGTCTAGGCTTGATAGAGTTTTACTAAATCCATCTACTTCTGCACCACCACCAAGGTTAGAAGCTTGAGCTGCCTTGCTGGCTTGTTTGGCAACTCCAGAAGTCACATTGGCAAGAACCGTGTTTCCAATAGTACGAGCTGTATAGTTGGCTAGGAAATAAGCAGAAACAAGAGCTGGGATTGCAATCAAGATAGATTCGGTAATAAATTGACCCAAGATACTTGCTTGCTTGAGACCAATAGAGAGGAGAATTCCCACTTCTTTACGTCTAGCATTAATCCAGAGACTAAGAAGAAGGGCTAATAGGAGAACAGAGAAGCTCAAGCTACCCCAGAAGAGGAGGTTGGCCATCTTGTACATACCTGAGATAGACTGCTCAAGAGCTGGATAGTTAGAGGAGCTCTTAACGAGAGTATAGTTCTTCCAGTTGATACCACTGATACCATTCAACTCCTTCATGACATCATCCAAGTTCTTGTCCGCTGTTACAAAGAAAGTTGCATCCTCATAAATAGCAGTTTCTTCTGTGTAACCGTATAGTTTAGCAGCTGTATGGATGTCTGTAATAGCTGTATTTTCGTAGAGCTCTTGTGAGTAGGTAACCGCGGACTTATTGTGACCATCAAAGAGACCTTTGATGGTTACTTCAACCGTTTCTTTAGCGCCTTTTTCATTATCAGCGTCATAAATATTGGAGTCAAGTTTGACCTTATCCCCTACTTTCCAACCATGTTTTGCTGCTAAATCCTTATGCATAAGGATTTTGTCCTTATCATCATTGGTTAAGTGCTCTCCTTCAACCAATTTATAAGAACCTGAGACGAACTTATCTTCTTTTGATGAATCGTTGACGCCTGTCAGCATCAAACTACTTCCAAAACGTTTAGCACGATCAGCAGTTAGATTTTTCTTGGTCTCTGGCGTTTCGATGAGGTCATATCCAGTCAAATCCCCGATAGCATTGATTCGCTTCACATAAGATTCAATAGCCTTGTTTTCAGTGATTTTTTTGATGTCTTCACCCTTAATATTTCCTGCACCACGTGGCGTTCCTTGATTAACGCGACGGTTAATTTGCATGGAAAAACTATTGGTGATATTTTTAAAAGTCTCCTGAGAAGCCTTGGCCGTAGCTCCCTTGATCGACAAACCGACTAAACTCAAGCTCGCCATGAGGAGAATGATAAGGAAGATAACAATAGATTTGAAAAACTTCCTTGTGACATAGGCAAATGCGTTGTGTAACATAGTTTCCCTTTCTAGATTTAATTCGATTTTATAGTTCTATCAAAACAAGTTCATATTATTTGCTAGTATTGCGAGCTTCAGTAAGCTTTTTATCCTTCAATTCAAGTGTAATATCTGACGCTTGTGCCACTTCTTTACTGTGGGTTACGACGATAACACATTTACCTGTTTTTTGGGCAAGTGATTTGAGAAGGTCGATAATATCTCCAGCAGTCTTAGGATCCAGATTTCCTGTTGGCTCATCAGCTAGAATAACTGGAGCTTCTGAAACAAGACTGCGAGCGATGGCTACACGTTGTTGTTGTCCACCTGATAACTGGAGAACATTCCGCTTGATCTGGCTTTCATCCAAACCAAGCTCAAGAAGTATATCCTTGCTTATCTTTTTGTTGACCAAGCGGATATTTTCCAGTGGAGAAAGATAATCTATCAAGTTATAATTTTGAAAGACTAGGGAAATATGATGCATACGATGATAAGAATATCCCTTGTTACGAATATCCTCTCCTTGGAAAAGGATAGTTCCTTCGACAGGGCTATCTAAGCCAGCAAGAAGGGACAATAGAGTGGATTTCCCTGCTCCAGACTCCCCAATGATGCTATAAAATTTTCCGGGTTCAAAATTATACTTGATCTGATATAAAACTGCTTCAGCAGTGTTCTTATAACGGTAGGTAACATCTTGTAATTCTAATAAAGTCATGATTTCTCCTTCTTAACTAATAGACGATAAAATTTCCTTCGGTGTTTTTCTAAATAAAAAGATAAAACAGAGAGTGACAGACAAGCAACTAATTAGTAGCAAAAATACATAGGATTCTGTAAATGATAGGATGCTACTGGGTAAGCCACTTGCTTTGGCTAGGGTGTCTTGAAGAGCTGCCTGTTCTCCACTTGCGAGTAGAGTTCGAAGCAGGTAGGACGTAATGGCATTTCCTGCAATAAAGGATGGAAGCAGAGCTCCAACTGATACCAAAACCACCTCTAAACAGAACTGTAGGAAAATCGAACTTTTCCCTTTTCCAAGTGACAATAGGATTCCGACCTCATAAACCCGCTCTCTCAACCAGAGAGACAAGACCAAAATCAAAGCTCCTGCTCCTGCTATCATAATCCCATAGAGGAAGATGGTCAGGAAGGTTTGGAAGGTCGCAACTGAATCTTTAATTTGCTCAAATGCCTTGTTTTCCTTCTCTACTTGGTAACCTTGATTTTCCAGAGACAAGTTTGCCACTTGTTTCAAGAGGCCATCCATTTCCTTGGGATTTTCTAGGTAGAAACGAGCTGCGCTGACTTGAGGTTCGCTATTTCCCAAGAGACTTTGACTGCTTTCATAGTCGGTAAAGACATTATTTTCACTAAAATCAGAGGACATGCCCGTAAATTTCTCTTGCTTTTTACCAGAAAAAATTCCTACAATCTCAAACTCAACGGTTTGTCCCTTTCCTGATTCAGACTGACCTGCATCTAAGCGAATCTTGTCATTGAGAGAGAGACCATTTTTCTTGGCCAATTCTTCGTGAATCAAGATTTTTTTTGAATCCCCTTTTTGAAGGTGGCGTCCTTCTTTTAGGTTAAAGGCCGAACTTGTAAAGGTTACATCCCTGGAAGAATCCTCTAACGCAGTTAAGCTGACCAAGTTCTCGTCTGCAGCTGACAAGTCATCACGTTCTACGCTCTGCTCACCACTCACTGCTTCCTTATCTTTTAGTTTTGCGATTGTTTCTAATTCTGGTGAAACATTTTCAAGTCCCTTAATCTTTCTCACAGACTCTAAGTCTGATAACTTGAAAGTCTGACCATCCTCTATCTTCTTAATGGAAAAAGATGTATTGAGCGTTTTGTAAAGATTGTTTTCTACTATTTCGTTGGACTTCATCAGAGTCAAACAGGCTGAAATTCCGGCCAAAAGGACGAATAAAATCAGAAATAAAATAAAACTTCTCAGTCGTTTTCTGCTGACATAAGCCCAAGCTCTTTGGATTGGATTCATCTAATACCTCCATCATTAATGACTTCACCTAGTTTTCTACTCACCTAGACATTGATTTGTCTTAACCGATCCTAAGTTCTACATCTACTAAACTAACTATAAGTCTATTATAAAAGGCAATTATGAAGTGTTTATGAAATCTACAAAAAAGTTCTAAGTGAATCGGTTACACTAAACTAGACAGAATTTATAAAGTGTTCTACACTAAAGAAAACAGGAGAACAGATATGTCTAGAAAAATACGTCGCCACTTCACCGATGACTTTAAGCAACAAATTGTTGACCTCCGCAATGCTGAAATGAAACGAAGTGAGCTTATCAAAGAATATGAGTTAACGCCCTCAACCTTCGATAAGTAGGTCAGACAAGCCAAACTAACGGGTTCCTTCAAGTCTGTTGATAATATGACAGATGAACAACGGGAACTGATTCAACTCAGAAAATGCATTTACATCGCTTTGAACAGCAAAAAAGCGAGAACATCATTTGTTCTCGCTAGAGCTTAACTTTGCCACCCACTACAGTTGACAAAGAGCCCTCTTTCCTATTCTATTGACTAATGAAGCGAAGCCATGCTTCGTCTTCTGCTAGAATGGCTGCTGTTGTGTAAGAGCCACGATATTCATTCCAGACATGGTCTGAATTGTCCTCGCTACTTGTTTCTTCCTCTGTGCTTGCTGGTTCATCATAGACTGTCAAACCATATTGCTCAATTAAAGCATTTAATTTATCAGCGTAAGATGTGTCTGTGGCATACAAACCAGTCAAGGCTGCCGTGGCGTCTTGGTAAGATGTTGTGTTAGACTTCCACGTTCCAGAATACAAATCCCAACTAAGCAAATTAGCGTAATCATTCAACGAATCGCTTAAACTATCATATGACCTGAATGCTTGGTCAACTTCGTAAGTATTGCCATTTCCGTCATCTTCCCAAGTTAGCATGGTCACAGAATTGCCATTGTAACTCCCCTTGATACCAAAGAAATTATAATAAGGAGACTGGCTGAGCGCAGACTGCCCACTACTTGATTCTAAGACAGCTTGTGCAATCATCACAGAAGCGTAGAGGTTACGATCTTGCCCAATTTGTCGTGCTGTTTCACCAATGCTTGCAATAAAATCAGCTGTTGCTGTATCTGATGTTTCCGAAGATTCTGCGACAACCGCTTTTGTAGAATGTTGAAAACAAAGGTTAACGCCCAAGGTAATACCAGTAACCAAAGTTGCGCAGGTTAAAAAGAACTTTGTAATACGCTTTTCTTTCACGGTGCCTCCTTAATGTAAGTGCTATCTTAGTTCATTATAACAAAGTTTTCAGAAGCTGGCAACGCACTCAAAACCAAGCCAAATCACCAAGAAAACACTTGTGATCAAGATAGCTAAAGTTAAGTAGCCTATTCCTGTACTTGATCCAATAGTCATTACTAAAAATAGTGCCAACAGTTCACGCGCACCACCTACAGCTGAACGAAAACGTACCAAACTAAATGTCCCTGTCCCAGTTACGGTAACACTTGTTCCCAGACTACCATTCACCAAGACAATAATCACTGACAATAAGCTAGGAAGGATTGTCAATGTAATGACAAATTTTTTGTATAAAGTGTCCGATAACGATACAGCCGCGCTAAAACAGCACCTAATATAAGACTGACCAAAAAGATAAAGCAACCATCAATGGATTTACCGTCGCACTCACACCTGTATAAACACTATTAAATAAACTCAAAACAGTAATCATCTCCTAAGTGATTCATTTTAATTAGACTATTCCTTACGATTTACGATAGGCTGTGTCATATTTTGAAAATGATGTTGACTCAATGCTGTGTTTCATCAAAAGAGCTCTAAGCCGTTCAGGTTGGGGACCAGGGGGAATCTCCATAGTGACTTTTCCATAACCAACTAGCTCACTACCGTAATTTCCCATTGATTTTTCTACATCGTAATCACGGTACGTAACATTTTTGTCAACTGTCACACGAATTTTCGTTTGTGATTGCCCATTTAATATGATGTTTTTCTTTAATCATAATAAATCAACATATGTACACTCAAGTCGCCGTAGCGTTCTTTAAGCGCATTCAATCCGTCAATCAAAAGGTAGTCTTTGCTTATGGCAGGTTCCTATGTTCCGCTCTTGATAAATTGTTTAATCGCACCTATTTCCGAAACAAAACGGAATTTATGTCCAACACCTTAGGCGTCTTTTTTCTTTAATTCCAAAAAGGCTTGGCTATCATCTGTCGAATTGGTTATATAAGTTCACATACGAATCTTTTCATGACCATTTTTCTTTGCAATCGAGTCCTGATTGGCTTCCCTTTGCTTACATAATGCTTAGCATCTTATTAAAACTTCCTTATTTTTTCACTAACAAAGAACAACACAGTTGTAACAGGTATCATAGCTTTAAACAAAAAAAGTCTGAGACATTTTATTTCAGACTTTTTTAACTATTTTTTGATGAGTTTTTTAGTGAGCAACAATTTCTTGGGCGATTTCTTGACCTGTTAAGCTAGTTGGATAATAGGTTGGCCAGTTATCCATTTCTTCAAGAAGTGCGTCTTGGCTTTCGCCACCCCAGAAAATGTGGAAATGCTCGGCATCTGTTGTTGTGATATTGTGGTCACTAAATTGGACGTATTTGAATTCACCAGCATTTTCATCATCCGTTTCAAACAAATAACGGACACCACGGTTACCTTTTTCATAAGTCAAAATCTTGTAACCTACATATTTATAAGTAAACTTGTATTTCTCACCGTTTTTAATAAATGTAATGGTATTCTTTTTACCGCTGATATTGATTTGTTCAACGTCTGTCTTGTAACCTGTTGTGTAGTATTCCTTATATTCTTCGGCTGTTTTTTCACCTTTTGAAGCTTTAGCTTTGTATTCCCAAACTTGATCCAATGTGCCGTCAAGAAGATATGGGTAAACTGATTGCCATTTACCAGACCAATCGCTCAATGAACGGTCGGTAACATCTTTATCTTTGAAGTAACCATTTTGAACAGTCTTGGTTGTGTCTGTTTCAGCTTTGATAGTCTTACCAGCGACATCTGTTGTCAGTTGCAAAGCTTTCAAGTTTTCTTCCATAACTGAGAAATAATCTTCGCCAGCTTTGATTTGTTTGCTTGTTAAGCTTTCAATCGGATTTAATACCGCTGTTTTGACCCCTGCTTCATCTGCTAACGTTGAGGCAACTTTACTTGACGCATTTTCTTCAAAGTAAATGTACTTAATATCGTATTTTTTGACATATTTTGTCAAACTTGCTAAACGTTTTGCTGATGGTTCTGATTCGGCTGACACACCAGTGATTGGAATTTGTGTCAAACCGTAATCAAGTGCTAAATAACCAAAAGCAGCGTGCTGTGTGACAAAGCTTGTTTGTTTAGCATTTGACAATGCTTCTGTGTATTCGGCATCTAAATCATTTAGTTTTCCAATGTAAGCAGCTGCATTGCTATTGAAAGTATCAGCTTTATCAGGATATTTTGCAACAAAAGCGTCACGGATATTTTCAACCAATGTGATAGCGCGTTTTGGTGAGAGCCAAACGTGTGGGTCATATTCGTGAGTATGACCGTCATCGCTATCTTCGTCGTCTTCATCAGCTGTTCCTGCCATTAATAGCATATCTCCTGTTGATTTAACAACTGTTAAACTGTCTGAACCAATGGATTTTTCAACGCTATCAACCCATGTTTCCATACTATCGTCCATATAGACAAAAACATCAGCGTCTGAAATCGTTGCAATATTTTTGGTAGATGGTTCAAAATCGTGTGGTTCAGTTCCTGCTTTGATCAACATGGTTACATCTGCGGTATCTCCCGTAACAGCTTTGGTAAATTCATAAACAGGATAGAAAGTTGTGACAACATCAATCTTGTCATCTGCCGAAACTTGCTTGATATGGCTGATTTGCCAAGCAAATAAAAGTGCAACTAAATTTATCAATAAAAGAAATTTCTTCTTCATGACAACTCCTTTTCTTAACTAGTTAATAGTTTACTGGTTAAGTATAACACAATTTAAGTTTTTTGCAAGCTTTTTTCTCACAAAAACTATTTTTTTCATACAAAAATAAAGAGCCCCTACGAAAATCAATAGTTTCATAAGATGATTATGTGAGGGTTGAGATTTTGAGGATTATTTACACTTTTTCCAGCAATATATGATGCTAAACGAATTCCTGACGAAAATGCTGGAGCTTCTTTTGAACCTAATTTTATGATTTTATTTGGTAGCTTCAACAGACAAATCAAGCTAATCATCACAAAGCTAATGGATATAGGACACTTTGTTTTAGTAAAAATGGCGAAATAATCGTTACCAAAGCAGTAAAAACATACGTTATCGTATTTGAATTTTTAAAGAATTTAGCATACTCTTGTTCATTAGCTAAAACATCAAAATTAAAGGGAACTAATGTTCCTGAAGATAATGATTCAGATAGGCCCATGAATACGGCTGCTAGAAAAGCAAAAGACTAACAAATAATAAAGCAAACTCGCACTAAAAGCATTCACCAATATCAAAGATCGATACCGATTTACTGGTATGCTTTGCTCCTGACCTTTCCCTATTAATCTTTCAAGGTGATTTTGAAATTTTGGGCGAATTGGTCACTAAATGCTAGTGTCACCATCTTCTTTTGACAAGTCACGAAGATAAGCTCTGATTAAAATAGTGTTCAGGTGTTGAAACAGCTCATTTACTGTATTGTTAGCTCGCTCTGCTGCTAACAAATATTCTAAACCAGAGACTTCTTGTGCTGAATGATAGTAATGAATTTTTTCTAACACTCTCTCTAAATGATTACGCTGAGAATCTCCCACAACGTGCATAAACTCAACAATCGGCATATTTATTTGCCCCAAGACTAAAGCAAGTTTTATTATCGTTAAATCTGTCTTTCCTTGCTCAAAACGTAATAATTATGACGTTGAAATTCCTGCTTCAGCAATATCTTACAATGTTAAGCCTCGTGATACACAATATTTTTTGAATAATTTTTCCAAATCTCTTATTATTAATCCCCCTCATTGAAACTTATGCTACTTTTTTATTGAAAAAGTAATAATTTTCAGTTTTTTTAATCATTCACATTCTATCACTCTATCTTTATTAAGTCTATAACTTTTAAAAATTTTAAATAAAAAATCCCCTCTTGAGTAAAGTTCAAGAGGGGAGAATGCTATTAATCACTGACTGAAAAGCGGTTTGTCATGAGATTGCTTGCATCAAAGAGGACCTTGTTTAACAGTTTTTGAGTTTCTTCTTGGACAAAGTCACTCATGGCTTGGTTTTCGGCATCAAAATCAATACTTTCTCCGTTTGCTAAAGCAGCATCGACACGTTTGATTCGTGCATGTCCTGCTGCCATTGTTTTTTCGATATAATCTTCAATATCACCTTCATGTTGGTGGAAATGTGGGTCAGCAATTGCTGCAATAAGACGATTTGCCCAATAGAATGAGGCTGTTGAGACATTTTCGCCAGTATTGGCAAAATAGGCTGGTGTCGTTGAAATTTGAGTAAAGAATGGCACCATTGTTCCAAATGGCATTGAACCGTATGCCAACCATTGAATTCCTGTGGTATCGTGCGGTTGGTCTGGGCGCAATTGAAGAATGGCTGTTTGACTAGTGCGGTTGATACCAATTGTGCGGAAGGCACGTTGTGTGACCGCATTTCCTTCTGGTCCGTACGGGTCAAATTCTGTGTCTTGGTAATGATTGCTCAAAACGTATTTGACATCTTCGATCGTAATTTTACGGTAAGGTTTTTGTGCCCATGGAATAAAGAAACTACGTGGGTCTTGTTCGATTTCTGGGTTTAAGAAACGTTGCATTGCCCAAGCACGTGGTGTATTGTAATGACGGTCTTTATCACGTTGGCTACCAAAAGCATAGCGTGGGTTAAAGTGTTCATTTGAGTAAGTCAAATCCAAGTTATTGCTTGCGATGAAATCACGCAAATCTTTTGAATACATGTACTCATCTGGGTTGTTGAACTCAAAGTGATCAATACCGAGCTGATTAGGATTTGTGACGTAACATTCATCTGGAACACGGCGAGCAATCCAATGGTGACCACCAATGGTTTCCAACCACCAAATTTCATTAACATCAGAAAAGGCAACACCGTTTGATTCGTAAGTTCCATATTGTTCAAGGATAGCACCGAGACGTTCTACCCCTTCACGTGCTGTACGAACGTAAGGAAGTACCAATGTCAACATATCTTCCTCACCAATACCAGATTCAACCAAAGGGTCAGCTCCTAAAACACGCGCATTGGTCGTAATGGTTTCAGTTTCGCTCATGGCAACATTGGCTTCGTTGATACCAGCTTCGCCCCAGATACCGTCTTTACGCAAAGCATCTGGCACTGACGTATAGCGCATTGGATTATCTGGTAAATCCATTTCAAATGAAGACAAGACTGATTTGTAATGACGTGGTTGGTCTTCTGGTTTCACCACGATAAATTGTTTTGGCGTAAAATCGCCACTTTGTGAATCTTCCGTACGTGCAATAATAGTTGAACCGTCATAAGACGCTTTTTTACCTACTAATATTGTTGTGCATGCCATAATATGCTTCTCCTTTTACTTTCTATAATTCATCCGCAATTTTATTAATTTTACGTAATCTGTGGTTAACACCACTCTTGGTCAATGTGCCTTCCAAATGGTCGGCAATTTGTTGAATGGAATAATCTGGATTTTCAACACGGATTTTAGCCACTTGTTGAAGTTCAATTGGCAAGGTTTCAAGTCCAACCGTATCCATGATTTTAATGATATTATTGATTGTTTTCATGCTAGCTGTCACGGTTTTGGCAATGTTTGCCGTCTCCGCATTATTAGCACGATTGATATCGTTACGTGTCTCACGCATAATCTTAACTTCTTCAAAAATATCCTTACATTCCATAGCACCAATAATCAAAAGAAAATCCATGATGTCTTCTGCTTTTTGCAAATAGGTTACCGTACCATTCTTATGTTCAATGACCTTAGCATAAAGGATAAATTTTCGCATCAAATTCGCCAAATCTTCAGCGTGGTCTTGATAAACCGAGAAAATTTCCAGCTGATATTTTCCAGATTCTGGATCACGAATGGTTCCAGTCGCCAAAAAAGCGCCGCGCAAATAAGCGCGTCCCTTATCATCATCTTCTAAAATAGTTGGGTTAATTCCCATTTCAATGCCAAAGAAAGAATCCGCCAACTGCAAGTCATTCAAGATTTCTCTGACGTTTGCTACCACAAAAACATTGTAAATACGGTTTTTACGCAGATTTGTCTTTTGGTGGTATTTAATTTCTGGCTGAACATGGTAAAGATTTTCAGTCAATTCATAAATATGACGAGCGATTTTAGCATTTTCTGTTGTGATAGACAAGGTAAGTCCGTCTCCTGTCAAGCCAAGGCTACCAGACATTTTAATGATTGCTGATAATTCGCTCTTATCAAACCGCGACAAATTGAGCAGTTCTTCTTTCACTTTTACTGTAAAACTCATCGCTTCCTCATCCTCACCAAATTCATTAATTCCTCAACGACAAAGTCGCCATTGTGAAAAGCTCCGCCATTTTCCAAACGCAAGAAATCTGATGAAATCACACGTTTCACCTGCTTGCGAAGTCCTGCAAAATCATGTTCTACTTGAACCAAATACTCATCAAATTCGTTAGAATTCATGTAATCTTGCGGTACTTCTTGGATATTGACCAAAACGGTGTCAATCACATCTTTACCAAGGTGGCGGTTGAGCACTTCCACATGGTCAGCATCAGTAAAATGCTCGGTCTCACCATATTGGGTCATGATGTTACAAACGTAAGCCACTTCTGCTGAGGTTTCCAGCAGAGCTTGCTTGATTTCTGGAATAACAAGATTGGGCAGGATTGAGGTAAAAAGCGAACCAGGTCCCAGAACAATCATATCACTATCCATAATCGCATCAACAACTTTTCGACTAGCAGTCGGTTCTTCATTGTTATAAGTATTTGTGACATAAACGTGGTCAATCATACCTTTATAATCAGCAATATGACTTTCGCCAATAACTTCGTGACCGTCTTTGAAAACAGCATGCAAAGTCAATGGATTTTCACTGGCTGGGTAAATCTTTCCTGTGACATGGAAAAATTTTGTTAGCAACTGCATGGCATTGTAGGTTGAACCTTGCATTTCTGCGATGCCTGAAATAATCAAATTACCAAGCGGATGCCCTGCCAAAGCACCATCAGTTTCGTCAAAACGATATTGAAAGACTTTTTCATAGAATTTCGGCATATCACTCATCGCTACAAGGACGTTACGAAGGTCGCCTGGCGGTGTTAACTGCGTCACAGAACGCAAAGTTCCGGAACTACCACCATCATCAGCAACCGTCACAATCGCTGTGATATCAACTTCTTCATGCCGTAAGCTATTTAAAATAACAGGAATACCCGTTCCTCCACCGATAACAGTAATTTTAGGTTTTCTCATGAACGATTCACAGTCTCCTTACGACGATTTTTATCACGGTGGTTTTCATTGACAACCCAATTTTCTTTTAACTCTTCTGCCAAACGATGCGCAAAGGCGACACTACGATGTTGACCACCTGTACAACCAATGGCAATCGTCAAAACGGATTTTCCTTCTTTTTGATACCCTGGCAAAATTGGTTTAATCAAGCCTGTCAAATGTTGATAGAAATCTTCAGACTCTTCATGATTCATAACGTAATCATAGACTTCTGATTCGAGCCCTGTTTGGTCACGGAGTTCTGGTTTGTAGTAAGGATTTGGCAAGAAACGCACATCAAATACCAAATCAGCATCAAGCGGCAAGCCATACTTAAAACCAAAACTCATCACTTCTATACGAAATGATACTTGGTTTTCCTCACTTGAAAATTGCTCTGAAATGGTTTTACGGAGTTGGCGTGGTGTGAGTTCTGTTGTATCAACCACATTTTGGCTCAAGTTTTTCAGTGGCGCTAACAATTCACGCTCAAGTTTGATACCATCTAAAATACGTCCATCTGCTGCCAACGGATGACTACGACGTGTTTCTTTATAACGAGCAACCAATTCACCATCTGTCGCATCCAAGAATAAAATTTTAAAATCAATTTTTGGATTGGCATCGATTTTATCAAGAACAGAATTGATTTCATTAAAAAAGAGGCGACTACGCATGTCGACTACAAGTGCCACACGATTATTGTCGCTAGATTGTTCAATCAGCTCAATAAATTTTGGTACCAAAGCTGGTGGCATATTATCAATCGTGAAATAACCCAAATCTTCAAATGTTTGAATTGCCACCGTTTTACCAGCTCCACTCATCCCAGTTACAATAACTAAGTTAATACTTTTGTCAGACATAATTGTCCCCCTTTTATCTACTAGTTTTATTATAACAAAATTCAGCCTAAAGATTGATTAGAAAAACCTTTTCACATAAAAATTTAGGGAGTGAGACAAATAAAGTCTCCAGTGGAGACTTTATCAGAGCGTAGACAAACCCTCTCAGCAGTATAAATATTGTAAATTTAGAGTGTGTCTATCGATTTGAATAAACTCTTATAAATGCTGATATAACGGTGTTCCTAAGGTTTTTTATTTTTTAACAAAAAGAAAAAAGATTGAAGAAAAATATCCAAAATGGACTTTTTCTTCAATCTGAAATAAAGTCTCCAGTGGAGACTTTATTCATGAGCCTAAAAATTAAAAAGCGAATCAGTAGTTTCGTAGAAACTTGATTTCTCAGCAAGTCTTAATTTCTTGTTGCTGACCTAAAACGGTCTATTCCTAAACCGTTTTTGACACTTACTTCGTAAGTTTTATTTCCCGATTATAAAGGTTCCCCAAACCTTTATAACTCACCCCCGCATAGCTCGAAAGATTTGGGGAATCTTTCGAGGTGGGAAATAAAGTCAAGCGAAGCTTGATGTCAAGTAGGGTTGTAAAAGCTGATTTATCAGCGCATTAGAAACTACTCAACCACTGCGTATGCTCTTATTACAACTGCATAAGCAATGAGGCTTGCCCCGTCTCTACCACCTACTTAAAATAGGGTTGTTAAACTTGATAACCGTTTGGATTTTGGTTTTGCCATCTCCATGAATCACGCATCATGTCTTGCAATGTTTTTTGTGCTGTCCAGCCCAATTCTTCTTTAGCTTTGCTTGCGTCTGCGTAGCAAGTGGCGATATCGCCAGCGCGGCGATCTTTGATAATGTACGGAACGGATACATGATTGACTTCTTCGAACGCTTTCACCAAATCCAAGACGCTATAACCATGACCTGTTCCAAGATTATATACCGCTACTCCTTTGCTAGCAAGATTTTTCTTCAGCGCAGCAACATGACCTTTTGCCAAATCAACAACATGAATGTAATCACGCACACCAGTTCCGTCTGGTGTATCATAATCATTACCAAAAACGCTTAATTCTTTTAATTTACCGACAGCCACTTGGCTAATGTATGGCACTAAGTTATTTGGAATACCATTTGGGGCTTCACCGATTAATCCACTTTCGTGTGCTCCGATAGGATTGAAATAACGTAAATTAGTCACAGATAAATCTTTGTCTGCATAAGCCAGGTCAGTCAAAATTTGTTCAATCATTACTTTCGTATAACCATAAGGATTTGTGGCTGATGTTGGTAAATCCTCAGTCAGCGGTGATACATTATTCATGCCATAAACCGTTGCACTAGAGCTAAAAACAATATGATTGACATGGTAATTTTTCATCACTTCAAGTAACGTCAATGTCCCAGTCAGATTATTTTGATAATAACTTAACGGCTGCTCAACCGATTCTCCGACTGCCTTAAATGCTGCAAAATGAATCACAGCTTCAATGTCATTTTCATAAAAAACATTGTTTAAAAAGTTTTTATCTAAAATAGAACCTTTGTAAAACGGAATTTCCTGACCAATAATGACTTTCAAACGGTTTAGAACTTCTTGTGAACTATTTGAAAAATCATCGACAATAATCACATCATAACCTGCTGAAATGAGTTCAACTGCTGTATGACTACCAATAAAACCTGCTCCTCCTGTTAATAAAACGGACATTCTAGTTCCTCCTCTTTCCCTTTGACCATAAACTTTTAACCCTGTATGCCTCATTTGGAGTATCTTGAAGCAATACATACCACATCATGTTTCGAAAACGAAGATTTTCTGTCGGGTGTTTATTCAGGTTAATCGTTCGCTATCCATATCAATTTCTCTTACTTTGTTTAATTTTGATTTTATAGTTTTTCTGTTGGTTCTTACTTAAACTTTGTCCACGAATTTGGATGTCGCATTAGGGAGCTTTCACCGTAGCCAAGCTCTCCAGTCACAGGTTCATTTTCATTTCCCACTTGCAACAAAGCCGAAATCTTATAGCATTCAACTCCTATTTTTTCATAATCATAAACGAATAAATTATTAACTTCTGACTATAAATGACTGGTATTATCACTATCATTCTCACATGTAACGGTTAAATATATGGTCTGAACATCTTTATAATCTTCTATTCTATAAATCACATCATTATCCGTCAAATGATAACTCTCCTCTGTAGCAGTCGTTATTGACTTTGTAGTAGTGTCTCTTGAATCATCATTATTGGTAAAAAGCCCAAAAATCAAAACAAGCTCAGCGATCACCGCTAACAGTAAAAAGACTAATAAACAGCTTTTGTTATTTTTCGTAATTTCCCTTTCTAGTCAAAATAAGCATTTTTTGATTTAAAAAACTTGCCAAATAATGAAATGCACCGTCTTTTTCCGCTTCAATTATTGGATGCCGTCCTAAAATCTGATATAGCAAATTGCTACTAATGTTCTCTAAATCTAACCAAGCTATGATAAAGTAAAACATAGTTGCAACTAGGAAGCCAAATCCATAAAACAAAATACTTGTATATAAACTAGCAATCGTTGCTAAAATAGATGTCAAAGCAAAGATAATACTAGCACGATAACTACCTGATAGATTTCCAAAATAAATAGTAGACAAAGTGACTACATTGGCCATACCGTAAACAGCATATGCTACACATAAAATTCTAAAATAACCATTCATTGTCGTATTAAATCCCAAGGGTAAAACATTCAAAATCGTTATTCCAACAGAAATAGCTAGTAGCGTAACCATTAATTGAACCCAAACAGTTCGTTTCAAGCCTTTTTTCAAATTGTCAGTCATGTCCCTTTCTAATTTACGAATTTCTTGTAGCGTTACTCCGTTATTAAAACTCAAGTAATATTTACGATAACTATCAAAGAAATCGACCTCCATAGAAACAATAAAATGTGCTGTTGTTGCCAACATGGTCAAAGAAGCAATGAAGACTGTCAAATCATAATAAGGCGCAATATAGAAAAAACCACGAACCTGCTCACCAATTTGACTAAACCAAATCACAATAACATGCCCTAAAAGACCAATCTGTGTACATAAGCCAATGATAGCCAGTTCCCAATAATCATCAAATCCATTCAAAAAATCAAACATATGGTGGTAGACTAGTTTGTTAGGAAATTGTTGATACAAAAGATTGGTTGCTAAAATAAAGAAACTTGCATAACCAAAGATTATTCCTGATAGACTAGCAACAACAACCGAGAAATCAATAAGTAAAAAAATCCCCGTCATCAGTAACGTCGTTACTACGGTCACAAGAAATGCCTTAAAAATTCCCCAATAATCTTTAATAATCGTCAAATAATTAATAATATTCCAAGATAACAATAGTTCACAAAATAAAAGCCATGCTAAAATACCATATAGCCATCCCAAATGTGAAAAAAGTAGAAAAATACCATACAAAATACCACCAATAGTAAGGGTGAAAATTTGACTCCCCCAATAACTTGTCAACACATGGCGAATATCTCGTGAATAAATCTTATCCGACAAGTACCGCGAAATCACCAAGGAAACAAATCCATTAATCAAAAGCGAACCAAGTAAACCATAAGTGATAATAGCAACTATCAAATTACGATCAGTGATTGTTACTTTCGCCAAATTTGACAAAATAAAGACCGTCAGCAGAACCAATTCACCCAGCAAAAGCGGTGCGACAGTAACAATCGAGGCATAAACAAAGGCTCGTGGTTTTGAGGTCAAACGTTTTTCTCTAACAACCTTATTAATGGCAAATCCAATTCCAGCCATCAAACCACCTCCAAATACAAATCACGATATTGCTGAATCATCATCTCATAGAGATAATAAGTTCTCGCACGTTTTTGAGCAATTTCACCCATTTTCAATCGCAACTGACGGGAACTGCACATTTTTTCCATGGCGTGTGTCAGACCTGTTCGATAAGTTGGCGGAATACAATAACCAGCAATACCGAGATAATCATCTTTATTTCCCTCCAACAATTCTCGGCAACAGCCAACATCAGTTGTCACACAAGGTCTCCTAGCTGCCATGGATTCAATAACAGACAATGGCTGTGCTTCTGAAATACTTGTTAAAATGGTAAAATCCAAATTTTCCATGTATTCAACCACATTAACTTGCCCCGTGAAAATCACATTTTTGATGCCTAGCCGACGAATCAATTGATGACATTCTCTGTTATACGTTTCATCATCAACAGCACCTAGAATATGCAATCGCGTGTTGGGATAATTGCGAGACAACTCATAAAAGACATAAAGCATTGTCTTAATGTCCTTGATTGGTGCGATACGAACAACCGCACCAATATCTATCCAACCATCCTCTTCTTTCAAAGGTATTGCCGAAAATCGGTCATAATGAATCCCATTTGAAATCACTCGACATTTTTCAATGTCACATCCAACCTCTTCTTGAATAAACTTCGCTTTGGTATAAAGACTCGTCACACACTCCGCTTTGTCATAGATAAGATTTGATAGCATATAGAAAAACTGAATCCATTGCCGTTTCATCGTTGGCAATACCCAATCTGACCGCAAAATTTCTTCCTCACGCTCTCGCGTGTAAATGCCGTGTTCTGTCAACAACAACGGTGCTTGGTGCTGATAACTTCCCAAAGAAGCCAGTAGCCCTGCATAACCTGTTGCAATAGAATGATAAACATCAGCTTTCGGCATATCTTGGGTCATCAGATAAAGAACCGTTAATAACATGGAACGTGTTGTGTGAAAGAGGTCTGCAAAAGCTTGGTTTTGATGCTTTTCCTCAACAATTTCCGTCAGTAATTCCAAAAACAGCCGACTTCTCAAAAAGTCACTTGGATTAACCTGACGCTGATTAAAAATGTCAAACAATACTTCCCAATCAGGAGATTGACAAGATAGCAAATCTTTCAATGCTTGTCTCTCCGTATCGTTAAAGATTTCTTTGAAGTTAGAATTCCCAGAAACTTGGAAAGCATCATCCAGAAAAACTTCCTTGACCTCGACCACATTGTCAGCCAATTCATATTTGAAGTTACCACGACTTTCAGCATTTGCTCCAATGGTCACTAGAACAAATTCGTGCTCAGTCATCTCATTAATATAATTGTGCATCCACGATGAGACGCCACCATTGACGTAAGGGTAGCACCCTTCCAAAATTAAACAAATACGCAACTATTTTCCTTCCTAAACCTTTATTTCTTAGCAATGGCTACTGAACTTGAGGTTGCATGCAAAAGATAGAGATTTCCTGTCAAGTGTTCCAAACTGCCTCCCGTTATATCACCAGGTTTACCATTGTTAAACCGCACCATCAAATACGCCTCATCAACAAAATTACCAAGATTAAATTGATAAAAATCTTCTGCCTCTTCTTTTTCAACCGTAATACTTGAGAAACGTTGAATAGCGCCACCCATTTGTGATTCTGTCATATTTCGAATAGAGGGTGCTGTTTTGTACAGCCATGCCATTTGTTTAGACAGATTCTTATATAATTGAGCCCAACCCAATTTTGCTCCACGGTCAATATCCAAGGGATCGTCTGGGTGAATAAAGTGGTGACTAACATAATGCATATTTAACTCAGAAAGCATCGTCAATTTCGTGTAATCATCAATAATAGCTCCTGATGTTATCCGCGGTTCTTCAACAATACCGTCATCTGCGACTTCAAATTCTTGCTCATAGACAAAATCTTCTGAAAAATAACTACTGGCAATAACCTTAATATTTGGATAATCCTTTGCTAATAAAGCCCTACCTTCTGCTGATAAAATATTTGAAGGTGGTACATAAACCGAACGTTCACTCCTTGGAAACAAATTCTCCGTGAAATCCATTAATTCATCTAACGACTTTTCAATCGCTGTATCACTCGTCCACGTATTGTAAGAAAAGGCACCACCATAGTCAGTATCCGACAACATCAAGGGTTGATGATTATAACCGTGATAGCCTATCTCACCGCCCATTTGTAAAAGCTTATTACCAAAATAAATAAAACGCGAACTATCTGACTGACGCTCAGTGCTTCCTGTTGTGTCATCCTCATAATTTTCAATGATAACACCCGTATATTTAATACCGTATTTATCAGATAAACTAATCATATCAGGCCACCAAATATTCGTGTAAAAATCAGAAACTGTCATCTGATAATCACGTGTAATGTATTTTCCATCGCCACGTGGAACTGGTGATGGAAAATCATCCAAGGTAAAAGCAGCGGAATTAATTACTGGATATATCTCAACATCTCTCAATAACGAATAAGATGCCGAATAGAAACCACGCACTGCTTTTTCATAGATACCAAAATTATCAACAACCACATGACCATGTCCTAAATCATATTCCCAAACCAGAGGAATTTTACTATCGTCTCCTGTTGTCAAGTAAACCTCTGCATTATCATCAAGCTCAACTGCCCAAGCAGAATCAAAGGGCTTATCAAGAGCATAATCCTGCCCCGCTCCCAACATAAAGCCATTTTTAATTGAAACTTCCTCAACTTTAGCATAGGTATCAGATGCATTTATAATACCTAGCTTATGCTCAATAGCAGATGTAACTTCATCTTTTTGTAGTGTCATCGCAAACATGACATCACCACCTGATTCAACCCATTCCATTAAGTGAAAAACAGTATCACCAAGTGGTCTTAAATCTGGTGTTAGAACAACAACCGTATCAAAATTTCTAAAATCAGGCACCATTTCATTGTCAACATCAATATAAGTCGTTGCAACCTTCATATCTTCAAAAATCTGCTTAAAATTATCAATAGCACTCTCAGAGGTCTCATTGCTTGAATCATAAATCAATAGATTTGTCGCTGAGACGTTAACCAAGGCTTCCGCCTTAGTTTGAACCTGATTATCAGATAGATAATAATCATCCTTATGACTATAATAATTAATCCCATTCTGTTCAACCAACAATCCTACCGATAATACTACAAGAATAAGAAAAACTGGAAGAATCATCGTAAATCTAAACGTTCTTTTTTTTAACATCTGTATTCCCTACACTTATTGCCAAAACGCCAATTTAGCTTTATTTTTAGCCGAAAAATAAACATGATGTTGCTCTAGTTCTTTCCAAAAACGCTTCAAATCAGAACTCGATTTTTTCAAAACAATCATATCAAGTTTCAACATCCAAATATCCTGATCATCTGGAAAAAGAGCAAAAAGCTTTGTTAATAAATTTTCTAATCTCACAAAATCATTCATACTCTGATAAATTTTAGCTAAAGTAAGCAAACGTGACTTTTCAACTGGAAAATTCCTTGCTAGCATCTCATTGATTTCTTCAATATAAATATGTTTTAACGTCAATCCATAGTGCCCCTCTGCTATTTCGCTATCAATATAACGCTCTAAAAAATTAGCATATTCACAATGCCTCTCTAATGAATTAGGTTCTTTTTGAACACGTTCTTCCAACTGACGTAAACGCTCATCATATTTTGCAGTCAATTCAGAAAGAATTGTTGTGGCATAATGAACCACTTCAACATCTTCGTTTAAACGTGCTTGATGGAGCAACGGCACAAATTGATCTGGCGACTCAAAAATAACATCAATAATCAATTCACGTTTAATCCCCGAATGATTAAGCAAAAGCGCCTCTTGGAAAGGAACAATATTTGTAATGTCAAGCATGACATTTTCCTTCACCTCCAATTGATTTTGCTCAGTTGTATCATCTATTAACCAAGGAATCACTTCATAAAAAGCTAACTCACCATCTACAAGTTGCGATTGTCTTTCCTTTAAAATATAAAGCACCAGTAAAATTCCGATGAATGGTAAAAAAATAATTAGTGAGTCAAAATAAAAACCAAGTTGAATGTTGTTTTTTCTTGCTATTAAGAAAAAACTAACAACAATGGCTAAATGGCATCCTAAAAACATAGCAAACAACATTAACTTCTCCTTCTCACGAAATCATTTGCTTAAACGCAATAGCTTCAACAGTCTCCTCAACATTATGTTCACCAACTACTTCAAAACCTAAATCAGACAACTTCTCATACCAGTCTGTTAGTGATTGCGTATATGTATTAATTAACAAACAAAGATGATTTTCAACTTGTCCTAAGCTATCAAAAAGTGATAATTTTTCTTGCAAGCTTTTCAACATTGTTGGAGGAATCTCCTCTACTAGAAGCCCTAAATTCAATACTTTCCACATGAAATAAGGCGAATCAACATCTTTTAACGCTAATAATTTTTGATAAAATGCTACTTCCTTTAAAACCTCATACTGAGAAACTGATGTTAATTTTTGACGAAGATGTTGATAACTTAGGCTTGCTAATCCGGTTAAAGACTTCAAAAGATTTTGATGATAAAGATTTAATTTATCTGTTGGTAAATGATCCAAGGCTAAATAATAACACAACTCACCATCTGCCAAAACTCCTGCCAAATACATCGGATAGTCGTCATGTAAATGCTGGTTCACCCAAACTGTATTATCAACTAACTGCTGACTAACTCCTGCTAACTGTTCTGCAGTTAAAATGAGATGTTTGGTATTTTGCACTGTTGTTAATTGCAACTTACTTTTCTGATTATTATCTACCTTACAAATCGCAATCTCATCTGTACCAAAAGCCTCACTAATATAATCCAATAACTTGACCATAAAAATTTCTAAATATGGTGTTTCCAAATTTTCTAAAAAGCGATAAATCCGACCATAACTATCTTGCCGTTCCAAAATCTGGTGCGTCAGCTCAACTTTCTCTGATAATAAATCTTCAGCAAATGATTGTTCACCAGATAACTGTTGTTTCAAATGATTAATTTCCGATGAAAGTCTAGATAAGTCAGACCTATCTTTCTCTTTAATATACCCACTCACCAAACCTGACACTATGTAGATTATATATGGAATCCAATTAGTCGGCTCAAAAAAGAGCGTTTGAAAATCAGCAAACCCCATCAGAATATTTTGAATAATCAGTCCGATTGATGCAAAAACGGCTGCCCATAGACCATAAAACAGTCCTAAACTAAGACCTGATATCACAATAGCAAACAAACGATAATCGACTGTTTGAAAATATATTTGGTCCCCAAATAAATAAGAAAATACCCCACTAACAATAAGTAACCCAAGCAAAACAACGACTCTGGCTGGTGTTCTATCTAATTTAGCAAATTCACGTAATTTATTCACTAATGATAATGATTGTAGCTCTGTGGCAAAACTTGGCAAATCATGAGTTGATAAATCCTCTAATAAAGAAACTTTTGGAAACCATCCATAGTCTTGTCTAAGATCAGAAGTCTGTGGCTTTAAAATAGACAACTGGGCTTCTTTAGAAAATACAACATTATGAATATTAAGTTCTCTAAAAAGTTGTTGAAAGCTCATATCAAAACTATCTGGGACTTCTATTCTTTCAAAGGCGTCAGTCCAATTATCAAAAATACGACGACACAAATCCAATAAATCTCTATTAAAAATATAATAAATTTTCTGATCTGGATGTATCATTATGTCATTGTCAGACGTTAAGATACTTCGTAAATAATCCGTTGAATTTGATAATTGATAAAGATAAAGAGATCGTAAAATTTTTATAGATAATTGCTGATTTTGTGAATAATGATAAAGCATTCGTTGATAAGCTGATAGCATTATGCTTCGATTACTTTCCTCTTGAAAACATAAATCAGGTCCCATTACGTACAAAAATTCTACCAAAAAATCCTTGCTTAAAGCATTGAGGATTTTTTTAATCTGTAAAAATTCACCATCAAGTTCTTTTAAAGGTTCTACGGATTCGGAAAGATATAGAATAGAGGTTATATGATAACCGGTTAACAGTTGTTCAATATCAATTTCTTCCTCCCAAGCAATCTTTCGAATTCTATTTTTACATTTTGATTGACTTAATTCCCCTAATACTACCACTTTTTCTTCAGGAAACATTTTTAACAAATCACTTTCTTCTAGTATTACAGTGTTTCCTGTTATTAAAACAGTCATTTTACCTCCTTTTATTTTAATATTATTTGTTTTATGAAAAAAAAAAAACTTATGTGAAAAACATTCTATCATTTTATTTTTTTTGACAAATAATTAGTCTGAAAATTTCAATATTTTGATACCAAACCTTTTTAATATTTACTTCACGTATCAAACAATGAAACATTTCAAGCTTAGTATCACTTATCAATGATTCCTACATATAATCTAGCCATTTTCAAAATATATCGAAAAAACAATAATGGCAACCTCCCCTACAAACATATATCGAAGTTATCTCTACTCAGAGTATCAAATTACTATCAATTAATCTGTACAAGATGCTTGTAGCTACTCCCGTGTTAAACTTACTATTAACAAACAGAAATACATCAATTTTCAAATGAGACAATAAGCTAAATTTATGCCCCTTAAAATCATTAGCAACTCCTGTAAACAGAAAAAGACAAATCCCCAAAATGTGATTTGTCTTCAATTATTAGATTAAAATTTGACATATTGTTCTTCTGGATTTTTATACTTACTTTTACTAATCAAACAAAAGCAATGTATCAGCAGTTTCTTGTCCAGATACTGCAAAGTGAATCGCATTTTTATTTGTCATGGGATCTACAATCCCTAAAGAGATACTATAATTTTCCCGTAACTTCTTTACATTACTTATAGGAAGTTCAATAGGTATGGATTTCTCTTCATTAGGAAGAATTTTAGCTACATTTAAATCTAGTTTAATCCTTTTAATACGATTGGTACCTTTGTTTTTTAAATAAACATAAGTCGTCCAATTTCGATAAAATGGTGCAACTCCTGAATTTTTTAAGGTAATATTAAGAACAACTTTTTGCGTTGACTCTTGCTTGATGCTTGCAGATGTTACCCATAAACGATACCCCATATTTTTTAATAGTTCATTATAGCCAGTCTTATTGTCACCAATATCTTCGGCAACTTTTGGTCCTAAAAATGTTGTATGTGACTGAGCTACTAAACTTGTCGTCTGTGAAAGTTTATCTCCTAAAAGGCTACTTAAGCTATCTGAACTTGTTAATTCACCACCAATTGGTGCTGTTTGCCAAGCATCAGACATCATTACTAAATCGTTTTCTCCCGTTTCTGAATAGATGCCTCCTGAATCAATCCAATCTAGCCATTCTTGAGTTGCTTCACAATTTCCAGCCATGTCATTATACAACCCTAAATCATTTTCACTCGCTATTCTAAACGGCCGACGCATGAGTAAATTGGCATTCGGAAAAGCTGATAACCAAGGCACGACATACCGCTCACGAACAGATTCGTCTGGCAATTGACGAACACCCGCGGTACTATCAACATGCCATTCTCCCCAATGTCCTAATCCACCTAATTCAATAAAACTTATCAATTCCTCATCACCCCAACGATCTCCCATTGCTTGAATAGTTTTTTCATAGGCAGTAATTAATTCTTCACTATTATAGTTCGGCGAAAAACCTTTTCCACAATCTGAATCATACCAATCTCCTAATACCTTCTTTAGGCTCTAATTCTCGCCAAGTAATGTCCACATAAAGAAGGGTAACATCATCCGCCACTATTTCTTCCATTGCAGCAGGTGCGTATCCCATCAAGGGATTACTAATAACTTTTTTTGAATAGGTAAAATTTTTCTTCATATTACCAGGTTTGACATCATAAATAAAATAGAATAATAGAAACATCGCTAATACCATCAATAGCGTAAATAAGGTCATTACTATACCATTTTTCATATTCGTCCTCTCTTAAAACACATTGGCTTATTTCTATTTTAGTGTTATTTTATTCATTTCTTCAAGCAATTCTTTATTTTGCTCTTGCAATTCAATAACTTGATTAGTAAGAGACGCTAACATTTCTGTTTGTAGTTTTTGAATTTCTAACAAATCTGATTGATCTTGTTGGACCAAATGGTCAAGCTTCGCATGTAACAGTCGAATACCTTCCTCTGAAACTTTATTAACATTATAATCATTTTTAGCTTGTAGGCGGTCATATTCTGAAGCTCGATTTTGACTCATCATAATCAAAGGTGCCTGAATAGCTGCAATTGTTGATAAGGCTAAATTCAGCAAAATAAACGGATACTGATCAAAAGCAATTCCAAAAGGCTTGATAACATTTACTGCCATCCAAATCACCATAAAAACAATAAATGAAATGATAAATGTCCATGAACCACCAAAACGTGCTACATCATCAGCGATTCGTTGACCAAAAGTCAGTTTTTTATCCAATTGACCTTGAACATCCAATGCAGTATAACGGTTATCCTTAGATACATCGTAAACTAATTCACGGATAAAATCATTCTTCCGATTTGCTTTATTAACCATTTCATCCAGAAATAACACACGGTAATGTGTTAAATTTTTATTGCTAATAAAATCATTTTCCTTTAATTCAGGATGTTTTTTCTTAATAAGATTACGCAAACGAACATCCAACTCAGAGAGAAATACTCCCTCTACCATTGGGTACAACTGATGATCAATACCATCACAAATTAGCTTTTCATCATTCATAAATTCACTCTTTCTATTTCCTCCCATTATAACAAAATAAAAATAAAAAAACTGATTTCTCAGCTTTTTGTGTTAGTCCTCCCGATCAATAATGACTCCCATGACGGTTAAGTGACCATTACTAATAAGTGTAAGTACCAAACGTGCCAATTCCTTAGCTGGCATAGCAAAATCTGATTTTATCCACCATAACAAGGTTCCTGTGAAGATACTGGTTAGGTAGGCAACGATAAATTCTGTCGGAACCTGCTCGCCAGATTCTGTAACATTCAGCTTAGCAAGCAGATGATCATATTTTTCGTGTAACAAAGTACCAAATTTTTCTTGCATGATTTCCTGTGAAATACTGCGCAAAACTATTTTAGCAATAGCGGAATTTTTCTCCAAATCATGGTAAAAATCAGCTAGTAGTTTTTCAGCTCTTTTTACCTTCACACGATTACCATTTGTTATTTGGGCACCATCAATCATCGCAGACATTTCTCCCAACACCTGCTGTTGAATTCCTTTCTGTAATTCATCTTTATCAGCATAATGAGCATAAAAAGTAGCACGGTTAATCATCGCTTCGTCAGCAATATCTTGCACTGTAATTTTTTCGTAAGGTTTTTCGCTGAGTAGTTTGGCAAAAGCATCAAAAATCAATTTCTCAGTTCTTAAATAACGAATATCTGTAAATTTCATTAGTTTATTCCTCCAAGATAAACAACAGTTTGTTGAACATGTGTTGTTTAAACAACACAACTTAAAAAATTAGCGATTGAATTTGACAATAAGTATTCTATAATACTATTATAGCAAACGGTTTGTTGAATAAGCAACAGATTGTTGGCAATGTAACACTGTGTTAGGTAAAACAAAGAAAGGAAAAAATAGTGTTAAAGACCTATTTGCGTGGATAAGGGGGAAAATTTTCTAAGAAATTCGATTTTCATCTCACTCCCACCGCCCTCTAACACTTTTAGTATTTTATTATATGTATAAAGCAGGTATAGATGTCGGATCGACAACTGTTAAAGTTGTCATCTTCGACGATAACTATCAATTATTATTCTCACGTTATGAACGTCACTTTTCAGATGTCAAAACAGCAACAATTAAAGTTTTAAAGGAAGCTATTTCAGAAATCGGCGACCAAGCAGTCAGTATTGCTATCACAGGTTCAGGGGGAATGGGTTTGGCAGATGTGGCAAAAATTCCATTTGTTCAGGAAGTTATTGCCGCTACCACTACCGTTGAAAAATTCATTCCACAAACCGATGTTGTTATCGAACTTGGTGGTGAAGATGCTAAGATGACATTCTTTGGTGATGCTCTTGAACAGCGCATGAATGGAACATGCGCTGGTGGTACAGGAGCTTTCATTGACCAAATGGCAGAGCTTTTGAAAACAGATGCCAACGGCGTTAATGAATTAGCCAAAGGCTACGAAACGATTTACCCAATCGCCAGTCGTTGTGGGGTATTTGCCAAAACAGACGTCCAACCATTGATTAATGAAGGGGCTCGTAAAGAGGACATTGCGGCTTCTATTTTCCAAGCCGTTGTTAATCAAACCATTGCTGGTTTGGCTTCAGGGCGTAAAATTTCTGGAAATATTGCCTTTCTTGGCGGACCGTTGTTCTTTATGAGTGAACTTCGTCAACGTTTCATTGAAACACTCAATATTAAACCAGAAAATGTTATTTTCCCTGAAAATCCGCAACTTTTCGTTGCCATGGGAGCTGCCTTAGATGAAGACCAAGCGCAATTAGCACTATCAGAAATCATTCATAACCTTGAAAATAACACTTCAAAATCGCTAGTTCCTAAAAATACACTAGATGTTCTTTTCAAAGACCAAGCTGAATTAGACGCTTGGCGCGCTCGCCACAATGAAGCAAGTGTTGAATATAAAGATATTGCCAAAGCTTCTGGTCCAGTCTTTCTAGGAATTGATGCGGGTTCAACAACCTCAAAGGTTGTCTTGACTGATCCCGAAGGTGCCATTTTATTCCAACACTATGGCAACAACCAAGGGCAACCACTTGAAAATGTTATCGAAATTCTTAAAGAAGTTTATCGCCAATTACCAGACACAGCCTTTATCGCACGCTCTTGCGTAACAGGTTATGGTGAAAATTTGATTAAAGCAGCCTTACACGTTGACTATGGTGAAGTCGAAACCGTTGCTCACTTCAAAGCCGCTAATTACTTCAACCCTGGTGTTGATTTCATCCTCGATATTGGTGGGCAAGATATGAAAGCTATGAGCGTTCAAGACGGCGCCCTCTCAAGTATTCAATTGAACGAAGCTTGTTCATCTGGTTGTGGTTCTTTCATCGAAACCTTTGCCAAATCACTTAAATACGACGTTAAAGACTTTGCACAAGTTGCTTTACTAGCTGAACACCCTGTTGACCTCGGTTCAAAATGTACAGTGTTCATGAACTCAAAAGTCAAACAAGTGCAAAAAGAAGGCGCTACTGTTGCTGATATTTCTGCAGGACTTTCCTATTCTGTTATCAAAAATGCGCTTTATAAGGTTATTAAACTCAAACGTCCTGAAGATTTAGGTGAAAAAATTGTTGTCCAAGGCGGTACTTTCTACAATGAAGCGGTGCTCCGTGCCTTTGAATTGGTCAGTGAACGCGAAGTTGTTCGTCCAAGTATTGCTGGTCTAATGGGAGCTTACGGCTGCGCCATTATTGCCCAAGAAAAATACGAAGACGAAACCGCTCAAGCACCTGCCGTTGAAATGGCAACAGTCTAGTAAAAGGAGAGAAGCATGACCGAAACATTACTTGAACATAATCGTGCCAAATCAAGCTTAATGGGGCTTGACGAACTAGATCATTTCACAACCCAAAAAGAATTCACACGTTGCGGACTTTGTGAAAACAACTGCGCATTGACGGTGACGATTTTCAACGATGGCTCAAAATTTGTCACTGGTAACCGTTGTGAACGCGGAGCTGAAAAAGTCACTAAAATCAAATTTGACCGCAGCAATCAAAAAGAAAACCTCGTTGATTATAAATATAAAAAACTCTTTAAGTTCAAAGCACTTACTAAACGAGATGCTGTACACGGCATTATCGGTGTTCCTCGTGTGCTTAACATGTATGAAAATTACCCACTTTGGCACACTATTTTAACAGACCTTGGTTTCCGTGTTCAACTTTCACCAAAATCTGATAAAAAATTATTTGAAAAAGGGATTGAAACTATTCCTAGTGATACCGTTTGTTATCCTGCCAAAATGGTACATGGACACATTCAAAGTTTGATTGACCGAAAAGTTGACGCTATTTTCTACCCAAGTGTTATTTACGAACAAATCGAAAATAGCAAAGCGCCTAATCACTACAACTGCCCAATCGTTCAAAGTTACCCAGAAGTTATCGAAAAAAATATGGACCCTATCCGTAATGGTGAGGTGAAATATTTCCATCCCTTTGTTAACTTGGCTGACCACGAATCTGTTGTAAAATCATTGATTAAAGCTTTCAGCAAATACGAAGATATTACAGCTGAAGATATTCAAAATGCTGTTGAACATGGCTATCAAGCGCTAGCTGATTTCAAACAAGATTTGCAAGATAAAGCTGATGAACTCTTATCTACTCTTGCTCTCAAAGGTGAAAAGGCTATTGTCCTTTCAGGTCGTCCATATCACCTCGACCCTGAAATCAACCATGGTATTGCCAATATCATCACGCAAGAAGGCTTCCATGTTTTGACAGAAGATATGGTAGCTGGTATTGAAGAAGTTTCAGGACTTCGTGTTGTGAACCAATGGGTTTACCATTCTCGCCTTTATGCGGCTGCCAAGGTGGTTTCTAAAAATCCAAACCTTGAGCTTGTTCAACTAAACAGCTTTGGTTGCGGACTTGACGCGGTAACAACTGACCAAGTCGAAGAAATCATGCGTGGTCACAACAAACTATATACCGTACTCAAAATTGACGAAGGTAGTAACCTCGGTGCTATCCGAATTCGTCTCCGTTCCCTCAAAGCTGCCGTTGAAGAACGTGATAAAAAATTCAAAAAAGCTAATCTTGACCACATTTTCAATCAAGCACCACAATTTGATAACCAATTCGATGAGGAAGAAGAACCCAAAGAACCTGTCTTTACTAAAGAAATGAAAAAGACACACACGCTTCTTATGCCAATGCTTTCTCCAATTCACCAAAATGGTCTTATCGAAGAAGCCTTCAAACATGCTGGCTACAACGTTGTCATTTTACCTGCAATGGACAGAAAAGCCGTTGAAGTCGGGTTGAAATTCGTCCATAATGACGCCTGCTACCCTGCTATCATTTCTATCGGTCAATTGATTGAAGCTCTTCAAAGCGGCAAATATGACCTTGATAATACCAGCGTTATGATGACCCAAACTGGTGGTGGTTGCCGTGCAACTAACTACATTCCACTTTTACGTAAAGCTCTGAAAGACGCTGGCTTCCCTCAAGTTCCTGTGGTTTCCATTTCTATGGGAAATCAAGGTACCGAAGAAACACCAGGTTGGAGCCTCACTTATTCATTCGTCAAACGCCTACTCATCAGCGTTTTGTATGGTGATTTATTCGAACGTGTGCTCTATCGTGTTCGCCCATACGAAGCTGTTCCGGGTTCTGCTAACGCCCTTTATGACAAATGGCTTGAAATTGCTCGTAAAAATGTGATGTCAGGTTCATATTTTGAATTTAATCATAACATGAAACGTATCATCAAAGAGTTTGATAGCCTTGAAACCGTTGATTTCGGACAAAAACCTCGTGTCGGTGTCGTTGGAGAAATCCTTGTCAAATACGCTCCAACAGCTAACAACGACATCGTTTCTATCATTGAAAATGAAGGCGGTGAAGCTGTTGTTCCTGACCTTATTGGTTTTATGAATTATTCACTTTTCAACCAAATTTGGAAAGCTGACGAGCTTAATATGAGCCAAAAAGCTAAACGCTTCGCTAAGCTTGGTATTGATGCCATTAATCTCCTTGAAAAACCAATGAATAAAGCCCTTGAAAAATCTGAACGCTTTGAAGGCATTGAGTCTATCTATGACATTGCCGAAGGTGCTTCTAAGATTATTTCAATTGGTAACCACACTGGTGAAGGTTGGTTCCTAACAGGTGAAATGATTGAATTGCTCAACAATGATGTTAAAAATATTGTCTGTCTCCAACCATTCGGTTGTTTACCAAACCACATCGTTGGTAAAGGTATGGTTAAAGAACTTCGTCGTCAATACAAGGCTGCTAATATTACTCCAATCGATTACGACCCAGGTTCATCAGAAGTTAACCAATTAAACCGCATTCGCTTGATGATGACAACTGCAAAAAAATGCAAAAAGCAACACTCACAAGCGCTAATTAACACAAAAAACTCCTGCTTAGCTTCTAACTAAGCGGGAGTTTCTTTGTTAGCGTAGGCAGAAATCAACTGCTACCAGTTCAAACTTAAGCCCAAAATAAAATTAGTCAAGATAAGCAATGACTTCGATTTCAACTTTGACGTCTTTTGGCAAACGAGCGACTTCTACTGCTGAACGTGCTGGAAAATCAGCCTTAAATGCCGTAGCGTAAACGTCGTTAAACGGTACAAAATCATTCATATCACTAAGGAAACAAGTTGTCTTAACCACATGGTCAAAATCTGTGCCTGCTTCCGCAAGAATAGCAGAAATATTTTTAAGAACTTGCTTAGTTTGTTCTTGAATAGTTGTTCCGATAATTTCACCAGTTTCAGGTGACAAAGGCACTTGACCTGAAGCAAATAGGAAATTACCAACGACCTTTCCTTGAACATAAGGTCCAATTGCCGCTGGTGCTTTATCTGTGTGAATTGTTTTTGCCATGATAAACTCCTTCTCTCAATTAAGTAGCTCTATTATAGCAAAATATTCTGAAAATTAAAACATTTTATAACTTATAAAACTGAGGAATATTTGGGATTGGCTTTTCTGATGTTATTGCCATAAATAGGTTTTAGAGCTTCAAAAGCAGCTACTACTCTATTAGGAATATCCACATGAGCTAGAAAATTCTTTCCATTTGGTCCATAACCTTGTTCATTATCTGTTAATCTTGGAATCTCACCCATTAATAAATTGATATAGCGGTCAACATCCCACATGCCATGAATCTTTGTTGCGTAGGTGAGTTTATCTTGATAATTCAGGTAAGCTCGATAAGCTGCGTAATTAATCACTACCGTATCTTTTGAAAGGTATTTTCGTAATGTTGCTTCCATACGATATTGCATAGTAGCATCTTGGCATAAAATGATACTCTGGTGGGCAATGCCTTTGTTCTTCATTAATTTGAGCAAATTCGTGATATTATTGCCACAGTTTGTTGATTTGGTTTCAAGATAGTCAGCTTGGATTTGATAAACAGTCAAAAGATATTGTTGAAAAAGTTCAGCTTCTGTCAAGCTATTTACGGCAATTAAGGGATATTCTTTGTGAATCTGCTCTTTCAAGGTAGCCGTTGTATGTCCTTCACCACCAACAATAATATAATGCTCTGCAATATCATCTTTGATAGCCTTAGCCAGTACATCACCGCCAGCAAGAATGCTACCGCCAAAAAGAACCATAACATCTACTTTTTCTATTCCATATTTTTCATGCAAGTTTTTCTGATTAAGTTCCTCAACATCTCTTTTGCCACAAAATTGACCAAGGATATTAAGATTTTCTGCAATTTTTTGATTTTCCATTGGCAAGTCTCCGAGAATTTTTCTGATTTCTTTTGACACTAACGTCGAATGAATTTTGACGGAATGGCAAGGGGATTATTTTCATCAGCCAAAATCTGACGTACTGCTAATTTTCCCAGTTCATAAGAATAATGCTCTACTGACGGAATCCCAAGTAACTCACTAATATGCTGATTTTCTTGCCCGATAATCAACGGCAAAGCTCTGCCATCATCCTTAAAAGCCTTGATAACACCATAAGCCATTTGATCCTCATTCGTCACAATTGCATCAAAATCCTGCGTAAGCTGTTTTGCCCAATTATAACCGTCTTGAAAATTAGAAATGCCACTAAAAACAGCTGAATTTTGATATTGCGGAAAATGTTCTAAAACAGAAACCATTGTCCGATAAGTCGCACTAGCTTCATCAGCTCTCGTAAAAAGATAGGCTGGTGATTTAATGCCCGTTTCAACTAAATAGGCATTAAGATCATTATAAGCTTGGTAGCGGTCAACATAGACTGATTTCAAAAAAGGATTGTCAATCGGCTCACATAAAAGAATGGGACCGTATTGTGCATAAGATGCAATGGTCTCTATCGGCAATTCACGTGACGTAAAGATAAGCCCGTCAAAAGCACGACCACGCAATTGTTCTAAATACTCACGTTCCGAAAGCTCATTGTAGCCCGAATGTAGTAAAAGCAAATTATGGTTTGTTTTCTTACTTTCATCTAGCATACCATTCAATAGCTGAGTGAAATAGGGATGACGATTGTGAGGAATAACAACCGCAATTTTATTAGTCTTTCCAGCACTCAATTCTTTTGCGACCAAATTTGGCGTATAATTAAGCTCTTTTATCACCGCTTGAATTTTTCGACGCACGTCATCTGACACATAAGGATGATTGTTAAGCACGCGTGACACCGTCGCTTTAGAATAACCCGTTCGTTCTGCAATATCTCTGATTGTTACCATTTAAACATTCCTCAAAAATTTATGAATTCCATAACCAACACCATTGCACTGGTTAACCAATGTGATAAATTTAGCTTGGGCAATCACATCTGGGCTAGCATTTGCCATTGCAATTGGAAAACTCGTCCGTTCAAACATTGGCAAATCATTGTGCCCATCGCCAAAAACCGCAGTTTCTCCCTCGCTCAAAGCTTCTTTTTGCATGATATAATCAATACCAGCTGACTTCTTAGCCGCCGCATGAGTGATTTCCAAATAATGATTTCCTGATTGCTGCACCGCAACCGTATCTATCCCTAATGATAGCACAAATTCTTGTAGATTTGTTAACGCTTTCTCATCAAAGACAATCATCATTAACTTATAAATCTCTTTTTTGGGTTTTAAGAAATGGCTGAGCAGCATTGTTCGTGTCGGCTTTTGTTGCGTAAGCTTCTGCTCAAAGAGAATTCCTTTGTCAATCTCATGACAATACCATTTATGCAAATCATAGTATGACAAACTGACCTCTGGAAATTTCTCATGAATCGCGCCAAGAAGAGTATGAACATCTCCTTTTGCTATTGGTTGACTGTGAATCGGAAGGATACGACCACCTTCAACAAGATAGATCAAACCACCATTAAAGCTAACTTGCGCACCCGTCAAATCTAATTTTTTAATCGCTGCCATCATTTCCATTGGAGCACGAGCTGATACCAAGGTCATCGGAATGCCAGCTGATTTAATCAGAGAAACATTTTCCTCTGAAACTGCGCCAGTATTGTCAAGAAGCGTTCCATCCATGTCTGAAAAAATACGTTTAATCATCTTTTTTACCTCGCTTGTTTGATTTGACTAAAGTATAATTTATGAAACGCGTTCCAGGTCAAGCTCTTTTTTAAAAGAATTTTTTTCATTTATTTTCAAATAGTTACAAAAAACTTTTTTCTCTTTATTAATCGTGTATAATCAGTAATGTAATTAGCTATTTGACTAGTCATTGTCAATTCTAAAAATACGTTTCCAACCTCATAGTAACTAAAACATTGACATGACGTAAAAAGCACCCTAGCGAGATGAATTCTCACCGTTAGGGTGCTTTTATTATCTTAATGATTGTTTTTCTCATTACGTTTTTCTTTTAAGGCAGCTGTTTGTTTGCGAATTTCGTTTAAGAATGGCGCTGTTGTTAATCGGAAATTCTTATAGTTTCTAAGCATACGACGTTGATTGAAACGGAATGGCTCGATTCCTTTTTCTCTCAAGGTTTCATTGATGTGAAGTCGTAAATTTTCCAAACGTTTGCTAAAGACTTCAGCTTGCTGTGTTAAATCACCAACTTCTGTTCGCACTGATTCGCGTAATTTTTCTTGCTCGGCACGAACGTATTTTTCAAAAGCAGTAGCAGCTTGTTGGAATTTCACCGTATCGACAACTGTCCAAATCAAATCTGCAGTCATCACAACAACAATACCTAATGCTAACCAATCATTCAGGTGATTAATTAGCCCCATCACTCCTGGTTGAATAAATTTAACGAGAACAACAATTCCAAATCCCCAGAAAAGTGATATCCGCGGTGCAATACGTCCCTGAATATTACCAAACTCCTGACTGTAGTCCCATAATTTCATATGAAAGACCGTTTCTAGCAACCAACCTGCAACATATTCAAATGCTGTTGCTACAAGCAAACCACTCAAGAACAGCCATAAAATATTGCTCTGAAACGGCTCTGTCGCTAGTAAAACCGTTGTCACTGCAAAGCCATAAACTGGACAATACGGTCCCACTAAAAAACCACGATAAGCAAACTTCTTATCCTTAATCGAACAATAAACCGTCTCCCAAAGCCAGCCTACAAACGAATAAATAAAAAACAAAAAGATAATGTCTGCCAATGAATATGTCATAAAACTCCAACCTTCTAAAATTCAAACTATTTTCATTATATCAAAAAACCTAGAACAAGACGTGTTCTAGGTTATTGTTTTACAAATTTTCAATAAGCTTTGCTGCAAATCCACTTGTTGAGCAAGCTACTTTTTCTTGCGCCAAATCAGCTGTAAATTGACCTTGTGCAAATGTTTTTTCAATCGCTGCTGTGATTAAACTAGCTACTTCTGTCCAACCAATGTAATCAAACAACATGCAACCAGACAAAAGAACAGAGCATGGATTGGCAATGTCTTTACCAGCAATATCTGGTGCAGTTCCGTGTGTTGCTTCAAAAATAGCGTGACCTGTTAAATAGTTGATATTGGCACCTGGTGAGATTCCAATACCACCAACTTGGGCAGCAAGGGCATCACTAGCATAGTCACCATTGAGGTTTGTCAAAGCCACAACATCAAATTTTTCAGGATTAAGCAAAATTTGTTGCAAGAAATTATCAGCAATAATGTCATTAATCACCAATTTTCCGCTGGCTAATTCATCAGCGTATTCACGTTTTGCAAGGTCATAACCCCAGCTACGGAAGCCACCTTCTGTGAACTTTTGAATATTTCCTTTGTGAACAAGAGTGACTTTAGTCAAATTATTAGCAAGAGCGTATTCAATCGCAGAGCGAATCAAACGTTCACTACCTTCTTGTGAGATTGGTTTGATTCCGATACTACTTGTTTCAGGAAAACGAATCTTGCTGACAGACATTTCAGTTTGCAAGAAATCAATGACTTTTTTCACTTCTTCTGTGCCAGCATTCCACTCGATACCTGCATAAATATCTTCCGTATTTTCACGGAAAATAGTAATGCTTGTTTTTTCTGGTTCTTTAAGTGGGCTTTCAATCCCTTTAAAATAACGAACAGGACGCACACAAGCGTATAAATCCAATTCTTGACGAAGGGCAACATTTAGTGAACGAATTCCACCACCAACTGGTGTTTCTAGTGGACCTTTGATAGCGACCAAATCTTCTTTAATCGTTTCAAGAGTTGCTTCTGGTAACCATTCTCCTGTTGCTTCATGCGCTTTTTTACCAGCTAAAAGCTCAAACCATTCAATTTTTTTCTGACCTTGGTAAGCTTTATCAATCGCTGCATCAAAGACAGCACGCGCATTTTTCCAAATGTCACGTCCAACACCATCCCCTTCAATAAAAGGAATAATTGGATTGTTAGAAACAGTCAAGTGACCATTTTCTAAAATGATTTTATCTGCCATTTTTCTCGTTTTTCCTTTCTAAGGCTTTTTAGCGTTCTTCAAGTGGTGTGTATTTCAAACCGAGCTCTCCAGTATAATGAGAACGTGGTCGAATCAATTTGTTATTTTTTTGTTGTTCTTGAATATGAGCAATCCAGCCTGATACACGGCTCATTGCAAAAATAAGGGTAAAAATCGAGCTATCAATACCAAGAACATGGTAAACTGTTGCCGAATAGAAATCGACATTTGGGATAAGCCCTTTAGTGTGTTTCATGTAATCTTCAATTTCACGTGACAAGTTGAACCACACTTCGTTTTCAGTACCTTCGGTAAGAGCTTGTGCCATTTCACGCAAATATTTTTCACGTGGGTCTTGTGTTTTATAAACACGGTGACCAAAGCCCATGATTTTTTCTTGCGAATCCAATTTTTCTTTCAAATACGCTTTGGTATCACCCATTTCACGAATTTCAGTTAACATGTCAAAGACACGTTCATTAGCACCACCGTGAAGTGGTCCTTTAAGCGTACCAATTGCAGTTGTCACACAAGAATAAATATCAGCCAATGTTGACGCACAAACACGCGCTGCGAATGTTGACGCATTTAATTCATGGTCAGCGTGTAAAACCAAGGCACGATTTAAAGCTTTCACTTGCAATGGTGTTGGTTCTTCGCCGTTTAACATATAAAGGAAATTCGCTGCAAATCCTAAATCTTCACGTGGGGCAACTGGTGTTTTCCCGTCACGTAAACGCGCAAAAATTGCAATAATAGTTGGCATTTTAGCCATTAATTGAATAGATTGTTCATATGTTGCTTCTTCAGAACTATCTTCAGCATTGACATTATACACACCAAGCAAACTAACTGTTGAACGAAGCACGCTCATTGGGTGCAAATGGCTGCGCGACTGAATCATAATGCATTGTTCAACCGCATCGCTGATAGCATAATTTTCACGAAGTTCTTTCACAAAACTACCAAGCTCTGCTCTATTTGGCAAATGCAAATTCCAAAGAAGGTAAATCACTTCTTCAAAACTAGCATCGTTATCCATTAATTCAGAAATATTATAACCTGCGTAGGATAAATTGTCATCAATAATTGAACTAATATAGGTATTACAAGCTATTAAATCTTTTAATCCGCTTCCTCCTGTCATAGATTACGCTTCCTCCAATTTCTTTCTAACAACCATTGGTAAGATACCGCCGTTTTTATAGTAACGAATGTCAGCGTCGGCATCAAAACGTAGCATGGCTTTAAAGTGTTTTTCACCTGAGTCATCACGAGCTACAACATCAATAATATCGTGAATACCAGGATTTTCTGAAAGATTAATATCGTATGTTTCAAGACCAGTTAAACCAAGGCTTTCTGCTGTATCACCTTCTAAGAATTGCAATGGTAGTACACCCATCATGACAAGATTTGAGCGGTGAATACGTTCAAAACTTTCAGCCAAAACAGCTTTAACCCCAAGAAGGTTAGAACCTTTGGCAGCCCAGTCGCGACTAGATCCCATACCATAATCTTTACCTGCAATGACTAAAGTATCGACATTATCTTCTTTATAATGCATAGCAGCGTCATAAATTGGCATGATTTCGCCGTTGTATTTTGTGTAACCGCCAATTTTACCGTCCGCTAATTGGTTTTGGATACGAATATTGGCAAATGTTCCACGCATCATGACTTCGTGATTACCACGACGGCTACCATATGAGTTGAAGTCAACGTAATCAACACCACGATTATCTAAATACTTAGCAGCTGGGCTATTTTTAGCAATATTACCAGCAGGTGAAATGTGGTCAGTTGTCACACTATCACCAAATTTGGCTAATGGCTTAAGATTTCTCAATGGCTTAATTGCTAAATCATCACCTAGCTTGTCAAAATATGGTGGATTTTGAATATAAGTTGACGATTCATTCCAACGGTAAATCTTACTTTCTTCTGTTGGAATTTGATTCCATTTTTCACTGTCTGTAAAGACATGTTCATATTCTTGTTCGAACAATTCACGTGTCACGTATTTATTGACATATTCTGCCACTTCATCATTGGTTGGCATGATGTCTTTAAGATAAACAGGTGCATTATTTTGATCAAAACCAAGTGGTTCTGTTGTTAAATCAATATTTGTATTTCCAGCAAGTGCATATGCCACAACAAGTGGTGGGCTAGCAAGAAAGTTTGCTTTGACAAGCGGATTGACACGTCCTTCAAAGTTACGATTACCTGATAAAACAGCAGATACTAACAAGTCTGTCTCTGTAATAGCTTCTGCCACTTCTGGACGAAGGCTACCTGAGTTACCGATACATGTCGTACAACCATAACCGACAATGTTAAAGCCAAGTGTATCTAAGTAAGTTTGCAAACCAGAATTACGTAGGTAACCTGTAACCACCTTAGACCCTGGAGCAAGTGATGTTTTAACTGTTGGAGCTACGCGCAAGCCACGTTCAACAGCATTTTTCGCAAGCAAACCAGCTGACATCAAGACGTAAGGGTTTGAGGTATTTGTACATGATGTGATAGCTGCGATAGCCACATGTCCTGTTTGAATCTTAATATCTTGGTCATCAAAATGAACGGTTGCTTTTTTATTGATTTCATCAGCTGTCAAACCAAAGCCTTGAACACCAGCTTCACGAACTAAGCTTTCTTGGAAAGTTTGTTTGGCTTGTGTCAAATCAATCAAATCTTGTGGACGTTTTGGTCCAGAAATACTTGGTGAAATTGTTGATAAATCAATTTCAACGACTTTAGTGTATTCCGCTTGATGCTCTGGGTCGTAAAAAAGATTATTGTGTTTGACATATTCTTTTGTTAAAGCAATATGGTCTTCTTTACGGTTTGTTAAACGCATATAATTGAGCGTTTCATCATCAATTGGGAAATAGCCGCAAGTTGCACCGTATTCTGGTGCCATATTGGCAACGGTGGCACGTTCGGCAAGGCTAAGATTTGATAAACCATCACCAAAATATTCAACGAATTTACCAACAACTTTTTCTTGACGAAGAACTTGTGTCACTTTAAGAGCTAAATCGGTAGCGGTGGCAATTTTAGGAAGTTTACCTGTCAAACGAACACCGATAACTTCTGGAACTGGAAAGAACGATGCTTCACCAAGCATTGCTGCTTCTGCTTCGATACCTCCGACACCCCAACCAAGGACACCAATACCGTTAATCATTGTTGTGTGACTATCAGTACCAAACATTGAGTCTGGATAAAGCATGCCTTCTTTTTCAATGACAACATCACTAAGGAATTCAATGTTAACTTGGTGAATGATACCAGTTGCAGGTGGCACCGCACGGTAGTTATCAAACGATTTTTCTGCCCATTTCAAAAATTCATAGCGTTCATTGTTACGTTTAAATTCAAGGTTAATATTATCTTCTAAAGCTGTGTCACAGCCAAAGAAATCGACTTGGACACTGTGATCAATAACCAAATCAACTGGAATGTCTGGATTAATAAGTTCAGCATCTCCACCATTGGTAACAATGGCATCACGCATTGATGCAAGGTCAACAACAACAGGAACGCCTGTAAAATCTTGTAAGATGACACGACTTGGTTTGAACGGAACTTCTCCGCCTGTTTTTTTAGGATTGTAAGTTGCTAAATTTTCAATGTGATTTTTTGTAACATCTACACCGTCATACTTTCTGAGTAAACTTTCAAGTAATATACGAATAGTGTAAGGGATTTTCTTGATATCTCCTCCATAATGTGAAACCGCTTCTTCAAGATTAAAATACGAATACTCACTATCTTTTAAGGAAAACTTTGATAAAAATTCTGTCATGTACAACCCCCGAAATATAATAAATTTTTTTAATTATACAGCTTTCAGAATATTTAGTCAAGTACAACCTATAATATCGTGTTAGGTTTTATGACATATCATATAATATAAAACTTTAGCATTTCTAAAAAGCTTGATTTTACAATATTTTGTGTGTTATATCATTTTTAAATACTACATATTGTGTTTTTTCGAGAGATTTTTCTTGCTTTTTTGACTAATTTTGGTTATTCTAAATTAGCATTGAGTTTCCCATAAGGAAATATTTTTTAGGAGGATGCCCTAATGGCTAATAAAATCACAATTTTTTCAAAAAATAACTGTATGCAGTGTAAAATGACAAAAAAACTCTTGGATAAAGAGGGAGCTGATTACCAAGAAATCAACATCGACGAACGTCCTGAGATGATTGATTATGTAAAAGACCTTGGCTTCTCTGCTGCGCCAGTCATTAAAGCAGGTGACATTATTTTTTCTGGCTTTCAACCTGCAAAATTAAAAGAAATTATCTAAACCTTCTATATTAAATTAAAATTAGAAAGGAGTTACCACACTTCAATTAATGAGCGTTGGTATCTTACTTTATGAGTCTTAAAAATCTCGGCGATGTTTCTTATTTTCGCCTTAATAATGAAATTAACCGTCCTGTGAATGGACAAATTCCCCTGAATAAAGATAAAGAAGCCCTTAAAGCTTTCTTTCGTGAAAATGTCATTCCATATTCAATGACTTTTGACACGATTATCGATAAAATCAACTATTTGATTGATAATGATTATATCGAGTCAGAATTTATCAACAAGTATACGCCAGATTTTATTGAGACTGTGGCTAAGGATTTGCAAGCACAAGGCTTTCGTTTTAAATCTTTCATGGCCGCCTATAAGTTTTATCAGCAATATGCTTTAAAGACAAATGACGGTAAACATTATCTGGAAAGCATTGAAGACCGTATTCTTTTTAATGCCCTTTATTTTGCTGACGGTAATGAAGAATTGGCACGTGATTTGGCAACTGAAATGATTCATCAACGCTATCAGCCTGCTACACCTTCCTTTTTAAATGCTGGTCGTAGTCGCCGTGGTGAATTTGTCTCTTGTTTTCTCATTTCAGTAACTGACGACATGAATTCGATTGGGCGTTCTATTAATTCAGCGCTACAATTGTCCCGTATCGGTGGGGGTGTTGGTATCAGTCTTTCAAATCTGCGTGAGGCTGGTGCTCCTATCAAGGGTTATGAAGGGGCAGCTTCTGGTGTTGTTCCTGTCATGAAGCTCTTTGAAGATAGTTTTTCATATTCTAACCAACTGGGGCAACGTCAAGGGGCTGGTGCTGTTTACCTTGATGTTTTCCACCCAGATATCATGGCGTTTCTATCAACAAAAAAAGAGAATGCTGACGAAAAAATCCGTGTCAAAACTCTCTCACTTGGTATCACTGTGCCTGATAAATTTTACGAATTAGCTCGCAATAACGAAGAGATGTATCTCTTTAGCCCATATAGTGTTGAGCGTGAATACGGCGTACCTTATAGCTATGTTGATATTACGGCTGAATATGACAAAATGGTTGCTAATCCAAATATCGTCAAAACCAAAATTAGAGCACGTGATTTGGAAACTGAAATTTCAAAATTACAACAAGAATCTGGTTACCCTTACGTGGTCAATATTGATACAGCTAATCGTACCAATCCAATTGACGGTAAAATTATCATGTCAAATCTTTGTTCAGAAGTGCTTCAGGTTCAAACCCCTAGCGTGATTAACGACGCTCAAGAATTTGTCAAAATGGGAACTGATATTTCATGTAATTTGGGCTCAACAAATGTGGTTAATATGATGACTTCACCTGATTTTGGACGTTCTATCAAAGCTATGACACGCGCCTTGACCTTTGTTTCGGACACCTCATCTATTGAAGCTGTGCCAACAATCAAGCATGGCAACGAACAAGCGCATACCTTTGGACTTGGTGCTATGGGGCTTCATACTTTCCTAGCTCAACATCACATTCATTATGGTAGCCCAGAATCCATTGAATTTACCAATATTTACTTTATGTTAATGAATTATTGGACTTTGGTGGAATCAAATCATATCGCTCGTGAACGCAAGCAAACATTTGTAGGGTTTGAAAACTCAAAATACGCTGACGGAAGCTATTTTGATAAATACATTACAGGTGAATTTGTCCCAAAATCTGACCGTGTGAAAGAACTCTTTGCAGAACATTTTATTCCTAGTGGTGAAGATTGGGCTAAGCTCCGCGATGCTGTGATGACAGACGGACTTTACCACCAAAATCGTCTAGCAGTTGCTCCAAATGGTTCTATTTCTTACATTAATGATGTTTCTGCGTCACTTCACCCGATTACGCAACGTATTGAGGAACGTCAGGAAAAGAAAATTGGTAAGATTTATTACCCAGCTGCTGGTTTATCTACAGATACTATTCCTTATTACACTTCTGCTTATGATATGGATATGCGAAAAGTCATTGATGTTTATGCTGCGGCGACTGAACACGTTGACCAAGGATTGTCACTAACGCTCTTTCTGCGCAGCGATATTCCGCAAGGCCTCTATGAATGGAAAACGCAAAGCAAACAAACCACTCGTGACCTTTCTATCCTGCGCCATTACGCCTTTAATAAAGGCATTAAATCAATCTACTACATCCGTACCTTTACCGATGACGGTGATGAAGTCGGCTCAAACCAATGCGAAAGCTGTGTAATTTAACTGAGTAAGTCTGACTAGACGTTAAAACGTCTGTCAGACTACGCTATTCGCTATGGCGAATGGCTAACTCACTTACTAACTCCATTAATCGACTAGTATCGAGTCGATTAATTACGTGTCGTAACCTTTTCCAATACTCGTATTGGTCCTAAAGGACCTAATAGCAAGACGTAAAACGTTATAGCGAAATGGTTAACTCCTTTACCAACTCCATTAATCAACTAGTATCAAATCGATTAATTATGTGGTGTGACTTTATCGAACAACTATTAGCAAGTCATAATGACATGGCGTAATCTTTTAAAAACTTATACTTGTTCTACAAAAGCTAAAATCAAACAGTAACTACTTTCGCTTAGGAATTCAAAAAGGTGTTAGCATTGGGGTAACTTTCACTCTTGGCAAAATACCTTGCTCTTGCTAGGTTAGCTTACTCCATGAAAAAAACAATCTTAAAAATTTAAATACTATTTCTGAAATCCCAGTCGTTTGGCTGGCTTTCTTAATCACTTTTAGGAGAATATAAATGTCACAAACTTATTATGAAGCCATTAATTGGAACGAGATTGAAGACATCATTGATAAATCAACTTGGGAAAAGTTGACGGAGCAATTTTGGCTTGATACGCGTATTCCGTTATCAAATGACCTTGATGATTGGCGTAAATTGTCAGCAGAGGAAAAAGACCTTGTCGGAAAAGTCTTTGGCGGATTAACTTTGCTAGATACCATGCAATCTGAATCTGGCGTCGAAGCGATTCGTGCGGACGTCAGAACCCCCCATGAGGAAGCTGTTCTGAATAACATTCAATTCATGGAGTCAGTTCATGCCAAATCTTATTCATCGATTTTTTCAACACTTAACACAAAATCTGAAATTGAAGCCATTTTTGAATGGACAAATAGCAATGACTACCTGCAAAAAAAGGCAAAAATCATCAATGATATTTATGAAAATGGAAACGCACTACAAAAAAAAGTTGCCTCTACCTTCTTAGAAACTTTCCTATTCTATTCAGGTTTTTTCACACCACTTTATTATCTTGGCAATAATAAATTGGCAAACGTTGCTGAAATTATCAAATTGATTATCCGCGATGAATCTGTTCATGGCACTTACATTGGCTATAAATTCCAACTTGGTTTCAATGAATTATCTGAAGAAGAACAAGACAATTTTCGTGAGTGGATGTATGATTTACTTTATCAACTTTACGAAAATGAGGAAAATTATACCAAATCGCTGTATGACGGTGTTGGTTGGACTGATGAAGTATTGACATTCTTACGCTACAATGCCAATAAAGCTCTGATGAATCTAGGGCAAGATCCTCTTTTCCCAGATACTGCTAATGACGTTAACCCTATTGTTATGAACGGTATTTCAACAGGAACGTCTAATCACGACTTCTTTAGTCAGGTCGGAAATGGTTATCTCCTTGGTTCTGTTGAAGCCATGCAAGATGACGATTACAATTATGGTCTCTAGTCTGAACTAATTTTGAAAATGTGTGATAACTTTTAAAAAACATGAAAACTAATCTTGACAAGAAACTATCTTCCATGCTAGACTATAGGTGATTAGATTCACAAAGGAGTGCCTCTGGCTGAGATCGCATTTGCGAAATCCTGATAACCTGATCTCGTTAGTACGAGCGTAGGGATTGTGACATGACCGTTTTAAACTTTGTTTTGAATATCATTGCACATATTATCAGAAAATTAAGCTCCTTTGTATAATAAAGGAGCTTTTAATGATGTCGTCAAAAAATTCTCAACTGTCTGCTTTGATTGAAACAGCTTTGGTAGCTGCTTTAGCCATGGCTTTATCTTATATTCCAGATTTTGCAAGCTGGTTCACACCGTCGTTTGGAGCTATTCCCTTGGTTCTCTTTGCACTACGTCGAGGAACAAAATATGGCATATTAGCTGGACTGATTTGGGGCTTGCTGCATTTTATCCTTGGTAAAGTTTGGTATTTAGCTTTATCACAAGTACTTATTGAATATATCCTTGCCTTTGTTTCCATGGGATTAGCTGGGATTTTTACCGTTCCTTTTCAAAATGCTCTGGTCAAGGACAATAAAGGACGTGCTTTATTTTACGCAACAGGTGGTGCTGTTTTAGCTGTCTTTGTTCGCTATTTCTGGCACTTCGTCGCTGGCTTTATTTTCTGGGGCAATTATGCGCCAAAAGGAATGTCGCCTTACTGGTATTCATTTACCGTTAATGGAACAGCTGGGATTTTAACCTTGATTTTTGTTATTTTAGCGCTAACTATTATCATTCCGACACAAGGAAAACTTTTCTTAGTTAAGAGATAAAACAAAAAAACACGTTTGTAGCGTCAGATTGAAGAAAAAGTCCATTTTGGATATTTTTCTTCAATCTTTTTTTCTTTTTGTTAAAAAATAAAAAACCTTAGGAACACCGTTATATCAGCATTTCTAAGAGTTTATTCAAATCGATAGATACACTCTAAATTTACAATATTTATACTGTTGAGAGGGTTTGTCTACGCTCTGACACGTTTGTAGCGTGTTTTTTTAATTGACCTTGAGACGACGATGATAACAGCGGTAAAAAAGTACAACCCACATCATGGCTTGCGAGAAAATGGTCATGCTCAATAGCATACCAATGGCTTTTATAGCAATATCCAAGCCAATCCATTCATTACAATAGCTTCTTGCAGCTGCTTCTGCTGCATTTGTGGTCACAACATTAGTTAATTCTGAATACATCTAGACATTGGTGAAAGAAACGAGCATAACAATAGCACCATAAATAATTTGAGCTACCGAACTGTTAAAGTCATTAGCTACTAAAGATGTCGTATTCGATATATCATATAACGTAAAAGTGCCACAATGAGAAACACTCAGGAAAAATACGATTAGGTTCGGTAGCCCCTGGTCCGCTTTACATTGCTGAAGATGTGGCATCCGAGCATATTAGCATTGATAATAATTTGCTTTCGGAAAATGATGTCATTGCTAAATTGCTGTCTCAAGATTATCAGCTCATTTTTACGCACCAAGAAATTCAAACAGATGACATCGAATCGCTTTATGTCGGCACGGAAAGTTTACGTGTTAACAGTGATGCCATAGTTGTCCCAGCTAATAAAACCGAAACGACGTTTCAAGAAATGGCTGGTTTTAGTTTCGTGGTTCTTCGCGACATTGGCATTTGGCAACGAATTATCGAGGACAATATTCCAAATGCGAAATTCATTTACCAAGCTGAAGTTGATGATTTCAATGAAATTAGGCGCTATTCGAGTTTGCCGTATTTCACAACCAATATTACGCAGCTCACGCGCGAAAGGCAAGTACACAATCGCCGTTTAGAAATGCCAATTACCGACGAAACTGCACAGATTGATTTTTACCTTGCCTATCTGAAAACAAACAAATCACACTTCAAAGTGGACATTACCGCCATTCAAACCGCCTGGGCACATTTGAAATGAGAATGACGAAATAGCTGAGTGTTCTTGCTCAGCTTTTTGCTATCTATCACGTTTGTTTTAGAGTTGTTTTGCTAGGTTAATCATTTCAAGCACACCTTGTGCGCATTCGCTGCCTTTATTTCCTGCTTTTGAACCTGAGCGTTCGATGGCTTGCTCAATATCTTCTGTCGTAATCACGCCAAACATAACTGGAATATCGCTTGTGAGATTGATTTGCCCGACACCTTTTGCCACTTCATTACAAACAAGATCGTAGTGACTAGTTGACCCACGAATAACACTGCCAAGTGTGATAACACCGTCGTATTTTCCACTTGCAACGATTTTTTTCGTCATAAATGGAATTTCAAAAGCACCTGGAACCCAGTAAACATCAATAGCTTCTTTAGCTACTTCGTTACGAATCAAGCCGTCCATTGCTCCACCTAATAATTTCGAGGTAATAAATTCATTAAAGCGTGCAACGACGATAGCGATTTTAACATCTTTTCCAATAAATTTCCCTTCAAATGTTGTCATGATTTTTTCTCCTTAAACGATGTGTAATAAATGATGAAATTTTTCTTGTTTGGTTTGCAAGTAAGTACGATTTTCAACGTGCGCTGGAATTTGTAACGGTAAGCGTTCGACAATCTCGATACCAGATTTTTCAAGCTGTTCTAGCTTATCAGGATTGTTAGTCAACAGCTTAATTTGTTTAATGTTCAAAAAGGACAATATGTCTGCTGCAATCTGGTAATCACGCTCATCTGGCGCAAAACCAAGCTCAAGATTGGCATCATAGGTATCAAATCCTTTTTCTTGCAGCTGATAAGCTTTGAGCTTATTTTTAAGACCAATACCACGTCCTTCTTGGCGAAGGTATAAAATCGCTCCGCATCCAAGCTTATCAATTTTCTTCATCGCTGCGTGCAGCTGCTCACCACAATCACAACGTAAAGAGCCAAAAATATCACCTGTCAAACATTCCGAATGCAGACGAACTAATAGTGGTTCATCAGACGTCAGGTCACCTTTTGATAACAAGAGGTGCTCACGTTTTTTCTCATCTTCAAACAAGCGAAGCTTAAAATCACCATAAGCCGACGGTAACGTTACCTTTGGGCTATCTTGAAAGCTCACATAACGTGCGATATCTCCCACTTCAATCATGGTCAAATGCCATTTTTCAGCATAAGCGTGCAAATCAGCTTTTCGTGCCATGGTGCCATCATCTTTTAAAATTTCGCAAATATAAGCTGCTTCTGTGCTACCAGCCAAACGTGCTAAATCAAGACTAGCTTCTGTATGCCCACGCCGTTGCAAAACACCGCCGCTTCGTCCAACCAAAGGAAACATATGCCCAGGTCGGTGAAAATCACTAGCTTTACTAGCCTTAGCAGCCAAAGTTTGAATGGTCTTAGCACGGTCAAAGGCTGAAATACCTGTTGAGGTTTCTTTATGGTCCACGCTGATAGTAAAGGCGGTGCCATGCGCATCAGTATTTTCTGCTGACATAGGAACAAGTTCCAAACGCTCAGCAATGCTTTTAGCTACTGGCGCACAAATCAAACCACGCGCGTGCTTGGTCATAAAGTTCACATTGTCAGCGCTAGCCAATTCGGCTAAACCAACCAAATCCCCTTCTGCTTCGCGGTCATCATCATCAACCACCACGATTAATTTTCCTGCTTTCAAATCAGCAAGAGCTTTTTCGACATCCTTAAACATTTATTGTCCTCCCATTTTTGTAACTTGTGCTTGCATGTATTTGGCTAAAATATCCGTCTCGATATTGACCTTATCGCCTTTTTTGAGTCGAGCCAAGTTAGTTTCTTTCGCCGTATGCGGAATCAGCGACACGCTAAATTGCCCAGACGTCACCGACACCACCGTCAGACTAACCCCATTGACTGCGATTGAGCCCTGCCCCACGATTTGCCCTGCGAGTTTTTGGGAAATAGCAAAGCTGAGCACGATAGCATTTTCATCGCTGTGTTTTTGGATGAGAGTTGCGACACTATCAACGTGCCCCGTCACAAGGTGCCCTTCAAAACGTGCATTAGCAGCCATAGCCAGCTCAAGATTCACCAAATCACCGATACGACATTCTGAAAAAATAGTGCGCTTAAAAGTCTCTGGCATAATATCCACCGTAAACGTATCACCTGCTTTAGCCACACAAGTCAGACAAACCCCATTGATTGCCATACTATCACCGACTTTGTAATCCGCTAATAATTTTCGTGAAGCTTTGCAAGTTAATTTGATACTGTGTTGCTGTTTGACGATTCGGCTGATACGCCCTTGTTCTTGAATTAATCCTGTAAACATCACAACCTCCTTTTGACTGACAAACGTAGATTAGTGCCAATTGTTTGAACTGAAAAATCCTGCAAATCGTAAACTTGTTCAACCTGACGAGAACTTGCCATAGCAGCTCTGCCATTGCCACCAATCACCTTAGGGGTCACGTAAGAAATGAGCTCATCCCATAAATCGCTCGCTAAAAATGCATCATGAACCTGCGCTCCGCCCTCGACATAAACAGACTGAATCTTTTTCTCATAAAGCGCCTGCAAAATGTTAGCAATGGAAAAATTAGATAAGGCTATAACCGTGATATGCGCAGGCAAATTCGCAACTTGTCGCCTACTAAAAATGTAAACTGGCGCTGATTGATTTTTAAAAATTTGTAGCTCTCGTTTGTCAAAAATGCGCCCTGTTTCGTCCAAAATCACGCGTACTGGCGGATACAAACTCGTCCCAGCGCCCAATAATTGTGGGTTATCAATCAAAACTGTGTCAGCACCAACCAAAATGGCTTGGTAATCATCTCGCTCATCATGAACAAAACGGTTGGTTTCATCATTGGTCAAGGCAGTTCGTTTGCCAAGCACCGCAATTTTCCCATCCAAACTCACCGCTTGTTTCAAAACCACGTAAGGGCGCTTGTATTCATGGTAAAAATTATAATGCGGATTAAGTGCGCGTGCCTCATTTTCCAAAACTTGTGTGACAACCTCAATTCCTTGACTTTTCAAGAATTCTAAACCTTTTCCAGCAACCAAAGGATTGGGGTCAAGCTGTCCAACAACAACCTTTTTAATGCCTGCTTCAACAATCGCCTGCGTACAAGGCGGCTGCTTCCCAGTATGATGACAAGGTTCCAGAGTCACATAAAGAGTTGAATTGGCTAGTTCTTCAGGGACTTCACAATGCAAAATCGCATTTTTCTCAGCATGCTCGTGACCATACTGCAAATGCGCACCACGAGCAATCACACGACCATTTTTAACGATAACCGCACCAACTAAGGGATTGGTATAGGTCTGCCTAAAACCTTGTTTAGCTGCTGCAATTGCCTGTGCCATATAGTTTTCGTGCATAAAAGCCTCCTTTCTAGCAAAAAAATCCCAATGAAAACAAGCTTAGCGACCTTAGCCAAAGCAATTTCATCGGGATAATTCATTTTTACCATTGCATCAAGCAACACCAAAAAACAATAATTGTAATCAAAAACCTCGTAGCAATACACTACGAGGCAATCAAAGACAACTAAAAAAGTATTCCAAAAAGCAAGAGACTTGCCCTTTGACACTCTATCAATTTCTTCTCCCATCCAGACTATACTGTCGGTTCTGGAATCGCACCAGATCAGCTTGCGCTCACGGACTTATCTTTGCTCATTTGATTATCAAACAAAGTTGATTGATGATTTGCTTTTAGTCTAGGCGACACCTCGCAGACATAACTGGTGTTAGGCAAGAGGCGTCAACAACGAATAAAAGCAAATAGCAATCAACGACAAAGAATCACCGTCGGTCGGGAATCACACCCCACCCCGAAGAAAACTATTCAATTCTTTTTTAGATTAGCACGATTTAAAAACGCTGTCAATCATTTTTCTTATTTTCTGAAATATTTATTAACAAAGCGAATGTTCGCAAGATTGATATAGAGATAGATTGCTGTCGTTACGACCAAACCTGAAGTGACATCAACTGAGCTAAGTGTTGCTAACACACACAACACAATATAAACAAATGGTAAATACTGATTAAGATTGAAAACAATCAAGAATGCTTGTTCATAATTTGCTTGAAGCTCCCCTTCATCATAAGAATAAGCAAATTCCTTTACTTCTTTAATTGTCGGAAAAGTTGATAATTTATAGTGACGAATTTTCTGAGTTAATTTAAATATCATCACTTGAAAAATAATTAGCAGAGCTAGGAAAATGATATCTTTTACATATGCTGTAAGATTAAGGACAGCACCGCTAACAATCCTATCATGGAAACCGTAAACATCACCAAATATTGAAAGGAGAATTAATGCTACTGAGACATTGTAGAAAATTGTTGCAAACTCTAAATTTTTAAATGTCTGGCGATAAACCTCATAACTATCATCTTCATCAGCATCATCACCCATGCTTTCATAACGATTATGGTAATGATTTGCTTGATACATAAACCATAATGTAACAATAATTGAAATAGCAGTAATCCCATAAGCCAAAACCATAAAAGTATCATAATTAAACGTTAGCACATTATCGCCAAAATCAACACCAAAATAACCAATAAGCCCACCTGCAAGCGCACTAACTACGAAGATTCCAAACCACGTTAAGATACGTTGCGCAATTGTTAATCTTTTTGTCTTTTTCATTCTTCTTCTCCCTCTTCATCAAGACTAAAAACATTTTCGACAGGTTCGTTGAATATGTGTGCAATGCGCAGAGCGATAATCACCGATGGCGTGTATTCATTGCGCTCCAAGAGACTGATCGTTTGCCTAGAAACCTTAGCTAATTTGGCTAGTTGAGTTTGATTTAACCCATCACGCGCCCGTAATTCTTTAAGACGATTTTTTAAAACCAAAATACCCTCCATTCTAGTAACTAACAAAAGTTGCTTCCTTTTTAGAAATTGTTTTTTAACAATTCCTTCCTCCTAGGATTTGGTGCTTCTGATGTTAAATAAGCACCAAAAATAGCAAGAAAAATAAGAAACCAATTTTTATCCGACATATAATCTCCTCCCTTTTGTTGATTTGATTATAACATCGTTTTTTATTTTTGACAAGCATCTTTGTCAAAAATGAAAAAATATTTGTCAAATAGTATATAATTCTTGTCAAATAAAAACTCAGATTAAATAATCTGAGCTCCTAAAATATCAATATTTTTTACAAACCATTCACCAACGCCACCAATTTTTGGGCATGTCCTTGTGATTTTACAACCATTTCTTGTGCTTTGTTAGCGTCCTCTCGAAGTGAGTAAGAAACACCATGTGTGACAATGTGACCTGCATAGTTTAACTGTGTTAATTTCGCTGTCAAACGAATTGGTGCCAAAAGGTCATCAATCGTCGTGCCTGCTTCTGCGCTATAAGCCGCTTCTCCTGCTCCAGTTGTCAAAGATGCCACCAAATATTTTCCTTTCAAAGCATCACCAGTTGAACCATGTGAAAAGCCGTGAACAAAGACCCTTTCAATCCATTTATTAAGCAAAGACGGCGTCATATACCAGTACAATGGGTATTGGAAAATAATCACATCAGCCTCTCGCAATTTATCCTGCTCTGCTGCCACATCAATCTGATAATCAGGATACAAATCACTCAAGATGTCCAATTCCACCTCTGGCAAAGCTTTCTTCACTTCTTCCAAAATCGTTTTATTGGCTAAAGAATCATTTTTCAAATCGGGATGCCCTGCAACAATTAAAATATTTTTTGACATATTTTTACCTCTCATATTTTCAGAAAATTATATACATTTTCAACCAATTTGTCAACTTAAAAAGAAGTTGAGACAAACTTGCCCAACTTCCCTAGCTTTTACGCAAAAACCTCTGCCAAAATGGCTACGCCTTGGTCTATTTCTTCCTTCGTCAAGGTCAATGGTGGCAAGAGACGAATAACATTTGTTCCTGCTGTCAAGACAATCAAGCCTTTATCACGTGCTTTTTCGACCAATTCGGCAAGATTTTCAGTCGTTTCAATCCCAATCATGTAACCAAGACCACGAACATCAGTCACTTTTGCATTGCCAGCCAAAGCTTTCTTCAATTCAGCTTGCAAGTAATTTCCATTGTCAAACGCTTGTGGCAAGAAACCGTCAGCCAACATAATATCGAGTACGCTTGAGGCTACTGACATGACAAGTTTATTACCACCAAAGGTTGAACCATGGCTACCGTAAGAGAAAGCAAAACCAAGTTTTTCCTTGGCTAACATGGCACCGACTGGTACACCATTTCCAAGACCTTTTGCCAAAGTGAAAATATCAGGCTCAATGCCATAATGTTCAAATGAGAACAATTTACCAGTACGTCCCATACCAGTTTGCACCTCATCAACAATCAGCAAAATACCTATTTCTTGGCAAAATGCGCTTAATGCTGTCACAAAACCTTTGTCAGCTGGACGAACACCTGATTCCCCTTGAACCAATTCCAACATAATCGCGGCAGTATCATCGGTTACCAAGCTTTTCACGCTATCTAAATCATTGTAAATCGCATAGCTAAAATGTGGCACGCCATCACCAAAACCAGTTTTAATTTTGTCTTGCCCAGTTGCGGACATTGACCCAAAAGTACGACCATGAAAAGAATTAACAAAAGCAATGATTTCTTGCTTGCCAGTCGCCTTACGTGCAATTTTAATAGCAGCTTCATTGGCTTCAGCACCACTATTGGCAAAGAAAGCAAGATAATCTTTATTCCCAATCAACTTGTCTGCCACTTCTTCTTGCAAAGAATTAAGGTACAAGTTTGGTGTGTGCCAGATTTCTTCAGCTTGTTTTTGTAAGGCAGCTTTTACTTCTGGGTGAAAACCAAGATTTGTCACACCGATTCCTGTTGAAAAATCAAGGTATTTCTTGCCGTCTTGGTCAAAAAGGTAATTTCCTTCTGCCTTGACAAATTCAACGGCTGCGCGTTTATAATTTTGAAATAATTTTGTCATTGTTATCTTCCCTTTCATGCTAGAGTTAGCAGATGATTGAAGTTCCTGTTACCAGATTGTCGCCAATCAATACCTCACCAACACCTGCTAAAACGGTATTTACCGCTGATTCAATCTTAGGAATCATGCCTCCTGTGATCATTCCTTGGTCAATCTTATCTTGAAATTCTGTCGAAGAAAGGCTATCGAGCACCGCACCATTTTCCAAAACACCTTTAACATCAGTCATCAAGACTAATTTTTCAGCACCGAGGGCAACGGCAACAGCTGTTGCAAGATAATCCGCATTGATATTTAGCATATCACCATCTTTAGAATAGCCAATTGAGGCAAGGACAGGTAACATTTGATTCGCCAACATTTTTTCCAAGATTTCCGTCTGAATTTGTGAAACATTGCCAACATAACCGTAAGTTTCTTGGTCTAAGAAATCAGCCTGAACGACTTTTTCAATATCAGACAAGAGTTGAATGCTATCAATAGACGACTGGTTAAGTTTTTTAACCAAATTTTCTCCAACGATATTTAACAAGGCATAGCTAACAAGCTTCATGTCAGATTGGCTCGTCACACGCAGACCGTTGATTTTCTTAACAGGCACGTGCTCTTCTTCCATTAATTTGTTAATCGCAAAGCCCCCACCATGAACGATAACCAACTGCTTGCCTGCTTCTTTCCATTTTTTGATTTGATTAATAAAGTCTTGCGAAAGGTGCTGACTAGCAACACCTCCGATTTTAATCACAATAATATTTTCCATATGTTTCTTCTCTTTATGTGCGATAAAGGGCATTAATTTTCACGTAGTCGTACGATAAATCACAGCCCCAAGCTTTTCCTACTGCTTCACCAGAATGCAAATCAACCGTAATCGTAATCTCATCCTCGTGCATGATGTCTTGCATTTCCTCAACTTCAAAGTCAACTGGGCTTGATTTTAGCATAACAGGAATGTCGCCGAGGTAAATGTCAATGTTGTCAACTGGAACATCAACACCTGCATAGCCAACCGCTGCTAAAATACGTCCCCAGTTAGGGTCCTCTCCAAAAATCGCTGTTTTAACAAGACTTGAACCAACGACACTTTTTGCCATCATACGGGCATCAAGGGCATTAGGTGCATTCTTGACATTGACTTCAATGAGTTTGCTTGCACCCTCACCGTCTTTGGCGATTTTCTTAGCCAATTCTTGCATGACGTAATTAAGCATTGCTGAGAATTTATCAAATTCTGGTGTATCTGGCAAGATTTCTTCATTCAATGTACAACCATTTGATAACACTAAGACCATGTCATTTGTTGATGTATCACCGTCAACCGTAATTTGGTTAAATGTTGTTTCAACATTTTGGCTTAGCGCAAGCTGCAAGGTCTCACTTGAAATATTCGCATCACAAGTGATAAAAGCAAGCATGGTTGCCATATTTGGATGAATCATTCCTGAACCCTTCGCTACACCAGCCATGGTCACTTCATCACGACCAAATTTTTCTGTGACAGCAACGGTTTTAACCATAGTATCTGTTGTTAAGATAGCTTTCGAGAAATCATCAGAATTACCATTAACAACAAGCTTAGAAAGCCCAGTTTTAAGAGTATCCATTGGCAACAAATCACCAATAACACCCGTTGAAGCAATACCGACCAAATCAGGCTCAACGCCTAATTTTTCAGCTGTCCATTTTTGCATAGTATAGGCATCTTCCATTCCTTGCACGCCCGTACAAGAATTTGCCACTCCTGAATTCACAACGATTGCTTTCATCTTTTGCGCTTTTTTAATGGAATTTCGTGTCACAATCAATGGCGCAGCAATGACTTTATTTGTCGTGTAAACACCTGCTACACTAGCGGGAACTTCTGAAACAATCCAACCAAAATCAAGTTTTCTTTTCTTAAATCCTGCATGCAAACCGTCTGCCGAAAAACCAAGAGGGCTCGCAACATTTCCTTCAATCACTTTCATCTTCTTATACCTGTAACACGTAAGGAACTCATACTTCCCAATAACCTTCTGTGCTACTTCCTTTCTATTTCTATAAATAATTCGGTGAAATCAACAAACCTTCTGTTTCGTTCCAACCATTCATCAAATTCAGATTTTGCACGGCTTGACCAGCAGCGCCTTTAATCAAATTATCGATAACAGATACGACCGTCAGCACATTTGTGACATCATTGTAAACAAAACCAATATCTGTAAAGTTTGAACCGATAACATTGTGCAATTCTGGCAAATCATCTTGGATGCGAACAAAAGGTTTGTCCTTGTAAGCATCCTTGTAAATGGCGTATAATTCCGCTTCGCTCAATGGTTTTTTCAATTTAACATAAGAAGTCGCCATAATCCCACGGTTAACTGGCAACAATGACGTTGAAAACTGAATGTGGTGTAACTTCTTGCTAAATAATTGCAATTCCTGCACAATTTCAGGAATATGCTGATGACGGTTTAATTTGTAAGTCACGTAGTTATCATGCACATTGACAAAGTGACTTGATTCTGATAAAGCTTTACCAGCCCCCGTCAAACCACTTTTTGCATCAACGATGATAGAATCTTCTTCAGCCACACCAGCTTTTAGCAATGGAATCAAGGCTAATTCTGTTGCTGTCGCATAGCAACCAGGGTTTGAAATGAATTTCTTACCTTGGACATCTGTAAATTCTGCCAAAGCATATGTAAATTTATTCAACACATCATCACTAGCTGGTGTTTTTTTATACCATTTTTCATAAGAATCAGCTGGCAAACGATGGTCTCCCGACAAATCAATCACTGGGAAATCAGTTTCAACAAATGGCTGCGCTAACTGGCTAGCCACCCCACTTGGTGTCGCAAAGAAAACCAAATCTGATTTTTCCATGATTTCTTGAGCATTAAATGCCTCAATAACTAAGTCACAAACACCAACAAGGTAAGGGTATAATTCTGACAATCGTCGGCCGATTTCCTTAGTTGCATGAATCGAAGCAATCGTAACATTTTTATGATTATTCAATAATTTAACTAATTCGAGACCACTATATCCAGTGATACCAACAATTGACACCTTCATAATATACACTCCTTGAATAAATATGTATTCAATTTTATAGTATATTTATTCATAAGTCAAGTGTTTTTTGCATAAAAAACAAAAAAAGCATAAATTTTCACTTATGCTTTCACTATTTTTCAAATAATTTCAGTTTGTTAATTCGCTCGACGGCTTCGACAAGGCGGTCTGGTTCGACGAGCAAGCCGATTCTGACGTATCCGTCTCCTTGTTCTCCAAAACCTTTTCCTGGTGCGACAGCAACATGAGCTTCATTTAATAGCAAATCTGCAAAGCTTTCGCTGTCATCCCCTTCTGGTACGGGCATCCAAGCATAGAATGACCCTTTTGACTCAAAAGCATGCCAACCAATTTTTTCTGCTGCTTGAACAAAAGCATGGCGACGCTCGTTGTATTTCTGATTTAACCCTGCGATTGCTGCTTTTGCTTTTTCATCTAAAAGAGCTACTGCTCCCGCATCTTGAATAGCAGGGAAGATACTTACAAAAAGGTGGTCTTGTAGCAAATTAAGCGCTTCAATCAATTGTTCATTTCCTGCCGCAAATGCCAAACGCCACCCTGCCATATTAAAGGTCTTAGAAAAAGTGTATAACTCAATGCCGACATCTTTAGCTCCAGGTGTTGACAAAAAGCTTGGATTCTCATAACCGTCTGCCCCTAAGGCACCATAAGCAAAATCGCTAACTACCCCAACCTCGTATTTTTTAGCCCAAGCGACGAGTTCTTCGTAAAACGCTGCAGTTGCAACCGCACCTGTCGGATTATTAGGATAATTAACATAGATGAATTTCGCACGTTTAGCTATTTCTTCAGGAATAGCTTGCAAGTCTGGTAAGAAATTATTTTCAGCTTTTAACGGAAATGTCTCATAGTTGATTTTTCCAAGCGACACACTTGAGAGATAATCTGGATAACCTGGGTCTGGCAACAAGAGCAATTCATCAGGATTCATTGTCGCCAGAGGAAATTCTACCAAGCCAATCTTTGCGCCACCAAGGACACAAATTTCCTTTTCGCTATCAAGATTTACATGATAATTGTCCTTATAAAATTGACTGGCTGCCGCTTTAAAATTACTATTTCCACGAAATTGCGAGTATTTATGAGAAGCAGGATTTTTGGCTGATTCAACTAAAGCATCAACAATGTAATCATAAGTTGGCTGATCTGGATTGCCCTGTCCAAGATTGATGACATCATAGCCTTCTGCCACTTTGGCATTAACTTTTGCGACAAGACTAGCAAAAAACTGTTCTGGCAATTCTTGTAAAATCTTTGATTGTGAAAACACCTTAATTCCTCCTAATGATACAAATCTGGCTTGCGGTCAGCAAAAACTGGAATGTGACCTCGATTTTTTTCAACTTCTGTCAAATCAAGTTCAGCCGTAAAAATTCCCTCTTGATTATCTGGCACTTGTAAAACGATTTTCCCCAATGGGTCAATCACCAGAGAATGCCCAGAAAAATGGTCTGAAATGCCATCGCCAACCCGATTGACAGCCACGACAAAGGCTTGATTTTCAACCGCACGCGCTCGCAATAAAATCTCCCATTGCTCTACACGTTCTTTGGGCCATTCAGCTACTACAAATAAAACCTTAGCACCGCTAGACATCAAGGTTCTCACCCATTCTGGAAAACGAATGTCATAACAAATCACACTAGCTGCTTTGACATCATCTAGTTCAAAGACACTTTCTTTATTGCCTGCTTGCAGGTACTCATCTTCTACCATTAAACCAAACAAATGCACCTTATCATAATCAGCAATCACTTGCCCCTCTCGATTAAACACATAGGTCGTATTAAAAAAGTGATTCTCTTTTGCCGTTGCGACCGAACCAGCCACCAAATTAACATGGTACTTCTTAGCAAAATTTCCTAAATCCGTTATCGTTTCTTTCCCATTAACATCAGCAATATCTGCCAGCTGTTTCAAGGCATAGCCAGTATTCCACATCTCAGGAAGAACAATCACATCTGGCGCATCATGCACCGCTTTTTCCAATAACTCCAATACTTTCTTTCTATTTTGCTCAGGATCCGCTTCACGGATAGCCATCTGAATAAGTGAAACTTTCATTTTTCCCTCAATTCTATCTTCTGTGAAAATATTCTGAAATCTTAGTGACTATTATAACAGTCTAAAAATCCCTCGTAAAATAGTTATTTTAAATAGACTCGATAGTTAAAAACTATAACTAAAAAACCCACCTTTTTAGGTGGGCTTATGTTTATTTTCCGCTATCTTGTAACATTTTTATCAGACTGCTGAGGAGGCTGCCTTCTGCTAAAGCGACTAGTAAGGTTACCCAATCAACATGACCTTGCAGAGCATCTACAATAATAATGTAAGCAAGAATCAGCAGCGTTATGCCGATAAAAGCGATAGCTAATTTCAAAAGTGTGTTTTTAGATTTCATCTGACAAAACAACTCCTTTATCAGTCAAAGACTGCCTAACGGATGTTACAGATTTTCTGCTACTGCTGCAAAAAGGTCTGCGATTTTAGCAGCATCTGAACCACCGGCCATGGCCATGTCTGGTTTACCACCACCACGACCTGATACGATTGGTGCCAAAACTTTAATCAAGTTACCAGCATGAACATCTTTTGATTTGCTTGCTACAAGGACATTGACTTTTTCGCCAATAGCTGCTGCCAAGACAAGAACGTCAGAATAGTCTTTTTGTTTCCAGTTGTCAGCAAATGTACGAAGGGCACCTGCATCAGAAACAGTTACTTGGCTAGTGACAAAGCGAAGACCGTTTGCTTCTTTAACATCTTTGAAAACGTCACCAGCTTGTGCTGCTGCTGCTTTTTCTTTCAATTCAGCATTTTCTTTTTGCAATTTGTGCAATTGTTCTTGCAAGCTTACTACTTTCTTAGTAACTTCTTTCAATTGAGGCACTTTAAGAGTTTCAGCAATTGCTTTAAGGTCTTCTTCTTCTTGACGGTATGCTTCAAAGGCTTCTTTACCAGTTACAGCAAGGATACGACGAGTTCCTGAACCGATACCTTCTTCTTTAACAATCTTGAAGATTCCGATTTCAGCTGTATTTGAAACGTGTGTACCACCACAAAGTTCAATTGAGTAATCGCCGATTGTTACAACACGTACGTTTTTACCGTATTTTTCACCGAACAAGGCCATAGCACCCATTGATTTAGCAGTATCAATGTCAGTTTCAACAGTCTTAACTGGAATAGCATTCCAGATTTGTTGGTTAACTTCTTCTTCGATTTGACGCAATTCATCAGCAGTTACTGCTTCAAAGTGAGTGAAGTCAAAGCGCAAGAATCCTTCTTCGTTAAGAGAACCAGCCTGAGTAGCGTGTTCACCGATAACGTGGTGAAGTGCAGCGTGAAGCAAGTGAGTAGCTGTGTGGTTTTTGATAACACTGTGACGACGTTTGCTATCAATTTCAAGTGTGTATGTCGTACCAACTGACAAGCTTGCGAGAACATCAACTGTGTGAAGAGCTTGACCATTTGGAGCTTTTTGAACATCTGTCACGCGAGCAACGATGTCACCTTTATCATTTTTAATAACACCGTGGTCAGCTACTTGTCCACCCATTTCAGCGTAGAATGGAGTTTTCGCAAAGACAAGCAATACTTGACCTTCTGAAACAGCTTCAGTACGTTCGTTATCAGCGATAATAACTGACAATGTAGAATCAAGAACTTCTTCAGTGTAGCTAAAGACTGATTCTTCAGTAATGCTTGACAATGTTTCGCTTTGCATACCCATTGAACCACCTTTAACGACGCTTGCACGCGCACGTTCTTGTTGTTCTTTCATAGCAGCTTCAAAGCCAGCGTGGTCAATCTTGAAGCCTTTGTCTTCAGCCAATTCTTCAGTCAATTCAACTGGGAATCCATATGTATCATACAATTTGAAGATATCTTTACCTTCAACAGTGTCTTTACCAGCTGCTTTCAAATCAGCCAACAATTGGTCAAGCATGTTTGAACCAGCATCGATTGTACGTGCGAATGTTTCTTCTTCACGACGAACGATTTTTTCGATAAATTCACGTTTTTCAAGCACTTCTGGGTAGTATGATTCCATGATTTTACCAACAGTTGGAACCAATTTATACAAGAATGTTTCGTTGATACCAAGGCGACGACCGTGCATAACTGCGCGACGAAGCAAACGACGAAGCACATATCCACGACCTTCGTTACCAGGAAGAGCACCATCACCGATAGCAAATGAAAGTGAACGTATGTGGTCAGCGATAACTTTAAAGCTCATGTTGTCGCCATCTGGATCATAAGTTTTACCAGATAATTTTTCGATTTCACGAATGATTGGCATGAAGAGGTCAGTTTCAAAGTTTGTTTTAGCCCCTTGCATAACCGCAACCAAACGTTCCAAACCGGCACCCGTATCAATGTTTTTGTGTGGCAATTCTTTGTATTCTGAACGTGGAACAGCTGGATCAGCGTTAAATTGTGACAACACGATGTTCCAGATTTCGATGTAACGATCGTTTTCGATATCTTCAGCAAGAAGTTTGATACCAACGTGGTCTGGGTCAAAGTCTTCACCACGGTCAAAGAAGATTTCAGTATCTGGTCCTGAAGGTCCAGCACCAATTTCCCAGAAGTTGTCTTCGATTGGAATCAAGTGACTTGGTTCAACACCAAGTGAAATCCAACGGTTGTAAGTGTCTTTATCATCTGGGTAGTAAGTCATGTAAAGTTTATCTTTAGGGAAGTCAAACCATTCTGGACTTGTCAATAATTCAAATCCCCAAGTGATTGCTTCATCACGGAAGTAATCACCAACAGAGAAGTTACCCAACATTTCAAACATTGTATGGTGACGAGCTGTTTTACCAACGTTTTCGATGTCATTTGTACGGATAGCTTTTTGAGCATTAGTGATACGTGGGTTTTCTGGAATTACTGAACCATCAAAGTATTTTTTAAGTGTGGCAACACCTGAGTTGATCCACAACAAAGTTGGGTCGTTTACAGGAACCAAGTTTGCAGAAGGTTCAACAGAGTGACCTTTTGATTTCCAGAAGTCTAGCCACATTTGGCGCACTTGCGCACTAGTCAATTGTTTCATTTTATCTTTCCTTTTCTTGTTACTAAGCGATGTTACAACGCTTGCCATAGATTGAAATCATCTTTTATGCCATTAAGGATACAAAAAACGGCAAGTCCATCTCATAGAGGGTGACGTTAGCCACGGTACCACCTCTTTTCAATGAACCTGTCATTCTTCATTTATCTCTTAAATTGTTTTTTCTTGCATTTGACCCTGGTAACTCGGTTACCAATATTGACAATTAGAAAACATGAGTAGCACATTTTTAACTTCATCCATGGCTCGCAGCAACCGCCACTTTTCTGAATCTGAATTTTTAAAAACGATTCTCAATCTTTTTAATTGTACTGTATTTTAAGCTTCTGGTCAAGTAGCTTATTCAGCTGAATCTGTAGATGATTCAGTTGTTGATGATTCTTCTGTTGAACTTGATGAGCTTGCTTCAGAAGAAGTTGATGAAGCTTTTGATGATGAAGCTGAAGAACTTGATGATGAGCTTGTTGCATATTGTGAAAGAATACTTGCAAAGGTGTTATCTTTAATCTTCACGTTAGCTTTATCAAGAGCTTTAGCAATAACTTGATTTTGGAAGTTTGTGTCGTTTTGATATTTAGCCATGATAGCTTTCTTCAAGCGTTTTTTGTATGTCTTCCAATCAGAGTTTTTATCTGTTTTCTTAGTTGTCTTAACGATGTAGTATGTGTATGAATATGTTGAAGAATTCATTACTTTGATAACATCTGAAACTGAACCTTCATTTTGTTTGAATGCAGCATCCATAACATCTGTTGGAAGTTTTGTATCTGCTGAGTCAAATGTGTATTCAGTTTTCTTAGCTATTGTGTTTTCTTTAGCGATTTTATCAAAATCAGCGCCATCCGCAGTTGCTTGATCGTGAACTGAGTTAGCTTTGTCTTCGTTGCTCAAAGCAATAACTGTAGCTGTTGTATCAGGGGTGTAATCTTTGTAAGCTTCTTTGTAGTTTTTAGTTGTCAATTTATCTTTGGCAGCTTCTTTAACAGCATATTCCACTAACATTGATGTGCGAATTTGTTGCTTGTAAGTATCTGTTGTCAAACCAGCAGCTTGAAGTGCACTTGAGAATGATGAACCATATGATGAAGCAGTTTTATTGTAAGCTTCAGTCACTTCTTTATCTGAAACTTTGCTTCCATATTGGTCTTCAAAGACACGTGACAAAATCAAGTTCAACATTGTTTGTTGTGAAGATTTTGAACTTTTTGCAGCACTGTAGAAGTCTGATACTGTGATAGTATCACCTTTCATGGTAACAAGAGCTTTTGTTTCTGAATTGCTGTTAGTAGCAAGGTAAGTTACACCTGCACCGATAAGAGCTGAAGCTACTGCAATTGAAACACCTTTGAAAGCTTTACTTTGGATAACTTTCTTAAACCCTGATTTTTCTTTGTTGGCCATTGTTATTAAACTCCTTAATTTGTCTTTAACTCCACTAGTATATCACAATAACTTAAATATTGCTTAATTTTACAGTGATATATCTGCTGTATTTTTACGAATCATCAATAATCCGTCGCTTAACGGAAGTAAGGTTGCTGTTAAATTTGGATTATCCAGTGTCGCATCAAACAATCGTTGAAGCCCACGATAGATTGTCCGTTGTCCGCGGCGCACTTCTTCGATTGGCTTGACAATATCCCCGCCTTGGAAAACATCATCAAAGACAATGACTCCGCCGACTTTCAAATGTTTCAAGACTTCTGGCAGAAAGACAATGTATTTTGATTTCGCTGAATCCATAAAAACAAAGTCAAATTCCCCATCAAGTGTCGAAAGAGTATCAACGGCATCTCCTTCAAGCAAAGTAATTTGTTTGCGAGTGTCATACTTAGCAAAATTTTCCTTGGCGAAGGCAATCATTTCAGGATTACGGTCAAGTGTCGTAATCTTCGCATCTGGGGCATTTTCTGCCATTAAAAGTGCTGAAAATCCGATAGCTGTGCCAATCTCTAAAATATTTTTTGGCTGCAATGTTTGCATCAAAAAACGAAAATAAGCCACAACTTCATGCTGAATAATAGGGATATTTTCTTGATGAGCAAATGCTTCCAATTCTGCCAGATAGCCCTCATTTTGCTTCTGATGTGTTCGCATATAGCGAACAATGTCTTCTTTCACTACGGGACGACGCATATTGTGATTTGCTGTTTTTGAATATGATTTAACCATAACTCTTATTATATAGCAAAATAAACCCGTTGTGAATAGGCTTTCTTCGATTTTTAGTCATTAAAAAGTGCCACAATATCGGATAAATCAGCAATGTGTTGATTGATTTTTGATGACGGTTGACCGAGATTAATTGATTTAATGCCTGCATTTTCGGCAGCTTCAACGTCAAGACGACGGTCACCAACGTAATAAGTGCTTGTTTTATCCAACTCATATTTTTCAAGAAGGTAGTTAATCGCTTCGGGTTCAGGCTTACGAGCGAAGCCATTTGCTGATGTCACCACTTCTGTAAAATACTGATGCACGCCTAGTCTTTCTAAAACATCATTTGCCGTGATACCTTTATGCGTATAGGCAAAGTGTGTCACTCCTTTTTGTTTGGTTGCCGCAAGAACCTCTGTTAAATGTGGCATGGGTTTTATCAGATAATCACGCGCTTCCTGCTCTTTTTTAAAGAAAGCTGATAGCTCCGTAAAATCTAATTCTTGCTCTTTTGCCACTTGATAAAGCAAAGCTTTGACCGATTCTTTGATAATAAAATCCATAATCCATTGTTCATCAAAAGCCAAGCCATAATGCGCATAAGTCACTTGCAAGGCTTGCCCAATCGCTTCGTAGGAATCCACCAAAGTTCCGTCAAAATCCCAAATAAATGTTGTCACTTCTGTCTCCTCATTTCAATATTAATCTGAATTCTCCAAGTCCAAGGTAATCCAATAACGCGCTAGACGATGCCCATCCTCTAAATCGATAATATTTTCCAAAATACCGCCAGCTTTTTCAATGGTTCTACGACTGGCAATATTGTCCTCACGCGCTGTGATAAGCACAGGATTGATGCCACGTTTGGCATATTGCTCAAGGGCAAAGCTGAGAAGTCTGGTCATGATACCTTGTCGTCTAAATTCTGGTGAGGTTTGATATCCGATATGTCCACCAATCGTCGCAAGATTGCCCTTTTCCAGCTGCCAACGACAAGATATAAGCGCAGCAATTTTCCCATTCAAAAAGGCATAATAGGTCGTCATCGTTGAATAATCAGGGTTAGTAGTTTGTGTTTCTTGCGCTCTGCTATTTTCCACAAAGGTTTTAAAATCACCAATCTCACGTGTCGTGATAAAGGGATTATCGTCATTTTCCAAAGCCGTTTGATAAGCTCGGTAAGCCGCTTCATCACTAACATCTAGTTTCCTAATTTCCATGCCAGCACCTCCCCAAAATTTTTTCTATTATAACATAAAAACGAGGTTAGAATACTCAACCTCGCTATAATTTTATAGATGTGCTCCTTTTTCAATTAAAGCTTCCAACTCATCCAAGCGTTCCTCAAAAATTCGGAAAGCAGCGTCTAGATAAGCACTTGTTGTCATATCCACACCAGCTTTTTTGATCACATTAAGCGGATAATCAGAATTACCTGCTTTCAGATAATCAAGGTAGCGGTCAATATCAGCTTGTGTACCGTGAACAACCTTATCAGCTAAATAACTAGCTGCCGCAAATCCTGTGGCGTATTGGTAAACATAGTAATTGTAGTAGAAATGCGGAATGCGTGCCCATTCGTATTGGATTTCTAGGTTGTCTGTTTTGCTGAGTCCATAATATTTCTCGTTTAAGTCGGCATAAAGTTGGTTGAGGTAATCACTCGTCAACACTTCTCCAGCTTGGTCTGCCTTATGAATGATATCTTCAAATTCCGCAAATTGTGCTTGGCGGAAAATGGTACTCTTGAAACCATCAAGATAATGATTCAAAATTGCAAAGCGTGCTTTGTCATCATCAACTTCTTTCAAAAGTGTTTCTGTCAAAATATTTTCATTAGTTGTTGAAGCAATTTCTGCCAAGAAAATACTGTAATCTCCATAAACATAGGGTTGATTTTCACGTGTAAATGTCGAATGCAAGCTGTGCCCTGTTTCGTGAACTAAGGTAAACAAATTATCCAAGGTATCTTGCCAATTTAACAGCATGAAAGCATTCGTATCATACGAACCACCAGAGTAGGCACCAGAGCGTTTGCCTTTATTGACATGGACGTCAATCCAGCGTTCTGTAAAAGCACGATGAACACGCTCAGAATATTCTTTGCCAAAAACAGCCAAGACATCTTCAGCTTTTACCAAAGCTTCTTCATAGGTAAAACTCATATCCATTTCAGAAAGTGGCGTATGAATATCGTACATTTTCAAATCATCCAGTTTAAGGATTTTCTTGCGAAGTTCCACGTAACGATGAAGCAAAGGCAGGTTAGCATTGACCGTTTCAATCAAGGTATCATAAACAGATTCTGGAATAAAATTAGCCGAAAGTGCTGCCTCACGTGCTGATTTAAAATGATGAACACGCGCTTCATAGTTATGCACTTTGACATTGGTTTGCAAGGTTTTCGCATAAGTGTGTTGGAATTGTTCATAAGTTGCATACAAAGCTTGGTAAGCTTCTTTGCGGACATCACGATTTTTTGATTCTAACAAGCTAATGAAATTACCATGCGTTAGCTGAATTTCTTTGCCCTCATCATCTGGAACGATTGGAAAAATGATGTCAGCATTATCCAAAAGCCCAAATGTTTCTCCTGCAGCTCCAAAAATTTCTTGCGCACCTGCTAATAATTCTTCCTCAGCCTGTGACAAAACATGCGGTTGACGTTTGAAAAGTTGCTCAAAGAAATGTGCATAAGCAGATAAAGCTGGTGTTTCTGCCACGAAATCCTCAAAAGCTTCTTTAGACAATTGCATCAATTCAGGTTCGTAAAAAGCAAAAATTTCACTAAACTTGGCATAGATTGCTGTTGCTTTAGCTTGGTATTCTTGGTATTTGGCTACTGTTGTATCTTGGTCGTTTTTCATTGAAGCATAAACATAAAGCTTCTCCAAACGACGCGACAAGGCAAGGTAACTTTCCGTAATAGCAAGCAAATCATTACTTGACGCTGTCAAACGTCCTTTGTAAGCTTTAGCATTTTCTAAATCACTATCAAGACTAGCCAGCTCCGCTTCCCAAGCATCATCTGTAGCAAAAACTGTGCTTAAATCCCATTGGTATTTTTCATCAATATGACTACGATTATCTGACATCACATTCTCCTTTTTGAGGTTTATTTACCATTTTATCATAATAAGCTGGCGGATAAAGCCATTGACGTTCTTTTTCTGTTTGATTTTGATAAAAGCGATGAAAATTTTCGTAAAACGGTGATAAATCTTGCGAAATCTGACAGAACCCCTCAACAAAATCAAAAGGACGAACTTGTGGAAAATAAGCCGATAAAGGCAAACTTAGCAAATTTTTCCCTTTTAAATAAGCTTTTTCTTGCCTTTTTAACCAAATTGAATGGCGAGAAGATAACTGTTTTTGAATATAGGTTAATAAGGTTTGGTCTTGGTTTACCTCGTAAGTTGAAAGCTTCTGCTGTCGATAAGGAAGTCGAAAAAATGCCATAATATCATCTGAAAATGAACAAGTCTTGGTTAGATAGTGAACCTTGCCATGCAAATCTTCATAGATTAAATAATGTAAACGAATGAGTTGTTTTGTGACATCCAACTCCCACAAATGAAAGCCCATATTCTGCGAAAAATAAAGAAAATGACGTTGCAAAGGTGATAAACGATTGCCAAGCCACAACTTTTCCCCCAACAACCAAAGTACTTGAATACCATGACTTTGATAGGCTTTTGTGCGTTGAAATAATCGCTGTTCTGATAAGCGCGAACATTGCACTTCTAAAGCCAAATTATCATTGACAAATAAATCAGCCACCTGATGTAAATCTGGTAAAACTTTTTCAACCACGACTTGTTCAGTCCGCGACACAGCATGATAAAGCGCCGCTTTTAACTGAAGGTGCTCACTGCTTTCATTTTCACTATAAAAATCACACTTATCCAAAGAAACATGAGCAAAGTGCGGACGCATAACTTTGCCATTTTTTAAACGGACAGCAGAGCGGCAAGCTGGGCAAACAAAGTTTTGGTTAGCTGGGATACCATCTAACAAGGATACTAATCTTCCATTTTCATCAAGCGCTGATAACACATCACACCTCCTACCTATTTTATTCGAAAAAAATCCTGAAAAACATCTGACACCTAATCCAGATAATTTTTCAAGATTTCTTTTTCGGTAGACGTCAACTCACGATATTGTCCGCTTGGTAAATCGCCCAGTTGAAATTCTCCAAATGTTAGTCGTTTCAAATAGGTTACTTTTACACCGTAGGCTAAAAACATTTTTTTAATCTGATGAAATTTTCCTTCAGAAATCGTGACATAAGCAGAGCTTTTTTCTGTACTTGCCGTGATAAGCTCAAGCTTAGCAGACTTACAAATCGTTCCATCATCAAAGGATACTCCATTTTCAAAAAATGCTGGCGCATCATCAGCTAAAAACGCATTAACCTCGACATAATAAGTCTTGGCAACGTGATATTTGGGATGTAACATTCGGTAACCTAGCGGACCGTTATTGGTAATGAGAAGCAAACCTTCGGTACTGCGGTCAAGTCGTCCGACTGGATAAAGCTGTGGAACACGGTCTGCTTCTTTGATTAAATCAATCACTGTCTGATGTTCTTTATCAGACACTGCTGAAACAACGCCAGCAGGTTTATTGAGAAGAAAATATTTCTCTGATGACTGTTTGACTTGTTTTCCTGATACTGTGATTTTTTGCAGACTGGTCTCAACGTTGAGATTATCCGCTTCAGCCAAACGACCGTCCACATACACTTGGCGACTGCGAATTAATTTTTTAACCTGATTTCGCGACCCAAAACCAGCCTGACCTAATAATTTGTCTAAACGCATGGTTCTATTTTACCATGTTATCAATAATTTTTAGACAGCAAAAGTCTGAGTGTCAAAACCCAGACTTCATGTTTATTAGTTTAATTGACTTGCTGCGGCTTCATCTACAATCACGACAACATTAGGGTGATTTTGAAGGACACTCGCTGGCAATTCTTCAGTGACAGGTCCATTAATCATTTGATTGATAGCGTCAGCTTTACCTTCGCCGTAAGCCATTAAAACAACCACCTTAGAAGCCATGATTGATTTGATACCCATTGAAATGGCTTGTTTTGGCACATCATCCATGCTGGCAAAGAAACGGCTATTTGCTTCAATGGTGTCTTTTGCCAAATCAACAATGTGTGTTGTCACGTCAAATGGTGTCCCAGGTTCATTAAAACCAATATGACCATTGCGCCCAATTCCCAAAATTTGAAAATCAATACCGTGTTCAGCAATCACTTGGTCATAACGACGTGTTTCTGCTTGCAAATCTTCTGCCAAGCCGTTAGGAAGAAAACTTTCTTTAAATGGTTTGTATTGGAAAAGATTTTCTTGCATAAAATGACGATAACTTTGCTCGTTGTCAGCTGCCAAACCAACGTATTCATCCAGATTAATGCTAGTCATATCTGAGAAATCAAGATTGCTCTTTCTAATTTCTTCATAGAAACTAAGCGGTGTGCTACCTGTCGCAAGTCCCAATGTTTTAGCTCCCTTAGCCATTTCATCTTTCAAAAGAGAAAATGCCACTTGACCACCTTCAACTTGATTATTAACACGAATTATTTTCATTTTTAAATCCTCCAACATCTTCTGTTTTGGTATAGACCTCTTATCTATTTTTATTATATGGTATATACCAATCTTTGTCAAGGGAATTGTTTAAAAAAATCCACTCATTATTAATGAGTGAATTTTGCTAGCGTGTTCCTGCTAATTTTCCGAGACCTTCGCCGACATAATAGGCAAAAAGCGCAGCGATTAAGCCAATAAGTAGGGTTCTAAAAATTTCTTTTTTCTTACTGCTACCTGTAATGATTGCTTTCACCAAGCCAAGTAAGGCTAAGGCAAGTGATACCAAGACACAAGCAATCAGAAATGTGTGTATTTTAAAGAGACTAAAAACATTAATCAAAAGATATGACAGTAAAGGAATTAAGCCGAAAGTGATAAATGACATAAAGGTTGCTCCTGCATTTTTTACAGCTTTTGCTTTAACCGCAGATTCTTCTGTCGTAGAGCTTAAATAATCACCAACTGCCATCGAAAATCCGTCTGCTAAAAGATTTGAAAATCCTAAAATAAGAATCGGTTTAATCCCCAAATTACCACCGACAGCTCCTGCTACCACAGCAAACGTTGTGACAATGCCATCCATACCACCGTAAACAATTGACTTTGCATAATCCCTAATTGTCATATCCGTTACCTTCCATTAGTGAGTAATGAGTTAATTTTAATTAGAATCATTCTAAATAACTTCATCTTTATTATATCATCTCTTTAAAACGATTACAATTATCCTCGATCAGATGACGAGAAATAGTTCTCGTGTTATAATGTAAAGTTGAGAATATAAATATTAAGGATTTACTATGAATACCAATGATTTTGATTTTAATTTACCAGAGGAATTGATTGCCCAAACTCCTCTTGAAAAACGAGATAGTTCAAAACTTTTGGTCATTGACCACAAGACACATGAAATGGTTGATGCTCATTTTGACCATATTTTAGATGAATTAAACCCTGGGGATGCGCTTGTTATGAACAATACGCGTGTGCTTCCTGCCCGTCTTTACGGTGAAAAACCAGACACACACGGTCATGTGGAATTACTTCTTTTGAAAAATACACAAGGTGACCAATGGGAAGTTCTTGCCAAACCCGCAAAACGTTTGCGTGTCGGAGTTAAGGTATCATTTGGTGACGGACGTTTAACAGCTACTGTGGTTGAAGAATTAGACCACGGCGGACGTGTCGTTGAATTTGCTTATGACGGTATCTTTCTTGAAGTTTTGGAAAGCCTTGGTGAAATGCCATTGCCACCTTACATTCATGAAAAATTAGATGACCCAGACCGTTACCAAACCGTTTATGCTAAAGAAAATGGTTCTGCTGCCTCTCCTACTGCTGGGCTTCATTTTACTCAAGATTTGCTTGCCAAAATCGAGGCAAAAGGTGTTAAACTTGTCTATCTGACCCTTCATGTTGGGCTAGGAACTTTCCGCCCAGTATCTGTCGATAATATCGAAGAGCACGAAATGCACTCTGAATTTTACACGCTATCTGAAGAAGCTGCCCAAACGCTTCGTGACGTGAAAGCTGCTGGCGGACGTGTCGTTGCTGTCGGAACAACATCTATCCGCACACTTGAAACTATCGGTTCAAAATTCAACGGCGACATCAAAGCTGACAGCGGCTGGACGAATATCTTCATCAAACCTGGTTATGAATTTAAAGTGGTTGATGCTTTTTCAACGAACTTCCACTTGCCAAAATCAACACTTGTCATGCTAGTATCTGCCTTTGCAGGACGTGAATTTGTCCTTGATGCTTACCAACACGCCATTGACGAGCACTACCGCTTCTTTAGTTTCGGCGACGCCATGTTTGTGAAATGATCTAAAAAAGAACGGAAATTTTCCGTTCTTTTTATTCTGCCATATTGGTATAAACGTCTTGGACGTCATCGTCGTCTTCGAGTTTATCAACGAGTGTCTCCAAAATGTCTGCTTGTTCGTCATCAAGGCTAACGTAATTTTGTGGAATCATACTAAGTTGTGCTTGGGCGAATTCCAAATTTTGTACTTGCAAAGCTTCTTTGACAGCTGGAAATTCTTTTGCTTCGGTAAAAATTTCAAAGGCGTCATCTGATGTTTTCAAATCTTCCGCACCAGCATCCAAAATCACTTCAAGCATGGCATCTTCGTCCAAGTCCAAATTATCGCGGTCAATGACAATGTAACCTTTTCGGTCAAACATATAAGCAACAGAACCTGTTGAGCCCATGTTACCACCGTTACGCGTGAAAATGGTATGCATATTCGCATCTGTACGTTTTTTATTGTCAGTAAGAGTATGAACAAGGATAGCGATGCCACCAGGTCCATATCCTTCATAAGTGACTTCATCATAGTTTGTTGTATCGCCAACATCTGTCGCTTTTTTAATCGCACGATTGATATTGTCTTTTGGCATATTAGCCGCACGCGCTTTATCCAAAACTATACGAAGGCTGGCATTCATTGACGGGTCACCGCCACCTGCTTTAGCAGCTACAAAAATCTCACGTGACAATTTATTGAAAATCGCACCACGTTTAGCATCTGCTTCACCTTTTTTATTTTTAATTTTGCTCCATTTATTATGTCCTGACATGCAAAATTCCCCCACTCCTTGCTATTATATCACATTACACCACAAAAAAGCAGAACACCACCGAGTTTTCTCGGATTAACGTCCCGCTTGATAAAAAATCTATAAATTAAAGAATCGTATTAATTAAAGGATTTTTGATACGTTGAAGTCACTTTGTTGCTTTTGAGTAAAGCTCAGCAACTTTTTCCCAATTAATTACATCAAAGAAAGCTTTGATGTAATCTGGGCGAACGTTACGATACTTGAGATAGTAAGCGTGTTCCCAAACGTCAAGTGCCAAAATTGGTGCTTTTCCTTGTGAAATTGGTGTGTCTTGATTAGCTGTCGAGAGCACTTCAAGTTTGCCATTTTCATTCACCACAAGCCAAGCCCAACCTGACCCAAAGCGAGTTGTCGCAGCTTGCGTGAAAGCAGCTTTGAATTCGTCAAATGAGCCAAAAGCTTCCTCAATTGCAGCCAACACTTGTGTTGTTGGTTCTTGTTTTTCAGGTGATAATAATTCCCAGAAAAGGGCGTGGTTCAAATGCCCACCACCATTATTAATCACCGCTTGACGGATATCTGTTGGAATACTATCAACATCTGCCAACAAAGCTTCCAAATCATCTCCAATTTCTGGATGCTTTTCAAGCGCCGCATTTACATTTGCCACATAAGTAGCATGATGTTTATCATGGTGAATTGTCATTGTTTCTGTATCAATATAAGGCTCAAGAGCGTCATATGCATAAGGTAGTTTTGGTAAAATAATAGCCATGCTAATTACCTCTTTCATTTTTGTACCTTTATTTTATAGGAAAATAGCAGAGCTAGCAAATTATTTGACCGCTTTTTTCAAGGCATGATTAGTGATGTTCGTGAGCGATTTTTAAGATAGCAATATCAAATAAATAAGCCTTGTCATATGTCCCAGTTTTAATGGCATAATCCGTTTCAATCAACACCGCCAAAGCTTTTTTCAAGAACGGCATTGAAAGCGTACGAGAGTCACGCAAAGCAAACTTAACTTGATAAGGATTGACACGACGTCCAAGATAATCTGACAGCGCCGTTACAGTTTGTTGTTCATTTTTACCTTGACTGGCTAAAATGCTGACTTGCAAGAACATGCGAAACTGCCCTAACATAATCGCAATCAATTTGATTTCATCCTCACCTTGCAAACGCAAATCACGAATCAGCTCGCGTGCCTCATCGATTTTGCCATTCAAAACAAACTGCGTCAAGTCGAAAATATTATCCTGAAGCGTTTTTGGAATGGCTTGATTAATATCATCCGCCGTGATATGACCATCTTTTTTATAAGATTTCAAAAAAGCAATGTTTTTCAAAATCTCACTGAAATCATAATTGGATTTCAAAAGCAAAGCCTCAAAAACACCTGAATCAAAGGTCAGATTTTCTTTGTGAGCCAATTTTCGGAAATACGTTTTTAGCTCTGCTTCTTTTAATTCACTTGCTTCAAAAATCTGTGCATCACGTTTAAGAATTTTCACCAAGCGACGTTTGCCGTCTAATTTCCCTGGCGCAAAAATAATCAAGCGCGTCGTGTCCAAGGGATTTTCCAAATATACCTCAAAACGTTTGAGTGCCTTATCATCCAAACAAGACCTCTTAGCTGTCGTGATGTCGAGTAAATTATCAAAAATAACCACCTTTTGGTCAGCAAAAAATGGCAGACTTTCAAGGTCCATTTCCGCATCTTGATAATCAACCTCAGCCATATCAAAATAAGAATAAGTCAAGTCATCCTTATCATAACCAACACGTGCCATCATACGTTCTTTCAGCTGAGAAAATTGTCCCAAATCCTCACCCGTCACCACCGTAATTAAACTAAGATTTTCTTTTCGTAATTTATCAATTTCTTCGATTGCAATCATAGAAATATTATAACAAAAAACCATGAGAAAAACTCATGGTTTTAAACTGAAGAAAAAGTCTTTTCAATTCCCCCTACCTCACTGTTTCGATTTTCCAGTGATTTAGTCCTCTAAAGCGGATAGCGCCTTGCTCGTCTGTGCGGTAAATGGTCATGTTTTGTACTCGGAAGCGTTCAAGCGTTTCTTGGTGAGGATGTTTGTATCGGTTATTTTGCCCTGCGGAAATCAAAGCAATTTGCGGTGAAATGTGAGCGAGAAATTCTGAACTTGATGATCCTTTTGAGCCATGATGCCCTGCTTTTAAGACATCAACCGGCAGATTGGGATAAGTTGCTATCAACTCTTGCTCGCCTTCTTCTTCCAAATCTCCTGTAAACAAGAAATTCTTACCCAAAAGATTCCCATAAAGCACCACCGAGTCATTGTTACCACCATCACCAGTCTGGCTCGGATAAAGCACTTGCAGGTGACTTCCCATAATCGGCAAAACATCACCAGCTGTTACCACGCGCACCTTGGTTTTCATGGCTTGTAATTTCGCCACAAAATCTGGCTTTGTCAAACTTCCCTGACTAACCAGAATTTCATCAATTTTCACCTGCTTTACCACCTCTAGCATATCTCCCATGTGGTCAGTATCCGTGTGCGTCAGAACTAACTGGTCAATTTTTCCAACGCCGCGACTGTTGAGATAAGGAATCAACGTTCGCTCCGCATTGCTATCCGTCAGCCGCTCCTGCCACGCGTTCTTCTCACTAAAACTCACCTTTCCGCCCACATCAATTAGCAGCGTATTCCCCTTAACATCACGCACAAAAATACTATCTCCCTGCCCAATATCAACCACCGTCACCTCGTTTTCTAGCGGATGCTTGATTTGAAAAAATAGCAGAGCTACTAAGCTGACAAGAAAAATTGCCGTTTTCTTTCGTCGCCAGCAATCATAAAGCACGCCCAACATTAAAAATAGTAGCACCAAGATACCAAGATTTGGTTTACCAAAAACAATCGGACCGCCCAAAATTGCCTTAGTGTGCTTGATAACAGTTTCCAAGAAAACAAAACAACCATTAAAACAAGTCAGTTTAACCAAGGGCGATAAAATAAAAATGATTGATAGCATTGGCAACATAATAGTGTCAAATGCCACAGAAAAAATTGCGGTCAATAAGACAGATAACGGTTGAAACACAGCAAAAAAATGAATTAACAAGGGCAAACTGGCTAATGAAATCGTCAAACTTTCCGCAATAATTTTCTGATAGCGACTAATGTCATCAAAGTTAATAAAATTGAGAATAAAAGCGTAAGTAAACGAAAGAATGCCTCCCATCGTCAGCAGAAAATTTGGCATAACTATAAAAAGAACAAACAAAGTTAAAGCCAAGTTATCTAATTTTTTAATACCAAGATTTGCAAAAGCAGATTGAATTAAACTCCGAATTACCGAAACAGAAAAGCCAGTCAGCCCCGCATAGACGAGTGAAAATGGGATTTGTAGTATGTCCACATAATCTCGGCGTAACCCAAGACGTAGAAAGAAAAAGCGGAATGCCCCCACAAAAAAGCCAACCTGCATGCCTGAAAGAGCAAAGAGGTGAATAATTCCTAAACTCGTGTAAACCTCACTCATCTCATCAAACGATTTATCCAGATAGCCAAACAAAAGCCCAGTCATATAATGTTGCATAGGAGCAGGAAAATGCTGCTGAATACTAACAATAGCCTTTCGTCGAACATCATGTAGCTTATCCCACAAAGTCGTCTTATGAACAAGTTCAACATTGTTAATCGCCGACAAATTTACCACACGATAAATACCTTCATGTTTAAGGTAAGTACGATAATCAAAACCACCAAAATTCCGCTGGGGCGTTGCTTCTTCCAAGTCCATATCACCAGATAAAACAACCGTTTGATTTAATGTTTTAAAAAAATGCTGTTCTTTCTCCGATTTCAAGGAATAAAAAATCTGATAAGTCCGCCCAGCTTCCTTACCTCGAAAGGACAGCAAATCCCCATTGACCGAAATCGTGTCAGGAATCATCTGGATTTTTGTTAAATGATCTGGTGCTGCTTGATAAGCCTGCTCTGTCTGATTAGCCTTAGTCAGAAAAAATACCGCAAAACAGGTTAAACACAAGCAAACTTGACACCAAGCCTTCCAACCATACTGTTGCCATAAAAACACCAAGGCTAGCAAGAGAAACATCAAACACCCAACCACTTTTGAAAAGCAAAAATAATAGAGCAAAATGAGCAAAAAAGCCAATTGAATTGGCTTAATGGGAAAATATTTAATCAACGGTCACCTCAGATTTTAGCTTTTCTAGTATTTTTTCTCCGATACCAGACACATTCGCTAAGTCATCAACTGATGAAAAACCACCATTAGCATCACGGTAGTCAATAATATCTTGGGCACGTTTGGCGCCAATGCCAGAAATCGTCTGGAGTTCCGCCAAAGTTGCGGTATTAAGGTTGATTTTATCTGAACTTTCTTCCTGTTGAGCGCTGCCATTTGCTTGTGAATTAGTCGTTGCAGGAGCAACATTTTCATCAACTCTTGCCACATAAATCACCGATTCATCGGTTACTTTTTCAGCCAGATTCACCGACTTCTTATCAGCATCTTCTGTAAAACCACCTGCTAATTTGACCACATCTGTCACACGGCTACCGTTTGAAAGCTCATAAACCCCCTCATTTTTCACAGCACCTTTGATATCTACAAACATTTTTTGAGTCTCAGTTTGCGAACTTGAACGTTCTGTTTTTAAATCACTTGCGCTACTACTTGTCGAAAAAGTCGTGCTTAGGGCAGGTAGGTCATTTTGCGCATCCGCTGTTGTTTTTGTCACATTTAACCAAGCAAAAAATCCGATTATCATGACAAGTATTATCCCCAATACCGCTGCCAACGTTTTGTTCTCCAAAAGTTTTTCTTTTATTTCTTCAATCATCTCACTACCTCACTTTTGACATAAAAAATAGACTCATACAAGCCTTTACTTATTTATTCGAAAAAGCCCAGCAAAATCGCTGAGCTTTTGGTTCTTATTTCATTTTACGGTGCTTATCTGGATCCCAAACAAAGCTTGCAATGTAGCTAAAGAGCAATGTCAACAGAACAACGATAATCGCCACAAGTCCAAGAGGAATACGGTAAATGTAAGTTAATGGATTTGGTTTTTTGTTGGTATGATAAGTCGCATTTTCAGCATCCAAGCGATCAAATTCTGTTTGAATACGGTTTGCCACTTCTTCAATCCCTTCATCATTCATGCGTTTGATATCAGAAATGTCAACTGGATTACCAAAGTTCATATCCACACGTTCTCCAGTCAAAAGCCCTTTTAATTCCATTGGTCCTGCATAAACGACTGGCATAATCTTAACCTTCGCCATTTTAGCAATAACAGCAACCCCACCTTTAACATCGGTTGAATGACGGCTACCACTTGGAAACATCACAAGTGAACGATTGCTTTTCTTCAACATGTTAATAGGGTATTTAAGAGCTTTTTGCCCTGGATTTTCACGGTCAATCGGAAAGGCACCACACATACGAATCCACCAACCAAAGATACGGTGCGTAAATAATTCTTTCTTCGCCATGAAAATAAATTCTTTCGGACGAGCAGCAAATGCCATATAAACTGGATCCCACCAAGTACGGTGCGGTGCAACCAAGATATAGTTCTCATCCTTGCTTAAAATTTTGTCCTCATTATGATAGTGAGCATTTCCATTGATAATCCAAAGTAGGAAAACCACTAATCCTCGTAAATAAGTATAAAACACAGATTTACTCCTTTTTCTTCAAACATTCTTTAACATTGTACCATGCTTGAGCCGAAAAATCATTACCTAACTAGTGAGAAAAATTAAAATTTGCTATAATAAATATCATGATTAAATCAATTTTAAAAGCTGGCGAACGTATTGACCAGCTCTTTTCGACAGATGTCAAAATTATTCAAAATAAAGACGTGTTCAGTTATTCTATCGATAGTGTCTTGCTGTCACGTTTTCCAAAAATCCCTTCACGTGGCTTGATTGTTGACCTTTGTTCTGGAAATGGTGCCGTAGGACTTTTTGCCAGCACGCGCACCAAAGCACCAATTATCGAGGTAGAATTGCAAGAACGTTTGGCAAATATGGCAGAGCGTTCAATCCAGCTCAATCAATTAGAAAACCAAGTTCAGATGATTAATGACGATTTGAAAAATCTGCTCAAGCATGTGCCACGTTCTGGTGTTGATTTGATTCTGTGTAATCCACCTTATTTCAAGGTTTCAGAAACGTCAAAGAAAAATCTTTCTGAACACTACCTTCTTGCTAGACATGAAATTGCTACCAATTTAGAAGAAATTTGTGAGGTAGCCAGGCACGCGCTCAAATCAAATGGACGACTAGCTATGGTACATCGACCAGACCGTTTCTTAGACATCATTGATACCATGAGACAATACAATCTAGCGCCAAAACGTATCCAATTTGTTTATCCTAAAATAGGTAAAGATGCTAATATGCTCTTGATTGAAGCGATTAAAGACGGCTCTACTGACGGACTAAAAATTCTCCCACCACTCTTTGTTCACAAAGAAAACGGTGACTATACGGACGATATTTTTGAAATTTATTATGGAAAAAACGGAAGAAAAAACTAACAAAGCTTATATGTATGTTGTCGAATGTGCTGATGGCACACTCTACACAGGCTACACAACCAATGTTGAAAAGCGTATCAAAACACATAATAGCGGCAAAGGTGCAAAGTACACTAGAAGTCGCCTACCAGTCAAACTCATCTACCAAAAAAGCTTTGACAGCAAAGAAGCCGCCATGTCCGCCGAAAGCTACTTCAAACAAAAAACACGACAACAAAAGCTAGCATATATAGAAGAACACACTTCCATTTTCTGAAGTGTGTTCTTCTATCTCATTCGCTAATGTAATAATTGATAGAGAGCGCCTAATAAATTCGCATCATTACCGAAACTAGTTTTAACAATATTAGGGCGTGTTAAAACACTTTTAGTTCCTGAAAGGTCTTGTGAGCTGATCCCACCTCCAATAGCAAAAGTATGTAAATCTAAGGTAGCATGCACATTCAAAATAATAGTCGCAATGGTTTACAATAGTCTTCAAAAGTAGCTACTGCTTCTGTTTTTTTGATTGAACAGCTTTAAAAGCTATTAAGCCGTCTTTAATATCTGAATTTCCAATTATCTGATTGATTTTTTCAATCATTCCCACAGCAGACTCTAGATAGCCACTCATCTTGTCAAAACTTTGATTAGCAGGATTTAGAAGTATAAAACTTAACTCACCTGCTTGAAAATGTACACCACTGCGTAATTTCCCATTCAAAACGAGACCGCCACCAACACCAGTTCCTAAAATAATGGTTGCACCATCTGATACACCTTTCAAACTCCCCTGCCAGACCTTTGCTAAGGCTGCTGCCTTACCATCATTAAGCACCGTAGCTGGTAAATCATAATTTTCTTTAATACGCTCTTTAATATGAACATCATCCAAACAAGTCAGGACACCACCCAAATAAATGATACCATTATCAATATCTACACGGTCCGGAGCACTAAACGCCACTCTTTGAATCTGGCTACGATAAGTCAAGATAATGTCATCAATTGCTGACCAAAAATCATCTAAATCCTTAGGAGACATCACATGATTTTTCTCTAAAATCTCCTCGGAAGCACTCATCAAAGCATATTTTATATGAGTACCAGCAATATCAAAACTTAAATAACATGTCATTTCCTCACTGCTCATCTCTTAACTGACGAGCTGTCTTTCCAAAATTTGTTTCCAAGGCGCGGTTCATTGACCGTAAGCCGCTAAAACCATGTTTTAAAGCAATATCTGTCAGACAATCCTTGGTTTCAATCAAACTATCACGTGCTTTTTGAGCACGAATAGTTGCTAGGTATTGCCCTAAGGTTACCCCCAAGTGAGCTTTGAAAAAGCGTGCCATATAGGAGCGAGACAGATGACAATGTTCTGCCAATTCTTCCAAACCAATGGTCTCCTGATAATTTTTCTGCAAAAAAGAATCAATCTCCTTGATACGCTCAGCAATTTGAAGGCGATTATCCTTATGAACATCAGCCACAGTATCAACCAAAAAAGAAGTCACTAAAATATCCAAAACCTGTAAAATACCTAAATTTAATTTCAGATTTTTCTGTGGACTATCTGCCTGAAAATCTCTTATAATCATCTCTAAGATATCTTGGAGATGATTATAAGCCTGCTTTTGCTGCGTTGAAAAAGTCTCTGGATGATTGATATCAAACTGACAGTGACTAATATCTTCATATTGACCAACCAAAAATGGATAAGGATAGGTAATCGTCAGAGCCAACTCAGGCTCTTCCTTATAATTCAAAACACGAATGCTGTGAATATCCTGAGTATTAACCACTAAAATTTGACCTGATTGGGTTTGAAAATTTTCACCTGCAATGTAAAAATGATCAATGGATCCTTTTGAGGTATAGCTTAATTCAACAGCCCTATGCCAATGCGGCTCAATATAGGCAGGCGACTGCTCATTGTGAACATATAAAAATGACAATAAGCCTTGATTAGGGTTGACCACTTCATGCTGACACGTTTCCAAGAAAGACCTCCTGATAGGAAAGAAACTCGCTTTCCAACGAGTTCTTCTCTGATATTATTTGTGTATATTATGCACTCTGACATAATGCACAAGCGCATAAATTGTTATAAGTGCAAAGCCAATAGCTGAAACCAATAAGGTGTTGCTCGCTTCAGAACCAAAGAAAGCCGATAGAGCTCCCATAACCGTAGGAGAGACAAAACAACCAACATTCACCATAACTAGAACAAGTGTTGTTGCTAAGTTAACAGAATTTTGAGGTGCTGCCCAACCAAGCCAGTTGTACATATATGGTACCGCAAATCCAAAACCAATACCAGTAATAACCATAGATAACAGTAAAATAACTAAATTTTGTGAAAATGCTGTCAGCAGAAAACCTAAAGTGACTAGAAAAAAACCAAGTGGAAAAATTTTATCACGCAATTTTTTAAAGAAGAAACCAAAGGTAACCCCAATAGGGATACCCACCAATGTCGAAAAGCCTGCTACCATAGCTGCTGTCGAAGTAGTACCGATACCATTTTCTACAATCATAGTTGGTAATTTATAGCTCATCGGTAAATACAGCATGAAAATAAAGAACATCAAAATAGCGATAAGAATGACTTTACCATTGATTGATTGCTTTTGCTTATTTCCATTTTGATTACCAAATTGAGTAGTTTCTCTTTTCAATGGCACAAATAGCGTAAATAAAATAAGAGATGGGATAACCAGAAAATAAATAACAAAGGCTGCATGCCAACTAATCGTAACCAAATAACTGACTAAAAAAGAAGATACCGCCGCACCAATACTGCTCATAACATTTTGGAAACCAAGCATAGAGGCGCGTTCTTCCTCATCATCAACATAAAATTGAGGAATCAAACTGACTGCTAGAGAGTTAAAAAGTCCAATTCCTGCTCCGAGTAGAAAACGCGAAATCAAAATTGGCGTAAAAGCCACAGCATACATTGGAAACGTTCCAGCTAACAAGGTAATAACCAAACCAATCAATATAGTCAATTTTTGTCCAAGAGCACGTATCAAAAACGGACTGACAAACAAACCAACCATAATTCCAAAATTTGGAATAGTAGATAGTGTCTCAACACCACTTTGACTGACACCGGGAAAAGCATTATACATAAGTGGTAAAGCTGCTGAAATCTGGGGTGCAATCATTAAAAAGAGAGAAATAGAGAGCAGAGAGATTTTAAAAGATAGTTTATCTTTTACTGGTTTCATAACGAAATCCTCCTAGAGTATAAAATATGACTGGTTTAACAGATTTGTAACGTAACTTCTGCTAAGCTTTTCTTACTTTTTATTATAACGAGTTAACAGAGTTTACAAAATAACAAGAGTTCCCAGAAAAAGGCGTCTAGTAACCTTTTTCTATATCATAAATAGGTTACTAGACGCCTTTTTTTAGATAAGATAGTGCTAGAATTTTACTCATTTTTAACCTAAAATCGTAGTGTCTTAAAAATAGATTTAGAAACGAGGTCTTACAAAATGACGATCAAACAAGAGGTTTTAGAAGCTGCGAAAACATTAAGTGCACTTTTTAAAGAAGGTGATGATAAACGTGACGCCGGACTGCCACATGATATTCCTGAGGTTGAACGTTTTGACAACATCGCCTATGGTCCTAAAGAAAAATGGAATCTCCTAGATATTTACCTTCCTAAAAAACGTATAGACAAGGTTCCTACTATCATTAATATCCACGGTGGGGGATGGGTCTATGGTACCAAGGAAACCTATCAATTTTTTGGACTTAGCTTAGCTAAAGAAGGTTTTGCTTTTGTTAATTTTAACTACCAACTAGCACCTGAAGTCGAATTTCCTGGAGAACTCGATGATGTCAACCGTGCTGTACACTGGGTTGCTAGCCACGGTAGCGATTATGATATAGATTTAAATAATATTTTCATCATCGGTGACAGTGCTGGCGGACAAATGGCGGTGCAGTATTTGACTATCCTCACCAATAATGACTACCGTCAAAAATTTGGCTACGACAAACCTAACATGTCAGTGCGTGCAGCTGCTATTAACTGCGGAGCTTCTTTCCTCAACCTTCCTGGTACTATTGAAGGTGCCCCAAAGGCTTACTTTACCGATACTGTTTTAGAAAATAAAATGGATATGCTGCTAACCGAAAAATATATCACACCAGCCATACCACCTTTATTCCTCACAACCGCTAATCAAGATTTTATTCGTGATTGTACTGTCAGACTAGATGGTTTCCTGCGTGCTAAGCATATTGAACACGAATTTCGTACCTATGGAACCCCTGAAGAACCAAAAGGACACGTTTTTAATTACAATATTAAAGATCCTATTGCTACTGCTTGTAACTTGGAAATATTAGCATTTTTCAAACAGTACATTGCTTAATATCAATTACCTCTGCTAGAATAGCGGAGGTTTTTTACCTGTATTCAAAAACACACCCTGTCATCACAGAGTGTGTTTTATGATTATCTTTCCCCTTTATTACGGATAACAAATCCTGTTTTCTTTTCGCTTGATGTGCGATGTGGGCGTTTGTTATCTTTGTTTTGGAAATCACGTTTGTTCTTAGATGACGTACGTTTGAAATCACGATAGCTGTTATTATCTCGGTCATCACGTTTTCTGTCTGAACGTCCACCACGGCGATTATCACGACCGCGACCATTGCCACGACCACCCTTGCGGTTATTAAAGCCACCACCTGATGGTTTAAATGGTAATGGTTTTTCACGAGCAATTTCCACTTTTGGAAGCGTATCTGGATCTTTAACGGTCAAGTTCAAGATGTACAATGCTAATTCTTCTGGTGTAAATTCTGCTGCCAATTTAACGGCATCACCTTTGAATTTGTCAAAGTTTGCACGAATCGCTTCATCCGCAAAATCACGTTCAATTTTCTTAAGCGCAACTTTTTTCTTCGCTTTAAAGGCTTCATCAGCAGTCGCTGGTTTCAAGCCTTTCATGCGTTTTTTCGTCAATTTTTCAATAATTGACAAATATCCCATTTCGTTTGGTGCCACGAAAGTGATTGATTGACCATGTTTCCCAGCACGTCCAGTACGTCCAATACGGTGAACATAGCTTTCTGGGTCTTGTGGAATATCGTAGTTATAAACATGTGTGACCCCTGAAATATCAAGACCACGTGCTGCAACGTCAGTCGCAACCAAGATGTCAATATTGTCATTCTTAAAATCACGAAGAACACGGAGACGTTTACCTTGGTCAAGGTCACCGTGAATACCTTCGGCACGATAGCCACGTAATTTCAATCCACGTGTCAATTCATCCACACGACGTTTTGTACGCCCAAAGACAATTGACAATTCAGGTTGGTCAACGTCCATAAGACGTGTCATTGTATCAAATTTATCTTGTTCTTTAACGCGAATATAGTATTGGTCAACAAGATCAGTAGTCAATTCTTTAGCAGCAACTTTAACGTGTTCAGGGTTTTGCATAAATTTCACCCCAATACGTTTGATAGCTTCTGGCATCGTCGCTGAGAAAAGAAGAGTTTGACGTGTTTCCGGAACACGACTAATAATGGCTTCAATATCTTCTAAGAATCCCATATTAAGCATTTCATCTGCTTCATCAAGGATTAATGTTTCAACATGGTCAAGTTTCAAAGCTTTGCGTTTAATCAAATCAAGCAAACGCCCTGGTGTTCCCACTACAATATGAGCTCCTGAACGAAGTGCCTTAATTTGTTTTTCAATGCTTGACCCACCGTAAACGGAACGGACTTTCACACCTTTTTCACGACCGAAACGAAACAATTCTTCTTGTCCTTGAACAGCCAATTCACGTGTTGGCGCAATAACCAAGGCTTGAACAACATTACGATTTGTATCAATTTTGTTCAAAGTTGGCAAGCCAAAGGCAGCTGTTTTCCCTGTTCCAGTTTGTGCTTGTCCGATAACATCCTTACCTTCCAAAGCCAAAGGAATCGTTAATTCTTGGATTGGAGATGGCTCAACAAAGCCTGCTTTTTCTACGGCAGCAAGGATATTTTCCGATAAGTTAAGTTCTGTAAATTTCAAATTTTTCTCTTTTCTAAAAGGCAGTGCGAAGCTGCCTTATTAAACTTTAATCGTTGTTTAACAACTTATCTAGTTTAACACATTCCAAGTTAAAAAGATAGGAAACAATTTCATTTATTAAAATAACACGTTTTCATAACTTCTATTGAAAGTTCTAAAATGAAATTAGTCACTTGAGTGTATCAAAAAACATCTCAGAGAGATATAATTGTAATCACCACAACGACAAGTCACATTTATTGAATACTGGATTAACAACTATTCCAAAAAAGTGCTTGATTATCACTCTCCTAGAGAGTTTTTACAAAATGGCTAATTTAGACTTGAAATTTGGTTTCACAACTTCTATCATTAGAATTTTCTGTAAAAGACTATTTTTCTTAGTCGTTTAAGGTTTCTTTAAGTCTTCTCTGATAAGATATGGATATCCTAAAACTTTTCTTTTTCATAATCTCAAAAAGATAGTCCTGATTCGTCGGGGCTGTTTTTGTTTTAACTCCTAAAAAGGTCTGAGCACGCAAGTTCAGACCTTTATTTATTTTTATCTTAGCATGAAGAACGACAAAAGAAGTTGAGCACTTTCTCAACTCCCTCTGTCTTTATTACATTTTTTCTTCTAGTTCAACATCTGGGTATTTATCCGCAAACCAGCGAAGCGCAAAGTCGTTTTCAAAAAGGAAAACAGGTTGGTCAAAGCGGTCTTTAGCCAAGATATTTCGACTTGATGACATGCGTTCATCAAGGTCTTCTGGTTTAATCCAACGAACAGTCTTTTTACCCATTGGTGTCATTACCACTTCGGCATTGTATTCATTTTCCATACGGTGTTTGAACACTTCAAACTGCAATTGACCAACAGCACCAAGCATGTATTCGCCAGTTTGATAATTTTTATAAAGTTGGATAGCTCCTTCTTGCACCAATTGTTCAATTCCTTTGTGGAATGATTTTTGTTTCATGACGTTTTTAGCAGCTACTTTCATGAACAACTCTGGTGTGAAGGTTGGTAACGGTTCAAATTCAAATTTATTTTTACCGACTGTCAACGTATCCCCAACTTGGTAAGTTCCTGTATCGTAAACCCCGATAATATCACCAGCAACGGCATTTTCAACATTCTCACGTGATTCTGCCATGAATTGTGTCACGTTTGACAATTTCACTGATTTTTTCGTACGTGCTAAATTCACGCTCATGCCACGTTCAAATTCACCTGAAACGATACGCACGAAAGCAATACGGTCACGGTGTCGTGGGTCCATATTTGCTTGGATTTTAAAGACAAATCCTGAAAAATCTTTATCGTAAGGGTCGATTTCATTGCCTTCTGTTGTTTTATGTCCATGGGGTTCTGGCGCAAATTGTAAGAAAGTATCTAGGAAAGTTTGCACCCCAAAGTTTGTAAGGGCAGAACCGAAGAATACTGGTGTTAAATCACCAGACAAGATAGCTTCTTCTGAAAATTCATTTCCTGCTTCTTCTAACAATTCAACATCTTCCAAAACTTGTTGGTAGAATGGGTTGTTAGCAAATAATTCATCACCATCTTCAAGTGCTGCAAAACGTTCATCGCCTTTGTAAAGTTCCAAACGTTTGTTGTACAAATCGTAAAGCCCTTCAAATGATTTTCCCATCCCAATTGGCCAATTCATTGGATAACTTGCAATACCAAGCACTTCTTCCAATTCTTCCAAAAGGTCAAGTGGTTCACGACCATCACGGTCAAGCTTGTTGATAAAAGTAAATACTGGAATATTACGGTGTTTAACAACTTCAAACAGCTTTTTCGTTTGTGCTTCAATACCTTTGGCAGAATCGACAACCATAACCGCAGCATCTACCGCCATAAGAGTACGGTAAGTATCTTCAGAGAAGTCCTCGTGCCCTGGTGTATCAAGTATATTGACACGTTTTCCAGCATAATCAAATTGCATTACTGATGAAGTAACGGAGATACCACGTTGCTTTTCAATATCCATCCAGTCAGATTTAGCAAAGTTCCCTGTCTTTTTCCCTTTTACGGTACCAGCTTCACGGATTTCTCCACCAAAATAAAGTAATTGTTCTGTAATTGTCGTTTTACCAGCATCTGGGTGACTGATGATAGCAAACGTACGACGTTTTTTAATGTCATCTTGAATTGTCATTTTATTTCCTTATTAATCTTAATTATCTTCTTTATATAAACGTATCACCTAATCTTTAGTGACTACATTGGTCCACTCCTTTTCTGCCATACAAAAAATAGAGTCATGGGACTCATAACTCTATTATTATAACGAAAAGTGGGCTCTATTTCAATATTTCCCCACGGTGTTCTCCTCAGAAACCGCAAAATAATTGATTAAGAGAATACTACACATACAAAGACTGCCACCATAGTGCTCCATGATATTGATAAAGAAAGTTATCAAAAAGAGCATCGTATGGAATAGTGTCAGTTTCTTCCCTCTCAACTGTGCAATGAGAAAAATTGGATACAGTAGAAATAGAAAAATTCCCTGACGTAATAATGAATCAATATAAAAACTATCATCGTACATCGGATGCCCATTTATTTCGGTAAAAGTTGGGATATTTCGTGGCAACCAATCAACACCGAAATGCTGCAAATACGTATGTCCGATATTCAATCTTCCTGAAAACAAATGATTCAATGTTGCATAAATGGTACTATCACCATTGTAGAAGTATGGAAGCCCTAGCCCCAAACCAAACATCACAATCACCAGTGGAATAATCACAGAACCGGAAACCTGATACTTTAGTAATAATGGTTTCAAAAAATAGCAAAGAATGATGACTCCTGCAATTAAAAATGTTGTCCTTGAGTCGGTAATCGCAAAAATCAACAAGGAAACAAGCAACATGACCAATCCTGCTCTAGCTTTACGTCTCTTTCTAACCAAGGAAAAATCAAACAACAAACCAACTAAATACATTCCCAAAGAATTTGGGTGCATAAAACCATAAGAATGCCTAATCAAATCTTTGTCAACTCGATACATGGTCATATCAGAAATAATATGACTATTGTAAGCAAAGAGCACTAAGATTGCTACAATCAGCTTAAAGTAGAAAATCGCTGTCATCAACCGCTCATCATCTTTATCAACACTCGCTGATAACAAAAACAAGGTAACCATGGACAAATCATCAACGTTTGTTTCCAGATAATTAGACATTGGCAATAAAATCAAGAAAGCTAGTGCAAAAATCCCTGCTAAAATCTTCTCTATTGACCAACCCGAACGCCAAAAACTCCATAAATACATGGCAAATCCACCAACAATGGCAAGACTTGACATCAATAAGAAAAATGGTAAAGGAAACGGATAACGTTTCAAGAACCAAGCTAGAAATAGCAAACAAAACTCAAGAAAATACAAGGATCGATAAAGAAACCTTGCAAATGACTCTTCAGTCCTAAATACTTCCTTTAACCTTAATCTCTCCACAGTAATCTATTTCTCCAGTGCTTCAACAATTTTAGCTAATTGCATTGAGTTGCTTCCCTTCAATAAAATTTGGTCAGCTGGTTGTAATACTTTTTGAATAGTTTCAAGCATGGCATCAAATTGATTCTCATCAGCTGTTTTCTTGAAATAATAAACTTTTCCAATTGGAAACATTTGACTAGCAAGTTGTGCCAATTCAGCAATGTCTTCCCCATAGAAAATGAGTGTATCTAATGTTTCAGGTGACAAGCTCATAATCATGCGTTTATGAAGCTCAACAGATTGCTCACCCAATTCTTTCATGTCAGCAAGCACAGCTATTTTTTTACCGCCCTCATTGGCAGGAATTTTAGAAAATGTCTCTAAAATCAAGCGCATTGCCGTTGGATTAGCATTGTAAACATCTGACAAAATATCAGCACCATTGGCTGCTTTTTTCCATTCCGTACGATTGCGTGTTAATTCAATTGTCTCAAGAGCCTCGACAATATCGTCATCAGAAATGGCTAATAATTTACCAACATAAGCTGCTACCATGGCATTAGTCGCATTGTATTTTCCAGGCACAGGTAGGGTAATTGGACGGTCAATCACATTTGTCGTAAAGGTCAACGATTCCTTACTTTCTTGCAAATCTTTCACAAAAATTTCTGCGCCGTCACCAAAACGAATAACCATTTGGCTTTCAGGTAAATAAGGATCCACGATTGTGTCAGCTGGCGCAATCAAAATGCCATCTGAATCCATGCCATCAACAATTTGCAATTTACCTTCTGCGATTTTCTCACGACTACCGAAAAATTCCAAATGAGCTTCACCAATCAAAGTCACCACACCGATATGTGGTTTTGCAAGTTCTGACAACAGATGAATGTCACCCATATGATCTTGCCCCATCTCAAGGACAATTTTCTCCGTATCATCTGGCATATGAAGTGCTGTATATGGCAAACCAATTTCGTTATTGTAGTTGCCTTGTGTTTTATAAGTCTTGTATTCTGTTGATAAAACCGCAGCAATCATATCTTTGGTTGTCGTTTTACCATTTGACCCTGTCACAGCAATGACATCAACACGCTGTTTCTCAAGATAATAGCTAGCTAGCGCTTGAAATGCCTCTAGGCAATCATCAACCCAGATGTATGGATGACCAGCTACTTCACGTTCTGAAAAAGTCGCAACAGCACCATTTTCAAAGGCAGTTTCAATAAAATCATGCCCATCACGCGCACCTTTTAATGGTAAAAATAAATCCCCTTTTTCAATCTTACGACTGTCAAATTCAATTTGTCGCAGGGGAACGTCATCAAACTCCGAAATAGTATTTTTAGCGCCAACAACCTTGGCGACTTCATGCAATGTTAATTTCATATTGAATCCTTCATTAAAAATCTAGTGTTAACGCCTTTTATTATACCACATTTTAGCAATCATGCAGGGATTTTTATGGTACAATTATAATTGCAAAGCTTGTTTTGCACAGAGTAGATGATTTGCGTTAAGTGTGTGTGAATGGGATGTTGTCACACAACGAAGCAATTTGCGCGGTGAATCATTGCATCCGCTGTTAAATTTTTTTAACAGCTCCAGTTTTATGTTTTAAAAGGAGCAGAAAATGAATTTATTTTTCAAAACACCCAAACTCACCCTTAAGCGTTTGGTTAGCTTGGCTATGCTAATCGCGCTTGCTTTCATCGTTGGGAAATTTTCAATTCCAGTCATTCCACAACAATTAGTTATCAGTTTGACGTTCATTGTCAACACGATTATCGGAATGATTGGCGGTCCTATTTGGGGCTTTATTAGCCTAGGTATTCTTGATGTGGTTGATACCTTATCATCAAGTAGCGCTGGTAATTTCATCATTTGGTGGACACTTATGGAAGCAATTCAGGGCTTTTTCTATGGTCTTTTCTTTTATAGTAAGCCACTAAGCTGGTCAAGCAAAAAAGACTGGCTACACGTAACAATCGCAACTGTGGTTATCATGCTGATTAGCACCTTTATCCTCACACCACTTCTGATTCAGATATACTTTGGCGTGCCATTCTGGGCACAATATCTGGCAGGACGTTGGTTAAAAGTCTTTGAAATTCCACTACGAATCATTATTACCATGCTTGTCATTCCGAGGTTACAAAAGATACCCGAATTACGCAAGCTTGCAAATCTATAACTAAAAAGCCTCAGAGAGTTATCCCATCTCTGAGGTTATTCATATCTAAAAAGCGCCCCAATTGTTAGATTTATCGTCTAACTTTTGGAGTGCAGCTTTTTTTAAATCAAATGGCTTTCGCGTTTTTCAAACATTTCTTTAGCTAATTCAACCAATTTTTCAATCAAATCAGAGTAAGCGAGTCCCATGTTTTCCCAAAGAAGTGGATACATTGACCATTGTGTGAAACCTGGCATTGTATTCAATTCATTAAGGTAAACATGACCGTCTTCTGTCAAGAAGAAATCACAACGTGACAAACCACATCCACCGATAGCACGGAAAGCTGTTGTTGCATAGCCACGCATTTCTTCCATAATGTTGCTATCGATATGCGCTGGAATATCCATAGTAATTTTATTGTCGATGTATTTAGCATCGTAATCATAGAAAGCAACGTCTTTAACCACTTCACCAGGTAATGTTGTTTGCACGTCAGCATTTCCTAAAATCCCAACTTCGATTTCACGCGCATTGACACCAGTTTCGATAAGAATACGGCTATCGTATTTAAGGGCGAGGTCAATAGCTGAGCGGAGCCCCTCTTCATCATCAGCTTTTGAAATTCCTACTGAAGACCCCATGTTGGCTGGTTTAATAAAGACTGGATAAGTCAATTTTTCATTTACTTCAGCAACAGCTTTTTCAAGGTCAGCCCCTTCAACATAAGTCACGTAAGCAACAAGTGGTACACCTGCAGACTCAAGAACGTGTTTTGTTGAAATTTTATCCATGGCAACACTTGATGACAAGATGTTAGTTCCAACGTAAGGCATTTTAAGAATTTCAAGGAAGCCTTGAATTGAACCGTCTTCTCCCATTGGTCCATGAAGAACAGGGAAAACAACTGCTCCTTCTTCATAAATATCACTTGGTTTAATTTTTTGACTTTCAACAACAGTAGCGTTAGTCATTAACTTTTCATCATCGGCTGGTTTGCTTGAAAATTCTTGTGTCTTAATAAAATCACCAGATTGTGTGATGAAGTAAGTTTTCACAAAGAATTTGTCATAATTAATCGCACGCATGACACTCTCAGCTGATAAAACAGATACTTCACGCTCCGCAGAACGTCCACCATAAAGTAAAACAAGCGTTTCTTTTGCCATAAACTTTAATTACCTGAACAGAAAAAAGATACCAAGTTAAGGTCACCTAATACATTTTTCAACAAGCCGAGCATGAACCAAAAAACAGCCCCAAACCCAACTCAAGTTCAATTCCTTTTCTATTACAATTTCCTACCTATCATACCACAAAAGAAGCTTCCTTTCAAACAAGTTTAAACATCAGATGATAGAAAAAGTGACAAGCAAAAAAGCAGCTTCATGCTGCTTCAGATTGAAGAAAAAGTCCATTTTGGATATTTTTCTTCAATCTTTTTTTCTTTTTGTTAAAAAATAAAAACCCTTAGGAACACCGTTATATCAGCATTTCTAAGAGTTTATTCAAATCGATAGATACACTCTAAATTTACAATATTTATACTGCTGAGAGGGTTTGTCTACGCTCTGAAGCAGCTTCATGCTGCTTTTCTTACATCCTACAATTCTGTTCGATTTTCTATGGCACGAAGTAGTGTGACTTCGTCGGCATACTCGATGTCTGAGCCAACAGCCAGTCCACGTGCTAAACGTGTTACCTTGATTCCTGCTGGTTTTAGGACACGTGAGATATACATAGATGTTGCTTCACCGTCTGCGGTTGCATTGGTCGCAATAATCACTTCATTGACCTCACTATCCATTAAACGTGTAATCAATGATTTCAAATTAATATCATCTGGTCCGACACCATTCATTGGTGAAATCAAGCCATGTAAGACATGGTACAAGCCATGATACTCTTGAATTTTTTCCATAGCAGATACGTCTTTTGAATCTTCAACCACTAAAATAACGGAATGGTCACGAGTTTGATCTGTACAGATATTACAAGGGTCTTCATCTGTTAAATTCCCACAAACAGAACAATAAGTCAATTCACGCTTAGCTGCCAATAAATTTTTGGCGAATTCATTCACATCTTCATCTGACATTCCAATCGTGTAGAAAGCCAAACGTGTTGCTGTTTTTATACCAATTCCTGGTAATTTTGTAAAACTATCAATCAGCTTTGCGATAGGTGTTGGATAAAGCAATTGTCATTCTCCTTTAACAAAGTGACGAGCCGACTACTTCCTCGGCCGACTCGCTTTCATTATCAATTATTGATTAACATAAGTTGACATGTACAAATTAATAATATCACGCGCAATGTATTGGTTTGTATGATTATCTGAACTTGTCAAATGCGGAACGATGACGGCAACAGCGATATGTGAATCATCACTTGTTGAATAGTCATAGGCAAGGACACTCAAGTTAACTGTCGTTACAGCATTACCGTTAGCATCAACAGCATAAGTTTCGGCTGTACCTGTTTTACCAGCGATAGTGACTGTTGAACTCTTCATATAAGTACCTGTTGCATAAGCACTACTACTATTTACCACTTGATAGAACCCTTGTTGCAAAAGGTCCATATCATCGTCTGAAATGTTGATTTGATTAAGCACATTTGTTTCAATCGTTTTACCTAAAGTTCCAATGCCATCTGTACCATCATTGTCATAGATACTATCAACCAAATGTGGTGCAATACGTTTCCCACCATTAGCAACTGTTGCTGCATATTGTGCCAACTGCATTGGTGTGTATGAGTCATACTGACCAAATGCTTCGGTTAGGACATTACCAGCAGAATAATCATCCGAAATGTAACCAGTAGTATTTTCTGGAAGGTCAATTCCTGTGCTTGTTCCCATTCCATATTCGGCATAGGCAGCACGCAATTCTTCCATCGCTTCTTTCATACCTGTGGTTGCTAGAGACATACCTGAATAGTATTCTTGTCCCATCATTTTAAGAGCAACTTGCACCATATAGGTATTTGATGAGTATTCAAGCGCTTGAACAGCTGTGATGTTTGTTGAACCGCTACCTGTAAACCATGATGTAATCGCTGAAGAACCAGCAATATTGATTGATTGGTCAGCGATAACTTGGTTCCCTGAAATAACATCTGATTCCCAACCAGCTGTCAACGTTGCTGCTTTCACAACTGACCCTGGAACAAAAATATCATTAATAGTACCAAGGGCATCAAGAGTAGTTGTTGATGAACCTGTTTCATGAGAGAGACCAGCCATTGCCAAAATGGCACCTGTCTGCGGATTCAAAGCAACTGCATAAGCTCCTTCTGAATAGGTTGCATAACCATCAGCAATATCAGCACTGTAATACTGATTTAAAATACTTTCAACACCAGCTTGGAAATCTGAATTGACTGTTAATTTTAGATTTTGGCCTGCTTTTCCTTCGCTTGTCACTTCATCTGAAACCACATTACCATTTTTATCAGTTGTAATTTCACGAACGGTATGCGTTCCTTGAAGGTATTCTTCGTATTCTTTTTCAAGATAAGACGTTCCAACACGGTCGTTCAAAGAATAGCCTTTTGCCAAGTAATCGTCCGCTTCTTCTGCTGGTAGACCAGAGTGTTTCGATGAAACCGTACCAATGATTGAAGCAAGAGAGCTTGTTGGCGTTTCACGGTCCCAGTCGGTTGCGATTGAAATTCCTGATAATTTAGACTGATTAGCTGTGATATAGGCAATCTGTTCTTCCGTTAAGTCGCCAGTCGTCAAATTAACCGTGCTAAATGTTGAAGCAGCATTCATTTGACTAAAGATATAAACCAATTTTAGTTCATCTTCAGAGTAGTTAATTTCATCATCAGTTACCGCATTAATCGCATTTGCGTAAATTTCTGATTCGGTCAAATTATTACCGTAACTATCATATTTTTCATCATCAGGCAAGCTCTTGACCACTGCTGCATAAGTATCTGAGTCCGCCAAATAATAATCTTTTTTCTGACGCGTCGTAACATTTGTCTCTGTAAAAGTCACTAGAGTTGATAATTTTGCCGCCAATTCTTTCATTTCTTCAGCTGTAATCGTATTACTACGAGTAAAAGCAACTACTTGCTTGACAGTATTAGAAACTAATAAATTACCTGCAGCATCATAAATTTCCCCACGAGGGTTTGATGTTGTTACCGTATAAGTTGTTGACGAATTTAATTTCTCATCATAAAACGATTTATTCAAAATTTGCATTTGAGCCAATCTCAAAATGATAATTGAAAAAAGGACTACGATGACTGAAAAAATCAAATAAATACGTTTCGTCATACTAGTTGGCTTTTTATCAATTTTGAACTTACGTACTTTTTTTTCGGTTGTTTTTTTGGCAAATTTTAGCTTGCTCAATCTCTTCTTAAATGACATTCTTTCCTCACAATTAAAAGCTCTGAGTTCTATTTTATCACAATTTGCTTAAAACAGAGTGACACAACCTGTAAAACTTTGATCTTTTTTATTTTGAAAATTCCCCCACCATAAAACTCTTGAAAATAAAAAAAGGGAGTGGAACAAATAAAATTTCCAGTGGAGATTTTAGTCATAAGTCTAGAATAGGCGAATCGGTAATTTCGAAAAAATTCGATTTCTCAGCAAAACTTAATTTCTTGTTGCTGACCTAAAACAGACCGTTTTTGACACTTACTTCGTAAGTTTTATTTCCCGATTATCAAGGTTCCCCGAACCTTGATAACTCACTACCGCATGGCTCGAAAGATTTGGGCAATCTTTCGAGGTGGGAGATAGAGTCAAGTGAAGATTGACATCAAAAAAGGGTTGTAAAAGCTGATTTATCAGCATGTTAGAACCCACTCAACAGCGATTGATTGCTCAAACAATTGAAAATTGTTTGAGATTGGAAATCTAGCTTGCAAAGCAAGCGCCAAAAAGTACCTAATCAATTGTGCATGGGAAACTCTAAGTTGACTAAAGTGGGTAATCGCTGTTTAAATATTTCTTGATAGCGACCTTCAACAATCTATCCCCAGATTGTTGAAATCCAAACTACTGCGTCTTGTAAGTTAAAGAAGCTGGGCACTTTGTCCCAACCTCTTAATTTTCTTTTGAAGTAACTGAAAAATCAACACCAACTTTGTCTCGTAGGAATTTCCAAAGGTAGTAAGCAATGTAAAAGTCAATACAACCATGGACAAGAGAACCAAAGCCAATCAGCCCAACTAGTGACCAAATATAAGCTGCACCAGTTTGTACCCCTGCAGTCAAAACTAAAACAACGATGAATTCTGCCAAGCCATGCAAGAAATTCAAGAACAAAGCCAAAAGAAATGTTGATAAAGGTTTCTCAAGCAAACTTGGACGTTTTTGAATCAAGATAGCTCCCACAACAGCAAATAACAAATGAGAAACAGCACGCAAAACGATAACAATCGGAAAACCCGCCAATAAGAAACCTAAGCTTGTTCCTAAAGCAACTAAAACCGCAACTTGCGGTGAAATAAACATTGCCATAAAAACGGGTACGTGACTTGCTAGTGTAAACGAAGCAGGTCCAATAACCACTTTAACTGGCATAACCATTGGAATCAGAATCCCAAACGCAACCAAAATGGCTGTAAAAGCAAGAGATTTTGTCTGATTTCGTCTCATAATAACTCCTTTGTGATATCTATCAAAACCTTGATTTACCAACCAAGGCACTATCAGCTTCTTAAATGTTATCGATAAAAAAAGCCTATTGACATTATTTAGACTAATTTCCCCAAGAACAACCATCCTAGAGCCACTAATTAGTCTTGCCTATTATAAATAAAAAAAGCACAGGTGTCAAGACACCTGTAACTGTTTAGTTAGACTTCAAAAGTAAGCCTTTATCTAATAACATTTCCTTGATATCTTCAAAATCATCTTTTGAATGACAAGAAAGCGTATGTGTGTGAATCCCATGTGTTAGCGAAGATAAAAGTGTCGCATTAGAATGTTCAACCTTATCCATAAAATTGGCAATATCTTCGTCGCTTCTTATATCGAGCGGCGCTGTTAACATACCATAAACAGGATGTTCAACTTCAACATCAACCACAATTCCACCATTAGCAACTATGCTGTCCAATTCTTCTTTGGTTCTTTCAGGACCATGTTGACAAGCAATTTTCCCGACAAATTGGTGCGAATAAAGCGCTTGTGACATCACATAACCTTTAGGTGTCGAAATCACGTCATGATTAGCTGCTCTCAACAGAGCAACATCACCAACAATAATTTGGCGACTAACACCAAGCCTGCTAGCTAAAGAACTGGCTGAAATGGGAACTTGCGTTTGGCTCAAAATATCGATAATTTTTTGACGACGTTCTGCTGCTTTCATAAAAGCCCCCTTCAAATATAATCCTTACTATTAATCATACCATAAATTTTCAAAAAAACGTCCACTAGATACTCACACAATAAAATTTAGCATTTTTTCAAAAAATGATTAAATTGTGAAAGGAAAAACATCTCAAAGCACACAAGGAGTGTTTAGTTCGTGTCACTAACTTTTTCTGTGCTATGCTATAATAAAGCTATAAAAAATTTATCTTGTTATAAGCAAGTCAGCCATTCTGCGGGAGAATAAAATGGAGATTTTAAAAGAAATTAATATTACAAAAGACAAAAAATGAGCCACTTGGCTAAATATCATATCCCTTCCTACTTTTTTCCTATTTTTTATCTTTTTTACTTACTTGGTTTAAAGATTCAACACCCTACCATTGAAAATGTTACCTACACTATTCATTTGGGAAAATTATTTCTTTTTGTACTAGCGATACTTGCTGTTGTCATCATTCATGAACTTATCCATGCTTTCTTTTTCAAACTCTTTAAACCTAAAAGTAAAGTCAAATTTGGAATCAATTGGAAATTAGGAGCGGCATATGCTACCTGTCCAAAAGTGACTTATGACAGATGGCAAATGATAGTCATTAGCTTAGCACCTTTTATCATTTGGTCTCTAACGCTGACTATCCTCTTTGGTATGAATTTATTATCTTTTCCTGCCTATATCGGAATTGTCAGCCTACATGCAACAGGATGTATCGGTGATTTCTACTATGTCTATCTCCTTGGCATTAAATATGCCAGAAAGAAAATTTTAGCAGAAGACACAGCAGTAGGACTAATCATATATAGTAAAAATTAAGCTAAATTTAGCAAATGAATTTTGACACTATTCTTTTAGAATAGTGTTTTTTAGCACTTAACATAAAATGCTCATTATGACTAAGAAAATTTGTCAAACAAAAAGCGGAAGTGCCCCACCTCCTACCGCAGACACAAAGTCTGTTTCAAGGGGAGTTAGACCACCTCTGCTTCACTTATATTGTACATCAATCTTTTTAGTTTTATTATAAGTAATATAAAAAGCACTCTAGGGGATAGCCTAGAATGCTTTGATATCAAGGGTTTTAGCCCTTATAATCTACTATCAGATTATTTACCAAGGTAGTATTCGTTTGTCACGTTTAATTTTTCATCGAATTCGAATACAAGCGGTGGGAAGTTAGGGATTTCAACATCCATAATTTCGTCATCTGACAATTGTTTGATATGTTTTACAAGAGCGCGGATTGAATTACCGTGTGCACCTACAAAGACGTTTTTACCGTCTTTAAGAGCTGGAGCGATTTTATCTTCCCAGAATGGAAGAGCACGTTCCAAAGTAACTTTCAAGTTTTCAGCATCTGGAATTACTGTATCGTCAAGGTTAGCGTAACGACGGTCAGTATGTGCTGAGTACTCGTCATCTTTAGCCATAGCTGGTGGCAATACATCGTATGAACGACGCCAGATATGAACTTGTTCGTCACCCCATTTTTCAGCAGCTTCAGCTTTGTTTTGACCAGTTAAACCACCGTAGTGACGTTCGTTCAAGCGCCATGATTTTTCAACTGGTACCCAAAGTTGGTCAGCTGCTTCAAGAGCAAGGTTAGTTGTTTTGATAGCACGTTTAAGAACTGAAGTGTAAGCAAGGTCAAACTCAATACCAGCTTCTTTGATTAATTTACCAGCATCGATCGCCTGTTGTGTACCTTTTTCTGACAAATCAACGTCAGCCCAACCTGTGAAAAGGTTAGCTTTGTTCCATTCTGACTCACCGTGGCGAGCAAAAACCAATTTTACCATTAGATAAAGTCTCCTTTAAAGTAATACAAAGGCTATTAACGCACAGCGAAAAATAGGTGTTAGCATATCAGTCCGGCGACTTAATAAGTTAGACTATTTTTGGCTCAGCATTCTAGCCATATTAATTATTACGACCAAATAAAGTCGCTTACCCTTACTATTCTACCCAAAAAGCTATAAAAAAGCTAGTAAAATTACTAATTTTCTCTAAAAGACTCAATGCCCGCTGGTCATTTTTAACCCGATAATCCCAATGACAACCAAAATCAAAAAAAGGTAGGCAAGCGGTGATAATTGGTCTTTCAGAAAGACAATTCCAACAACTACTGTTCCGATTGCACCAATCCCTGTCCAAATCGGATAAGCAAGACTCATCGGAAGTTCCTTTAACGCACGCGCTAAAAAGACAAAGCTTAAAACCATTCCAAGAATGGTTACCATTGAGTAGCCAAGCCTGCTAAAATTCTCACTTAATTTCATACTCGTTGCCCAAACAACCTCCAATATTCCTGCGAAAATCAAATAAATCCACGTCATTTTGCTCTCCTTTTCTTGGTAAAATAAAAAACGGCAACAACACCATTTCTTTATCCAAAAGGATATCCCTACGAAACGATGTTATCGCCATTCCCCACTTTCCGGGGAAAGTGGTAGCTTTCTATATGATTGATGCTATTATAAATCAAATTATTTTTTATGTCAACGTCATGGTACGCATGGCATTCAAGGTTGCGAGAATCGTTACTCCCACATCTGCAAAAATTGCTAGCCACATATTCGCCATTCCAAGGCTCGCTAGTAATAAAACTAGAACTTTGATACCAATTGAGAATATGATGTTTTCATGAGCAATACGAATTGTCTTGCGAGCAATCTTAATCGCTTTGGCAATCTTTGACAATTGGTCGTTCATGACAACCACATCTGCCGCTTCAATGGCAACATCACTTCCTAGACCACCCATGGCAATTCCAACATCAGCTCTGGCTAAAACTGGTGCATCGTTGATACCGTCACCGACAAAGCCAACTGTGGTACGTGGTGATTTTTTAGCAAGATATTTTTCAAGTTCATCAACCTTATCTGTTGGCAATAGCTCCGCTTGATAGTCTGTGATGCCCAGCTCATCAGCGATTTTTTCAGCAACTTCACGACGGTCTCCTGTCAACATCACCAGATGTTTAACGCCAGCTTGTTTGAATTGTTCCAAGGCTTCCTTGGTGTCTGACTTGATGCAATCAGAAATCACAATGTGCCCTGCGTACGCTCCGTCAATAGCAACATGAACGATTGTTCCAACTTTGCTACAAGCCTTCCATTTTGCCCCTAGGCTATCCATGAATTTAGTATTTCCGACAGCAACACTATGTCCATTAATAATAGCGCTGACGCCATATCCTGACTTTTCTGTCACGTCTGTAATGGAACAAGCATCTGCTTCTTTTTCATAAGCTTCGCGAAGCGATTGGGCAATTGGGTGAGTTGAAAAACGTTCCACATGACTGGCTAAATGTAACAACTGCTCATCCGTAATATCATTGGGATGAAGTGCCGTTACTTCAAAAACACCTTCTGTCAATGTCCCAGTTTTATCAAAAAGCAAACTCTCAAGCGAAGCTAGACTTTCCAAATAATTAGACCCTTTAACCAATACACCTGCTTTTGAACAAGCTCCCAATCCTCCAAAAAAGCTCAAAGGAATTGAAATCACAAGCGCACACGGACACGAAATCACAAGGAAAGTCAATGCACGGCTAAACCATTCTGGAAAATTCCCAGCAAAATCACCAGAAACGAGAGGTGGAAAAACAGCCAAAATCACCGCTGCAATCACCACAGTTGGCGTATAAACAGCCGCAAATTTTGTCATGAAATGCTCACTTTTTGACTTGTTAGCAGCAGAATTTTCCAGTAAATCCAGAATCTTGCTTAACGTTGAATCCTTTACAGAATGCAAAACTTTAACACGAATAACCCCTGTCATGTTAATCATTCCTGAAAGCACTTGGTCACCAACTTGAACCGTTTGTGGTAAGCTTTCACCTGTCAAAGCTGCTGTATCAACAGAAGATTCACCAGTAATCAAAATACCGTCTATGGCCACTTTTTCTCCAGGATGGATAGAAATGACTTGCCCTTCTTGCACTTCTTGTGGGTCAATATCAACTACCTCATCGCCTTTTTCTAAGTGAACAAGGTCTGGGCGTAAATTTAACAATTCAGCAATTGATTTTTCGCTGCTACCTTCTGCAATATGTTCAAATAATTCACCAACTTGGTAAAATATCATGACAAAAACAGCTTCCGCAAACTCAGATTCATTTGTTATAAAGCTCAAGACAAATGCCCCTAACGTTGCTATCGTCATCAAAAAGTGTTCGCTGAAAACTTTTCCTTTACTGATTTTCAGCACCGCTTTTCTTAAAACATCATACCCAGCAATAAGATATGGTATAGCGTAAAGTGTAGCCTGTACTGGTAAAGATGGTTGTGTTGCCTTTACCACTCCAAAAACTAGCAAAAATCCTAAAGTCGCTAGTAAAATCCGTCTAAGGGATTTTTTGTTTTTTTCTGACATTGTCAGTCCTCCTCATAATGCTCCACGACAGAATCTAAAACCTGACTGATATGCTTATCAGCCAAAGCATAAATCTGATTTTTTCCTTCACGTCGTACAGATACAATTTTCAGATTTTTCAACAAGGTCAATTGGTGTGAAATAGCTGATGGGCTCATTTGCAAAATAGCTGCCAGCTCACTAGATTTTAACTCACCTTGGCTTAAGCACCAAATGATTTGTAAACGTGTCCCATTTCCCAAAGCCTTGAAAAAATCTGAAACATTTTCCAATAGCTCTCCCTCAAGCAACTGTTGTGTTTGGCTATCTTCTATCATCTAAAATTACTCCAATATCAATTTATAAAACACTTGAACAATTGCTCAATTGTTTTATGATTAAAATATAGCACTTTTACCACTTTTTTTCAAGGAAATACTGGATTTTTTCAAAAATAAGAAATTTGTGCTACAATTTTTGTATATACAAATTTTTGGGAGGTAGTAATGAAAGCTTTTGCACTTACAGATAGCTCACAACGAGCAATTTCTGATTTAGCAATAATAGATATTCCAAAACCTAAGATTTCAGCGAACGACGTTCTCGTCAAAGTGACCGCTGTCGGACTTAACCCTGTTGATTTCAAAGTTATCGAAAACGGCGTCGATACTTGGACATTTCCACATATCGTTGGTATGGATGTTGTCGGAGAAATCGTTGAGCTTGGTGAGCATGTCACTCAATTTCAAATCGGTGACCGTGTGGCTGGGCATGGCAATTTAACCAAACAAGGTTGCCTAGCTGAATTTGCCAGCGTCCCTGCTTACCAATTAACCAAAATTCCTGACAACATTTCTCATACTGACGCTGCTGCACTACTCTGTAATGGATTGACCGCTTATCAGGCACTATTTCGTAAAGCAACACTCGCTAACAAGAAAACAATTCTCATTCATGCAGGAAGTGGCGGTGTTGGGAGCATTGCCATTCAATTAGCCAAAATGGTTGGCTTGACAGTTTATACCACAGCTTCAACTGCTAAGTTTGATTTTGTCAAATCGCTCGGTGCAGATGTCGTAATTGATTACAAGACAGAAAATGTTAGTAGGCGAATTGCCGAGCTCACTGACGGACTTGGCGTTGACATAATTATCAATACCATTGGTAAAGACGAATCAACCCAAGATTTGAAGCGACTAGCCTATAACGGCAGTCTGATTGCAATTGTCTCACCACCACTCATTGACAATCCAAGTGACTTATTTAGCCGAGCCTTAAGTATTGACGTCTTAAATCTTGGCGGCGCTCATTTATCACACAATCCTCAGCAAGCCCAAGACCTTGCAACAATGACCGAAGAACTCTTTGCACTTGTTCAAGAGCAAAAAGTAAAAGCCCTTGTTAGCCAAACATTCCCATTTGAAGAAACAAAAGAGGCTTTACAACTGATAAAAGACCAAAAAATTACAGGAAAACTGGTCGTTGATATGATTTTAAACCACAAACGTTCGGAAACAACTTGCTTTATTTCTAACTAAATAGTAAAATAAAGATGGCTTAGAATTGTCTTTCTAGCCACTAACACTATTCTTGGAGGATTTTATGGTTTCTACAGTAACAAAAATTGGTGCTTTCGATTTTGACAACTGTTTCATGAATGCCGCTGGCGTTTATTGCATGACTCGTGAAGAATTGGCAGAAATTGATGCCTCTGCAGCTGGTTCTTTCGTTACAAAGACAGGAACATTGACAGCACGCACTGGTAATCCTGAACCACGTTACGCAGACACTAGCCTTGGTTCAATTAACTCAATGGGCTTACCAAATAACGGTTTTCAATATTATCTTGACTACGTTACAGAGCTCCAAAATACGCCAAATAGCAAACATCATTTCTTATCACTTGTTGGCATGTCAGAAGAAGAAACACATACCATTCTTAAAGTCGTCCAAGATTCTGACTACCAAGGATTGGTGGAATTAAACCTTTCTTGTCCAAACGTTCCAGGTAAACCTCAAATCGCCTATGATTTTGAAACAACGGAAACACTCTTAAGAGATATTTTTACCTATTTCACTAAGCCACTTGGTGTGAAATTGCCACCTTACTTCGACATCGCTCATTTTGACCGAGCAGCTGCGATTTTCAATCAATTTCCACTTACTTTTGTGAATTGTATCAATTCTATCGGAAATGGTTTGATTATCGAAGACGAAACCGTGCTTATCAAACCTAAAAATGGCTTTGGCGGTATTGGTGGCGACTATGTCAAACCTACGGCGCTTGCTAATGTCCACGCTTTTTACCAACGCCTTAACCCATCTATCCAAATCATCGGAACAGGCGGTGTCAAAACAGGGCGTGATGCTTTCGAACACATCTTGTGTGGCGCTAGCATGGTTCAACTAGGGACAATTTTACACCAAGAAGGTCCAGAAGTCTTTGAGCGTATTACGAATGAACTAAAAGCCATTATGGAAGAAAAAGGCTATGAAAACCTTGAAGATTTCCGTGGCAAATTAAAATATATTGATTAAATATCACAAAAGCATCTGAGACAATATCCCAGATGCTTTCTTCTTTCTATTATTTTTCACCTCAGAAAGATATAAGTTTTGATGATAAGTTATTTCCTATTTAGTCATTACGCATTAAATTCAAAATTGGTTTTTTGACAAGAAATAATATCACACCAATACCAATACAGATTAAACCTAGAATACCGAAGAATGCTACTTCGGTTTCTTTATTGAAAGATGGTGTAATCAAGGCGTTTACTGCTTGTGATGTTGAGTCTGATAAGAACCAAAGAGCAACCATTTGTGATTGGAAAGCAAGCGGTGCAAGGCGAGTTGAAACAGATAGACCTACTGGAGAAATCAACAATTCACCAGACATTTGAACTGCAAACATCACTACCAACCACATGAAGCTCACGCGACCATGGGTACCATATAGGATACCCGGCACAGCCATAATAAGGTATGAAATCCCAGTCAACAATAGACCCAATCCAAATTTTGAAACTGCAGATGGTTGACGGTCCCCCATTTTGTTCCAAAGCCATACAAACGCAGGTGTCAATATCACGATAAATAACGGATTAAGCAATTGATACCAAGAAGGGTCAATATGAATAGTGACACCAAAAATAGTTGGATTTAGATTTGAACGTGTTTCACCCCAAACTGCAATAACTGTTGAGCTTTGTTCTTCGACTAGCCAAAAAACAATCGAAGATAGGAACAATGGAAGATAGGCTAATAATTGTTTACGTTCAGTACTTGATACTTTATTTGATGTAAACATTGTCGCAAAGTAAATAAATGGAATAACAATACCTGCCCATGAAAGAACATTAATAACATTATTAACAAAGTTTGCTGGATTTAAACGATAAACGAAGAATCCAGCAGCAAGGATAATGACTAAAGCAACACCCAACTTCACTAATAAGCCTCGTTTTTCTTCTTGACTTAATGGGTTAGACGGTTTATTTCCCAATTCTGGGAATTGTTTCATACGTCCAAACCAATAAACAAACAGAGCAACAATCATTCCGATTGCAGCAAGTGAGAAACCTAGGTGATAATTGATACTCTCACCAACTGTCCCTACTACAATAGGAGCAAGCAATGAACCAATGTTAATTCCAACGACAAATATGTTAAATCCCGTATCACGACGTGGGTCATCTGCTGCATACAAGTGACCTACCATGTTTGAAATATTGGATTTTAACATCCCTGTTCCCAGAATAATCAAAAAAAGCGAAATAAAAAGTGAGGTTAAACCAAACGGAGTAGCTAGGACAATATGTCCTAGAGTGATAAGAATACCACCGATAAAAATTGTTTGAGAAGCTCCGAGAATACGGTCTGCAAACCATCCACCGATAATTCCTGAAAGATATACAAGTGCCCCGTAAATACTAACGATAGCCATTGCTTGGGTTTTAGGAAGTCCTAAACCTGCATTAGGCGCGGTAACAGATGCATACAAATAATAAATCAAAATGGCACGCATGCCATAGTACGAGAATCTTTCCCAAAGTTCTGTTTGGAATAATGTAAACAAAGCTTTAGGTTGTCCAAAAAATGTTTTTTCTATTTTTTTATCCATACGCTCTATTATATAAGGAATTTTAGACTTTATCAAGTTAGTTTTTCTGACATCATTTATCACTAATTTCCTAAAAAGCTCATAATATCAAGCATCCTATATTCTAAATTCTCACCAAAAAATTTTGTTATGTTTTTAATAATCAAAAAATAGCTATTAAATCATGTTAGCTTTTAACTTTTTCATCAGCAATGTCTAACATTCAATGTATTTTGTATTACGAAAGAAAAACTCTTCTCTAACACTCCTATTATATTCTTGAATTTTAATTTTCGGATGCTCATGATAAAAACTCCCATAAAATTAACCTAACATCTTAATTATGAACGAGTAAAAAAGTGCCCAATGGACACCACTCACTTTTCTATTTCTAGACAAGTAAAAAAAACATCCAACGGACAACTACCAGAATGTAGGCAAAACCTACTTTTTAATAAAGTAAGTTATAAAGAATTATTGTCTTTGTTCAATCTTAGGATTATTTGCGAGCAAAGCGAGCAGCAAAACGATACTTACCGCCGTGGTGAAAGTGACTGCAACATCAATAAAACCAGCCACCCGTAAGTTTTGAGGGAGTGGTACAGAATCCCAATATTCATAGTTCGTTGTACCACCCCCGCACAGTTGACTAGGTTTGTCGCAATTTTGCGAAGCAAAATGAGAACTGCCAGTCAACCACTGCGACTCTTAGGAATTCCTTGGATTCCTTCGACAGTCCACTGGACTGTCGAACCTGCCGACGGCACCACCTAAGGAAAGTATCAAAAAAAGACTTTCTTATCACCAATTGTCCCAGAAATCATCATCTTCCTTTTGTTGAGTTTCTTCTGTCTTCTCTGTCTTTCCTTGTTCAATAACCTTGCCGTTTTCATCTACTTTAGGTTTTATCACAAAGCTATAAGCGATAAACATGATAACTTTCAAAATTGAAAAAACACCTAAAAAAATGACAACGATTAAAAGGGATTTATTCATAGCACACTCTCTTCTGATTTTTCTCTGTTGATTTTGATAGCTAATAAACTAACTTTCATAGCTTAATTATACCACAAACCATCCAACAAGTTTCTAAAGCTATTTGTTCCCAGAATATCCATAACACAATAAAAAGCCCATCAATCAGGCTACGAAGCGTAATATGATGAACTTTTAAATGTAAATTATTTTACAGCATCTTTAAAGTTTTCTACTATTATATAGATATAAAATAGATTTAAACCGTATGTCATAAGGATATATAAGTTTTAAACATTAGTAAAATTAATTGATAAAACTACATAAGTTTCAAACTTATGTCCCAAATTTGTCCTAAAAGGAAAATAAAATATTTGGAACAAAAAACTATTTTCTGTTATAACCACAATTTGCTGATAAGTCCGTTTTAACGGCAATAAAAAAGCCCTAGCTTGTGCTAGGGGAATATTATAGATATTTTTCTATGGGACAAAAGCTATATTGTTTGTAATCTTTTTGGTTATGTTTTTCAGAACTGTACCCTAAATGATGATAATCAATTAATAGTGGAAAAATTCTATTGCTCGAAAAGTTACAGATCAGCCTTACAGAACCAATAAAACCAAATTGCCAAAGAGACAATTGTTCAACATCATCAATGCCGTGTAACTCTTTAATTGCAACCTTATATTTCGAGAATGCTTCATCATTTACAGGAATTTCGTGACAATGTCGAAACTGATAATCGTTATTTTTTTGTGGCGACCATTCTTTAGTTATTTTGGGAATCAATTGGTTTAAAATCTTTGTTATGTACTCAGCGTACATATTATCATCCTTGAGGTAGTTCGTAAAATCTTTACCTTTACTAGAATAAGATCTTATCCAGTTAGGATATGAGAAGTCAAAAACTATTTCGCTTTTAGGTTCTAATTGTTGTGGTATTCTTTTTGTCTTTGGAGATGGAGAAGGAACACTTTTGTTTTTCTTTCTTTTGGACACAATCATACCAACCTTTCAGCATAAAAACGAAAAATTGTTTTAGTTGAAATGATATTATGGCTACTTTCTAGTGGTTCTAAACCTAATCTAGCCTCTTGCCATGGCTGCTCGTTATGAGACAATGTTTCTAATTGATTACCATCAAAGTTCCCATAAACTTCAATAACTTCATCAATCGAAGAAAGCTCATCTTTATTCAAAAAATTTTCATAATCAATTTCAAAACCACTACAGTCAATACTTGTTCCACGATAGTCTTTGAAATGTGTATATACTTCTGGAATAACTGGACCATGAACCCACGCTTCAAAATCAACTGGGAACATCAAAGAAGATATTATCTCATCGTCGTTATCATTTTCGGCTGTTAATGCTAAGTGCCATGATTGAACATAGTAAAGTAACTTTTGTAATTTTTTAGGAGTGACATCTTTCACTTGTTTTATATCAATGATATATTTTATAACTGCTTTTAACTTATCATTCATAGTGAAACCCTCCTTTATTATTTGAGAGGTAACATGATGGTAGGTTTCAAGTACATTTTAACTGCTATTGAAATATAATGTCAAGTGTTTTTTACTACTTTTTTGTTTTTTTTCTTACTTTTTTATGCTTTAACGTAAAAAAACGCACCCAGCAAAAGCCGAGAGCGTGTTAAAGTGTTTGCTATTTTATTATACCATTATTTTGATTCTAGCAACGCTTTTCCTTCATCGAGTGTTAGGTCTTTACCGTCTGTTTCAACTTTCTGACCTGCTTTCAGTTGGTTAAACATTGCGATAACGTCGTTTTCTGCTGTGTTTAGTTCTTTATCTGCCATATTATCACCAGTTTCTATCGACTTTCTTCATACCAGTTGCGCCCATAACACGCAAAATAGGTGCACCCGTTTCGTATTCTGCCATTGGAATGTCTCGACCAGTCGTTTGCTTAACAACCTCGTTCAGGTAAACGAGTTCGTCTGGGTCGCTAGCGGGGTAGATTGTATTAGTGCCAAAATTAGCAATAAAAATCGCACCACTTGGAAATGCTTTGTCATTCAATACGTGATAAAATTTGTACATTTGGTTAAATCCTTTCGTTATTTGAGCTGTTGATGGTGTTTGCGTGCTTGTTGTGTCGTCGCAATCCAGCAAGACCACGTTCTTATCAAGCCCGCCAGCAATACCAGTTGATGTAAATTGCCACCAGCGAATACCATCAAGTGCTGGGAAGATACTCCAGATTGGGTCTGGTGTGACATCGTAATTTGGATAGGCTGCAATCCATAAGCTGTTTGGATACTTAGCAATAATTTGTTCATAGTAAACATTAGCCAGTGTATAAGGCTTATAGCTGTAGTATATCGGCTGATAACCAGCTTGTGAGCATTTATCCATAAACGTTAAAACGGCGTCTGTATTAGCTTGTTTTGATGTACTTGCATCATCTTCGTAGTCGCAGACAAGGTAAGCTGGCTTGGTTGGCAAATTAGCTAAGAAGTAATTAGCCTCAGCTACTGCTTGACTGACATTACCGCCAAAACGCGCAAAGTGATAATAGCCGATTGGTTCGCTAGTTTGCGCTTGTGTAAAACGATTGGGCGAAAGATAGCCTGTTCCTTCGCTCACTTTAATAATCGTCTTGCGTGTGCCAGCCGCTTGACAAATAGCTGTTAAATCAGCTGACTGATAAGACGACACGTCGATAAAATAATCGTTTTTCTTCATTGCGATACCTCGTTATTTTCGTGGTTCGGCATAGTCCATTGCTTGTCCACTATCACTAACTCCTGCCGTTGTCGGGTCATTGACGACCCCTAATAATACTAGCAGAGTCAAGAACGTGTTAACAACATCTGCAATGTTATCTGGCAGTTTCAAACCCAATTGCTGCGCTAACAAAATCACCGTACTAGCAATAGCTAACAATGTAGCTTTGTTCTTAAATCGTAATTTCCAATTAATCATGATAGCTCCTCCAATTTATTATCAATTTTTTCGACTTTCTCACTCAAGTTAGTAATTTCGGTGGTTAGTCGGATAAGTGCTTCATTTTGTTTGTCGTGATTGTCTAATCGTTTTTTGATTTCGATTAGTTCTTTGTCATGTTGTTTGTCCTTTTCTTCTAAAATTGTCGTACGACGTTCGCTGTTCGTCATACGACTTTGAAAAAACGTAAAGAGCGTCAATACTGAGACTGACGCACTTAAAAACATGCTAATAATTTCAGGTTTCCACATAATAAAACAACCTCATTTCTAAGGTTGTTCAGAAGTTTCTTTAGTTAAATCAGCTAAAATTGCATCTTCAATTTCATAGCGCTTATCTCTAAATTCTGCTTCCAGTTTACGCAACTCTGTTCGATTTTTTGCGTATAATTCAGGATCGTGCACATATTCATTAATTGTTGATACCCCCTCTTCATTAATGTCGACAACATATTGTTTGACAAGTGTTTCTTCAATTTTTAGATTACCTAATAAATGAGTTGTTTTAATCGTTTCAAGTGCCATAATGTTATTCTCCTTTTTCTACTTCTTCTGGTGCAGTAACTTCTTTTAGTTGTTGTTGAAGTTCTGCATTTTGTTGTTGCAATTGTTCAAATTGTGCTTGTAGAGTTGCTTTATCAAGCGACAATTGCGCAATCTCTAAAGCGAGTTTTGATTGAATTTGTTGATTAAGATTTTCCATTTATACTCCTTTAAACCCACAATATACCTACTTTTTTACATAAATCATCCAAAATTCCCGTCAAGCTTTTAAAATGTCCATCTAATTTTATATCTGGTACACTAATAGCAGCTTTAGTCCCAAAATCCATAATCATTGAATAATTCCAAGTTCCTTTTGAATTATTTGTCAGACCATTTATAAAATCTACTCCCTCCGAGTTTGTTGTTATAATAATAGCATTATTTGGACCTGGAGATACTGAGGTTTCGCCAGTAAATGCGATTTTTTCACCGTAAAGTGTCATGAGACTAAAATTAGGAAACATGTCTACAGTTGAACCAGTACGGCGCGTTGCTGAAGTTAGCTTTGTGCTGTTGAATGCAAGTACATTCATTGAACTCCAACTGCTTTCAGTACTCGCTTTATCATCCAAAGAAAATAAGCTAATTTGAGATTTGTAACTACCTTTTGTTTGATTAATGGTTGCATATATATTATTAAATGTTATCTCTCCGGATTGTAAATCTAACGTTGTTGCATTATTTAAACTGGTTATTTTATTTCCTCTAAACATATCAGATGTAATACTGCCAGCCTTTATTTTGTCTGCTGTAATACTACCAGTTGCTAAATGGTTAGTCGTAATCGCTCCCGTAGCAATATTCGCAGCAGTAATTCCGCCAGTCTTAATCTGGCTACTGGTAATCGTACCACTTGCAATTTGACTAGCTGTAATACTACCTGCTTTGATTTTGGCTGCATCTAACGTACCAGCTATAATACGGTCACCATTGATACTGTTCGCTGTCATTTTGTCAGTCGTAACAGCCCCTGCCTTAATTGCGTCAGCTGTAATCGCATTGCTTGAAATCACGTCAGCAGTAATGATTTTACCGTTCAAATGTGCCGTAGTAATCGATTTGCTGGCTATCTTATCGCTAGTAATCGCACCACTAACAATCATGTTTCCTTTTACATTAATCTTGTCAGAAAACAGATTAATAGCGTTTTGGTTAACAGCAAAATAAGAACCGATAGCGTTAGCAACATCAGTTGTTGACTTGCCAGCCTTCATGACGATTCCGTCTGTGTTAATCGTCAAGCTAGCGCTCTTAACTGTTGATTTATCCAACGAAGATACGCTGGCTTTGATTGAGTCTGTTGTCTGTTTGATTTCAGACTGTGCATTCTTTAAATCTTGACTACTTGCCAGTTCAGCCAATGACGGGCTCCAGCCATTGTTTGATTTGCCTTTCTTAACTGAAACATCACCGAAAAACAAGTCAGCTTGAGTACCTGCAGTTTTTGAACCGTTGTTATCGAAACGAATATAACCTTCATCATAGTTGCCAGTATTGAAAGTTACTGAAACATCTTCTGCTTTTGAAGTTGATAACTTGCGACCGCTAACTAAGATTTGTGCTGAGTCAAAATCTTTTGTACTTCCACTAACACGTTTCAAAAACCAGACATCCATGTTAGTGATGCTACCATTATTAAAACCTTTGAAATACAAAGTATAATCAGTATTACGTTCAACTTTAAAGCGATTCATGCCTAATATTTTCTCACTTGTAGTTGAATTTTTAATAATATATATTTTGAAAGCGTTGTTATAATAAAATGGGTGTGTTGCATATTCCGCACCAGCATATCGATTGTAGCCATTAGCTGGTCTGCCATACTCAACAAGGTTCATTTCACCGCTTGGTAATTTACCCTCAACGCTCGTAATCTTACTGCTCAACTCGTTAGCTTTCGCTGTGATATTGTTTTCGGCAGTAGTCACACGACCGCTTAGTGTGTTGAAGTCAGACTGTGATACTTTGGCAGAAAGCCCTGTATTTAATGCGCCGATTTGTGTCGTGTGTGTACTGATTGTTTGTGCGTTACTGTTAGCTTTATTGGTAGCTGTGTTGATGCCGGATTGTAATTCGTTTTTGGCATTATTAAGCTCTGTTTTTGTGGCAAGTAAAGTTATACCGTCTGCGGTTTGTTTAATTTCGCTTGTAACCTTGCTAATATCACTATCCACATCTTCTGGCGACTTACTAAACCCAGTCGCCATCTTGCCCTCTTGGATTTTAAGGTGTTTGATTTGTCCGCCATTTCCTCTGCCGTCAGATGACATAGACAGAACTTCACCACTCAGAACGTAGTCCGTGTTTAGCTTGATTAGGTCTTTGTCATAGCACCAAACAGAAGCGTCAGACGCGTTACCATTGATTTTAATCCGGAATTTCTCGTATGCTTTTGTTATCTTAAATGATTTAGCAAACTTGCCGACTTTATCTGCAAGGCCGAATCCCGTGATAACGACATTCTTTGCGTCAAAAAACTGTAACTGCAGAAAGCCATCTTTCGTATTCGTCGTTGTCGTCGATGTCAAGGTGTAATCTGTCTTATCAAATGTCGCATTTTGAGGTGTCAGGTTAAAGGCACCAATGAGGTTCAACTGGTCGATTGCTTCTAACTTCCCTTCGACAGTACTAATCGCACTGCTAATCTGTCCAGGCACTGCTTCGACTTTTGTTTTTAGGCTACTGACATTACCATTTGTCGTTTGCAAATTACTTTGTAGATTAGCGACTAGTTTATCATTGCTAGCTTGATAGTTAGCAAGATTAGTCTTAGTCGTGTTCGCAGTCGTAGTCGTTGCTGTCAAGTCGGTTTTAACACCATTCAAGCTGGTTTCAAGTGTTGCTGTTTTCTTGCTCGTATTATCTGCAGTTATTTTTATTTGTGATAGCGTTGTTTTAGTGCTTGCCAAGTCAGCTTCGACCGTTTTGGTTCGTGCAGTAACGCTTGTAATGTCTTTGCCGTTTTGAGCTACTGTTTTGCTTAATTCACTGACAGTCGTCTTCGTACCGTTTGCGGTTTCTTCAACACTACTTACACGTTTGGTTAGTTCAGACTGTGCGCTAGCTTGTGCACTCAACTGACTAGCTTGTTCTTGCAAGTCTGTTTTTGCTTTAGACAAATCATTAGCTACTGTGGTAAGTTGCTGTTTGGCTTCACTCGCTGACGTCTTAGCAGCATTTGCAGTTGACGTTGTGGCAGTTAAATCAGTTTTGACTTTGGCTAAGTCAGATTTTAAACTGTTGGCAGCCGTGTTCGCTTGTTTAGCAACTTCTGCTGTTGCTTGATTGATTTCATCAGCGTATGCCTTAGCGTTTGATTCTGCTTGCGTTTTAGCTGTGTCAATCTGCGTTTCAAGTTCTGCTTTTGAGGTGGCGAGTTCGTTTCTAACACTGTTTTGATATTCAAGTGATTGTTGCAACATCTCATTGCTGACTTTTTTGAATTCTTCATCAGCATATTTTAATTGTTGTTGCACCTCGGCTTGGATTTGTGTTGATTTCTGATCAATTTTTTTAGTAACAAAACTTCCGTAAGTGTATTGTGCATCACTTCCAGCTACACTATCAGCACTAATCGTACTTGTTAAACCACCACTAAAGCTAAATGATTGATAAAGCACTGGTACCTTAAGGGTTTCATCTTTGTTTGTTTTAATCGTTACCCATTGACCAACGTCTAGTTTTAAATGACCTTGATAACTCAAATCATATGGATAATAAACAATGTCTTTCAACGCATAATAAAGCAAGTTTAATGTGTCTTGTGTTGCTAATGGATTTTCAATTTCAAGTGACCTACCAGTTTGCAAGCCGACCGTTAGTTTTTCGTTATTAGTTACCTCGCAAGTGATACCAGCGATTTGATACTCTACTTCGCTTTTTTCAAGACCGTGTAAAAAATAATTATCAGCAGTAATCGTAATACCGGATTCAGTCAATCCTCTTACTTCCAATTCGCCATTACGATTAAAGAAACAAGAAAAGCCAAGCAACTGACTTACTTGACCGAGAACATCTCTAAACGTAAGTTTATCACCTGTAGGTTGGGAAACGTGTTGTTGAATGGCTGTCATTCCAAAATTATCACTAGCAAGTGTAACACCAGTCTTAGTGGCGATTTCTAAAATAACATCACGGATTTGTGCTGGGTATTTTAAATCAGTTTTAAAACTTTCATTGAGCTTAAACATTTCGTCCATAAGTTCAATTTCAGTAGTGTTGGCATTTCGGTCAATCTTAATATCGTCAATGTAATATTTCCCCATTTTGACCCATTCAACTTTACTGCCAACTAACAGACCAATTTCTGGATAGACAACATCTAGCTTTTTGAATGATTCGACAATGCTAGTAAACAGTATTGAAGCCGTACCAGCATATGTCCCGCCAGGTGTAAAGTCGTCACCAGTAATATAGCCATACTTGAAATTAGCACTCTTGATATTTTCTGATGTGAAATCACCTACTCTAATAGCCAAAGCACGGTCATTTGATAGCATTGCTTCGTTAAAAGTTACCATAAATTACCTTTCTATTAGATTGAATTTTAAACCACTCCACGGCTTAAATTTGTTAGTAAATGAATAAGCTGGCGCCGTTCTATCACCAACATAAAATGTCCGTGTTGATTGTCCAGAAATAGGGTCTGGGTAGCTCACAGTAAAAAATACAGCTGATACTGCATTAAGTATCACACTGCATTCTGATTGCGTTAACATTCCCCACTCAATTTCAAGTTTACGTTTAGTGGTTATTCTGTCTCTGACCATATCGCCGTTTGCGTTTCGACCAGTTTCACCGTCAACGTCTTGTACACCAACTTGAAAACTTTTAGGTGACACTACTGAAACGCCATTTATAATTAAATTACTCATTGAACCTCCTAAATCTTAAGCAGTATTTGACCTGCTCGTTGTTGTTCTTTGTTGATTTCCTTAATAGCAATTCTTCCAAATTCACTACCACCGATTTGGATAATGATGTCACCGTCACCTGAAAAGCCTGACTGTTGATTACCAGACCCCAGAGCGTTAACAACTGCTGTGCTGACAACACGCCCCATAGTTTGAAGGAAACCAGTATTTTCAAGTGGTACGACCGCTTCTTTACCTGCTTCACCAATCATGGCAAGTGTTGGACTATCAACAATACCACCACGAGCAAGTTTAGGAATATAAACTCGACCGATGCGCCCAAGATGTACGCCTGGTAATTTATTAATGACACCGATAACACCATTAATCATTCCTATAAATGTATTCACAACATTTTCAACTGTATAAAAAGCGGAATTCATTGCCGAACGGAATGCACCAGAAACAGCCGAACCAATAGCAGTCCCAATATTAGTAAATGAACTTCTGATAGTGTTATAAATGCCTCTAAAGAAATTAGCAACACCACTAAAAGCAGAAGTTACATTCGACCAAGCCCCCCTAAAGGTGTTTCCAAACCATGAACCAATACTAGAAAAAGCATTAGTGACATCACTATAGCGTGACCTAAACCAATTCCCAATGCCAGAGAAAACATTTTGAACGTTAGAATATGCAGTATTAAAGTTTTGACTAAACCAATTGCCGACATTTGAAAATGCTTTAGTAATATCGTTATATCTATCGGTAAACCAATTACCAATAGATTGGAAAATATTAGTTAAGCCAATCCAGGCTTCTTGAAATCTTTGAGTAAACCATTGTCCAGTACTAGAGAAAGCTTTTACAATATCATTCCAACGGTCACTAAACCATTGACCGATTGGACTAAATATCTTAACAATACCGTCCCAGCCTGCTTGTACAATGGCAACAATGGTATCCCAAGCCGCTTTGAAAAGTCCAATAAGAGCATTCCACAACATCATGACAAGAGATTCTAGAACGGTAGAGAAACCAGAGAAGATTTGCTTGATACCGTCCCATGCCAATGACCAATCACCAGTAAAGACACCTTTAAGAAAGTCGTTGATGCCTTGAAGAATATCAATAACTCCACCAATAATATCAGCAATCTTACCCCAAACATCAAAGAAGACGTCTGCTAAATATTGAATAGCAGGTGCTAATATTGGAACTATCCACTCTGCTAGCCAATTAAAGAATGGTTGTAATACATTTTCCCAAATAACTTTTAAATCGTCTATGATGTCTCCGAAATAATCTAACGCTTTTTCAATCATCGGTTGAATGTGGTTAGACATTAAGTCAGAGAAACCTTGCCCGATATTATCAAGCACTGGTTGGATATAAGTATTCCAACTATCTAGGAACGTTCCTACGATTTCTGACCAACCACTTGCCAAAGAATCAACAAACGGTTTGATATGTTCGTCATAGGTCGCATTGATAGCAGACATAGTATTTTTAACTAAATTTTTTAGCGAAGCAAAAGCTGGTTCAGCCGCCGAAAGTAATCCTGTTAAATTACGAGTAATTTTGTTTTGATTTTCAGTCAAGATAGTATCAACAGCACCAAACATATCACGCAAAGACTTAGTGTATAACTCTGCTATTCCCATTCCTGCATAGGTGAACGCCGAAATAATATGACTACCTATATCAGTAGCTGGTGTGCTTGTAATAGTGTCATAGAATATTTGCCCAAGCGCTTGTGCAATATTTCCAATATGTGCTACTAGGTCGCCAGATATTTCGAATTGCCTAATTAGCCAACTTTTTATGTCAAATTTGGTTTCATTGAGCGATTTATTAAGGCTTTCAGCGATAAATACCGCAATTCCCATGATGACATTGGCTATAGCTCCTGTTGTTTGCCCTAAAGCATAAGCTAATTTTTCACCAAATTTCGCAGCGGCTGCTAATACCGTTCCATCTTCAAAAATATCTTTTAATGACTGCCAAATACCTTTTAGAGCTTCCTTGAAACGTTCAAGACTGTCAGCCCTAAACGAAACATTAAAGCCGTCTTTAAACAAATCTTTTAGTTTTGAAAGATAGTCTAATAGAGGTTTTAATGTTTTGTCCCAACCATCAAAAATACTCTTAAAATTGTTGTCTAAATCTTCAAGCTCAACTTCTGGTAAAATATCACTTCCACCGTTAGCACCAGAATCGCCTTTTCCTGAACCATTAGAAGGTGAACTTGAATTAGGGCTAGATGAATCAGAATCATTTGAACCAAGACTATTAATTTCATCAAAACTAGCCAGACCAAGTAGCTCTTTAACAGCTTTCTTAGCACTATCTGCCGTATCATCTAAGCTATCAGCGATACCACTTGATGCGTCATCTGCGTCACCTAAGCTGTCCGCAACATCATCTACAGCGCCTGCTGCATCATTAGCATTATTAGTTAGACCGCCAAAATTTTTAGACAAAGAATCCAACGCACTATTCTTAACCTTTGCCTTTTTATTAAACATCAAGCTAACAAATTCAGCTAGTTTAGCTGTAGCGTTCTTTAATGCCATTGCTAGTGAGTTTAAAATTGGCATAACAGCATTAAGAATTGGCAACAAAGCACTACCAATGTTTAATGCTGTATCTTTTAAAAGTGACTTGAATAAGCTAACACGACTATTTACGGAATTGGAAAGTGTATTACCATATTTCGCCGTTGCTTGTTCTAAAATAGCCATTAATCGAATTTGTTGTTGTGTGTTGTAGTCCAACTGTTGCCAAGATTGCCCATTTGCAAAACGTTTAAACGCATTTGTGGATTCAATCATGGATACATTGACGTTGATTCCTAAATCTTCAATAGCTTCAGTATTACCAAGTAACCCAGAGCGAATACGCTCCATAACATCCGTAATACTTCGTCCAGTACCCTCCGCAATAACGGCTGATGTTTGTAACATTTTACCTGTATAGGCGCTTAGTTTACCAGAATCCTTAATAAAACCACTAAATAAATTGGAATAAACGGATGCATATTGTGTCGCATCTGAAATGGACATATTCATTGCATTAGCGTTGTTTTCAATCCATTTTAAGAATGTTTGTGAGCTCTCGCCCATTTGACGCTTAATTTGGTTCACAGAAGCCGTTACTTTCAACGCCATTTGTGTCGAATACATACCGACATCAACCATTTTTTTGCCAATGTATGCAAAAGCAGTTATCTTAGCGAGTTTACTAAAAGCATTTTTAATACCAGATGTACTACTTTGAACCTTGTTATTTGAGCTCTTTACCTTACTTTCAACTTCTTGCATCTTTTGTTTAAATGGTGCAATTTTAGCGTCAATAACAACTTGAAGTTCCTCAAGAGTCATGCTCATGTGCGTCCTCCTTTCTAAAATGATTATTAAACTGTGTTGCAAACGCACGCATGCGTTCTTTGTGCATTAATAAATCACGTTGCCTACGTTCTTCTTCGACTTGTTCACGCTCTTTATCAAATAAATCTGGTGCATATTCCCAAACCTCTAATGGTTTAGAATCAGAAGACAGTAAACAAGAAACATGATTAGCAATCATTTGTGATAATTGATAGTTATTTATAATCTGTTCTTTTCGTTTTTGTGTATAGACACGATTATAGCTATCAATTAAATCAACGATTTCAGCAACCGTGTACTCCCAAAAGTCAAAAGGACTGCCCTTGATGTCCAAAAACATAGGATACAGTCCATTGATATAATCTTTAGCAGAAATAATTTCGACAGATGTTGTCACTTCACTGTGGTTAGCGTCGCTTGTTCGTCCGTCGTTTCTTTCTGTTTTGGCATAAAACCCGAATTTTCAAAAAGTGGGATAATAACGTCCATTAATAAAGAAGTTTGGTCACCACCTGCATCAACGTAATCGTCGTGCATGTCGTAAACATCATCTAGTGTGACACCATGCTCAAATTTTTGCAAAGCGCCGTGAATAACCACCAACATCACTTTAAGTGGTGGCAAAGGAAAATCTTCATCTTGGCGTGGCATGAATACCTTGAGAAGATTGACTCCCAATTTTTCTTCAACTGCAACTGCTTGACGTGTTGTCAAACGTAATTTGTGTTCAACTTCGCCGATTTTCCAAGTTGTGTATGGTAATGACATTTAATTATCCTCCGATTGGGTCTGTAAATTCAAGTGCTGATTGCAACGCAATGCTTGCTGTAAATTCAATAACACCATTGACAGCACCGCTACCGATTTTAACTGAAACTTGACCAGAAAATAGAACTTTAGTACCGTCTGGGTATTTATGTTCAAAGTTGGTAATTGTTCCTGCTTCTTGTAATTTACGCAAGACACGGTACGAATCAGTTTCTTTAGTATTTGAAAAAGCAAATTTGTATTCCAATTCGCCTGCATCACCAATACCAAGTTCGTATTGTTTAACTGAGTCTGCCAATGTAGTGTTATCTACTTTTTCTGGATCAACCCCAATTTCAGGGACTTCTTTCAGTCCTGTCAAATTCGTAAAACTAGTTTTACCAGAAGTTGAGTAACCTAGTGTAATTCCATTTGCTAACATAAATTATCCTTCCATTCTTTGTTGATAAACAAGTTCAGAGTTAAGGTCAACAATACCTTCAAAACGCATTAACTTGTGACGTAAATTGCTAGGGTCTGGCACATCTTGGCAAGTCGTACGTTTAAGTCCCAAACTTGCAAAGATAGAGTTGATAGACGTAGCCATATCACTTGTTGTATCGTTGTTAAAGATATCGACCTTATATCTGACATATGTTTTTTGTTCTTGGTTATCGTATTGTTCATAAGGCTTATTTTCCTCTTCTAAATAGATAACCACTGGGAAATGTTCCCAATCATCTGGATAAGTGTCTGTGACATTATCCGTGAGCTTCTCAAGCTCTTTATAAATAAGCGGTTTAATATTAATCATTTGACAATTTCCTTTATCCTTTTGTTAACGTAAGTGCAAATATACTGTGAAACACGTTTCTCGTTATTTTTCAATGCAGGGTATAGATAAGGCTGTGCCGGCTGACCATACATCTTATAAAATTCACCTACTTTTTGGAAGTGGTATGGTCCTACATCAATTTGACTTTCATGAACATACCACGGCGTCGAACGATAAGAGACACTGATTTCTGGTGAAATACCTGAATGGTTAGCTTGTCCAACTGGTCCTGTTCCAAGTTCAACGTATATACCATATTCTTTCGTAACGTAAACAACTGCTATCGCTTCACCAACGCCTTTAGCTTCGGCTTTTACTTGTATGCCTTCGTTACGCAATTCACCCGAATTTACGGGGGCTCCTAGCTTAGCTTCACCTTGTACCATTTTCCCACCACCGTTGACAGCCGTCAAAACAATATCTGTAGCCGCTCTGCTGTCAGATAGCCTGTGTAACTTTGCAATCAATTTATCAGCATTAACGATTTCTGACATCTTCTAACTCCAACACCTTGTGATTGCTGTAGGTTTTTATTGAAATGACTTTATGTGTCACGTTATCACTATCAATACATAGCCCGTCAAGCTCATTAATCGTTGTATCACGTTCAACCAAAGCATTTAAAATATAGCTTAATCGTTGTCCGTATACTTCTGCTTGTACATTGCCTGACGCTGGCCATATTTCTACATAAATCGTAACACCTTCATCACTATAGCCAGTCCTTTTTAGACCCTCGTTAGTTTTAACCGTCTGATGTTTCTTTAGTAGATACGGTTTCAGTCTGTTCTTTTTCAAACGCATATCCGCCCACCTTTGCTAATCGGTATTGATTAATACTAGCTTTTAATGTCTCTGAAACACCGTCTTTATAGCTGACCGATACACCACCTTCACTACGTGATGATTCACCTTCGCTACCTTGTTTGTTGTACAATTCCAGAGCCAATTCAAGCTGTAAACCTTCCAAAACTGGAATTAGTTTTGTTCGGTTCGTCATTGTCAAAATAATATTTTTAGCCCGCAAAAGTAAAGGCGAAAGTAATTTTGAATCACTCTCGCCAGTTAACGTTTGTAAAGTTTCAAGATTGTCCATGAAACCTCCTTACTTGTTACTTAGAAGATTTCTTATCTTCCTTAACAACTTCCACGACTGTATCAGTTTTGACGCCCTGCGCTTCAAGGTTTTTAGATAGTTCTTTGAAACGTTTCTCAGTCACTTCAATAACTGCTCCTTTGGGACGCAAAACTTTTGCTTGCCAGTCGTGGAAATCTTGCAACACTTTTAATTTAACCATTTAGCGCCTCCAAAAGTTCCTGTTTTGTCAAAGTGCTATAACCCTCAACACCACGTTGCTTAGCTAATCCTTTTAGCTCTTTAACGTTCAAATCTGACAAGATATCAGTTTCTTCAACTTTCGCAGTTTTTTTAGGCAAGTAATGGCGTCTTAGTAGCATTCCCATAAAAATACTCCTTATTCTGTCCCGCCAAATTTGACAACTTTTGATTGGTCATATAGATAAACACCATAGTGTTCATCACCAGTAATGACAGTTGTCTTCTTGATAATGTCGCGGTCTGTTTCAATAGCAACGTTACGTTTCAAGTTGATAACGAATGCACCGTATTTAGCTTCGTCATCTGGATCTGTTTGTTTAGCAGATACTTGCACAAGGAAACCTTTGCCTTGTTCTACTTTCTTAGAACGGACAATTTGAACGCCACCAGCTTCACCAAACGTACCAGACACAACCATTTCTGCGCCAAGTTCTGAACCTTTAACCCATTCTTTGCCAATATTCGCTTTTAGTGAAATGGCATCTTTTGGATTGATGACAGCGACATAACGTACATCTTCTTCATCTTCAAAAATTTGAAGTGCTTTGTCAATTGTTTCAAGTGTTGTTGGTGCTTCAGCAACGTGTTGTGTAGCTGTTTTAGCAAGTTCCACAATGTCATTATCAATTTTGTTAGCAATAGCCAAGCCGAGTTGATAAGTTGCTTGTCCGATAGGGTCACCAAGTCCAGATAAAACAGCTTCGTCGGTAATTTCATACCCTTTACCAGCTTTTTTGATAGTCATTGTTGTCTTTTTAGTTGTCAATTGGTCAAGTGGAATAGCTTCCCCTTCGGCAACATCTGTAGCATCACCTGCATACTCGAAAGCTGGAACCGTTAGAACGCTTCCTGGTTGCCCTTCAAGTGCTGTTTCGACATAAGCAAGCGGTGTAAATTTCAATAGTTTTGGAAGTTTAGCAGAAACCATATCTGCCATAACTTCTGGATTAATCATGTTTGCTAATTTAGTAGTTCCTGTTGGCATAGTTTAATTATCCTTTCAGTTTGTTATATAGTTCAGGATTACGTTCGAACAGCTCATTACGGCTCTTATAACCCATTTTGTCAAACTGTTCTTTGGTAATTTCAGCTGGTGCACCTGGTGCTTTTTTAATTGTTTTGCCACCCTTAATACGTTCTGAAACACCTTTTTGAACAGCTTCCTCCCAACTCTTTTGTAGTTGGTCAATTGATTCATGTACACTATCTGCATCAGTCAAATTGACGTTGTTAACTAATTCAATTGGTAAGCCACGTTCGCTTAGAATAGATTTAGCTTCTGCTGTCAATTCACGTTTATTGATTTCTGCTTCACGGTCAGCCAATTCTTGCTCACGTTTTTTAAGTTGATATGCTTGTTTATCGTCAGCGTTCATCTTAGCTAACTTTTTAGCTTCAGATTCTTTAGCTTCTTGGTCAGCTCTCCATTTTGCAAATTTCTTGTCGATAATGGCATCAACATCTGCGTCTGTGTACTTTTTCTCGTCTTGTGATTCTGATTGTTCAGACCCTGCAGCAGTCTTATCAGTTTCTACCACTTCAACGTTATCGTTTTTTTCTGCCATAATTGGCACCTCCTATGTTTTAAGTCGTCCCCGACTATTAAATCCATAGCTTTTAACGTCTTCCATGCCTGGACAAAATAAAAGCAGTATTACTACGACTATTCTTTTAGAGCTTTAATAACTTCCTTGATGAATGCTTTAATAAAAGCCAAAATAGACGTTATTAATACAATCAATAAAAACACTACTGTAATAAAGCCAAATAAAAAACTGGCTAATTGCCAGATGAAATTTACCATAAATTTTATCTCCTTTTAAGCATAAGAAAAGCACCTAATCAAATTGACTAAGTGCTTATGATTTCTATTTGTTTAATATTGTCTTCTGAGTACGATTGATTGTCTATGACGATTTCATCTTCGCCATCAATATCATAGCCATCAAACCAATCAGAAACTTTACCAGCCACAGACGTACCATCATTTAAAATGATACGAACATCTTTATTTATATATTCCCACAATTTCATGAGGCACCTCCTTTAGTTTTATTATCGCTTGGTATTCTTGGAACTAAATGCGTTGTCGATTTTGAAATATGTATTGTGAATTCATCAGTCGCAATTGGGTTAGCTCCTGTTAAATCATGAATGCAATAAGCTACACCACTCTTAGTATCTATTTTAATAATAGCACTATACTGACCACTCTGTCGTCTAATAATTGTGCCGTTCAAATAATTATCGTTTATAATCTTTTGGACAGTCGCATTATCCACAGTAAGATAACCTGGTATTGGTTTTCCTTTTGACTTATTATGTTGTACATAATTATTATAAGCTTTATGATTTTGAGTGTGCCTATTTTGTTTGTCTTGATTAATAGTCAAAGACAAATCACCATTATTTATGTGTTCTTGCAGACGTGATTTAAGTCTTAACTGCTTGTATCCCTCAGCATTATTATACTTTAAATCAACAAAATCTGCCAGCGTTTTAGGAGTTCTTTCATCCCCTAAAATGTCTTTGTATTTGATGTATTGTTGGTTAGCTCTATCAATATCAGACTGTTTCAAACCGTCAACTTTATACAACGGTTTTACATGTTTAGTGTACCAGTCATCATAAGTCATATCAGCTGGAACAAGTATGTTTTTACCTGTTTTAGGGTCCTTCGCACGTCGTTTCTTACCTTTAGCCCACTTATCATCAAAGTAAGCAATGGTTGTCGAACGACACCAAGGGTGCATAGGTGGATAGTTAACGCCGACTGTCGCTTCTTTCGTTTTATAAACCATTTGGTCATGTTCACGGCAAATAGTCGACGTCCTTAAGTCAAGCGTAGCTACAAATTGATATTGACTGATGTCAGCTTCATCATAGCTTTTTAGTTCCATTTGACCATGATAATAAGCTGATTCTGTTCGAACCAATCGCCTTGAAGCATTCTTCCCAACATCAAAACGTTGTGAAATAATATCAGCAATATCACGAGTGCTACGCCCAGTCATAAGCCCAATTAAAAGCTCGTTTTTTAGGCTATCTGCTAGCGCCTGTGTGTTGTTCCAAATTCTGCTTGAATAATTATCCCCATACCAATTAGAACGCTGTAAACACGAAATCTCACGCTCCGGTAAGGTGTTAAAATCATATGCAACACCAAGGCGTTTTTGAAGCTCGTAAGTATGATGATAATAACTATCATTCATGAAATCAGAATAATAAGTATCCGATTGTTGCTTTTCGCTTTGATATACCTTGTTAGAAATATTATCAATCTGTTTCTGCAAATCATTAAAGCGATTAATTCTAAAAGCAAAAGCTGGGCTGTCTAAATCAGCTAACAATTGATTAATGTTTGAATTATCTGGTTGTGCTTGAAGCTGTCGTTTAAGATTATCAATTGTCTTATCATCTTTTATTGTCTTTAATACTAAACGTGCTTCTTTTTCAGTCAAGCCATAATCACGTTGAAACTTATCAAATACTTTGTTAGATTGTCTGGTTAAATAACGTTTGGCTTCGTCGTAAATGGCGTCAAACGAATCTGCTTGTTTTTCTGCTTTATCCATTTGATTAAAGATAAGCTGTGCTTTACGACGTTCCCAGTAGCTTAACTTCTTACTCATCTACATCATCTTCTTCGTCTAATGGCAAATTTTGGACAAATGCAGGCGCTTCGTCAGTCTTATTTTCTTGTTCTTCCTCAAGCGCTTTTAATTCTGCATCTGGATCTTCGACAAACGGCAATAAAGAAATCAATTGACGAAGACTAACCTTGCCATCAAGATTGTTGATGATTTGAGACAATTCAAGCAAATTCTTAGGCAAACCACGCTTATATTGTGGTACGATTGCTTTTGCGTCAAGTGCAATTTGTTTTAAACCTAAATAGTTACAAAATAGCTTAATACGCTTACGAAGTGACTTACTATAATGCTGTTCTTTAGTCTTAGTAATCATTTCTAAGCCCAACAGCTTGTACTCCATAGCCACACCAGACACATTACTAGCGAAATTCTCATCTGTTAAATTAGGAACATGACTAAATGTGTAAATGTCTTGTTTCAACGCTTTACGCAACACCTCAATAGCATTTTCATCTAGCACATTATTTAAGAAATCTGCCTTAGCATCTGGTGGTAATTCAAGCAAGCCTTCCTCACTCAAAATCTGCATAGCTTCGCGTGCTTCCTCTGCACTATCTGCTAAACTAGCACCGTAAAGCACCAAAATAGAATTGATAGCTTGTTCTTTATCGTTCACACGATTAGCAGTCAATGAATTATAGGCATCAATCAAACCTAGCTGTTGCTCATAATCACCAATCATTAAACTATTGTTTCGATACTCAACGATAGGAATAGCGCCCATATGATGTTCTTCTGGTGCTGATGACTTATTATTAACGTCCTCAAAACCTCGCAAAGTCATCTGATAATGGTAATTTTCCGTTAAAACCTCTGCTTTGTATGTGGTATTTTGACTAACATCATCTATAATATCATAATAATAAACAGCAAATAGCGGACATTGTTCGATAGAGTCATCATAAACAATAAATGTATTTTCTGGCTCAAGACTTCGAACGCTTAACTCTACTTCATCTTCCTTTGCATAAATAAATTCATATGCACGACCATAAATAGCCATATTTAAAGCATTTTCGTTATCTACATGGTCCACATCTGCTTTATCAAACGCATTAAGCAACGGTTCAATATCTGCTTCTGACGTATTCGTGTATGTGATACTGTTACCCATGAAATACCCAGTTGACGTGTCGGCAATATCTTTAGCGTGATTAGCAACTGTTTTAAAGTTTGGTAAATTTGACCGTCGTTTATGATTTAAAATATCATGCTTTCCAAGGTAGTAATCTTTCAACGTTTTCAGCCGTTTGCTTTCTGAAGCATGAACGGTGATAAGTTTATAAATAATGTCAAGATTTAGGTTTTCTTCGTCGTATTTGCTACGAGAATAAATCAATGTATCGTCCTGCATGTGACTCCTTTCTATAAACCATAAGCTGACTTACGTCGAACTTTAGCTTTTGTTTTAATTTTGTTATTAATACTTTCAACAATACCTGTTAGAGCATCTGCTGCGTCATCATGTGCGTTTTTACCTTCACGTTGGTAAGACATCAGTTCCTGATAAAGTTCAGGCCATTTGTGACGCCAATTCTCTGGAAAGTAAATGTGTTCAATCGCCCATGTAGCATTTGTCAAAATACGAGCTTGTTTATTTTGCGATTGATGAAACCAATTAAAAAGCGTGTAATGGTTGTTGTATTGTGTTTTAGTTAACCTTTCAACATTACGGGCAAAACCACGACCACCATTATTACTTTCAATATCGCATGTATTGACTTCATGCTTCGCTAATTTTCTGGCAAGCAATGGTTCGGTGACTTCCATTGGCTCTTTAGTAAAGACAATATCAAGAATATAAGCTTCATTGTCAGATGTCACACCGTAAATATAACTTGATAGATAGTCGCTTCCTGTATCCGCTGTATCGGTATAAGCACTAATACGTTTGAATTTAGGTCTTGTATCATAAGTTTTAAATCCAGAATACAAACGACCTTTTAAGTCAATTGGTTCTTGCTGGTAGTTAGCAGAAGCTATGTCAGCTCCCATGGTTTTAGTCTTTTGAAAATAAGCTTGTTTACTTAGGACTTCATCACAAAGCATGGTATCTGTCGCTTCATCATAAGCTTTCATGCTGATATGCTTGACCTTGTAATCAGACTTAGGAAGTTCAATCAGCGCCTTACCTGCCAAATCTTGCGAATGCCAACGTGTCATGATAATAATAATTTTCCCACCTTCTTCAAGACGAGACAGCATAGTATTTGTGAACCACTCCCAATGCTTTTCCAGGACAGTAGCGTTGTTAGCTTCTTCAGCATTTTTGATAAGGTCATCAACGATAATAATATCAGCACCAAAACCAGTCGCTGTACCAGTTGGACTGGTAGCCAGATAATTGTTATAGCCACCCTCTAAACTCCACAAGTTCATAGCGGCATCACCATATTTGATATGCGTATCTGGAAAAATGTCATTAAACACAGTAACGTCTTTATCTGCTTTCGTTTCTTGAATAGCATTTCTGACATTCTTTGAAAACACAGTTGATAACGTTTCGTTGTATGAGCCAGTCATTATCTTTTTGTTATTGTCATTTCCAAGTAACCATTGAACAAACATGCCTGCCGTCCTTGATTTTCCGTGCCTTGGCGGTTCATTGATAACCAAAACGTTATGCTCATCATCACTTAAAAAGCCTTGCAAATCATTGCAAAGCTCAACTAAGTATTTACGAGACGGCTTATAGAAATCACTTGCCATTAGATGACAATAATAAAAGAAATCACGACGAGCTAACTCAAAACGTGCTTGCTGTTTGATTGCTGTTTTATCCATCATCAATCAACTTCCTTAACTCATCTGTTGTCAGTCCCTCAAATGGATTAGACTGGTTCACATCAGCCCTAACATTAAGCTGTTTAGGTTCTTCCATACCAGCGTAATCAAGTATCATTTTAGCGGCATTTAAACGTGCTTGAGGTGATGCATCAACGTCTTGCAAAATATCAATTGTTTTATCAACTGCAATAGATGCCAAACCCGAAAAGCGCCTTTTTAACATACTCTTTTGCGCTTCGATTAATTCATCAGCAAATGCTAAAATTTCAACGTTTTTCATATTGTTGTAAGCTTGTGTATCAGCTGATTTTTCTGAATAACCAGCATAACGTGCTGCTTGACCTTGCTTCATACCTAAAGCAATCCCTTCAGCAAATTTCTTTTGCAGTTTCGTTAACGTCAATTCATCACCCCCAATCTAAAATAAAAAGCCACACAAACGTGTGACTGTCAGAGGAATAGTGGGAACTGCACCCACATCTCTAGATTAAAAGTCTAGTGTACTAACTATTTGTACTATATTCCAACAGTTCGTCCAAAAGGTTGCACAGACAAACAGTGATACACTCAACCTGAATCGTGTACCGTTTTTTAGGCATCTGTCACAAGATGTTTAACCCTTTACCTTTTATTTTCAACTCTAGCCATTGTGACCTGACCTGTTGCGGACCCATTCGAAACAACACAACTCTAAAATCTCAAGAAACCTCGTCCTTAACCTAAACATTTGATGATACCATAATATAACATTTTCGATGCGACAAATAGCGCCAAAAGTCGCAACTTTTAACAAAAACCATAAAAATCAGCAAAAATTTCTAGAATTCGTTGACGTCTGCGGTAAATCGTGCTGCGGTCATACGCCATTTTATCAGCAATTTCTTCCCAAGTGTTGACACTACCACGAGACCAACGCAACCAAAAGATTCTAGTCATATCAGCATCCAAAACGTTTAACGTGCTTTCTACTGCATTTTTCTGCGCGTACAGACTATTTAACCGCTGATCACTATCCCATTTAGCAACTAAATTCTCAGTCGGCTTAGACACAACGTTAGATTGTCCACCACCAATATTTTCATCCGTATTTGGAACGTCACTGATTTCTAGCTTTCTCACAGCAATTTTATGGTCAATGCTCACATAATCAAATAATAACTCATCAAGTGCTTTTAATTGCGAATTACTCAATTTTCCCACTACTTAACAGCTCCTTTATGATATAATATAAGTGTCGTTCATATATCTTAGGTCCTTGTGTAAGCAGGGGCTTTTTTGCGTTTCCACAAAATGGGCAGGCGCACGACCCACATTGAACACATTGAATTACCATGAGGAAATAAGCAGCGCCTTCAAATAATCACGAACGACTGATAATTCGCTTTAGGATGTTTTACAGAAAAATTTTAAGGAGTTCCTCTTTTCTAAGATATTTCAGTCTGTTTTGCTAGCTAGCCACCCAGTAGACCAACAAGCTATATACTAATTTGTGTAAGAAGGAGTTACCTCCTTTTGTTATGAAAACTTATTCTGGGTATATCTGTGTGTGGAATCGAACCACACTAAAGACCGTCACAGATACCGAATGAATTACCAAAAAATCCAAAGGAGTTCTAGGTTATCGACTAGGAAAATAACCGTCATAGAACCTCTTTCCTTTATTTTTTAAGACCCCTAGTCTATACCCATGGTCGGAGTCGAACCGACCTGATACCGTTATGGGTTACCTCCCCAGTTATCAGCATAATACACAATCACTTGATTTTCTTCTAAAACCTTAATTTGTGCCTTAGCTTGTTTAAGCTCCGTTTTTAACTCTGTTATTTCAGACTTGGTTTCACGTTTACCAATGTCATATCCAACGAAAAGACACAAAAGCAGTGCAAGTGGTGTAATTAATCCAATCACTAAATCTTCGTTTTTCATTTTTCAACCTTTCTCACTTTAAAGCTGTATAAACGCTTGTTTCGGTACTGCCATTTGAGACTATTCACTTTTTCAAGTGCTTCTTTGTAGGTGTCAAAGCGGTACGTCTCATCAACCATATTGTCAAAATACAAAACTACCTCATACATTGCCTGCTCCTTTCGCTTGCTTGTCTAGCCAGTCCCAGATTAAATGAAACTGACCGTTAACCAAGTCGTCATTACCGTATTTCTCACAGATTGCCACAATGGACTGATTAGCCCATTCCCAGTAAGCCAGACTGCCAAAACCAAGTTCTTGTGATTTCTGGTTGCTTTCTTTCATCCAGTTTGGCACTTCCGTTTGAAAGAAAGCAATATAATCAATCTTCATGACACATAACCTCTTTCATTCGCTTTTCGATACGCTCATCTGGCAGCTTAGCTCGTGTTAACAATTTCTGTACTTCATTTGGTGGCACATACAGCAATTTAGCAATCTCAAGATAGCTTTTAAGCTGCTTTGCTTTCGTCCACGCAATAAAGGCATCTAAGGTCTCTAGCGCATTTTCTGTGTGGTGTTCTGAAAACGTCACAGCGTGTTTAACCCTTAAGTTATTCATGTGTTTACTCATAAGTTTTCTAACCTCACATATATTCCTACTGTGTCCGACCAAAATTTCTCAGTCATCTCACTAGCCACACGACTGTCATTGACAAAGAAGCCAAGTTCTTGCATACAGTCTTTAGGTAATTTCAACAGATTTTCCGTGTCAGGCTTCGTATGCTTGTATTGACCGTTAGTCGTTCCTTTGATTTTTGGAAACAGCCATTTAGTGGTTAGTCTTAACGGACCGTCTAACGGTTCATCTGGCGCATATGGCGTTAACAGTTCCATAAACATTGCCCGCGTTTCCTTTAGCTCGTCTGGCTCATAAAATTGTGGCTTACCACGTATTACACGAACTTTCTTTTGCTGATGTGTGACTGTTGGAATTTTCTTCATTGGGATAAAGAATTCAATCATCAAGTGACACACCTTCAATTTCAGCACGCTGTTTTAAAATACTAAGATATACTTTCATTACATGAAACTGGCTATCAAGTAACTCAAATGGACAAGAGGGTTCAAAATCCAAATCATTAAATAACCATCTGTCAAGCATAATCCCTAGTTTATCAGTACGTTCTTTTAGTTCTCTATATTCGTTTACCATTCGTTGTTTATAAGCTTCCATTTTTTACACCTCATTTTTCTACTTTTGATTTTACGACTGCTTTTGGTCATTCGCAGTCACGCGCTTGTCGAAAGTTGGTACGAGATGATTTGGGCGTAGCTCAGTCGCCCAATCTCTCGTAACATTCGACTTTCACACATGCGAATCCAAAACACTCCCCAAACTTGGGGTTTTCCCCGTGCTGTAGCTCACTTTTTTAATAAAAAACTGCTTAAAAGTGATTTTATTACACGACATACATATATTACAGAAAACTGATTTTTCTACACGACATATATTAGTGCTATAGCATGCTATAGCTTAATAAAAAACTGCTTAAAAGTGATTTTTTTACATAGCACTTTTATATTAAAGTGTGTAGATTTTTTCGCTAATTTATTTTGATGATATTTCCATTTTTTAGAACAAAATCATCATGCTCTCTGACATATTTTTCGACAGTTCGTACTTTTATACCTGTCAAATTAGCAATGTCTTCTTTGGTGACTGGACCATCTGGGTTAAAATCTTTTTGAGTATTATATGCATCCTCTAATATTTGATTACGTTCTTCAAGGTTTTGCTCAGCTGACTTACGACCTTCACGAGCTTTTTTAGCAGCTTTTTGCCAGTTCGGCTTGTCATCTTCCAACTGAATATCCGCAAGAACACCTGTCGTATCCACATCATGCACTGGATAAGTAAACCACATATTGACTGGTGGGAATTTCGCAAATTCTCGAAGCGTACCTTCGACACGCCATGCAGTGGCGATCTTGATAGATTCCTCCACTTGCTGGATTTCGTGCAAGTATGGCTTTCTAACCATGATGTCGTCAAGTGCTTTGTCAAAATGTTTACTCATCTGTGCGACACTTTGTAAGTCGTCAAGTGTGATTTCATGCTGGTAATAATCTAAGTTCTTTTCTTGGATAGCACGTTTAAACACGTCGCATTTCGCTTTGTCAGTACGCTGTTTAATCAGATTGTCGTTTAGTTCAAGTTCGACTAAGTCAATTAGTGCATCTGGGTCGCGAGCAAACACCCCCGAACCGCTGGCACGGTCCATTGATTTCTTACCACCTTGAGCACCTTTACTGTGGTGATGACAGTAAATCACACTACAGCCTAACTCAGTAGCTACCTTATCAAACTGGTTAGTAAAGTGCGCCATTTGGTCTGCGCTGTTCTCATCCCCAGTCAGCACCTTATAAATCGGGTCAATGATGACAGCTTGATAATTCTTTTTAAGTGACCGTCTGATTAGCTTAGGTGCTAGTTTATCCATTGGAACAGTCTTACCACGCAAGTTCCAGACGTCAATATTTTGGACGTTGTTTGCTTGAAGTCCCATAGCGTCGTACACGTCTTTGAAACGGTGTAGTGCTGATGGTCTATCAAGTTCTAAATTGACATATAAGACACGTCCTTGCTCACATTGCCAACCTAACCACTTGCTGCCTTCAGCAATCGCAATCGATAACTCAATCAAGGCGAATGATTTTCCAGCTTTGGAAGGACCAGCGATAAGCATCTTATGTCCTTGACGCAACACGCCGTGAATCAATTCTGGTGCTAAGTCTGGCATGTCGTTCCAGCTGTCTAACAGCCCTTCTGGGTCTGGTAAGTCATCGTTTAAATCTTCGACCCATTGGTACCATTCGTCATAATTGGCTTTACCAATGTTGGTGTCAATCAAAAATTGCTTGTGTCCGTTTCGTGTCACACCAGGCATGCGACTTAAACGACTTGGATTGCGGTTTTGCGTGTCAATATCAAGACCGTTCTTCTTGCAGATTTGGTAAATATAGTCGACACGTTTACGGTATTCTTGATAATCACGCGCATCTACTTTCACGACTGCATGTAATGATTTTTTACCAGAATGAACGAGTGTTGCAATTGGTAGTTCAAGCTCTTTAAACAGCGCATATTGCTTACCGATGTCTAATGTATCTGATTCAACGAGTGCGTAACGATAATCTGTGACGTTGTCGTTTTTAACGCCTTTCCCGTCAAGTGGATTGAAACGAATCCACGCACCTGCTTCTTCCTTATAATCACCAAAGACAGCGCCAATGTCATCAGGCGTTTTTTGCAACAACTGGATAAGCTCACCAGCTGTCCTGTCAAAATTCCCTTGTGTTGGCTTATAAATCGTGCCATTGTCTGTTTCGATTGGATATGTCGCAGTCACGTAGCCGACTAAATCCATTGAGTCAAACAAGGTTTCTAAGTACCTGATTAAATCTTGCGCAGGTTGCCAATTTAGTGGCTCTCTAATTTCTTTTGACTCAATCCAATTCTTATCGACGATTTGATAGTCACGGTCAATGGTGTCTTCCCAATCAAGCTCATGGAAATCACCGCGACCACTTGCCGCAGGTTGCCAGCCATTATCCTTTGCTAGTTGCGTGATAGTGGCTCCTGTTACGACACTACCTGCTTCTTCGTTGAAAGTATCCCATTTTTTGAAACACTCTCCACGTTTATAACGTGTATCAGCTTGTGACCAGTTATCCCAGTCCATAGCCGTGTAACCTTCATGTTTAAGTGCAAAACCAACATTTACCCAGTCTTGATAAGACAACGTTGACGGGTCTATATAATCTAGTAAAGGTAATAAATCAAAGTCTTTATCTAGCATTTCTCTCCTTTCTTATTTCAATTTTTCTGCAATCGCAACAATTACATTAACAGTCACACTATTTCCCGCTTGTTTATACAGTTGACTATTGCTATTGACTGCTTTGGCTCTATCAAAAGTCCAATCTGGAAAGCCCTGTAATCGCCAACATTCACGAGGTGTTAATTTTCGGATTCGGAAACTATCTTTAATTTGTAATAAGTTGTTTTCATGCCAAGAATGGCTTGATAGTGTTGGAGAAATAGAATGACTACCACCTTTGTTATATCCTCTTGCTTTTTGAATAATTTTAGGTTCTTGATCACCACCTTGCATTGTGGACAAGGTTGGTGCTAATCCTTCAGTTGCATACACACGACTGGATTGTTGGCGTGCAGAGGGTAAATGTCCTGCAATCACAATGCCATGTCTATCTTTGCTGGTCAATGTGAACATTGGCTCACCATTCTCCTTAAAGCGCCTGCCATTTTGACGTTTTTTAAGTCGATCAGGCGTCAACACAGGAATGGCGATTTTATTGCCTTCACCTTTATTCGTCGTTACTGTTGGTGAGAGTGCGTTTATTTGATAAACGTTACCATTTATGCCTTTCTTGCTAGGGTTGATATTACCTAGACATTTTGGTTTGAGAGAATTAGTTGTTGAGCTTTCTCCTCTGAGAGGAAATACCGTTCGTCCACTTCGTCCTCTAAGATGTCCGATAATGAACACGCGCTCTCGGTTTTGTGGCACTCCGAAATCTTTGCTGTTAAGCACTTGCCATTCCACATCATACCCCAATTCCCATAAGACTGTGAGGATTGTCTCGAAGGTATCTCCGTTATTGTGGTTAAGCAATCCTTTAACGTTTTCAAGGAATAAATATCTAGGTTTGAGAATAGATGCGAACCTTGCAATTTCAAAGAAGAGAGTTCCTCTAGTATCTTCAAATCCTCGTCTTTTTCCCGCAATGCTAAAAGCTTGGCACGGAAATCCTCCACAGATAACGTCCACACTTCCGATTCCTCGAATAGTGTCATTTGTGACTCTTGTAATGTCATGAAATTCAAATTCTCCTTCTGTGTCATAGATTGATTTGTAGCTCTTTCTAGCAAACTTATCAATTTCACAAAAACCAATACATTCATGCCCTGCTGCTTCCATGCCAAGACGAAAGCCACCGATACCAGCGAAAAGGTCAATAAATTTCATTCGTAGCTCCTTCCGGTTGATATCGATTCGGCGTTATCCCTCTTGGAACTCGCCAACCATTTGCAGCAATGCGATTGATTAGCCTACTTGCGCTGTCGAATGTCCACATACCAACGTTTTTAAAACCGTAACGTTCAAGCAATCGAATTTGTTTAGGTGTGGTTAGCCCTTCTGTTTGACGTTTTTTAAGTCGGTCTAACAGCTTGCTAGCCTTACCAAAATTGCCAATATCATCAGTAAAGATACCGAACTTCTCTAATGCTTTTAGTTGTTTATCCGTTGGTGGTGTCATCTCAATGCCAAACGCTGGAACATAGTCCGCTAAGTCCTCGGCTTGGATAGACATTTCAAATTGCAGCGGGTCAACTAATCGACGTTTACGCTTGCGCATTTCTGACAATTGTTTAGCGAGTGCCTCTTCACGTTCAGCCACAACGTCCTTGCTAGCTGTTTCTTCAGCTTCCAGCAATTCAAATTGTTGGTTCGTCTGTTCAGCCATGTTTTCAACCATTTTCTTAGCCACTTCTGGGCTGTCAGTGATTAGATGTGCTGGTCGGCATAGTTCGTGGCGTTCTGTGTGCCAAAGGAAATCCAGAATCAACAAATTCTCTTTACCTTCAGCTAAACGAGTGCCACGCCCAATCATTTGGCTGTATAATGCCCTAACTTTTGTTGGTCTAAGCACTACAACACAGTCAACAGTTGGGCAGTCCCAGCCTTCAGTCAAAAGCATAGAATTGCAAAGAACATTGTATTTACCTTCGTCAAAATCAGCCAAAATTTCCGCACGGTCTTCTGATTCACCGTTAACTTCAGCGGCTTTAAAACCTTTTGCGTTTAGGATGTCACGGAATTTCTTAGACGTCTTAACCAATGGTAAGAATACAACTGTTTTCCTGTCTGAACATTGCTTAACCATTTCATCTGCGATTTGTTCCAAATATGGGTCTAAGGCTGTGCCAACTTCGCTAGCCTTGAAATCACCAGCTTGTTGACTAACACTTGATAAATCCAACGTCAACGGGATAGTAACTGCTGTAATCTTTGATAAATAGCCAGATTTGATTGCGTCAACAATCGAATATTCATAAGCGAGACTATCGAAATATTCGCCTAGATTGCGACGATCAGATCTGTCAGCTGTAGCTGTAACTCCCAATACATCTGCGCAATCAAAGTAATTCATTACTTTTTGGTAACCATCAGCTAAAATATGGTGCGCTTCGTCTACAATAATGACATCCCAATAATCTTTTGGAAATTGTTCAAGTCGTTTATCTCTTTGAAGCGTTTGGACACTACCAACAGTTACACGATACCATGACCCTTGCGAAGTTTGCTCAGCTTTTTCGACCGAGGCACCAAGCCCAGTAACTTTTTTTAATTTATCTGCTGCTTGTTCTAGCAATTCCGAGCGGTGAGCTAAAATAAGAACACGTTTTCCTTGCCTAACCAATTCCTCGGTTAACTTAGTAAAGACTACGGTTTTCCCACACCCTGTTGGCAAAACTAATAACGTTCTTTTATGACCTTGCTCCCATTCTGACAAAATAGAGTCAATACTTTCTTGCTGATAGCTTCGTAATTCCATTTCACCAACTCCTTTGAGGTGTGTTGACGATTCTATCAATCGTCCAACCTCGCTCTACTCTGTGCTGTAATGCTGCATAAGATACCCCTAGCTTTCTGGCAAGTTCTGCCATTGTATAAGTTTTGCCTTCAAATGTAATCAAATGATTTTTACGAGTGTTGTTTGCTTGAATATAGTTATCTACCCACCTGCAATTAGAGGGTTCATAATTACCATTAACATCAATGCGGTCAATCGATAAGTTGTCGGCATATCCGTGTGATAATGACCATTCTCTGAATTTTGAATAATCCTGCCATTCGCCACAAATCTTTACCCCTCTATCACCATATCTTGCAAAATCTGGACGATTAGGATTATTACATCTTTGACGCATATTAAGCCATGTTTGGTATAAACGCTCCTTGTGTGAAAATCCATGTTTTACTTTTTTACATCCACAACTTACTGTGTGACCAGATAGTAAGGAATCTGATTTAACATGAATAGTTTTTCCGCATTTGCACTCGCAGACAAACTTAACAACAGGCTTACGACCGTTCCCAACATCTTCGGAACGGCGTAATACCTTTAGAAAACCAAAAGTCTGACCAGTTAAATCATTCTTTAATTTTCTTGTTTTCATTGTTAGCTACCTCTTAAAATTGCCCAGCTTGGAATCCTGCAGCTTGTTGAGGCGCTTGTGGTTGTTGTGGGTATTGTTGAGGTGCTGCTTGTTGCATTGGTTGTTGATATGTAGGTTGCTGTGGTTGACTTTGCACATTCGCATTCAACACTTTTGTCCAATCAACATCGTCAGCGTAAATCATGGCTCTAATATTGTCGTATTCGCGGTCAGCATATTGCCCAGTACCTTTACGTTTGTTGATACGGCAAACACCTTTAGCACCGATAACGCTATTCCAATTCATACGAAGTGGTTCACCGTGTTTCTTTTGACCGATAGCACCAAAGAATGCTGACAACATACCTTCAGTTGATGTATGCAAGAATAAGTTGTGTGTTAATTGTGCTTCACCTTCAGCGGTTTCAATCACAATAGTGACAGTTGCTTTGTTGCAAGCTGGCAGTTTCCCTGGATTTTGAGGGTTTGGCGTGTGACGTCCACGTTCAAGATTTGTTACTGTGAATTGGTAGTCACCAGGTGCAAGCTGTACGAATTCTTTGGCGTCTGTGGTAATTTCATCATCCCAACCGAGTTCGTGGTCAAAGTTATTGTTAAATTGTGTCATGTTGATTTCTCCTTTTTGATTAAGCTAAAATTGTAATATTGCTTTGTTCTGCAAGTTGTGCTTTCAAGTAGTTAGCAACGTTGTTGATTGCTTCTAAGCGCCATTTGCCGCCGTCTGCGCTAAATAGTGCCATTTCTGCGTTTTTATCGATACGAAATACAAATTGGCTAGCTGGTTGTTCCACCTCTGCAAATGTGCGGTATGGACGTAGCATGACTGGGTTTGGTGCTTTAGCTTTTGCTAAGTTAGCTACTCCAGTTTTAACAGTCGTTGTTTGGCTAACACCGTTATCAACAATTTCTGAACCATTGTCAATTTTAAGCGCGCTTGCAAAATTCAAAACAACGTCACGGTCATCTGTATCCTCAAATTTCGATTGTAGGTAAACGTTGAAGTCAGTTGATGACATGTAGTAACCGTATTGAATACTTGGGATACGTGCTTCAACGCTAACAAGACGTGTACGTACTGCTTTTTCATCATCTTCAGTATAGACAGACACTTGAGTTGGACTTTCCACAATAACCATTAAACGTTGATAGCTAGTGTTGTTAAGCCCTGATTTAAGGTAGTCGACTAAACTATCAAGCGTGCATAATTCAAGTACATCTGGATAAAGTTTCGGTTCAAGCTCAACAAGATTAGCTTTTGAGTTATCATAGTAGTGTTTGGCATCAACTGTGATGATTTTTTCTTCACGGCTTGCTAACTCAACGCCGTATGCAATAGCTTCTTTAATGTTTTCTGACATAATTAATTACCTGCTTTCTGTTTATTAAAATCAATGACATCTTCATTAATGCCTTTTTCTAGCGCTTCAATTAGTTCGCCAATGTCAGTGCGCAAAACTGCTTCATTATCAAAGTAAGTTTGACCAGGCATGCTACTAAGCAACTCATTAGCATAGACTTTACCGTCTTTCTGACCAACAAGAACTGTCGTAGCCGTTCCTTTTTGAGGTGCTAGTGTTGATTTCACTTCCATTGCTGTGCTAACCGTTTGACGACTTTCGTCAGCTTTCATTGTGAGCGTAATCGTTAACTTACGCGCTGGTTTGCTTTCGGTGTTTGGATCAAGAATATTATCAAAGATTTTTTCAAGTTCTTTGTCTACTTTTTCTTGTAAGCTACCCTCACCGATAGCAGATAGATCTAATTTAATTGTTTTATCCATTGTTATTCCTTTCTAAAATGGCAAGATACGATTGTCTTTAATCATGCTAAACACTTGGTCCCAAGCGCCAATAAGAACACCGTCAATAAATCCTGGGTCGTACATGATAACTGGCGTGTCTTCAGGGTAGTAGCCCTTTTGAGCAACTGCCTTTTGGACTTCAAGCTCTGTGACTTGATTTTGTATCATCAAATCACGCAGAGCCTGTGGCAAGGCTAAATTAGGCTCTTGGTAAGGTTGACGTTCTGGCGCAGGCTGCGTTAAGCTTTCAGGCGCTTGTGACGGTTGCTGTGGTGTTTCTTGCGCCTGTGGTTGAACCTGTGGCGCTGGTTCGGCAGTTGGTGTTTGTTCCTGCGCTGGTGCTTGTGGAGCAGGTTCAGGCGCTGTTTGTTGTGGTTGTGGTTGAGGTGTAGGCTGTGGTTGCGCTTGATTAAAGATGTGTGCAATGCCTGCATAATCAAACGGCATTTCCTCTGGTAAACCGTGACGGTTTTTAGCATCCCAAGCTGGATGATGTTGCGTGTACAGAACACGTTGTCCACCAGTAGCTTTTTTCTTTTTGTTATCAGCAGTCATTACGACTGTTTTATAATTTGCAAACAAAACCATATCAGCCCATTCTTTAACGAGTGGTGCAGTTTGTGAACTTGTCTTTTTGCCAAGTTTCAATTCCCAACGGTCATAAGAACCCATTTCATCAGGCTGTTCAAATTTACGGATTTGAGCATGTGCTGTTAACACGATATTGATACCTAAGTCTACAAGTTCTGATAAACTGTTCAAAAAACGTCCTAATTCTTCTTTGACGTAAACATAACCGTTACCATAGCCAAAATCTTCAATACCTTTTTTCTGATGCAGTGCGCAGATATCATCTACTATTAAGCTTTCTGCCCAGTCGATTGTGTCAATAACAAGCGTCTTACAAACAGTTGGATTAGCTTTCACCAAAGCAATTTCATTTTTTAGCATGGTGTAACTTGATGGCTTATCCAAGCGTGAGACGTCCATGTTATCTGTTGAACCTTCCGTGTCAATAAATAGCGGTTCTGGAAATTGTGCCGCAAAGGTTGACTTACCAATACCTTCAGGACCATAAACGACTACTTTTTGAGCTCGTGCGCGTTTTCCTTTTGTAATTTGCATTAATCGTCACCTCCGAAAATATCATCAAGTGCATCAAATAGCATTTTAGCCTTGCTTTGATTGTCAACCTTAATTTCTTCTGGTTCTTCACCATCTAGCGTCGTGAGTGTATATTCAGTTTCAACTTTTAGCGGTTCTGCTTCAAATGCTTGTAACAAGCCTTCGTATTTTTCCTTATCTTCTTTAAAATTTTCTTCAGGAATAGAAAGCGCTGATTTAATTTCTTTGGTATAGTTAGCTGTAAATGCTAGAGCATCTTCATTGTTTTTATACGCGCTTAGAAAATAACCTTTTTCTTTGTTGCGAAATACGATAAATGTTTTAGTTTGTTTCATTGTTTTTTCTCCTATTTCTTAAAATTTGCCTGCTTGCCAGCCTTGGGCTTTGACTTTATCTAACTGCGCTCCAACTTCGCTAATTTGCTTATTTAGCGCTTTGTTTTCGATAGAGTAGCCGTCCTCGATAATTACAGCACACTCATCACCAGTTGACACTCTTGTGGCAATGGCTTGTAAGCTTTCTTGTTCTAACCAATTGCCGAACTGTTCAAGTGTGATTTGGTCCATTTGTTCTAGTTTGTCAATCAGAACAAAACCACATTCTGGTTTAAGCTTACGAACAATCGCAGTAGCCACCATAAGCTGTTGACTGCCAGACATGTTATCCCACTCTTGCCCTTGATAAAGTAGCTTACCGTCATCAACTGACAAGCCTTCAAGTGGCAAGCCTGCGTTAGTTAACAAATCTGTTTTCTGTTGACGAACAGCTTCGATTTCGTTAGTCAATTGATTGTATTGTTCACGCTGTTGTTTGGCGTCGTCTTCGGCTTTATCTTTATCAAGATTAGCGCGAACACGTCTGTTAGTTTCGTCAATACGTGCAATGTTTTCTTCAATTTCAGCTGTTGACTCGTCGTGCAAATCCATAACGTCAGTCTGTGCAATAGACAAATCATTTTCAAGCTGTGCCAATTGCGCTTCTGCTTGTTTCAGCTTTTGCTTAAAGTCCTCTACCTCGGCTTTTTTAAAGTCGTAGTTTTGTTGAATGACTGTCACGTTTTGACGCTTACGAGCATTCTCACCATTCTTAGCTAAAATAGCTTGCTGTTGTTGAATAAGTTCTGAAATGCTGACAAGCTCTTTTGGCGCATCTGGATAGTATGGCTGTTCTTTGGCGAACTTTTCTTTTTGGTCAGCAATCACACCAACTGCGTGGCGTTGATTATAGATTTCCTTTTCTTTTAGCTCTAGTTCTGCTAGCTGGTCGCCAACGCCAATAATTTGAAGTAGCGTGTTAGCCTTGTCTTTTGGTGTGCTTTCCATAAATTTAGGTAAGTTGATAGCTAATTCTTCCACAAAGCTATCAAGTAACTGTTGTCCTGCTTTTTGTCCGTTAGGGTCAATGACTTTAAGCGAGCTGTTCTTACCTTTACGTTCAACGATAAGACCGTTTGACAAAGTCACTTTCAGTATTGGCGGTACCATTGAGCCCTCACGCTCTGCTGGACTTGGTTTGTATTTGTTACCACCAAGAGCCCAAGCGATACTGTCCAGAACACTGGTCTTACCTTGGTTATTATTTCCACCAATTACGGTTAAACCACTTGCAGACGGTTCAATTTTGACCGCTTTAATCCGTTTGACGTTTTCAATTTCTAATTTATTGATTGTTACCATCAAAATCCTCACTTCCAATTCTGAATGTATTAACTTCTACCGTTTTAGTCTCCGTGATAATTTCACTGTTTTCTAAAGCGAAGCCAAGCAGTGCATTCGTGACACTTGTCAATGTATAACCACATTTGTCTGCAATTTCAGCGATTTCATTGTAAATATCAATATCACACCCAATACGACCATATCCATTTTGTTGAGCTCCTAATTTTTGTTTTGCCAATCTCATTTTGTCATAACCTTTCTAATTTCTAGTTGGTCAACTTCATCAAGTTGATTGATACATTTATCAAGCGTTGATGGCAAGATATAGCCCTCAGCAATGATAATGTCGAGTAAATTTGCTTTTGCGACTGTCGCAAAGTAATGTTTTGTCAGTTCGTTGTTTAGACGTTTGTTTTCGTCTTTCAAGAACGCATTTTCATTAATAACTTCTTGTATCATATCAACCTCTTTGAATGTATCGTGTCATAGCGTTTTGCGCTTTAATAACATTGTCATAGCGCTTAGCTTTTGTTTCCCAACTTTCAAACACGAATTCTGGTTGAGTAGTTTCTTGTTTGTTAGGTTTTGTAAAAATCCAGTTAAATAATGTCATGTTAAAACTCCTGTTTCTAATTTCATGTTTTTTAGCATTTCAGCTAATGTTTCTTTCTTGCTTAAGTATCTGTTGCGCGATTTCCATTTGACAAATAACTCAAATCCTTTGTAGTTAACAAAGACTATCTTGTGCGTTGGATTGTCAATGTACTTGTTAAATTCTGGATGTTCACGCATTTCGGCTGCCCACTGTTTTGCAACGCTCTTGCTCAAACCTTCCCAACGTTGCATTAAGTGGTCATAATCGCCCCACTCGGCATCTTCGTTGATTCCGACAGCCTTGTAAGTTATTTCGACTTTCGGCATAGCGTGCTCCTTTTAAATGTGATATAATCTAGTTAAGTTTATTTTTGTTAGTGACTGATTGCCGTCAGTCGCTTTTTTTGTGTCCAAAATAGATACACCGTCCTTTCTATAGTTAAGCCCTTTCCGTGATATAATGAAAATATCATTACGGAGAGGAGGTATTTGTAATGAAGTCTTTCAATGATTTTCGTAAGTCACTGACCGAAGAGGATATGAATTTAATAGCTGAAAAGGCAAATGAAGCTACTAAAGATATTGATCATTCAAATGGTTTACAACTCGGTACAGTAAGTGGTCTTGTAGCAACCATCACGACAATGGAATTGCTTGAGAAATACCACGAATGGCTTCAAGACTAATCTTTGAAAATTGTTTTTGGTCTATCGTTGTTACGATAGATCCTTTTTTGTTTCCGCTATACGGATAACGTTTTGGTTTCATGTTTGCTCCTTTCTTTTGTGTTCTACTGCTCTCAACTAGCAGTTATAGCCCTAGCAAGTCATATTTCAATTTGGTGAATTAAAGTTTTAAGGGTATTGTTTAAAAAAATAAATAGGAGATTTTACTATTGAAAATTATTACCATTTTGATTAATGACTTGTATTTGATAACTTGCTAGAGCCGTAACTACTAGCTGAGAGAATGAATAATACTAGTTTTCTTCGAACTCTTCCCACGGCTCGCGAATACCAAGTTTTTTTGATACTAGCAATTTGAAACTATCACTACCATAACCTTCTTTTAAAAGCCTTGTAATCATTGCTGGTGAAACACCACACACTTGTGCTAAATCACTTTTTGACCAACCTTTTTGTGTCATTTTTTCTTGAACTAGCGTCAGCCATTTTTGGTGTTGTAAACTCATGTTTGCTCCTTTCTAAAAAATATATAGTGTAAATCAAAAGAATTAGTAAATAATTTTATAAAATTCTTGACAAACTTTTATACTATGGTGTAAAATAAATCCATAAAGAAAACACTTGATAAAACGTTATTAAATCAATCTTTTACGCTCGCCAAAGCTATATTGAATTTTGATAAGTTTTAACAAGTTACTTTACTAACTCTTTAACTTACAAAAACTATTTTATATTATAGTGTAAAATAAGTCAAGAGATTTTTACACTTTTTTATAAATATTTTTTGTCATCCTTAAGAAAGGCTGATATATCAATGTTTTCAACATTTGAAAAAATAAAGGAATTATCTAAAAAGCAAGGTGTAAGTTTACAAAAAGTTGCTGAAGATTTAGGTTTTAGTGTAAATTACCTATACACTTTAAAAGAAAAAACTCCAAAATCTGACCGTCTACAAGAAATCGCTGATTACTTTAATGTTTCTACTGATTATCTCTTGGGACGTACAGACAATCCTACAATTGCTTCCAACAAAAATAACGATCTTATAACCTCTCAGGAACAGCAAGCTCTTGTTATGTTTCGTAAAGAAACTGCAAATATGACTGACATGGAAAAAGAACGTTTTAACAATGCTCTTTCAGGGCTAATGCAGACTGCTCGTAGCCTTATCGAAGATGATTCAAACTGGAAGTAGGTGTTTTATTTGGAATATCGTTTTATCGATTCTGCAGATTACTACCTTTATCAGCAGAAAGCTAATTACTTCTTAAATGAAGTTAGCCGCTATTTTAATTTATCATTTACAGAAATCACTAGCAAACATGTTATTGATTACTTTGAAAGAAAATACAATATTTTATTTGTTTTTCTTGATGTTGATCAATACGAAGAATACTTTAGAGATATTGGCGGACGTCAAGCTACTAGAGAAGATATAAAATATAAAGGTATAGTCAATAACTGCAAAATAAAATTTGTACCTAAAGAATTTTGCGACCCTTTATCTGGTGTAACCATGACTTATGATTGTTCAGACAGATATGTTGTCTATATTAATCAAAGACCTATCTTAGGTAGAGTTATGTTTTCAATTCTACATGAGTTAAGTCACATTTTTGCTCATTTTGAAGGTAATAAAAAGCAGCGTATGTATGCTTCTATGATGTCTAACGTGTCTAACATTTCTACTGGAAATTATCCAAAAGAATTGCAGCCAATCGAAGATGAAGCAAACACACTAGCTTCTCTGTTCTTGCTAAATGATGAAAGACTAAAAAATAGTATTTTAAATGGTAAAAATTTCAATGACTTAATCAGAGAAAATTATATGTCTGGTGCAGCAATCATGAACCGTTTAAAGAATTTTTTAGTCTATAACTACTGCATTCCTATCCAAGAAGCAGTTCAAATAGTATTGGATTATCGAAATGGTTACAATTCCACAATTCAATCAATTGTATTTTGATAAAACGATAACACTAATAGAACATACTAAAAGTTAATACAGGAGGAAAAAGAAAATGGGATTTTTAGACAATAACAGTTATAAACGTACTGATAAAATCGGACCTTTAGAAATTGATAGAGCTAACAAGGTATATCGAATCCACGGAGCAAATAAAGCTAAAGGTTCAAGTCTTGTCGGTGGTACAGCTAAAACCATTGGTAAAGCGGGCTTGGCAATGGGAACTGGTGGCTTATCACTTATCCCTAGTATGGTTAAGAAATCAAAAAACGATACTGACTGGTACTCATTTGAAGAGTTAGTATCTTATGATTTAATCATTAACGACCAAGCCGTTGTGTCTGGTGGTGTTGGTCAAGCGCTTGTTGCTGGAGCTGTATTCGGTGGCTTGGGCGCAATTGCTGGCGGTATTACTGCTAAGCGAAAAACAACAACTAAAATCTTAAACATGACCATTCGTGTTACTTCAAACGACTTTAGCAAACCTGTTGTCTTTATCGACCTTCTTAGAAAACCTGTAAAAAACACGTCTAAAGAATATAAAGAAGCAATTGAAAATGCTCAACGTATTATTGGAGCTTTAGATGTTATTGCGCATAATGCTTAAAATCTGCAAATAGGAGAGAAAAGTAATGGAGAAAAGTAAACTGCCCTTTTATTATAGAAATTGGTTTTGGATTGTACTGTTTTTATTAGGACCAGCAACATATTACATTACAACTATTGCTGCGGTTGTTTTAATGTTAGCTAAAGACGAAGAGCTGCCGTCTTTATCAAAAGAAGATTATGCAAAATATAAAGAAACTATTGAACGTCAAGATGAGTCAATTGTTATTGTAAAAAATGCTAAGACCGAAGCTAAAGGGCTTATTGATGACGCAAGTAATAAGGCTAAGCAAATTATAAGTGATGCGAATAGCAAAAAGGAAAAATTGGATGGCGAAATCGCAACTCTAAATAAAGAGAAAGAAAAAATTGATTTACTTTTATCAGAAAGTGCAGATGAAGCGTTATTCAAAGAGACTACCGTTGATTTTAGCGACAATATTTCAGCAAACGAAATAAAAAACGAACTATCACTTGAAAAACTTAATGAAAAAGAGTTAATAAAGAACGATAAAGCCGTTACAAAATATGATAAATCTAGCACTAAAACTATGCTAAACAAACAAACTAAGCAATTGTTGCGCGCTTTTAATTCGGAAGCAGACTACTATATTTCCAACGTTACAATCCGAAATGTGGATAATTATAGAAATAAGCTTGCCAAATCCTTTGAAACTTTAAACAGTCTTTTTAAGATTGATGGAGTTCAATTAAATCAAAAATTGCTTACATCTAAACTAAAGCAGTTAGATATTATTTATAAGTATCAAAAGCAACTTGATAATGAAAGAGAATTACTAAAAGCTCAAAAAGAAGAGATTCGTGAACAACAAAAAGTTGAAAAAGAAATTCAAAATGCTAAACGTAAACTCGAAAAAGAAGAAAGACAATTTAATAATGAACTTTCTAAATTAATGAAGTATCTCAGTTCTGCTAAAAATGAAGTTGAACAAAATATCTATGCAGATAAAATCAAGGAACTTGAAGAAAAAATTAAGATTCTTGAAAAAGATAAACAAAACGTTCTTGATAGAGAATCAAATACTCGTGCAGGATATGTTTATATCATTTCAAATATCGGCTCGTTCGGCAAAAACGTTTATAAAATTGGTATGACTCGCCGTTTAGAACCAATGGATAGGATTTCAGAGTTATCTAGTGCTTCTGTTCCATTCCCTTTTGATGTCCATGCACTTATCTTCAGTGAAGATGCACCAGCTTTAGAAAATACTTTGCATAACTACTTTAGAAAACAAGAGGTTAATAAAGTAAATCAACGCAAGGAGTTCTTTAAAGTTGATTTAGAAGAAATTAAAAAATTAGTTCATAAAGAATATAATAATACTGTTCACTTTACGGATTTAGCCGCTGCTGAACAATATTTTGAGACTTTAAAAATTGAACAACAAGAACTAGCAAATTAGTAAACAAAAAATCCCTACACTCCCTGTCGCCAAACTTAGAGTGTAAGGAATAATTGGTAGTATAGTAAAAGCCTGCATGCGGTAGGTCCTTTACTATACCCATTTTAACAAAAAAGTGAGGTAAAAACAATGTTTGTCGAAAAACACAAAAGCGGAAAAGTCAATTTTGGGGAACGTTACAAAAATCCATACACAGGCAAATGGCAAAAAGTCACTATCTTAATGGACAGAGACACCCCAAGGACAAGAAAGCAAGCTCAAAAGATACTTCAAACTAAAATAGCGAAAAAAATAAGCACGCTAGAATCCTCTGAAATGTCGTTTACAGAGCTTTTCGATAGTTGGTGGGCATTTCATAAACAAGAACTAAAACGCTCTTCTATCGCTTCGCTGAAGGGAAATATCAAAGAAATCAGAGACACTTTTGGGATTGACGTCAAAGTCACCAATATCGACCCCAAATACGTCCAGAATTACTTAGATAATTTGAAGGGATCTAGGAATAAGAAAGAACGCACAAAAACATTACTCAACCAAGCCTTTGATTATGCTATGACGTTAAACATTACCCAAGACAATCCTGCCAGACGTGCCAAACTACCTAGAGTTAAAAAAACCTTAGAAGACTGGAAAAAAATCGAACAAAAATATCTTGAAGAAAATGAAATTCAACCATTTTTAAAAGAATTTAGACGAAGACCTAACACATATAGACTTGCTTTATTAGCCGAATTTATTAGTTTGAATGGTGGACGAATAAGTGAAATTGTTAGTATAGAACCTGCGAACATCAACTTTGAAACCAGAATTCTTCAACTACACGGGACATATGATCATACAGATGGATATCAAAATGGTGAAAAAACTTCTCCTAAAACACCTGCATCCTATCGTGAAACGTTTATGACAAAACGAGAAATGGAAATCATCAAAGAATTTCAATTCATGAACGAGATTGAAAAGAATACTAACCATCGTTTTAAAGATATGGGATATATTTTTACCACTAAAAACGGAGTTCCGATTCAAACTAACTCATTTAATGAAGCAGCTAAGAAAGCAAACCTAAGACTTGAAAGACCAATACCAAAAGAGATTACTAGTCACATCTTTAGGCATACTCTCGTTAGTCGTTTAGCAGAAAACGGAACTCCTTTAAAAGCAATCATGGAACGAGTGGGACACTCTGATGCTAAAACTACTATTCAAATTTACACTCACGTAACCAAAAAAATGAAAACAGATGTAACAAATATACTTGAAAAATACTGATTTTTGTTCCAAATTTGTCCCACAACACTAAAAAAAGTCTACCATACAAGTTGTAACACTTGATATGATAGGCTTTTTAAATGTAAATTATTTTACAGCATCTTTAAGTGCTTTACCAGCTTTGAACGCAGGTACTTTTGAAGCTGCAATTTCAATTTCTTCACCAGTTTGTGGGTTACGACCTTTACGAGCTGCGCGTTCGCGAACTTCAAAGTTACCAAAACCGATTAATTGAACTTTTTCGCCTTCAGAAAGGAAGCTTTCGATTGCTGAGAATACTGCATCTACAGCTACTGCTGAATCTTTTTTAGTAAGCTCAGTTGCTTCTGCAACTTTAGCGATTAAATCTTGTTTGTTAGCCATTTAACAAATCCTCCAATTAATTTCTAAGCGTTAACACTTTAACACGTTCTATGATACCCAAAAATAGCTTTTAGGTCAAGTATTAAACGTCTTTTAGTCGTTTTTCTTATAAATATCAAAATTGAATTGATTACCTACAAGATCAATAGTAGTGGCCTTCAAATAAAGGTCTGCACCATTTTTTAGATTTTGAATATTAATATTGATCGCTGACTCGTTCGGTAAAACTTTAACAAAACTTGGCAATTTATAGCTTGATTTAATATATTTTAAAACCTCTGATTCAGGCAAGGAAAGTGTACCAACTGAAAATGATGTAATTTTAAGCTGAACCGCACCAGAATCAAGACGGCTAGGTTGAAAATAAATATAAAGTGGCACTTTAGAGCCTAAAAGGGTATATGTCCCTTCAAACATAATCGCTGATGATGTAGCATAGACGGTATAAGACATTTGGTCTGTCTGATAATCCTCCAGATAAGCAGCAACAGTGTCGTTTAATTGCTCACGATTTGTTGAAAAAGTCCCAACTTTAACGCTATCCGTTTTTTTAGAACTACCGCTCTCAACCGCTGGTTCTCTCACTTGAATCAAACGACTAGCAACAACGCCCACAAACGCAATATTTATAGCCAAAATGAGAAGAAATCCCCATTTCCACCAATTAATCTTCTTTCCATTCTTCTTTAGTTTCACTGATTTTCTCCATTGTTACATCTGACATGATTTGGTAACCAATATTATTTGGGTGAAAATGGTCACCGCTAAAAAGGACATCATTAATCACGGTTGTCTGGTCACCAGAAGTTGAAACAATCCCTTCTTCACCATTAATTCCCTTATATAAGTCATCGTTGATAGGTACAAAATAGACATTGGCATACTCTTCGGTGACACTTTCAGTAGCGTTATTCCAATTATCGACGATTTCTTGCATTTCCGTCATATCAGGGAAATTGAGGTAGAATGGATTGTAAATGCCCAAAATATAAATTGGCAAATCTTCATTCTCTGCACGCGCTAATTCAATAATCTGACGCAAGCGTTTTTGATAAGATTTGGCAGGTTTGGTAAAAGTAGAAACAGACAAACTCGTTAAATTCTTTCGAATAACTGCCATGACATCATTTCCACCAACGGTTAGGGTCATCATATCTGCCTTAACCAATGATTTTTGAATGTCTGTCTTTTCTTGCATCCGCTGCAAAATTTGCTTGCTGGTATTTCCAGAAACACCGTAATTACTATCAGTAACTTGATAGTCATAAGTATCTGTTAAACTTTGCGCCAGCAAAGGAACAAAACCACCTTGGTTAGTAGTGTCACCGACTCCTTCCGTCAACGAATCACCAATCGCCACATAATGAAACGGTGTCGCTTCTTGTGCCAAAAAATCTTTCTTTGTTAGCTCTGTATCAGATTTTGGAATCAGCACACTAAAAATGACAATAAACAGAAGAAGGCTTGCTAAAAAGAAAGCAAACCCAGTTAAAATATTCTTTTTCTTACTCATAACGTACCATTACCGCAAAGGCATTTTCACCAGTGTGTGTTTGGATAATTGAACCTGTTTCAAGAACAGCAATCGGAGCTCCTAACACTTGTAACTTTTCCTTAAATCCATTTGCCATATCAGCCGTACCACAGTAAGAAATACCAATTTCTGCTACTTTTTTACCTTTAGCGTATTCAATAAAATTGTCTAGCCACTTATTGAATGTTTTAAGGCCACGTCCTTTAATAATCGGATTTAATTCACAATCAACCATTTCCATAACAACTTTAATGTTAAGGAGTGAGCTAATAAGACCAGTCACACGTCCGATACGTCCACCTTTTACCAAATTTTCAAGCGTTGATACACCAATAAAAAGTTCAGATTTTTGACGAACCTCTTCAATTTTAGCAATAACTTCTTCTAAACTACCACCTTCCTGAGCCAATTTTGCAGCTTGAACTACTTGGAATTTTTGACATTGGTCTGTAAAGGTTGAGTCAATAACAGTAACATCAGCACCTGCTAAATTAGCCCCTTGACGCGCTGCTTCAACTGTCCCTGAAAGCGTGTGTGTGATATGAATGGAAACAACATGATCAGCACCATTTTTCATCAAGTTTTCATAAACTTCTGCAAAAACGCCTACTGGTGGCTGACTTGTTTTTGGCAATTCCTTACTGTTTCGCATCATGTTAAGGAATTTTCCTTCTTCTTTCAAATCACTATCTGAATACACGACACCATCAATCATGACCGATAGTGGGATAACGGTAATATCATATTTTTCAACCAATTCAGGTTCAATAGTTAAAGAGGAATCCGTAACAATTTTAATTTTACTCATTTTCTATCCTATCATACTTTCGATACTTGTATCTAAATTTTATTCTAACATTAATTATACCAAATTTTTAAAACTTAGGGGACATTTTATCAGAGAAAGTCTAATTGCGCAAAAAAGAAGCCTTGCAGCTTCACTTTTTACTTCTTCAATAGTTCGCGAGCTTGTTCGCGTGCCATTTCAGTAATATCGCTACCAGCAAGCATTTTAGCGATTTCTTCTACTCGTTCTTCTTCGGTCAACAAGCGAACCGTTGAAACAGTCGTATTTTCATCACTGCGTTTTTCGATAAAGAACTGATAATCAGCAATGGCAATCACTTGTGGTAAATGAGATATTGCCAAGACTTGTCCGTTACTTCCGATTTTATAGATTTTTTGGGCAATAGCTTGCGCAACGCGACCAGATACACCAGTATCCACTTCGTCAAAGACGATACTTGTTTTGTCCTCTTTACGTGAAAATGCTGATTTGATAGCCAACATTAAACGAGAAATTTCACCACCAGACGCAACCTTAACGAGTGGTTTAAAGCCTTCACCAGGGTTCGTTGAAATGTAAAATTCAACAGTTTCATTTCCATCACGGTTGAATTTTCCTTTGGTGAATTGGACTTGAAAATCAGCCTTTTCCATGTACAAATCAGCCAACTCTTGCTTGATTTCAGCTTCCAAATTTTTAGCCAAGGCATGGCGTTCTTGACTGAGTTCTTCAGCAGCAACAATCAATTCTTTTTCCAAGCGTTTAAGGGCTTTTTCCATGTCATCAGATGACTCATCATTTCCAGTCAAAAGATTGTATTCCTTGGTGATATTATCATAATACTCTAAAACATCATCAACACTACCGCCATATTTGCGTGTAATGCTATAAATCACCTCTAGGCGCGCTTCGATTTGTTGCAAGCTTCCCGCATCAAAATCAAGGTCATCAATGACATCACCTAGGTGTTTCGTGACTTCTTCTAGGATATAATAAGCCTCTGAAACGTTAGCTGACATTTCTTTATAGTCAGCATCAAATTCTTCGAGCGTCATCAAATCATTCATGGCTGAACGAATGTTAGATAGACTTGAAAATTCTTCGTCATCAAGCATGACATAAGCATTGGTCAACGTATCTGCAATGTTTTTATGATTAAGCAATTTATCACGTTTTTGATTGAGTACCTGGTCCTCACCAGATTTCAAGGCTGCCGCTTCAATCTCTGCTATCTGAAATTCTAACATTTCAATACGCGCTTTATGCTCTTGTTCATTTTTTTGCTTGGTCACGACACGCTTACGCAATTGACGATAACTTTCAAAAAGCTCTTGGTAATGTTTTTTGACATCAGCAAACTGTTCATTACCAAATTCATCCAACATCCGAATGTGCATATTGGGCTTCATCAACTCTTCTTGGTCATGTTGTCCATGAATATCAACCAGATACTGCCCAACTGCACGTAACGTTGTCAGATTCACCATTTGTCCGTTGATACGACCGATAGAACGACCATTTTGCAGAATGTCACGGCGAATAATCAATTCTTCTGTCACATCAATGCCATTTTCTTCCAAAATCTGTGTGAGCGCAGGATTTTCACCAACCGAAAAAAGCCCTTCAATTTCAGCCTTGTTAGCCCCATGACGAATAACGTCAAGACTAGCCCGCGCCCCCAACATGAGGTTCATGGCATCAATAATAATCGACTTCCCCGCTCCAGTTTCCCCTGTCAAAACCGTCATACCATTTTCAAAAGTAAGCGAGATTTCTTCGATAATGGCAAAATTTTTAATGGAAATTTCTAAAAGCATTGGGTGACCTCCCTTAGTTACAGTCTTTCATCCATTTAAGCACTTCTTGGCGAATTGCTGCTGCTCCTTCAGCTGTTTTGGTAACTACTAATAAACTATCATCGTCAGCAAGGATACTGAAAATCACATCTTTAAAATCTTCCAACAAGAAACGTTTAATCAAACGGCTATTTCCTGGATTCACATCAAGATTAATCATGTTTTCAAGCCCTGCTGTTTCTTCTGAAATCGCAAGAACTGTGCTTTTAATTGGCACAGAAACTTGACCAACTTTTTTTGTCTTGTCTTTTGAAAGCCCATAAATATAAGGACCCTCAGGTGAAGGTACTTTGATGATACCAATTTCATTCATGTCACGTGAAACAGTAGCTTGCGTTAATGTCAAACCTTCTGCTTCAAGCAATTTTAGCAAATCATGCTGTGTCTCAACAGCATTTTCAGCAACAATTCTTTTGATTAATTCTAAACGTTCACTCTTTTTCATCTTTAAATTCCTTATGTGCCTTTTCTACAATTTCTGGAATCATGGCAGTAACTAAATCTTGAGCGTCAGCTGATTTTTCCAAATAAACCAGAAATTCAATGTTACCATGTCCACCTTGAATCGGTGAAAAATCAAGTCCTTTAACTATAAATCCGTAATTTAGAGCAAAATCTGTCACATTTTCCAAAACTTTTTGATGAACAGCTTTATCACGAACAATTCCATTTTTACCAATCTGCTCACGTCCTGCTTCGAATTGTGGTTTGATAAGAGCCACAACTTGACCATTATCAGCCAAAATATTGTGAAGCGCTGGCAAAATCAAATTCAAAGAGATAAAGCTAACGTCGATACTAGCAAAAGTTGGTTGACCTTCTGTAAAATCCGCCAATTCTGCATAGCGGAAATTATACTGCTCCATGCTACGAACACGTTCATCCTGACGAAGTTTCCAAACCAATTGATTGGTACCAACATCAACCGCATAGACAAGTTTTGCACCATTTTGAAGCATCACATCGGTAAAACCACCTGTTGAAGCACCGATGTCGATTGTCGTTTGTCCGTCAACAGAAATCTCAAAAACTTGTAAAGCTTTTTCCAGTTTCAGCCCACCACGGCTAACGTATTTTAATTTTTCACCTTTAAGCTTTAGCTCCGTCCCATCGTCAATCTTCTCACCTGGTTTGTCATACCGCTCACCATTAATCACATTGACAACCAAACCTGCCATAACACCACGTTTTGCTTGTTCACGCGTTTCAAAAAGCCCTTGTTTATAGGCAAGCACATCAACTCTTTCCTTAGGCATTTAGTCGCAACCTTTCTATCATTTTAGTGATTTTTTCTGCATTAAACGCTTGTGTTTCCGAAAGTTTTTGGAAAATAGCTAGCGCTTGGTCAATTGATCGATTCAAGATGTCATACGATTTTTCTAAACCAAGCAAGCTTGGATAAGTCGCCTTATCAGCAAGTAAATCTTTTTTCGGCGTTTTTCCAATTTCTTCAAACGTTGCTGTCACATCTAAAATATCATCACGAACTTGGAAAGCTAACCCAACCAAGCTACCAGCTTCGCGCAATGACTTTAAGTCATTAGCTGCTAAATTCGCAACAATTCCTGCCGCCACAACTGGAAAAGTCAACAATTTCCCTGTTTTATTTGTATGAATCAATTGCAATTCTGAAAGGTTAAGCTTGCGCTCTTCGCCTTTCATATCAAGCATTTGTCCGCCAACCATGCCATAAGTGCCTGAAGCTTGTGATAATTCTGCAATCAAACGAACTTTGATATCAGCTGATAGCGCAGTATCTGCCACCAAACCAAATGGATCTAAAAAGAGGCTATCTCCTGCTAAAATCGCCGTTGCTTCATCAAATTTTTTGTGGCTAGTCAAACGTCCACGACGATAATCATCATCGTCCATTGCTGGCAAATCATCATGAATCAGACTACCTGTATGAATCATCTCAAGCGCAGCTGCCACATCAAAATGACCTTCTGTCAACTCGATCCCAAAACCTTCCAGAATTTCTAAGAAAATCAAGGGACGGATACGTTTTCCGCCTGCCTCCACAGAATAAAGAATCGCTTCAATTAAATCTGGCGAAACAACATCTGACTGTGCATAATAACGTCGAATTGCCTGATTGATTTCATTTAATTTATCCATTAGGCATCCATTTCCGTTTCTGTTCCGTCAGCTTGCATCACTTTGACAAGTGTTTTTTCAGCAGATTCTAACGTTTTTTGAAGCTCTTTTGATAACACCATACCTTTTTGAAATTCTGCGATAGCATCTTCCAAAGCAACATCACCATTTTCAAGTTTGGTAACAATAGCTTCTAAATCTTGTAAATTTTCTTCAAATGTTTTTTTATTTGGCATCTTTTACCTCCACTTCAAGCTGACCATCTCTTAGTCGAACAGTCAATTGGTCGCCTACTGCCACATCTGTCACGCTTGAGATAATTTCTTCGTTTTTTTGTACCATAGCATAGCCTCTGGCAATAATTCGACTAGTATCCAAAGACAGCAAAGCATCTTGTGCCTTTTCAAATCGTGCTAACTTACTATCATATTGACTTGTCATATTAGATATTAAAAGGCGTTGAAAAGCTTCTAAACGCTCTTGATAACGTCGAATATCACTTCCTAAGTCAACAGCCAAAAGACGTTGATTTAGCAGTTGTTGCCGTTGACTAGCCTGATTAAATTGAGTTTGCATAGTGTTCATCAATTGAGTCGTCAAGCGATCCAATTTTTGAACATAACCGTCGTATAATCGCTCAGGTTGTCTAAAAATAACGGATTTTGCTAGTTTATCCAAACGTTCTTGTTTTTGCTTAATCATGCGCAAACTAGCTTGATAAGCCCTATTTTGGCGCTCCGCAATCCAAGAAATAATATCAGCTTTCGTTACTGGCGTTGCTAATTCAGCGGCTGCTGTTGGTGTTGCCGCTCTACGGTCAGCCACATAATCCGCCAAAGTCGTATCAGTTTCATGTCCGACACTTGAAATAACTGGCAAACGTGATTCAAAAATAGCTTGAACAACGATTTCCTCATTGAACGCCCAGAGATCCTCAATCGAACCTCCCCCACGACCAATAATCAAAAGGTCAAGGTCATCTCGCTCATTGGCTTTAGCAATATTTGCAGCTACTTCCTGACTAGCGCCTTCACCTTGAACTTTTGTTGGAAAAAGAAGAATTTCAACCCCTGGAAAACGTCGTGAAACGGTCGTGATAATATCACGAATGACCGCTCCGCTTGGACTGGTAACAACACCAATTTTCTTAACAAATTGTGGTAATTGACGCTTATGTCGCTCATCAAAATAACCAGCTTCTGCTAATTTTTTCTTCAATTGTTCAAACTGAATCGCTAAGGCACCAATTCCATCTGGCTCAGCTTTTTCAATAATAATCGAATAAGAACCACTTGGTTCATAAAGTTGGACACGACCAACAACATTGATTTTCATGCCTTCTTCCAGCTCAAAACCAAGTTTTTTAAAGGTTCCTGCCCACATCGTTGATTGGATAACAGCATTTTCATCTTTCAAAGAAAAATATTGATGCGTTGGACGACGACGAAAATTGGAGACCTGACCTGTCAAATAAACCCGCTCCAAATAAGGGTCACGATCAAATTTTAATTTAAGGTATTTAGTCAAACTCGAGACACTTAAATAATCCGACATAGCAGACTCCTTTCCATAAAATTCCGTACATTAGACAATTTTTGCATATCAAAGTAATTATATCAAAAAAACTAAAATATTGATACAATGCGTTATCTCGCCCCACTCCTCACTTTCTTTTTTAAGATTTTTGGATTTTAAAAAAACTATCCAGTGGATAGTTTCAGACTGAAGACAATGTTAATATTGTGTTTTAGCGATTTATCTCTCCGAGAATTCTTTCATGATACGGGGGAGTTCTGCGCTAATTGTCGTTGGTAAAACAACATAGACTTGTTCGCTAAGTTGATCAGCGATGTAGGAATGTAAGTACGTTGCTGTGGCAACACTGTTAAAGAGATTGTCTTTAAACTGGGCAATAAAGCCTGCAATCATGCCACAGAGCGTATCTCCCATACCTCCTGTCGCTTGGTAAGGACCGCCAACAGTTAATTCACCGACTTGATTTCCTTGAATGATTTTAGTCTGATGACTTTTAGCCACTAAAACGGTCTGTTCTGGAAATTCTTGCAGAGCTGCTTTGGTGTTTTCGATTGTCTGGTTCGAAATAGCGATTCCTGATAATCTTTCCCATTCTTTTTGATGTGGTGTCAATATGAGATGATTCGTTTTGACTGTGATTGGCTTAGCTTTTGCCAATAAATTCAAAGCGGAGCCGTCAATAATCAAAATCTGGTGTTCAGAAATATGCTCCAAAACCATTTGAAACACAACTTCTGCTTTGCTATTTTCCCCTAAACCAGGACCAATCAAAACGACATCAGCCTTGGTCAAATTTTCATAAAATAGCTCCTTATCATCACAATCAAAAGCCATAGCTTCTGGAAGATGACTGTGAAGAGCTGCGATATTATCACACTCAGTCGCCACAGTCACTAGTCCAGCACCGCTTTTAACCGTGGCTAAAGCGCTCATGATAATCGCTCCACCATAAGGATAAAATCCACCAATTAAAAGAACACGACCGTATGTTCCTTTGTGAGAATGTGACTGGCGCTTTGTAATCACTTGATGTGCCAATAATTCATCAATAATCATGCTTTCACACTTCTAAGGGCAGATTGATATGTTTGTTCCATAAGCATTGTAATGGTCATTGGACCAACGCCACCAGGTACTGGTGTGATAAAACTTGCGAGTGGTTCAACTTCGTCAAATTTAACATCTCCAATGAGCTTACCATTGTCATCACGGTTCATACCGACATCAATAACCACTGCCCCTTCTTTCACAAATTCTTTGGTTACAAAATGTCCTTGACCGATTGCCACGATTAAAACATCAGCTTGTTTTGTCACGCGCGCCAAATGACGTGTACGAGAATGCGCCAAGGTAACCGTTGCATTTTTGTCCAGTAATAGCTGCGCCATTGGTTTTCCGACAATATTTGAACGCCCAATGATGACAGCTGTTTTACCTTCTAAATCAATGTCATACTCACGAAGCAATTCCATAATGCCAGCTGGCGTACACGGTACCATGACAGGACGTCCATTCCAAAGGTGTCCTGTGTTGATTGGGTGGAAACCATCTACGTCTTTTTTAGGGTCAATTGCTAGAATCACACGCTTATCATTAATGTGTGCAGGAAGTGGCAATTGCACCAAAATACCATGGAAACGGTCATCCTCGTTATATTGTTCAATCACTTGAATTAATTCTTCTTCACTGATTGATTCTGAAAGGCGAACAGTTTCACTTAAAAATCCTGCTTTCTTAGCAGAACGTTCTTTATTTCGGACATAAACTTGACTAGCTGGATCATCACCAACAAGAATAACGACCAAACCAGGCACAACGCCCGTCTCAGCTTTTAATTTTTCAACTTTTTCAACTAATTCAGTCTGTTTTTTGACAGCTAAAGCTTTTCCATCTATAATTGTTGCCATATCATTCTCCAAAATTGTATTTCTTCCATTATACCAGAAAACAGCACTATATTCTATTTTCTTATTTTCAGAAAATTCTTTAAAATATTATTAATGCTATCTTTTATAACTATAAAAAAGCTTGCCCACATGAGCAAGCTCTCTCTTGTTAGTTTACTTTGCTGTTTTATGCATTTCATCTTTGACTGGGCAGTTACAATCACAATCACCACAAGATCCTTTTCCTTTGATGAAACTACGAAAGCCCATAAACACCGCAAATGCAATAATTGCAGCAATAATAATCGTTGACATAGTATTATTCTCCAGCTATTTCTAGATTATCTAAAGTAATCACTTTTTCTTTAACTTGTCTTGGTTTTCTAACGATAAAGTAAATAATAGTAATCAACAAGATAACGGCTACAATCGTCCAGAATGTGATGCCTTTACCATAGAAAACAACAAGCCCAAGTTGATAGATAATCAAACTAACCACATAAGCAAGTCCTGTTTGGAAGCCAATTGCACCAATTGTCCACTTCGCATCTCCCATTTCACGTTTGATAGCACCCATTGCAGCAAAACATGGCGCACAGAGCAGATTAAATGTCAAGAATGAATAAGCTGCTAGTGATGTGTAATCCAATTGCAAAGCATGATACAAACCACTAGTTGTGCTGTCATTATACAAGACACCGAATGTTCCAACAACGGCTTCTTTGGCTGCAAGCCCTGTCGCAGCTGCAACAGTAGCTTTCCAGTCACCAAAACCAAGTGGTTGGAAAATCCAAGCAATTGCTCTACCAAGAGCAGCAAGGATTGAATACTCCGTATCAACAGCTTGGAAAGCAAAATCATAAGATGACATAAACCAGATAATAACCGTCAAACTGAAAATGATGGTACCAGCACGTTTTACAAAGCTCATGGCTTTACCAAAGGCATAACGTAATACTGACCACACTTTTGGCATATGATAAGCTGGCAATTCCATGATAAATGGACTAACATAGCTTCCAAGGAAACTTGTTTTTTTAAGCGCAATCCCTGATAAAATAATTGTCAAGAAACCTATAAAATATGTAGATGGCGCAACAAATGGATTATCTGGGAAAAATGCTCCCGCAATCAAAGCGATAATTTCCAATTTAGCCGAACATGGCATGAACGTTGCTGTCATAATAGTAATACGACGGTCACGTTCGTTTTCAATGGTACGACTCGCCATAATCGCAGGCACACCACATCCTGTCGCAATCAACATCGGAATGAAAGATTTTCCTGACAACCCAAAGCGTCGGAACACACGGTCCATGACAAAGGCAATACGGCTCATGTAACCAATATCTTCTAAAATACCCAAACAGATAAATAGAACAAAGATTTGTGGCAAGAAACCAAGAACCGTACCAACCCCTGCAACGATTCCGTCAATAATCAATGATTCTAACCAACCAGATACGTGCAAGTAATCAAGACCAGCTTGTACCCAATTTGGCACCAAATCACCAAAGAGAACATCATTCACCCAGTCTGTCCACATTGTTCCGACTGTTTGAATAGATAGGTAATAAACCAAGAACATAACTATCGCAAAAATCGGCAATGCCAAAATACGGTTTGTCACGACACGGTCGATTTTATCTGAAATCGTCATCTTGAAATTACTATCTTGGTTTTGTGCCATTTTAGCCACACGTTCGATAAATTCATAACGTTCATTGACAACGATAGATTCAGAATCCTCTGTGAAAATGTCTTCTGTGATTTTAATCACTTCATTGATTTCACCTTTTTGGAATTCTGACAATTCTACTTCATTTTGAACCAAGGCATCACGTTCAAAAAATTTAATAGCATAAAAACGTGCAGAACATTCTGGAACAATATCACCTAAGATATCAATAATTTGTTTCAAAGCCGCTTCAAATTTATCACTATAAGTAGGATATTGAATGGTATCAACGGTTTCTTTAGTGGTATATGCTGCTTTTTTGATAACTTTATCAACACCTGTATTCTTAATAGCACTAGTAGAAACGACTGGAACACCAAGTTGATAAGAAAGTTTATCGATATTAATCGTTTTTCCTTGACCTTTGAGGGCATCGCTCATATTAAGCGCAACGGTCACAGGAATACCTGTTTCAATCAACTGCGTTGTCAAATAAAGGTTACGTTCCAAGTTTGTCGAATCAACAACATTAAGAATGCTATCCGCATGATTACTCAATAAATAGTCACGTGCCACTTTTTCTTCTGGCGTATAAGGTGACATTGAGTAAATCCCTGGTAAGTCTTGCACTTTCCAATCACTGTGCTTTTTAACGGTACCACTTTTTCGTTCAACAGTAACACCAGGCCAGTTACCAACACGTTGACTTGTTCCAGTCAATAAATTAAAGAGACTTGTTTTCCCACTATTTGGATTCCCAATTAAGGCTATCTCTGTCATTTTTTCTCCTTACTATCTACTTTCACAACACTAATCATCTGCGCTTCTGATTTACGTAAGGTTAACTCGTAACCACGTAAACTAATTTCGATAGGGTCTCCTAATGGCGCTACTTTACGAAGATAAACTTTGGTATGGCGTGTTAATCCCATATCCATAAGGCGACGTTTTGCTTCATTAATAGCATAAATACCATCCACATAAGCAAATTCTCCAACTTTCAACTCTGAAAGAGGCAAAGTTTCAAGTTCTCCTTCTTCTTCAGTAACGTCAACATGATTTAAAATTGACTGATCAAATGCCAAACGGCTTGATTTAAGCATGACAATTGCACTCGTTGGCGTTTTTGAAACAACTTTTAACGAAGCACCAACTTTTAACCCTAAGTTTGATAAATGTCGAACACTTTCATCAGGTAAATCAATGCCAACGACTGCGTAGGGAATATCAATTTTAGCATTTTGCAAAATCAAAATTCTTGACCTCCTCGTAATTTTTTGATAAAATAATCGACCTTCTACTCGGTTCATTATATCATAAAAATAGGACAATTTTTCTATAAAAATTAATTTTTTATTTAATTATTCAATTAATTGTAATAATTCTAAATAATAACTTTATCTATTTAGAATCATTATAATATATGTTTTCAATCTTGTTTCATTCATTTACAATTTTTAAAAATAATTAAAATACAAAAATTAAGCATGCTTAATATAAAAACTATCATTCATTTATCTCTAATTAAATATTTATTTTTTACATATATTAAACTTCTTCCAGAACAAGAAAAAACTCAGCTGAGTTTATGTACTCAACCGAGGTTATTTTTTATTCTATTATAAAACTTTACTCAAGAAATCTTTTGTACGAGCTTCTTTGGTTTGTTCGAAGACTTCTTCGGGCGTTCCTTGTTCAACAATGACACCTCCGTCCATGAAGATAACACGATCAGCCACTTCACGTGCAAATCCCATTTCATGGGTAACAATCGCCATTGTCATTCCTGATTTTGCTAAATCTTGCATAACACCAAGTACTTCACCAACCATTTCTGGGTCAAGCGCTGATGTTGGTTCATCAAAGAGCAGTACATCTGGATCCATAGCAAGTCCACGCGCAATTGCGATACGTTGCTGTTGACCACCTGACAAACTAGCTGGATAAACGTCTGATTTGTCGCGAAGCCCAACTTTATCTAATAAATCATAAGCTTTTGCTTCTGCTTCTGCTTTAGAGATACCCTTTGTTTTAGTTGGTGATAATGTGATATTCTCAAGTACCGTCATATTTGGGAAGAGATTGAACTGTTGGAAAACCATTCCCATTTTTTCACGCATCTTGAAAATATCATTTTTCTTATCTGTAATATCAACACCCTCAAAAGTAATCATACCTTTTGTCGGTGTTTCAAGTAAGTTCATTGTACGAAGAAATGTTGATTTTCCTGACCCTGAAGGTCCAATGATAACAACCACTTCACCAGATTTAATATCAAGGTCAATACCTTTTAACACTTCATTTTTTCCGAAATATTTATGAAGTCCTTTAATTGAAATAAGCATTTCTGACATTAGTTGCTACCTCCATTTCCCATGCGTTTTTCAAGTCGTTTCACTAAGAATGACATCACAGTTGTCACCATGAGGTAGTAGAATGCAGCAAATAACAATGGTGTGATGGGCAAATACGTTGCTGTTACGACCGATTGGGCACCATTCCACAATTCCATAACTCCGATAGTTTGAAGAAGTGAACTATCTTTGATAATGGTAATAAATTCATTACCAAGTGCTGGTAAGATATTTTTGAGGGCTTGCGGCAAAATGACATAACGCATTGCATTGACTGGGCGAATACCAAGCGAATACGCCGCTTCAAGCTGTCCTTTTGGTACTGCTTCGATACCAGCACGGACGATTTCAGAAATATAAGCTCCGCTATTTAACGAAATAATAATGATACCTGGAAGCAAACGTGAAAAATCAAGGTCAAGAACACCAAAGCCAACGATTGGCGCATTATTAAAGTGCATCCAAGCAAAGGCAATCATGATTTGAACAACCATCGGAGTCCCACGAAAGACCCAAACGTAAAAACTAGCAATCCAATTTAAAACTTTTATATTTGTACGTTTAACTAAAGCAACCAAGATACCAATGATTGTCCCAAAGAAAACAACACATGCTGAAATCATAATGGTTACAAGGACACCATAGTTAAAATAAGCCCAATATTTTGGCAAAAATGAAAAGTCCATTTATTTCTCCTATAAACAATAATCAATTAATTATAACACAGATTGAATAAAAATACCAATAATTCATTTTTCTGGAAACAGACGTAAATACTTGATATAACAGCATTTCTATCATTATTAATAAACAAAAAAATAAAAAGCTCGCAATTTGCGAACTTTTTGCAATTCAAAATAGCAATATAAGAAAACGTTGAAACCACACTTAAGCAGGGCTTTACCAAAACCTTATACTCTGTCCTGAATTTTTCTTTATTTTAGTAAAGAAGGTCATAAATTTCCATTGCGATTAAATCGATGCTATCAAATGAGTAAGACTCACGCGCTTCAACATCACGCAAAGTGAAAACTGGACCATTTTCAGGGTCATTACTGAATGACACTTCTGCCACAACGACACCATCACGTTCAAAATTACGTTTTAGATTACTACTATCAGTTGTCATTAACTCAAGACGATTGATAATTCTCACCAAATGTGATTCCATGACTATTCTCCTCTTCGTTTATTGTCCATACTATTTTAACATAATTTCCTACAAACAAACAACAAAGGAATGTATTTTCTTTCTTTTATCTAAAATTCCTGTCAAAAGTGCCATTTTTCAGCGATTATTGTCCTTTAAATTGCTTTTAGTGAATTGTACATAATCGCTTTGATAGAATGCATACGGTTTTCAGCTTCTTGAAAAATGATTGAACTGTATTTTTGAAAAATCTCATCGGTAATTTCAAGTTCAGCAAGACCATATTTGTCATAAATTTCTTGACCAATTTCGGTATTAAGGTCATGGAAAGCTGGTAAGCAATGCATGACAATCACATCAGGATTTTCAGTTTTCGCTAATAGTTCTGCATTGATTTGGTAAGGCAATAAGAGGTCAATACGTTCTTTGAAATCAACTTTTTCTCCCATTGATACCCAAACATCAGTGTAAAGCATATCAACACCTTTAACCGCAGCAAGGTCATCTGTAATGGTTAATTCAGCACCATTGTTGTATTTTTGAGCAATTTCAATAATTTCAGCTTCAGGTTGCAAGCTGGCTGGCGCAATAATTTTAACATTGACACCAAGAATTGCCGAAGTCACAAGCAAAGAATTTGCCATATTATTACGCCCATCACCGACATAAGCAATCGTCAAGCCTTCTAATTTTCCAAAAACTTCTTTTAAGGTCATAAAATCAGCAATCATTTGTGTTGGATGCCAAGTATCTGTCAAACCATTCCAGACTGGCACACCAGAATACTCAGCCAAGGCTTCAACATCTTCTTGTTTGAAACCACGGTACTCAATCCCGTCAAACATCGAACCAAGAACTTTTGCCGTATCAATGACTGATTCCTTTTTACCAAGTTGAATCTCGCTACTACCAAGATAAGTCACGTTCATGCCCAAATCTTGCCCAGCCACCGTGAAAGCTGAACGTGTTCGTGTACTTGTCTTTTCAAAAATAAGAGCAATGTTCAACCCCTCTAAATATTTATGAGGAATTTTTTTCTTTTTCAACTCTTTAAATTTCAATCCTAAATCAATCAGTTCAACCAGTTCTTCCTTAGTAAAATCAATCTCTTTCAAAAATGAATCATTAATAGCCATACACTCGTCCATCCTTTTTCTTTGAATAATATACCTAATTTTAGCATAATTATACATTTTGTCAAGGAGATTTTGAATAAAAAATCATCTCCCCCAAAATACCACCACATTTGCCATTTATATTTGACATGTCATATATAAACACATACAAACAAACTTTTCTCTTGAAAAACGTAATAGCTATTTTATCAATGGATTATTTGCGAGCGAAGTGAGCAAACAAGAGGTTGCAAATAAATCTGATAAGGTCAGCATCATTCGTAAGAAATTTTTGTGAATCTAAAATAAGAACTGCCAGTCAATCACTGCAATCTTTAGAAATTTCTTGGGTTCCTTCAATAGCCCACTAGACTATTGAACCTGCCGTCGGCTCAAACCATCCAGTGGATAGTTTGAGGTCTGAGCCTAGAAATAAAAAATCAAGGAACTTAAGAAAAGTAACAAAAAAATTTTTGCTAAAAAACAAATAGGTGTTACCCGCCAAACGGTTAACCTCATCGAAAATAATAAGTATAGTCCGTCATTTGAACTTTGTATCACATTAGTGGAGGCGTTGCAAACTAATCTCAACACACTTTTTTGGGAAACTAGACATTTATAATTTTGGGAATTTTAAAGGAAAATCATTATGAAAACGAAGAAAATATCACTTTGGTTAAAATTTATTAAACGTTTCTACGGAATTAATGGCAAATTAGACGAATATCGCGAACAAGAAGTTAATCGTATCAGCAATAAACTGTTTATCGGTCTTTTTTTCTTTGAGTTATTCTTTTCTGCTATTATTGTACTCATCAACCAGACAATAGCGGCCACTGCTGTCCTCTATATTAATCTCTTCGGCCTCATTTTTGTTATTCCTATTATTCTTCTTGTTATGTTGACCAATCGTGATTTGCAAACATCATTGGAAGTCCCTAAAAATGAAGTCGAACAGACACGGCAGAATGCTCGCAAAAAGGGCTGGTTAGTTGATGGAATTTTTGCACTATTCATGCTCGTTTTTAACGCTTTTAGCAAATGGCAAGAGGGAAAAATCCTTTGGAACTCCTCACAAATCCTCTCAGACTTATCGCAATCACCCTCGGTGGGGTAATTTGGGGCGCTACTATGGGGTCTATGGCAGCCAGTTAAATTGACCCTGAGAAAGCATAGCACTCTTATCGTAAGAGTGCTAATTTTTTAATGCTTTTTACTTGATTTCTATTAACCTAGTGCTATAATAGAATCATGAACTTTGACTATCTTTGACCTTTATTGTCAATGTCAAGCCGTTACGAAAGGAGGGTATTATATATGCTCTGTCAAAATTGTCATTTAAACGAATCAACAATTCATCTCTATACAAATGTCAATGGTCAGCAAAAACAAATTGATTTGTGCCAAAATTGCTATCAAATCATGAAAACTGACCCTAACAATACTATTTTAGGTGGTTTAGGAAATGCACAAACTTCTTCCACACAAAATCAATCTACTGGTATGAATCCTTTTGATGATTTCTTCAGTAATTTAAATAATTTCCACGCATTCGGTGGACAAGATTTCCAAAATACGCCTCCAACACAATCAGGTGGTGGAAATAACGGCGGCAATAATAACAATTATCGTCCAAACGGCGCAGCTAGCCAACAGCAACAACAAAAGGGATTGCTAGAAGAATTTGGTATTAACGTTACTGATATTGCTCGTCGCGGTGATATCGACCCTGTCATTGGACGTGATGCTGAAATCATTCGTGTGATTGAAATTCTTAACCGTCGTACCAAAAATAATCCTGTTCTCATTGGTGAACCAGGAGTTGGTAAAACAGCCGTTGTTGAAGGATTAGCTCAAAAAATCGTAGATGGTAACGTTCCACAAAAACTTCAAAATAAACAAGTTATTCGTCTTGATGTCGTTAGCCTTGTGCAAGGAACAGGTATTCGTGGTCAATTTGAAGAACGTATGCAAAAACTCATGGAAGAAATCCGTGAACGCAAGGACGTTATTCTCTTCATTGACGAAATTCACGAAATTGTCGGTGCTGGTTCTGCAGGCGACGGCAACATGGACGCTGGTAATATTTTAAAACCAGCACTTGCTCGTGGTGAACTTCAATTAGTTGGTGCTACGACACTCAATGAATACCGCATTATTGAAAAAGATGCAGCACTTGAACGCCGTATGCAACCTGTCAAAGTTGATGAACCAAGCGTGGAAGAAACGATTACGATTCTTCGTGGTATTCAAAAGAAATACGAAGATTATCATCATGTCAAATACAGCGATAATGCAATTGAAGCTGCCGCAAATCTTTCTAACCGTTACATTCAGGATCGCTTCCTCCCAGATAAAGCCATTGATTTGCTAGACGAAGCTGGTTCTAAAATGAATTTAACCCTTAACTTTGTTGACCTACAAGAAATCGACAAGCGTTTAGTGGAAGCTGAAAACCTAAAAACACAAGCTACTCGCGAAGAAGATTATGAACGCGCAGCTTATTTCCGTGACCAAATCGCTAAATACAAGGAAATGCAACAACAAACAATCAACGAAGACGATATCCCAGTCATTACTGAAAAGACTATCGAAGCTATCGTTGAAGAAAAAACTAACATTCCTGTTGGTGATTTGAAAGAAAAGGAACAATCACAATTAATTAATCTCGCTGATGATTTGAAAACACACGTCATTGGTCAAGATGATGCCGTTGACAAGATTGCCAAAGCTATTCGCCGTAATCGTGTCGGTCTTGGTACCCCAAATCGTCCAATCGGTTCGTTCCTCTTTGTTGGACCAACTGGTGTTGGTAAAACAGAACTTTCTAAACAATTAGCGATTGAACTTTTCGGCTCAGCTGACAGCATGATTCGTTTCGATATGTCTGAATACATGGAAAAACATGCGGTCGCTAAACTTGTCGGAGCGCCTCCAGGATACGTTGGTTACGAAGAAGCTGGTCAATTGACAGAAAAAGTTCGCCGTAATCCATACTCACTCATCCTTCTTGACGAAGTTGAAAAAGCGCATCCTGATGTTATGCATATGTTCTTGCAAGTTCTTGATGACGGTCGTTTGACTGACGGTCAAGGTCGTACAGTAAGCTTCAAAGATACTATTATTATCATGACTTCTAATGCTGGTACTGGTAAAACAGAAGCTTCAGTTGGTTTCGGTGCTGCTCGTGAAGGACGTACAAATTCTGTTCTTGGTGAACTTAGCAACTACTTCAGTCCTGAATTCATGAACCGTTTCGACGGTATTATCGAATTTAAGGCTCTTAGCAAAGACAATCTTCTCCAAATTGTTAACCTTATGCTTGACGATGTCAATAAACGCCTAGCAACTAACGATATTCACCTCGAAGTTTCTGATAAAGTAAAAGAAAAATTAGTTGACCTTGGCTACGATCCTAAAATGGGTGCTCGTCCATTACGTCGTACTATCCAAGATCACATTGAAGATGCCATTACAGACTTCTATCTTGAAAACCCAAGCGAAAAAGATTTGAAAGCTGTTATGACAAGTAATGGTAAAATTATCATCAAATCTGCTAAAAAAATTGAAAAAGAAGAAACAACCGTTTCAGCAGAATCAGAATAATGAAACTCTAAATAGTTTGGGACGACAATAGTTCCAAACTATTTCTTTCTTTGCTTCAAATGACTTTACTAGTGACAGCTCATCAACAAGACTTGATGATATTCCAGATTTCCACAACATTCTCTGCTCTGCTGTTTTTATAACGGCAAATTGTCATAAAAAAATCAAAATATTCCGATAATTTTATAGAAAAAAGTTCATTTTTTTAGTATAATGTCACCAACAGACGCTCGTACTAATTATTTTGGTCTCCACTATTTCTATCACACTTTTCATAGGAGAATATCATGACAAATCCAACTTTCGGTGAAAAACTTACAACTGTTGATTACAAAGCACGCTATGGTGTTTATGCCATTGTTCCAAATGCTGATAAAAACCAGATTATCCTAGTTCAAGCACCTAATGGTTCTTGGTTTCTTCCTGGTGGAGAAATCGAAGCTGGTGAAGACCATTTTTCAGCTTTAAAACGTGAACTCATTGAAGAATTGGGCTTTTCGGCTGAGCTAGGTTATTACTATGGACAGGCAGATGAGTATTTTTACTCTCGCCACCGTGATACCTATTTTTATAATCCCGCTTATATCTACGAAGTGACACATTTTGAAGAAATTGATGATCCTTTGGAAGACTTCAACAACCTCTCTTGGTTTTCAATTGATGAAGCTATCGACAAATTAAAACGTGGTAGCCACAAGTGGGGGGTTGAAGCTTGGAAAAAAAATCATCACTAATATCTCTTATTCTACTTTTTCACTCAAAATAGTGTTATAATAAGGGTAGAAAATCACACAGGAGGAGATATATGAGGTTAATCAACACAACAAGTAGTCATTCTGAGCTGGTTCGTAATCAGTTGCGAAATACGGATACAAAGCTCGTCGAGACCTATTCTGCAGGAAATACTGATGTTATTTTCACACAAGCGCCAAAACACTACGAGCTATTGATCTCAAACAAATATCGCGCTATTAAAGATAGTGAAATTGAAGCTATTCGTGAATTTTTCCTCAAACGTAAAATCGATAAATCAATCGTTCAACTAGACCAATTAAAAACCTTGCACACAGCAAATCTAATTGAAATTTCATTCCCAACAGCTCACTAATCAGGTCTCCACAACCTGATTTTTTATTTGCTTTAGTATACAAAAAGTCCCATATGACTTCAAATTTAAAGCGATGAAACAATAAATAGAAAGAATCATATCTTGATAACAGACGACAAGCAATCATTCGTAATTACTTTTTTAAATACTCAAAAGAGGCTCGGGAAAGGGTGAAAATCGCTACGATGGACATGTCTGGTAACTACAGTCCTTTGCTTAAACACCTTCACTCTCCAATTTTACTCTCGGTCTAAAAGTTTTCATATTGTTCAGCACATGAACAGAGCGCTAAAACAGACACGTATCCAAATAATGAAACAATTTGAGAAGAAATCTCTTGAATACCGTGTCCTAAAATATTACTGGAAGCTCATTCAAAAGGATAGTCGAAAATTATCGCCTCATACTTTTTACTCAAAGACTTTCAGAGAAACGTTAACGCTTAAAGGATGTTTAGAAAAGATTTTTAAACATGTGCCGCAATTTAAACACTACTACAACCTTTATCAATTACTCCTTTTTCACTTACAAGAAAAGAATACCGAACAATTCTTTGGATTAATTTAGGAAGCTTTACCTCAACTCAATCACTCTTTAAAAACAGCACTAACAACTTTTATTCACTATAAGAAATACATTACTAACACCAAACTTGAAGCAACCAACAAACTCATCAAAAATATTAAATACAACGCTTTTGGTTATAGGAACTTTGACAACTTAAAAAAAGCGCATTTACCTCGCTTTGAACAGCAAAAAAAAAGCGAGAACAACACTTGTTCTCGCTAGAGCTTAACTTTGTCACCCACTACAGTTGACAAAGAGCCGTTTTTGTATTTGTTAAGCAGTGTTATGTTATTTTGCTTTAACTTCAAATCCTTCTGCTACTACTTCTGGGAAGTTTGCTTCAACGATTTCATCACAGTGGTCACAAATGGTAACACCGTATGAACGTTCTTTAGCTGTTGGGTCAACACGACGGCAACGATCACAAACTTGTCCTTCAGCATGAGCAACTGTGAACGCAACATCATCAAAAGCTACTGCGTCAGTAGGTGCAGATTCATCAGTAACAATTAATTGAGATACAATCAACAATTGAGCAACGTCACTATCAAGTGCTGTAAGAAGAGTCTTCACTTCTTCGCTAGCATAAATTGTCAAATGAGCTTCCAATGATTTACCAATGATTTTAGCATTACGAGCTTCTTCCAAAGCTTTTTGAGCTTGGTTACGAAGTGTCATGAAGGCATCCCATTCTTCAAGAATATTCTCTTGCCCTGCAAAGACTTCAGCATCTGGTAATTCAGACAATTGAACAAATTCTTCTGGTTCGAATTCAAGGTATGACCAGATTTCTTCAGCTGTGTGAGGAAGAATTGGTGTCAATAATTTAGTGATTTTAACCAAAATATCGTAGAAGACTGTTTGCATTTGACGGCGAGCAAGGTTATCTGCTGCTTCGATGTAAACAACGTCTTTAGCAAAATCAAGATAGAATGCTGATAAATCAACTGTGATGAAGTTCACGACAGCTTTGTAAATCGCCATGAAGTCATAGGCTTCGTAAGCTTTGCGGATTGTTGCTACCAATTGGTTGAATTTAACAGTCATGTATTTATCAACTGCACGCAAGTTTTCGTAAGCAACTGCATCTGTATTTGGATTGAAATCTGCTGTATTGGCAATCAAGAAACGAAGTGTGTTACGGATTTTACGGTAAGTTTCTGATGTTTGTTTCAAAATATCCATTGATATACGAACATCGTTGCTAGAATCAACACTAGTTACCCAAAGACGTAAAATTTCAGCACCGAATTGTTTTTCAACATCACTTGGAAGGATTGTATTTCCGAGTGATTTAGACATTTTTTCACCTTTACCATCAAGGACGAAACCTTGAGAAAGCACAGCTTTATAAGGAGCATGTCCGTTAACAGCAACTGAAGTGATTAATGATGAGTTGAACCAACCACGGTATTGGTCAGAACCTTCAAGATAAAGGTCAGCTGGATATTCTAAACCTTCGCGAGCATTCATAACACCATTCCATGAAGAACCTGAGTCAAACCATACATCCATGATATCAGTTTCTTTAGTGAATTCACCATTTGGTGAACCTGGATGAGTGAATCCTTCTGGAAGAAGGTCTTTAGCTTCACGTTGCCACCAAACGATTGAACCATATTCAGCAAATAAATCAGCAACATGGTCAGTTACTTCTTTCGTCATGATAGCTGTACCATCTTCAGCGTAGAAGATTGGAAGTGGCACACCCCATGCACGTTGGCGTGAGATAACCCAGTCACCACGGTCACGAATCATGTTGTAAAGACGTGTACGACCCCATTCTGGATAGAATGTTGTGCGATCAATTTCATCAAGAATATCTTGACGGAATTTAGAAACTGATGCAAACCATTGTGGTACAGCACGCCAGATAATTGGTTTCTTAGTGCGCCAGTCAAATGGATATGAGTGAGTGATGACTTCACTAGCAAGCAAAAGGTCACCAAGTTTTTCAGTAACAGTTGGAACAACTTTATCATAGAATTGACCTTGGAAATCTGGACCAGCATTTTCCATCATGATACCACGTTCGTCAACAGTAACAGCAACTTCAAGATTGTATTTAACACCAACATTGTAGTCATCTTCACCAAAACCAGGGGCAGTATGGACAACACCTGTACCTGAATCAAGTGTAACGTGGTCACCTAAGATAACAAGTTCATCTACTTCTGTATCCCATGGATGTTCTGTAACGATGTATTCGAGTTCAGTACCTTTATGTTTAGCGAGGACTTCAAATGATTCCCAACCAAATTTTTCAGCTAAGCTATCCAAAAGTCCTTCTGCAACAACGAATTTACGGTCATCATTAGCTGGTTTCACAACAACGTAATCCATATCAGGACCAACAGTCAAACCACGTGAAGCTGTTACTGTAAATGGTGTTGTTGTCCAAACAACAATATAAGTATCAGTATCAAGCACACCTTTACCATCTTTAACTTTATTAGCATAGTAAAGTGATGTTGAATCAATATCATGATATTCGATTTCAGCTTCAGCAAGTGCTGATTCAGATGACCATGACCAGTAAACAGGTTTTGCACCACGGTAGATGTAACCTTTATCAGCCATTGCACCAAAGACACGAATTTGAGCAGCTTCATATTCAGGAATTAATGTGATGTATGGATTTTCCCAATCAGCAGATACCCCAAGACGTTTGAAATCTTCACGTTGTTTATCAACTTGGCTAAGTGCGTATTCACGACACATTTCAAGGTATTCAGTCAAAGGAATTTCTTTACGTTTCACACCCTTTTTAGCCAACACTTGTTCAATTGGAAGTCCGTGTGTGTCCCAACCAGGAATATAAGGGGCACGGAAACCAGACATTGATTTTGAACGTACAATAATGTCTTTCGAAATTTTATTCATAGCATGACCAACGTGAATGTTTCCGTTAGCGTACGGAGGTCCATCGTGGAGATTGAAAGAAGGTTTGCCTTCATTTAATTGTTGACGTTTAGCATAGATATCTGCTTCTTCCCATTCTTTTTGCCAATTTGGCTCTTTGTTTGGGAGTCCAGCACGCATTGGGAACGCAGTTTTCCCAAGATTAAGCGTATCTTTTAGTTTCATGACTACTCCTTATAAATAATAATATTTAACTATCATTGACATTGCCAATAACAGAAAATGACCTAACATATAAATGGTTAAACAAAAAAGCCTTCGTCTCAAAAAGGACGAAAGCTCGTGGTACCACCTTAGTTTAGAAATTTAGTCTTTAAAATCTAAATTTCCCTCTTTAACTCGTAAGGTGAGTTTGCCCTTTTACCCTACTTGATTCAGGTAAAAATGTTAGAAAAGGATAATTGATACCCAAGTGATTGCAGGTCTCACACCATCGCCTGCTCGCTGTAAATATTGACTATCAACCGTGTTTTTCTTATTCTTCGATATTTAATTTAAATGTTTGTGTTTCGTTAAGATTGATTTCAGAATCTGCTTCGCTGTCATCTACAATAGCAATTTTTTGTGTTTCTTCAAGGTGTTTGTTTCCTGCTTCAACACGGCGTTGCAATTCTTTCATTTCTTCTGGTGTAAATTGACGTGTTGCATCCATTGACAATTCATCATCAGTTTCTGGAACTTCTTCTTCCAAAACTTTTTCAACAACTTCACGGAAAGCAGCATCTGAGTTTTGAAGGTAAACAGCTGTTGGCTGCAACAATTCTGTCCATTCTGGTGAATTTGTTAAACCAAGCTGTCCTTCGATAGCCGCTACCAAACGTTGATGGAAAACACGTGTTTGACGTTTCAAATCTTCTGTTTCTACAGCAACACGTTTAGCTTCGTCAGTTGCATCACGTAAAATTTGATTAGCTTTTGATTTAGCCTCATCAATAAGATGTTGTGCATCATAGTTAGCTTTGCTAACAAGGTTAGCAGCTTCATCGTTAGCAGATGTTTTAACTTTTTCAGCTGTTTCTTGTGCAAGGATAACAGATTGACTCAATGATTCTTTCATTTCATCGAAGTAAGCTAATTTATCTTCTAAATCTTTGATTCTGTTTTCTTGTTCATGATTACGACGAACCAAGTCTTCATAATCATCTACAACAATATCAAGAAATTCATTAACTTCTTCTTCGTCGTAACCACGAAATTTTAATTTAAATGTTTTATCTTTAATATCAAGTGCTGTAAGTGCCATTGATTTCTCCTTATTTATGTATCATCTTATCTACGGTCAATTTACATTTTCCATTTTTAGTGAGACCATTTTCACTTAAAATAGAAAAGCGACCAAATCCTCTAACACTAATCAAATCTCCAACTTGAAGCATTTCTGAGGCTCTATCAACTATTTGATAGTTAAGTTTTACTTTATCAGTTTCTATCAACTGCACTGCTTGACTTCTTGAAAGCTTCAAAACTGTTGCAAGAACTTTATCCATGCGCATACTAGAAACTATGATGTCCAGTTGTCGACTATCTTTCTCACCTGCAATTAACTGTTCCAGAGGAATTTCTTTTAGTGAAACGCTAGCCTTAGCAATTTTAGTCACATCAGCTCTAAAGTAATCAGCCATATTTTGCGTTACCAAAAGCTGCGCATAACCGGATTCAACTAAAATATCTCCGATAACTGTTCGTTTAATCCCAAGCTTATGAAGTAAAGTTCCCATAATCTGAGAATGTGTCAGCTGATTAAATTTTGAATTGTAATTCACCTCAAGCAAAGTTAATTCAAAATCCTCAGGATTAAACTCATAATAGTCAGGTGCCACAATAAGTCGAGCGTATTCAGCTGGATAATAATCACTCGAAACAAAATAGTGCAATCCTCGATTGCCAATAACGCTTCTTGCGATATCAACTTGGCGAGGATTTAGAAAATCTGTTAAAACATATGCATAAGTTGCTTCGACACGACGAGCAAGGTCATCAATCTTTTCAATAAAATCATACTCACCTGGTCGAAAATGCTGATATAAATCCTTTTGCATCGCCATATTACGCAAAAATCATGATAAGAATACGACTTAAAACGTTTAGCGCAATTACTACGGCCAAAATTGTAAAGTCTAATCCCATGAATTGAAGATTAAAACGACGAAAAGGTCTAATAACTGGTTCAACCAGTTGCCCCATGGCTCTTCCAAACCAAGTATTGTAAGCTCCTGGGAACCATGAAAGCAAAGCATACGCAAATAACAGATAAGAGTAAAACTGAATTAGTCTTAATAGTACAATTAATACAAAAATCATATATTAGCGTCTCTTCATGTCAAAGTCAAAACCGATGTCTTGCCCGTTATTTGGAACAGCAAGTTCTTCAACATTAACAATAACGTTAGAAGGTGTCAATAAGTACATTGAACTACCAACTTTTTGAAGACTTCCATAAAGAACTTTACTTGCACCATCAATAAAGTCAAGGCAACGGCGTGCTTGTGCATCAAGCATGTACTGGAAATCAATTAATACACATTCGTTAACAATCAAAAGGTCAACAATTTCTTGAGCATCCTCATATTTACGAGGAAATTTCAAAGCAATTGTCGTTGTCGCTTGATTAGCACGTACTTGCATTTGTTCTTCACGACGTTGATTTATTGAACGAACAGGTTGATTTTCTTCAACTGCTCGTCTTTGTTGAGGCTGTTGTGGACGTTGACGAGCTGCTCCACCACCTTGAATTTGCTGAGTTCTAACATTTTGAACTGGTTCAGCACGTCTTTGGGCTTGTTGTGGTACTGCTTCTGCTTGCTGTTGAACATGTGGGCGCTGAGCCTCTTCTTCAACAGTTTCTTCAACATCACTTACCTCATCAGTGTCGAAATAAGAAATTAGTTTGTCAAATTTATCTTTAAATGCCATCTTTTGTTCTCCCGTTATTTAAAGAATGATGTTCCAATTCTGACAAAAGTCGCTCCATTGCGAATCGCAATTTTGTAATCACCACTCATCCCCATACTTAATTCCGTAAAAGGCATATGAGGTAATTGGCGAGCTTGTAACTCTTGTCTAAGTTGGTTTGCTTTTCCAAAAATTTCTTCAATCTCACTTTCAGAAGCTTCTTTCGGAGCCATTGTCATCAAGCCCACGATTTCCACTTTATCAAATTCAGAGATTGCGGTTAAAGCTTCGTCAATTTCCGAAACTTTAAAACCGTGTTTGCTCTCTTCCTCTGAAATATTAACCTGTAAGAAACACTTGATAGTATGCTCTGCTCGTTTCTGAATCTCTGAAGCAAGTTTGATAGAATCCAAAGCATGGAAATAATCAACAAAGTTAATCACATTTTTAACTTTTCGACGTTGCAAACTTCCAATTAAATGCCAAGTCAACTTTCTATCTTTTAAGGCTTCATATTTATCAAGAAACATATCGACTCTATTTTCACCAATATGTTCAATACCTGTGTCAATAAGACGAGCAGCAACACCACTATCAACATACTTCGTCACGGCAATAATATTGACACTTTCTTTAGAACGATTGGCTTGTTGCGTAGCCTGCGCAACTTGTTCAAAAACAAGGTCTTTATTTTTTTTAAAATCTGTCATTAACGATTTTTAAAGAATGGTGGTGTTTCTAATTCATCATCCGCATCATCATTGGCTGTAAATGTTGACATTGTCAATTTACTATCTAATTCACCTTCTGTTGGACGTGCAATGTTATCACGGCGAAGATCCCAGTTACCAAATGAATTTTCTTTTTGTTGAGATTGATTAGCCGCTGGCTGTTGCGAAGTTGGCATAGCATGGCTTTCACCCATATCATAGTCAAAACTTGAACGACGTTCAAATGTTGTTTGATTTGGTTGTTGTGTACGCTCTGAAGCGTATTGAGCACCTGCTGCTTGTTGTGCATTAGCTTGAGTAAATGAACGAGTTGGTTGTTGGAATCCTGCTGCTTGCTCAGCACGGTCTTGACGAACACCTGTTGCAACAACTGTTACGCGGATTTCATCTTTCATCGTATCATCAATAGATGTACCAAGCCAGATATTAACACCTTTACCTGCTGCTTGACTAATGATTTCAGAAGCCTCTTCTGCTTCTGTAAGAGTCATATCAAGACCACCAGTAACGTTAACGATTACATCTTGAGCACCATCAATTGTAGTTTCAAGAAGTGGTGAAAAGATTGCTTTGCGAGCAGCTTCTGTAATACGTTCTTCACCGGAACCAATACCAATCCCCATAAGGGCGTTACCTTTGTTCGCCATAACTGTTTTAACATCGGCAAAGTCAAGGTTGATAAGACCAGGGCTTGTAATCAAATCAGTGATACCTTGGACACCTTGACGAAGGACATTATCAGCTTCGCTAAGTGCTTCAAGAAGAGGTGTTTTCTTATCAACGATTTCAAGAAGGTTATTATTTGAAATGATAAGCAATGTATCTACTTGTTCACGAAGTTCTGCAATTCCTTCTGCTGCAAAGTTACCACGCTTGTTTCCTTCGAAACCAAATGGACGTGTTACAACAGCAACAGTAAGAGCGCCTAGGCTTTTAGCAATACGTGCGATAACTGGTGCAGCACCTGTACCAGAACCACCGCCCATACCAGCAGTGATAAAGACCATATCAGCCCCTGTAAGAGCTTCTGTCAAAACCTCTTCACTTTCTTCCGCAGCCTTACGACCTACTTCAGGCTGTCCTCCAGCACCAAGTCCACGAGTCAATTTAGGGCCTAACTGAATAACAGTTTCAGCTTTTGAAGAGCTCAATGCTTGGATATCAGTGTTTGCTGCGATAAATTCAACACCAGCAACACCCTCATCAATCATACGGTTAATAGCGTTACCTCCGCCACCACCGACACCAATAACTTTAATAACTGCACCTTGTACTGATGCTGTGTCAAATGAAAATGCCATTTTTATTCCTCACTTATTGTTTAGTCAAACATACTTCCAAAAATACCACGAACACGCTCACCAAGTTTTGGTCTTGATTCTTCTTGTTTTTGAACTGGTGGAACCTGAGTAGGTTGCGATACTAGGTTATCATTTGCCGGCACAACTAAATCATTATTATAGACCACTCGAGGTCGTACTTGCGGCTGTGGTTCAAAATCGACTGGTTTGCGTCGAAGAAGTTCTTCACCAGAAACTGCTCGTTGCGCGATCACATCCACTTCACTCATTGTCCCAACATATTCAACAAGACTGATGACGTTAGCAAACATTGGATTACGGATACCAACTTGATTTGGGACATGTAGTTTAACGGTTGTTCCAAAAATTTCTTGAGCAACTTCAACCACACCTGGCATGATTGCGCCACCACCAACAAGAACAATACCACCTGGTAAGTCAAGCAAACGTCCACGTTCTAAATCTTGTTTAACACGATCTAGAATGTGGCGTACACGCGCAGAAATAATTTCTGACAAGTAACGCTCGCTAACTGAGATAGGTGTATCACTACCAACAACATCAACTTGGACCGTTTCTGATAAACTTGCTTCCTCTAGGTTAGCTTGTCCAAAGTTAAACTTAAGGGCTTCAGCAATCTGTATAGATGTTTTCAAAACTTTTGAAATATCTTTGGTTATATATTCACCACCCTCTGGGTAAATGTTAGTGTATTGCAATTCTTGTGCACGCATAGAAGCAACGGTTGTTTGACCGCCACCTAAATCAATCACAGTAGCACCGAATTCGCGTTCACCTTCGTTAAGAACTGATTTTGCCATAGCAAGCGGTGTGATGATTATATTTTCAACACTAATACCTGCACGTTCAACTGTTTTACGAAGATTATGTAAGATAGTACTTGGTCCTGTATAAATCAAACCACGCATTTCTAAGCGAATCCCCATCATACCACGTGGATCACGAATTCCTTGGAAACCATCAACGATAAATTCTTCAGGAATCAATGAGATTACTTCACGCTCTGGAGTAATACTTTTTGTTAATGCTGATTTAACAACACTATCAACATCTTCATCTTTAATTTCTTTTGATTCACTAGGTACTGGAATCATCCCTTGGGTGGGTTCGATCTGAAGCAAATTAGCTGGAAGACCTACATTAATCTTATCAATTGTCATTCCCGCTTTTTCTTCTGCTTGCTCAACCGCTTTTTTAATCGCTTCCGCAGCAGCCTCAATATCTATAATAATCCCATCTTTTACTCCCGTACTGGGAACATTACTCACACCAATCACGTTCATTTCACCAGAAACAAATTCTGCTACTAGAACCTTAATCGAGCTTGTTCCTATATCCAAACCTGTAAAAAAGCCATTTCTAGCCATTCACTCGACCTCACTATCTTTCCAATCATTTACTATTCTAAAATCTGTATAAAATCAGAATTATTCAGAAAATATTATATCATAAAAAAACGTAAAATGTTATCATTTTACGTTTTTTGTTATAGAAACTTAATTTTATTGTTGACCAACCTGCATACCAGACGTTATATTATTCGGATTTTCCTCTGTAGTAGAATTATTATCGCTGGCACCATCTACTGCAAATGTTTCTGTTGATACTTCTGTATCACTTGATTCTGTCTGAGTTTCCTCACTAGATTCTGTTGTTGATTCGGTATCACTAGAATCTGTATTTTCACCACTTGATTCTGAGCTAGAACTTTCTTTTTCAGCGGCAGCTTCGGACTCAATAGTTTCTGTCGTTGTATAAATACCGACTTCCATATCAACAATGCTGGTTTCTGTCAGATTTCCCTTAATTTTCGTGTAGTAAGGTAATTTCTCAACAATTTCTGACAATGGTACACGAACGGTATTGCCATCATGCATTTCCAAAAGAAGTAAATCAGCTATCGTCGAAGAATTCGCAGAGCTAACAATTTGAATTTGACTAACTAAATCTTTATCCAGTTTTGAAAAAGCTTTTATCAATTTTTGAATATCACTTTCAGAAGAAAGATTGATAGTCAGGAAAGTATCAGGCAATTCAGACGCTCCAACAACATCAAGGCGAGTTCCGTTTTCAAGAATTGGTTGGTAGCCATCATCCGTCTGAGCATAAGCCACAATATCATATTCTTTCACTTTTATCGTGAATTTATTCGGAAAATGATAAATGATTTTAGCTTCTTTGATCATTTTATCGTTTTTCAAAATGCTTTTTTCATACGCTGAATGGTTAAAAATCAGCGAGAAGAAATAATCTGAGCTTTTTATGCCTGACGCAGTCAAAACAGCATCAGACGTTGTTGTTGATGTTCCCGAAACTGTGACTGTTTTTTGCTTGCTAAGAGGCGTTACCAAAAAGAGCGATATTAGCAAAACTGCACCAGCAACAATAAGAACAGGATAAGCACGACGTCTTGCTTTTTGAAGAGGCGTCAGTTCCGTTTGCTCTTTTTTCTTTTTTTCTTTTCTGGCTTTTTTAGCTTGTTTTGCTTTTTGTTTTTTCTCTTTTTTTAAAACGAGTTCTTGTTCGTCAGCATCACCGTTGGTTGTTGCTTTGTCAGCTTTCTTTTCAGACTGGGAGTCTTTTTCTTCCTCATCGTCAGCTTCTTTTTTAGCATGCGGCGTGCGTTCTAAACGTAATTTTTCTTGACGTTTCTTTTTCTCAGCTTCTTCAGCTTCTTTTTTCTTAAGAAATTCAATATTGCGTTTTTGCCATTCTGTCAGCGCAAGCTTTTCGTCATTTTGAGTTTTAGATTCTTTTTTATCTTGCTCTTTCTCTTTTGTCATTTACATTCCTTTTGCGGTTTTAGAGATGTCCTGCGTGATGAGATGATAAAATTCATCCTGTGATTTGATTTCGTTTGAAGTCGCCATTGCTGTTTGATAACTATCTTCATGAGCAAAAAGTTGAGCTAATTCTTCTTCAAGATTAGTAAAGGTTAATTTTTCTTCAGCAAGCTGACGAGCATAGCCTTTTTTCTCAAAATAAGCTGCATTTTCTAATTGGTCACCACGACTGGCTTCTTTTCCAAGAGGAACAATCAAGTGCAATTTGTGCATTGCAACCAATTCAAAGATAGTATTTGAACCACCTCGTGTCACAACCACATCAGCCATATCCATCAAAGGTTGATAAAGGTCTGTGACGTAGTCAACACGATAGAGGTTTTGACTTAAACCATTCAAACGTTTATCCCCTGAAATGTTGATAACATTGAAATGCTCGATTAATTCAGGAGTATTAGTAATGAAATCATTAAAAACACGTGCCCCAGCAGAACCACCAATAAACAAAAGTGTTTTCAAATTAGGGTCAAAATGATTTTTTATCTCTTCAATTTTACTGTCATCATAGTCAACTTTACTGCCGACTTTTGTAATCGCTCCAACATGTTTTGCTTTTGCTAAGCCTTCAGCTTGTTCAAAAGTTGTGTACATTGTTGTCGCAAATTTATAGGCGATTTTATTTGCCAAGCCCATAGACAAATCAGATTCATGAACAAATACAGGAACGCCTAACGTCTTAGTAGCAATGACTGGTGGAACTGACACAAATCCTCCTTTTGAAAAGAGGGCTTGTGGTCGAACTTTAGCAATGATTGCCAACGATTGTAGAATTCCAAATGATACTTTGAAAACATCAAGCATGTTTTGCCACGAGAAATAACGTCTTAATTTTCCTGTTGCAATGGAATGGAAAGTCACATCAAGACCTGATTTGGTGATTTGTTCATGCTCAATGCCATTTTTGTCACCAATGTAATGAACTTCCCAACCGTCTTTGATAAATTTTGGGATAAGAATAAGGTTCAACGTTACATGCCCAACGGTTCCACCGCCAGTAAAGACTATTTTCTTAGCCATGTTTATTCTCCTTTAATTGCTTCAAAGGTTGCAATAAATTCGTCACCACGAACTTCAAAGCTCTTATACATATCCCAACTAGCATTAGCAGGGCTTAAGAGAACAACATCACCAGCTTCAGCTTTGTCATAAGCAATACGAGCAGCGTCTGCAACGTCTTTGGCATCAACATATGGAACATTTGCTTTGTCAGCTGCACGTTTGACACGCGGAGCTGATTCACCAAGGATAACTATTAATTTAACCCCAGTAATATCTGGAACAAGTTCGTCAAATTCATTTCCACGGTCAAGACCACCAGCGATTAAAATCACTTTTGAATTATCAAAGCCTGAAAGGGCTTTTTGAGTTGCTAAAATATTAGTTGATTTTGAATCGTTGTAGAATTTAACACCATTAATCTCACCAAGTGCTTGAAGACGATGTTTTACGCCACCAAAATGAGTCAAGGTTTCTTTGATAGCATCATTTGCGATTCCTGATAATTTTGCTACGGCAATAGTTGCCAAAGCATTTTCTACATTATGGCTACCTGGCACACCGATTTCTGAAGCTTTCATGATAGCTTCACCTTTGAAATACAACGTATCACCGTCTAAGTAAGCACCGTCAACTTTTTTAGTTGTAGAAAATGGAACGACTTGGGCAGCTGTTTTTTGTGCTAATTCTTTTGCCAAATCTTGATTGAAATTAAGCACGACGAAATCATCAGCAGTCATATTCTTTTGAATGTTCCATTTTGCTGCAACATACTCTTCAAAAGTTCCATGATAGTCAATGTGAGTTGGCATAAGGTTAGTAATAATAGCGATATGTGGGTGGAAAGTATCTGTTCCCATTAATTGGAAAGAAGACAATTCCATAACCAAAATGTCTTTATCTGTTGCTGTTTGCGCAACTTCTGAAGCAGGAAAACCGATATTTCCTGAAAGAAGCCCAGATTTACCACCGTTATTAAGTGTTTCAGCAATCATGGTTGTTGTCGTTGTTTTACCATTTGAACCAGTAATCCCAATGATTGGGGCAGCTGAAATCATGTAAGCTAGCTCAACTTCTGTGATAACTGGAATATTTTTTTCGATAGCACGTGCTACCATTGGATTATCGTATCGAATACCTGGGTTTTTAACCATTAATTCAAAATTTTCATCCAAAAGTTCCAACGGGTGGCTACCACAGATAACTTTGATTCCTTCTTCAAGCAGTGACTGTGCAGCAGGATTTTCATCAAATGTTTTACCATCATTGACAGTAACGATAGCGCCCAATTTTTCAAGAAGTCGTGCTGCGGCTTCACCAGATTTTGCCAAACCAAGTACCAAAACTTTTTTATTTTCAAATGTTTTAATTGTTTTCATCATACATCCATTCTAACATTGCAAGTATAATAATATTCTACATTTATTTAAGGTGTTTTTCAATATTTTACGACATTTCCCACCACAAAGCTGACCAAGATACGAAAAAAGCTGAGTACCCTCAGCTTTTCTTGCTATAATGCTTTTTTTCATCTTTCTTAGACGGTAAGCGATAGACATCTCTTATGGCGAAGAATCCTAATGCAACCATAGCAAGTCCAAGAAAGATTTCTGGTGGTGATTGCATAATTTTGACAAAACTCATAGCTGCCAAAACGAGCAATAAAGCTACTGCTCCCACCATACCAATCATATTTAAAGTGCTGCGAATTGTTTTTGGAGCCATGAAAAAATAATACGAAACAATCAAAATAGCAACGATTAAATAAAACATTCATAACTCCTTTCCTTTACAACTCAATTTATCAGTTTTAAGCTGTTTTTACCAGTCGCTTTGTTCTCTCATTTTTAAGCGAAACTTTGATTTAACCTAACAGCTTCCTCGCCTTTTTTATTTTTAGGATCAGACCTAAAACAGTCCTCTGAACTTCTTCGCTCACTTATTTTTAGGCGAAGACTTGATTTAATCTAACAGATTTCCTCGCTTTTTTATTTTTAGGCTCAGACCTAAAACAGTCCTCTGGACTGTTTTACTCCTCTGCAGATTTTTTCTTCTTAGCTGCTTTAGCGCGCAAGTTTTTATCAAGGATTTGTTTACGCAAGCGGATTGATTCTGGTGTTACTTCCATGTATTCGTCATCATTCAAGAATTCAAGTGATTCTTCAAGCGTCAAGATACGTGGTGTTTTGATAACAGCAGTTTGGTCTTTCGTAGCTGAACGGACGTTAGTCATTTGTTTAGCTTTAGTGATATTAACTGTCAAGTCGTTTTCACGTGAGTTTTCACCGATAATCATTCCTTCGTAAACTTCAGTACCTGGGTTAACGAAGATTGTACCGCGTTCTTCAACAGACATGATTGAGTATGTTGTTGCTTTACCAGTATCAATAGATACAAGAGCACCACGACGACGTCCACCAATTTCTGCATTGATAACTGGCAAGTATTGGTCGAATGTGTGGTTCATGATACCGTAACCGTGAGTCATTGAAAGGAATTCAGTTGGGTATCCGATAAGTCCACGTGCTGGTGCCAAAAATACAAGACGTGTTTGACCATTACCAGTTGATTGCATATCAAGCATTTCACCTTTACGTTCTGATAATGATTGGATAACTGAACCTTGATATTCTTCTGGTGTATCGATTTGAACACGTTCGAATGGTTCGCATTTCACGCCGTCAATCTCTTTGATAATAACTTCTGGACGTGATACTTGAAGTTCATATCCTTCACGACGCATTGTTTCGATAAGGATAGACAAGTGCAATTCACCACGACCTGATACAGTCCATTTATCTGGTGAATCAGTTGCTTCAACACGAAGTGACACGTCAGTTTGTAATTCAGCAAGCAAGCGTTCTTCAACTTTACGAGATGTAACGAATTTACCTTCACGACCTGCAAATGGTGAGTTATTTGCCAAGAATGTCATTTGAAGTGTTGGTTCGTCAATGTGAAGAATTGGAAGTGGTTCAACGCAATCTGTTGGAGTAATTGTTTCACCAACAAAGATGTCTTCCATACCAGAGATAGCAATCAAATCACCAGCTTTTGCTTCTTGGATTTCACGACGTTCAAGTCCGAAGAAACCAAACAGTTTAGTAACACGGAAGTTTTTAGTTGTACCGTCAAGTTTTGAAAGAGTAACTTGGTCACCAACTTTAACAATACCGCGGAAAATACGTCCGATACCGATACGTCCAACGAAATCATTGTAATCAAGAAGTGACACTTGAAATTGAAGTGGTTCTTCTGAGTTATCAACTGGCGCTGGAATGTGGTCAATGATAGTGTCAAAGACTGGAGCCATTGTGTGTTCTTGGTCAGCTGGGTCATCTGAAAGTGATGATGTACCGTTGATAGCTGATGCATAAACAACTGGGAATTCTAATTGGTCATCGTCAGCACCAAGTTCGATGAAGAGTTCAAGAACTTCATCAACGACTTCTGCTGGGCGAGCTGATGGTTTATCAATTTTGTTAACAACAACGATTGGTGTTAAGTTTTGTTCAAGAGCTTTTTTCAACACGAAACGTGTTTGAGGCATAGTTCCTTCGTAAGCATCGACAACAAGCACAACACCGTCAACCATTTTCATGATACGTTCAACTTCTCCACCGAAGTCCGCGTGTCCTGGTGTGTCCATGATATTGATACGAACACCGTTGTAAGCAACTGCAGTATTTTTAGCAAGGATTGTAATACCACGTTCTTTTTCAAGATCGTTTGAGTCCATTGCACGTTCTTGCAATTCTTTACGTTCGTCAAGTGTGTGTGATTGTTTCAATAATTCATCAACAAGGGTTGTTTTCCCGTGGTCAACGTGGGCGATAATCGCCACGTTACGAATATCTTCTCTTAATTTAGTCATGATTCCTCGATTTTTTAAATTTATTCTAACTTTTGAATTATACCACAAATCCTATGAAAAAACAGCGATAAAACAAGTGTAAATGTTTTCAGACACGGATTTAGCTTCTATAGTATATAAAAAGATGGGAACTATGTCCCATCTTTTTATATACTATAGATATTTTAGCCTCATCTTATTCGACATAAGCAGTACTGACAACGCTCCAATTGGTCGATTCAAGTGTTCCTTGTTCAAGATAGCCGTCTGCATTAACACGATATAAGGCTAAACGTATTTTTGAATCGCTGTTTGTTCGGACACTAGCATAAACCAAATTGTCATCATATGCTTTGACATTTACAAAATAATCATCTTTATCTTCATCAGATAATTGATTTTGCGAAGCATAAATGGCAAGAACCCAAGACTCCACTTGCTCAGTTGTTAAATTTTTAGTATCAATGGTATCAGTAACAGCTGCTTGGTCGGTTGGTACTAATTTGAGATTAGTGTTTAGCGAATAAGTGAATTTGCTAGAGGTTGTTGTCCAGAATTGTGGATAAATATAGCCATTTTTAGCATAAATTCCCGAAGCAAATTTTGGTGTTGTTTGGTAACTACCACCGATACCACCAAAAATAAGTGCCCCGATGGCTTCACTATCACTTCCATCAGCAGGATAAAAACGATAAACACCTTGCGCCACTTCTTCATAACCAGAAACACGCTCTGTAACGATATAATTAGACTGATTTTTAGTCATTGTGCCATCTTCACTGATTGTCAGAATAACTCCGTCAAAATCAGCTGTTTTCCAATTTCCAACAAGCTCCGCAGGGACACCTTGTTTTATCGTTGAAGAGGTCTTGGTCTCGCTCGTGCTTGATGAACTTGAAGAACTAGATGTACTTGTTGACGTAGCCGTTGTAGATGGCGACCATTCCGCCTTATTATTGGCGGTTGTTTCTCGATTGAAAGCTGTGACGAGATACAAAATAATCAGAGTCAAGAAAACCAATGGACTGATTAAAAGGATCCTGATTAAACGACGTTTCTTGTTTTCTTGCAATTTTTCGATGTAAACATTGCGTAACGCTTCAAGTCTCTTTTTCTCATCTTCGTCTGTTACTTGACTTAATTCCAAATCCAATTGAAAAATCTGATTTTTGAGGTATTTCGATTTCAGGGCATCCTTACTCTCATCGTTTTTTCTCTTTAAATTTTCTTTTTCAAATTCCATATATTGGTAAATGATTAACTTTCTTTAACTTTTCCTGTCCAGTAGTCAAAGCCGTCTTTAAGAACATAAAGGTTAGTGTAGCCTGCTTTTTTAAGTGTTCTAATAACACGTGGAAGTGCTGAACTTCTACTACTATCGTATAAAAGAACAGGTTTATCTTTACGAATAGCAGACATTGAGAGTTGAATTTGACTAGCTGGAAGATTACGAGCTCCCATGATATGTTTTGTTTTGAAAGCACCAGCCTCACGCACATCAATCAATTGACTTGTGTGAATCATGCTTTCAAACTCAGCATTATCAATAAATTTTGCTGCACGGCGGAGACTAAAATAAGTCCAAGCCATCCAAGCAACGATAGCAACTAAAATAACTAAAACGATAATCCAGTTCATTTTGCGCCCCTTAATCTACAAATTGACTTGCAAGACTTGCTGCACCAATGATACCAGCATCATTTCCAAGTTCGGCAATTTTGATTTTTGTTGTTTTGCGCACTTGTGGGAAAGCGTAGCTGACAAAATATTTTTCAACGCGACTACGCAAGAATTCGCCTGCAGCTGAAACACCACCACCGATAACAACTGAGTCTGGGTTTAAGATGTTTGCGATATTTGCTGTTGCTTGACCAAGATAGAAACCAACTTTTTCAACAACTGAATCGGCAAAATGGTCACCCGCTTCAGCAGCGACAAAGATGTCTTTACTTGTCACCGCATCACCATTATCAATGGCAGCTTTGATGCTTGAATCACCTTCATATTCTTCAGCCAAATGACGAGCCACACGCACAACACCTGTCGCTGAAGCAACTGTTTCTAGGCAACCCTTGTTACCACAAGTACATTCAAATCCATCAACTGGCTCAACATTCATGTGACCAATTTCTCCACCAGCACCAGCGACACCATGGATAAGGTTACCGTCAGCGATAACACCGCCACCAACACCAGTTCCAAGTGTTACAAAAACAACATCTGGATTGTTTGCGCCAGCACCTGTCCAACGTTCACCAAGTGCAGCTACATTTGCATCGTTATCAATAGCAAATGGAATGCCAAGTTCACGTTCGATAACTGAACCGACTTCTTCAGTGTGTGCCCAGTTCAAGTTGAAAGCACCTGTAACTGTTTTTTTAGCGCGGTCAACAGCACCTGGAGACCCCATACCGATACCTACAAAATCATCTTTTGTCAAACCGTAAAGATTCAAACGGTGTTTGATTGATCCAACAATATCAGGGACAATGTGTTTACCATCTTCAAGGATATTAGTATCAATTGCCCATTTTTCTTGTACTTCTCCCTCAAGTGTTAGGATACCGAATTTAATCGTTGTCCCACCAAGGTCAATCCCCAAAAGTTTTTTAGTCATTATTTTCTTTCTCCATTTCTAAACGGTGCTCACGTCGCAAAATCAATTCAGCCGTCAGGTAATCTGTCTTGTCAATCAACCCATTTTCATACAATTTTTCTAATTCTAGTTTCATGACTTCAATATCATAGAGACGCTTACCAATATAGACATAAATACCAAATCGTTTCAACAATTGTTGCACATCATATAATGTTTTCATATGAAGCATTTTATCAAAAAAAGCAAGCATTTTCAATAAGAATATGCAATCGGTTTCTCTGTTTCTCATATACTTTCAACATAAACTAAAAGCAGGTCATGCGACCTGCTTTCTTGTTTCTAGGCGAGTGAAAAAACGTCCAGTGGACGTTTTTTTATCTATTTTGAAAATTATTTGATTCCTGGTGCTTGTCCGCGTTCGGCTTGAAGCATCCAGATTGTCTTTTCAGCGTCTGCTTGGGCAGCTGTGAAAATATCGTTAGAAGGTGCGTCACCTTCTTCGTCAGTAACATCAAGCCCAACTTGGTAAAGTGCTGACAAATAAGTATAAACGTCAACCAAACGTGCCAAATGTTCGTCCATTGTTTTGTCAAATGAACCAGTTGTTTCATCTAACTTAGAATTTTCATCAAATTCTTTCAATGTTGAATATGGAGCACCACCGATTGTAATCAAACGTTCGCTCATTTCGTCCAATGAAGCGTTAAGACCATCCATCAATTCGTCCATTTTTGGATGCAGATAATAGAAGCCTGCTCCACGCATGTACCAATGAACTTGGTGAACAATTGAGGCAGCTTTTGACAAATCAGCAACCGCTTGGTTAAGAACGGCTTTTGTTTTGGCATTTTTAGCAGTTGATTTTTGTGAAATATTATGTGTTACAGATGCGTAAATGTTTTCAGTGATTGTTTGAGTCATAGTAAACCTCCTCGTCAAATGACATTTTAGGATTTCTTATCCTTTACGTTACAATCCTATTTTAGAATAATTCTAAATAAAGAGCAAATAATATGCTCACTTTTTTAATTATTTTTCGAATAAACTAGTATGGACATTTTATTATTCTTTTTTCTAGGGGCTTCTATTGCTTCTTTTCTCAGTTTAATCGTTGATCGATTTCCTGAAAAATCAATCATTTTTCCTGCCAGTCACTGTGATTCTTGTGGAAAACAACTTGCCATTCGTGATTTGATTCCTATTTTTTCTCAACTGATAAATCATTCACGTTGTCGTTTTTGCCACACCAAAATTCCTTTCTGGTATGGACTGTTAGAACTTTATTTTGGGGTCATTGTCGTACTTTACTATTGCGCACTTCTCTCACTCGACCAAGTTTTTATCTTGTTTTTTAGCACAACGCTTAGTCTTTATGACTTGAAATGTCAAGAGTTTCCATTGTTGGTTTGGCTCCTTCCAAGTATTTTTTTGCTTTTTGTCACGCCGATTAATGCGCTAGCTATTATTCTTTTGGCTTTTGGGATAATGGCAGAGCTGATTGATTTGAAAATCGGTAGCGGTGATTTTTTCTACCTTGCCAGTTTGAGTCTGCTTCTTGACGTTCAAACCATTTTATGGATTATCGAACTTGGCTCTCTTTCAGGTATTATTTACTACTTTTTCCAGACAAATAAACGAATTCCCTTTGTGCCATTTTTGTTTTTAGGATACCTGATTTTATTCATTTTTAACCATGATTAATTTTTTAATTAAACATGATTTATTTTTTAAAATTTTCTGCTATAATAGGCATTAATAAGAGATTTAGAAAAGAGGTAGTGCCTTGGAAACTTCTACAGATTACCAAAAATCACTCAGTGAAGTTAATCAAAGTATTGCTGTCCCAAAAAATGCCTCATTTTGGCGTACCCTTAGAGCTTTTATTGGACCAGGAGCTCTGGTGGCCGTTGGCTATATGGACCCTGGTAACTGGATTACCAGCGTTGTCGGCGGAGCAACTTATAAATACCTGCTTTTGTCTGTTATCCTTGTCTCATCTTTGATTGCGATGCAGTTACAGCAAATGTCCGGGAAATTAGGTATCGTGACCAGATTGGATTTGGCTCAGGCAACAGCTGCGCATTTGCCAAAGAAACTCCGTTACTTACTTTTTATTGTGATTGAATTAGCATTAATGGCGACAGATTTGGCTGAAGTCATTGGTTCTGGAATCGCTCTTCATTTACTTTTTGGTTGGTCTTTGTTATTCTCGATTTTCATCACGATTTTAGATGTCTTTATTCTCTTATCTTTGATGAAATTGGGATTCCGTAAAATTGAGGCTATCGTATCGACCTTGATTGCAACGATTTTGATTATTTTCCTTTACTTGGTCATCTTATCAAAGCCAAGTCTTTCAGGAATTTTGCATGGTTATCTCCCTAATGCGTCGATTTTAGATTTAAAACAAAGTGGCGTTAATAGTAAATTGACATTAGCTTTGGGGATTATTGGGGCGACGGTTATGCCACATAATCTTTATCTCCACTCTTCTATCTCACAAACTCGAAAAGTTAATTATAAGAGTCAAAATTCCATTAAACAAGCTGTGCGTTTCATGACTTGGGATTCCAATATTCAACTCTCGCTTGCTTTTGTGGTTAATTCCCTATTGCTCATTCTAGGAGCTTCGCTCTTTTATGGACATGCTAGTGAAATCGACGCATTTTCACAAATGTATGACGCTCTTCAAAATTCTGAAATTGCAGGTAGTGTTGCTAGTGCTGCTCTATCAACTTTATTTGCTATCGCTTTGCTTGCTAGTGGGCAAAATTCAACCATTACAGGCACACTAACTGGACAAATTGTCATGGAAGGCTTTTTGAAACTCCATTTACCACAATGGATTATCCGTTTGGTGACGCGTTTGGCTGCTCTTGCTCCCGTTATGATTGTGGCTATGCTCTATGGTAGTCGCGAAAGCGTCCTTGACCAACTCATTGTTTACTCACAAGTTTTTCTATCGGTAGCTTTGCCATTTTCAATCTTTCCATTGGTTTATTTCACATCAAACCGCAAACTTATGGGAGAATTTGTCAATGCCAAATGGAACACTATTCTCGGCTATCTCGTCGCTATTGTATTAACACTGCTCAATTTAAAACTCATCATTGATTTGTTCTAAATAAAATTAAATAAAAAACGAACAATCTTGGAATTCTAAGATTGTTCGTTTTTTTACTCAAAACTTAAGTTACAATGTATAAAATATATGGATTACAGAATCTTAAAAAATTCTAAAAAACCAACTCCTAAGTTACAAGTTATCTCTAGTCTGACGTCTCTTAATAAAACTATAACTAAGAATTAATAAGCTTAGCCCATAAACAAAGTAAAGTGTATAGTAGGTCTGAATACCTAATAATTGTATTACTAGCAATACCAACACACTTGAAACATTAATAAGACTTGTTATTTTTAAGACCCATTTTTCATCATCTAAGCTTTGTAAAGTCATTTTTGATGACTCATACAACGGAGTTGCCCCCATTATCATCATTGTATATAAAGTCATAGGTATGATATTTTGATATGATTATCGTACAAAATCCAACCCTAGCGCCTATGATGGAAACATCAGACTATGAGCCCAAGGCAGTAGAAAATGACAGTCAGGTGGACGCTGATACAGTTAGCGACACTACCGCATTTTTAGAAACGTTCTTTAAGTTATATCCAACCGCAACAGAGAAAGAACTTGCCTATTATGTGGGAGAAAATGTGATGGAACCGGTGCAGCGAGAATATCAAAGTGAACGTATCCGTGAAATATTTAGACAACCTGACAAAAGCAGAACAGATTTCACAATATGAATTGATACTTCATAAGGATAGTAACTGGAAGATTGTAGGTTAATCAAACCATTCATTTATTGACTTATTTTCTTTTGCGCGGTATATTTTTATCGTAATGTTGGAAATATACCGCATTTTGAGGTGGACAATGATTAAGAACAGAATTAAAGAATTTAGGGCAAGATATGATATGAAACAAGACGACTTAGCAAAAGCAGTCGGTGTTCGACGAGAAACGATTGGTAATCTTGAAAAAGGACGATACAATCCCTCTCTCGTATTGGCTTGGAATATTGCAAAGACGTTTCATGTAACGATTGAAGAAGTTTTCACAGTAATAGACGATTGAATTTAGGAGTGATACCATGTTAGCACTAAAAAACGAGATATTAAAAAAGCCTTGAAAGCAGGTGCAAAGGCTGGCGGTGTTTCATTGGCTGATGTACGATCTGATATTGAAGCGATGATTGATGAAGCTATGAATAGTACCGACCCAGAAGTGTAGGCAAATTTCAAAAAGTATTTTGGAAATAAACGCCCTACACCAGAAAAATATATTTATAAAATTACAAAAAGGACAAAAGTTTAATGTTGAAAAACTTTAACGAAAATTAAGCTATGATAAAATCTATGCAAAGAGGAGTTATAACATGGGAAGTGTTTTGATTATAGACGATGATAAAGAATTATGTGCGTTAATGAAAAAATGTATAGAGCAAGAAGAAATGTCAGCTTTGGTGGCAAATGGTGGTACAGAGGGTTTACGTTTGATAGATGAAAATAAAAATTTATTTTCTCTTGTTATTTTAGATGTAATGATGCCTGATATAGACGGGTTTCAAGTTTTAGAAAAAATTAGGGAAACAAGTAATATTCCCGTTCTAATGCTCACAGCAAAAAGTGGTGAGGACGATAAGGTTTTTGGACTGCGTCTAGGAGCAGACGATTATTTGACAAAGCCTTTTAGTATTAAGGAACTTATGGCTCGTGTCAATTCACTTATTCGACGTTACACGACTTTAAATCCTACATTTGCAGAAGAAGATTGTATAACTTTAAAAGGCATGAAAATTGATAAAGTGAATCGTACTGTTTTAGTTAATAATATTTCTGTTGAACTTACAAGCAAGGAATTTGATTTACTTACATTTCTTGCTTCTAACAAGGGACGAATATTTACAAAAAAGCAGATTTATACACAAGTATGGAAAGACGACTATGCTTTTGATGATAACAATATAATGTCTTTCATCAGCAAATTAAGGAAAAAGATTGAAGCAGACCCAGAACACCCCTTTTATATTTTGACGATACGAGGGGTTGGCTACCGCTTTAACAAGGAGGCTTAATTATGAATACTTATCTGCTTATTGCCTTTGTTTTAGCACTTGTAATAATCGCTTGTCTTGTTTATAAACTTTATCATATTAACGAGCAAATTTCTTTTATCAAAGAAGTGCTTGTTGACATAAAATCTGGTAACCTTAACAGACGTATTCTAGTACAAGAAAACGATATAACTAAACAGATTTGTTATGATATAAATCAAATAGCAATCAATAATCAATCACAGCTCATTCATCAAAAGCAATCGGAGCAAGCGTACAAACGACTAATGACAAGCCTTTCACATGATGTAAAAACTCCACTTGCTTCTTTAGTCGGTTATTTAGAAGCTGTTGAAAGTCACATTGTAATCGGCAAAGAAAAAGACGAATATATTCATGTTGCGTCTGAAAAGGCACAACATCTTAAACATTTTGTAGAACACTTATTTGAATGGGTAAAATTAGACTCTGGGGAGCAGATTTTTCATTTTGAAATTTTAGATTTGAATGAATTGACTCGTAATATTATGACTGATTGGATTTTAATATTGGAAAATAGTCATTTTGAATATAAGGTTGAGATACCAGAAGAAGAATATCAAGTGCGAATTGATATAAACGCATACACTCGTATTATCAACAATCTTTTACAAAATATAATTGTTCATAGTGAGGGAAACAAAATGATGTTGCGAGTTCTGAAAGATCAGCAACGAATTAAAGTTATTATAACAGATAATGGAAAAGGAATTGCTTCTGATAAATTGCCACATATATTTGAAAGGTTGTATCAATGCGATAATTCTCGCTCTACCAAAGGAAATGGTCTAGGATTGGCAATTACAAAGGAACTTTTCAACGCACATAAAGGGACAATTACTGCAAATAGTATTCTAAATCATGGAACAGAATTTATCCTATCATTTCCAAAAGCTCTGTAAAAATGCAGAGCTTTCTTTTTGTGAAAGCAAGATAAAAACAAGGTTACGGCAAGGTTTTGGCAAGGTTCATATACTATAATTTAGGTGTAAGTGGTAATTCTAATAAATTGCCACTTAGATAGAACAGTAAATAGAAAGTGAGGAAATTTGTATGAGTGATACTGTGATAAAGACAAAGCAATTAACCAAAAAGTACGGAAAACAAACCGTAGTAAATAAGGTTAATCTTACTGTAAAGAAAGGTAGGATTTATGGCTTGCTGGGACGTAACGGAGCTGGGAAAACAACCATAACGAAAATGATATTAGGATTGACAACAACTACTTCTGGAAATGTAGAAGTTTTTGGAAAAAATATAGACGGAAATGAGAAAAGGATATATTCCCGAATTGGTGCAATTATAGAAACACCGGGGTTTTATCCCAATTTGACTGGAACAGAAAATTTAGAAATCTTTGCTAAATTACGAGGAACAGCTTCGCCTAATGCTGTTAAACACGCATTAGAAGTTGTAGGTCTGCCCTATAAAGACAAAAAGACATTTGCAAAATACTCTCTTGGTATGAAACAACGTTTAGGTATTGCAAATGCGATATTACATGACCCTGAATTGTTAATTTTGGACGAGCCAACAAATGGACTTGACCCTATTGGAATTGCAGAAGTACGAGATTTCATAAAGAAGCTCAGTGTAGAACACGGAAAAACAATTTTAATTTCTTCTCATATTCTTTCTGAAATAGCAGTACTTGCAGATGACATAGGAATTATTGATAAAGGTGTTCTCTTAGAAGAAAGCAGTATGAGTGAGTTAGAAAAGCGAAATAGGAAATATATTTCGTTGCAAGTTTCGGACATTCCAAAAACAATACTGATATTAGAACGTCAATTTCATGTGAAAGATTATTCAGTTCAAGATGAACAGACGGTGCAAATTTATGACACGACATTGAATATGGGAGAAGTTAATAAAGCTCTTGTTATGGAAGATATAACAGTTATCAGTTCTGGACTTTGTAATGATACCTTAGAAGATTATTTCAAAAAGATTACAGGGGGTGAGGGTATTGCTTAAGCTGGTTAAACTTGAATTTTGTAAGTTGCGTCGTAAAAAACTTATTTGGTTGATGTTACTATCTGCTTTTGTCATGCCATTCTTTGCATTTTTATATTTTGGTTATTTGGGACAGACAAATATTGATCCTAGACTATTTTATAAGTGGTCTGCATTTGGATGTACATTATTCATTATACTGCCATTTATATTAGGCTTATTTAGCACAATGCTTATGCATGATGAAAATAGGTATGATATGCTAAAACAACTTTGGATTGTGCCAGTAAGTAAAATGGGATATTTTTTCAGTAAATTTTTCGTTGTATTGATTTATTCCGTTTGTTTTATGCTTATTACAGCATTTGCTTCTGTACTGTTTAGTGTCATTCCGAACTATGTAGTATTTGAATGGAGCAGTGTTTTGTTTTTGTTGGAAAGGTGTCTGGAAATTGCTGTTTTGACATCATTTGCAATACTACCCATTTTAGCAATATCTTCTTCACAAAAAGGATATATTTTCCCTCTTTGCATTACATTGATTTATGTATTTGCTGGATTTTTAATCACACCGATAAATTCTTGTCTACACCCACTATCTTGTATCAGCGTTATTATTGCAAGAAATGAAGCAATTTTAGGATTGTCACTTCCACAAAATAATGTGCCATTAGCACTTTTAAGCATTTGTGTATGGGGAATTGCTTCTACTTTACTTGCTAAAATCAAATTAAGCACGAGAAAGTAAGGTGGAAAAATGAGAATACTTTTATGGGCAGAATTTCAAAAACTCCGCCGTTCCAATATTATTATGTTTACTATCTTTTCAACAATCTTAATCGCTGTAACTGTTTTGATAAGCGGGGTGACAACAGTATCTGAAGAACAGTTAACAACAGCTATGGCTGGCTGGTATATGACAATTACACAAGTCTGGGCGACTATGTTCGTTCTTCCAGCCGTAATTGCTCTTTTGGGGAGTTATATGATTTGTCGTGAGGAACAAGACGATACATTAAAATCTTTACGTTTGATTCCAGTAAATGAAACAAAATTGACAACTGCAAAAATGATTGTTGCATTGGTATTCAGTATGCTGGTGTATTTGTTACTTTTTATGATTACATTTGTAACAGAAGCTATTTTGCATTTCTCTGATTTATCTATGGCAATGTTTAGTGAATTTTTAAAAATGTACTTATTAGAAGGCATTGGTGTATTTTTTGCCGTTTCCCCTATTATTGCAATCGTGCCATATCTAAAGAAAAGTTATTGGTTGGCTCTACTTTTAGCAGAAATCTATTCATTTGCTGGATTATTTATGAGTATGTCGAATACCCTGAAAACTTTTTATCCTATCACAGCAATATTTGGTATTTCGGGGTATTACGAAACAACTATTCAGGATTATATTTGTAGTTTGGGAATATTGATTTTATGTGGTTGTATCTCAGCTATCTTATTAAAAAATTTAAACCATAGACAAAGGAAAACGGCTAATGAATAAACTATGTAGAATAAGAAAAGGGAAAATTTTTTGGGGGTTTGTGGTGGTTTAGCAAAGTGTTTTAATGTAGACGCTAAAATAGTAAGATTACTATTTACTGTAACGGTTTTTGTTTTTCCAAAAATCATTATTGCATATATCATTCTTATGATTGTTATACCTAAGGAGGTTAAAATACGTTAAATTTGCAATATATATTAAGAGTGTTTCATTAAAATTTAAATTTCACATTATTTTACAAGGAGCAATTATCATGGAAACACAAGACATAATCTATAAAAAGTTTGGCGCTTGTGTTTGCAAATCTTTAACGACCTTACCAAGCGCTTGACGTGTCGCATCATTGTCACGATGACTGTAAATATTATCTTCAACCACGTAAACTTTTTCTGTCTTATGGTCAAAAATCAAATAAGACTCGTAAACAAAGAAATGCATATCTGGCGTTCCAATAGTATCTTCAGGAATGTCTCCGATATTTTCATAAAGGCTAATCATGTCATAACCGACAAAACCAATCGCACCGCCACCAAAAGGCAGATCAGTAGCTTCTCCTTTGACCGTTACGTGATTAAGATAATCAAGTGGGTCACCAGTAATGAATTGACCATTTTCGGTTAACTCGCCATTTTCATATTTGATTTCAAAAACGGGATTATAAGCCACGATTGAAAAACGCGCATTTTCTTTTTCTCGTGGAATTGATTCAAGAATAACCTTATGCTCACCTTGAACTCGCATATAAGCAAGAATAGGAGTTAAAGTATCAGCAGTTAAAATTTTTCGCATAAAAAACTCTTTTCTATTTTTTTGACTGACTATTTACTTCTGTCTCTAACGCTATAAACGCTCCAATCATCGTTCGCCAGATAGCTTCTGCAACGCGAGGAGATAAATTTGCTGCTCGTGCACGCTCGCAACAATTTCTAATGACTTCTTCAACACGTTGTTGTGCATTTACCGCTTGAGTGTCATTTTTATGTTTTAAGAGTCCTGCTTCTTCAACTAAGCGCTGTCGTTTAGCTAAACATGTGATTAAGTGCTCGTCTATCTCATCTATTTCTTGACGAACTGCTGCTAAGTCTCTCATTACTTCTCCTCCATTTTTAAACAAAAAACCTCACACAGAAGTTTTTTCTGTGTGAGGACGTCTAATCTATTAGCGCGGTGCCACCTCAATTTAACGGAAAATCATACTCCGTCATCTCTATCTCCTCTAGCAAGGAGCTGCACGATAAGGGGTGCTCACCTGAAAACTATTTCTTATCTTCAACAATATACCATCAGCCCAATTTCACAACCACCTGCTACCCGTTCACAGCAACCACGAGCTCCCTGTAAACAACTCCTTGTTACTTTCTGATTGATTAACATTATACCCACCGTTTTTATTATCAAGAATTTTCTGAATTTTTACCGAAAAATACAATATTTCTCACTAAAATGCATGTTTTTTGCCACTAAAAGAGCTTTAATGTGAAAAAATATCTCCAAGCCACTAGTCATCCGTATTTTCAGACTAAAAGCTTAGAGATAATGTTAAAAAGATTAAAATGATTCAAGCGTAACAGTCATGATTTTCTTTTCTGGGACAAGTAGGCGTTCTAAATGATTGATGAGCCTAATCAACCACGTAAATGCTAACAAGAAAGCACTCATTTCAAATGCTGTTAAGGACAAATAATGAACAACTTCAAAAGCTACTTGTAGCCCAACCAACATGCCGCCAATCACATAAGACATTACCAGAAAATCTCGGGTCACATTTGGCAAAAGCCATTTGACACTGATAATCAAGGCAATGATAATAAAAACCAAGTAACCAGCCACACGAGTATGCAAAAGATGTGAGCTGGCATTATTTGGAAAATAGCCAACAGCACCCAAATCAACCCCTAGCACAGTTAGCATCACGCGCATCAGTCGTAATTTCCAATTTCTGCCATATTTTTCACCGAGAGCAACAAATAGGTAATCAACTAAGGCAACTAAAATCAGCGCCGACAATATTAAGGTCAAATTGAATTGCCAACTGTCTTTAGCTTCTTTTGTTCCTAAAAAGCTAAGATTAAAGTGCCACCATTGCAATGAGCTATTGGTTGCCATGGAGATAAAGACACCACTAATCATAATAACCGTAAATACTGTCGTCAACCAACTCGCTCTAATCTGCTCTGCTATTTGCCCCCAAAGCGCACTTACAGCATAAATCGAAACACCTAAAATCAAGGTAGCTGTTAGTTTATCAAAAGACGCTCCTGTAAAAATTTGCTCCAGCAGCCAGCCAAAGCCTAGTAAAGCTAGCAACAAAATAACCGTAAAGGACAGGATAATGACAGGAAGCATGCGCCAGAAAACACGCGCTTTCAGCCCACCCAGAAACAGATGACGGTTGAGAATGAAGGTAATGGTGAAAATCGCCATTCCAAGCACCCCACCAAAGCCAATCAAAAAGGTGATAATTGAGTAATCGCCAACCAATAAAATCTGGTTCCTATTTTGCATAGAACTAATGGCAAAAAAGATCACGCTCAGCAAAACAGTCGCAATAATTAATACCCAACTCGAAAGGGTACGCCGTTCAGGCTCTTCTTCCCTTTGCAACACTAATTTATCAGCGTATAACTCGGCTTCCAGCTCCTGTCCACTAGCAAGATTCAACTGGTCAATAATGTCTTTGTTTAAAACAATATGTAATCTTTCTTTATTCATATCATCATTATATCATCTAACATGTTTTTTCAAAACAACTTATTTTTTATTCTCCAGACCAAAGAAAATATCTTTTATTGATGCCTTCCACGATAATTGGTTTGAGTGACATAAACAAAGAGGCTGCGCATTTTTGCCTCAACCTCCTCTAAAATAATTTCACTTTATAACAACACTTATCATAGCTAAAATCCATAAATGCAAAGAATAAAAAAATAGAAAAAACACTTTTGATAAAGTCTTGATTGCCCTTTTTCACCATTCCATTATAGAGGTGCATAAAAGAAATCACTAAAAATCTCATCCAGTCCGAATTTACACAAAACAACTCAAAGCCTTATTTTATGACTAAACTCAAGCCACCATAAAGCGTAAAGAAATAGATCACCGCTTGTTTTGCCTTTTGGTGATAAAAACAAATGGAATAATGGGTAAACCATCTTCACTTATTATCTTGCCCCCAACAGCAAGTGCTACCGCCCACCACATTTAGCAAAATTCTTTTAATTTCCTTTGGCTTTCTTAGCTGTATCAATCAGCCATATCATCGCTAAGGTCAAAAAGGTACTTCAGAAATCTCTTTTTCTTTCAATAAAGCCAGTGAAATAAGTCACAAATCTACATCAAGCTATCCACAACCTTTTGTAATATTCTTTTCGAGAGTAGGTACGAAAAAATCCCTCAGCCAAAATAAAAAAGCAACAAATCGAATTAATAAATGAATAATACTTGGCAAACCAGCAAAACGAAGATAAATATTATCAAAGACAATAAAATAGTTGCAAGAACTTTTAACTGATTTCGATTCAACTTGAATTTTTCCAAATACCTCTACATTAGTAAAGTCACTTGTATTATCAAATACGAGAGAACGTATGAAAAGCTAGCATACCACTAGCAATTCTACCACCATAACAAACTCATTTGCGGTAAAATGAGGATAGGTCATCTATGCCATTTCTTTCAGACAAATGTGGTGGTTTTTCTGATCCTAACATAGATGGCTTTTTATGTCTAACTTAATGTTAGAATTTGAACTCTATCAATCACCTTAGTTCTTTATGGGAAAACTAAAACTCTTTTTTCTTATAAAGAAATGCTGATAATAAATAGGAACATACAAAACTAAGACAGGTAATAATTAAAATCACTATTAAACTTATATAGTACGTTGTATCAGATACATCTCCATGAAGCCATATATTTATGAGCAGGCTTATTCCAACGATAATAGCAACGGAAATAACCAAACTTATGATTGCTGTAATTTCAATTTTTTCCACGCCTAAAAAATAATAAAGTGGATAAAAAATAGATCCGACAAAAAGTGCTAAAATACCACCGCCCAAAATAAGTGTAATCGCATCTCGAAAGCCATAATAAAAATATTGATTGCCGTGAATAATAACAGTAAGAAGCATAAAGACTGTTACGATTGCCATACCTCCTATACACCAAGACAAATGACTAATATAGTAACTTTGAACAATCTTATTCCGTTTTACTGGCAATGAAATCTTGTATTTATACCATTTCGATAAAGTTTCTTTCCTTAAACATAACACGGCTAATATTGACAGTATCGGGGTAACAGATAGAGAATAAATACTTAACAAAGAAGCATCACCTGTAACTAAAACAATACTACCTAAGATAATCAAAAGCGGAAATAAAATTTTTATATTTTCCGTTAATCCCATAAAATTATTTTTTAAAAGTCCTTTCATCACTTTCCCCCCTTTACTAATAGCAACATGATTTCATCAATCGTTGTATGGTCAATAATAATTTTAGGATATTTTCTTCTGGCCTCTTCAATATCAGAAACTAAAACATCTATCTGATAATCTCTTCTACGGTAAGCCACTATATCTTCCTTATCCAAAGATGAAAAATTCTTGTCAGAACATCTTAAAATTGCATAACGATAAATCAGATTATCTTTTGTCTCTGTTAGAATAATCTTGCCCTTGTGGATAAAAGTAATATAATCAGCTATTCGTTCTAAGTCGCTGGTAATGTGAGAAGATAAAAGTATTGAATGCTTTTCATTTTCTACAAAGTCCAAAAAAATGTCTAGCATTTCTTCACGCATTACAGGGTCTAATCCACTCGTTGCTTCGTCAAGAATAAGCAAGTCGGGGTGGTGGGATAATGCAACAGCAATTGCCAGTTTCATTGTCATACCCTTAGAATATTTTGAAATTTTTTGGTTACTTTTTAAAGAGAATTTTTCTAAATATTCATTAAACAAGGCCATATCCCATTGTTTATAAATACCTGCCATAATATTTGAGAGTTGTTTTGCTGACAGATAATCAGGAAAATTATCGCCATCATACACGACACCTATTTTTTCCCGTATATGTGTATCATCATCTTGCATTTCTTTTCCGAAAATCTCTATCGACCCCTTATCTTTTTTGAGCGTATTCAGAATGCAGCCGATTGTTGTTGTTTTCCCCGCACCGTTTTCCCCTACAAAGCCCATAACTGTACCAACTGGTAAGGCAAATGTAACTTTATCTAAAGCAAAGTCTGAACCATTATATTGCTTACATACTTTTTGTAATTTTAAAGCATAATCCATATTATTCGTCCTCCGTATAAAAAAGTGTAAGTAGTTCTTGTAGTTTAGAAAGTGAAATGTTGTTTGTACGCCCTATTTCTGCGGCAATTTGTAAATGTTCTTCTGCAATACGTTGCTGCTCTTCTTGATAAAATTCTTTATTTTGAGCAGATACAAAACTTCCCCTTCCTATTGTGGTTTCAATAAAACCGTCACGCTGTAAGTCTTCATAAGCCTTTTGCACTGTGATAACACTCACATGAAGTGATTTTGCCAAAGCTCTCATGGAAGGAAGATTATCCCCTGCTTTCAGTTCTTCACTCATAATCATTGCTTTAATTTGGAATGTTATCTGTTCATATATGGGCTTGTTAGCATTATTACTGATAATAATTTCCATATTCTCACCTCAAATCAAAATGTACTTGGTGTATAAGTACATTTTAAACAATTTTAACATTTTGTCAAGTGAAGTTTATTCTCTGGTATTACTAAAATTCCAGATAATTTTCATATGCTGTTTTTCTGACAGTCTATGTAAAGCTGTACCGAGTGTTTCATCAGATACATAAATCGTAAAGTGCAGGACTTTAAATGATACACAATCATAAAAATAGGTATCATTCATTCCACGTTCAACTTGTTTTGTTTCGGTTATTTCACAAAACAATACTTCACGTTTAGAACGTCTTGCAAGCTGTCTGTACCGGCTTTTTAATTTGTTCTTAATGATAATCAGCATTAAGGAATTAAACTGTAATTTGACGATGTGCTCGAAAGAAGATGTCCTCATAATCTGACCACCTTTCTGACAATGCTGAAATATATAAACGGAAATACTGAAAAGATAGCAAGAAAAAAGCCCACACAAAACATATTGTTTGTGCGAGCTTTAAATACTGTAATATTACTTTTTATCTTATAACGCTATTTTTTGTTAGATTTCAAATTCCCTTGTCCTGCTATATCTACTACAATTTTTCCTAATATACCACGTTGTTCAGCCCGTTTATGTGCCTTGACAATTTCGTCAATCGGATAAACAGAATCAATGTTGGTAACAATATCTCCGTTATCTACTAATCGTGCAAGATGTGTAAGATTTTCACGATTAGGAAAAGCGATAACTAAACGAATTCTATGTTTCCCAAAACGTACAGAAAAAATAAGTTTTACTAATTCATGAGGTTGAAAAGCGATTGTAAGTAAACGTCCATTTGGGGTAAGATGTTTTCTTAGTATATTATGGTTTGTTCCCACAGAATCAAAAATCAAATCAAATTTCCCTAAATCTTCTAAAGAAGTTTTATGATAATCAAAAACTTCATCTGCACCATAGTTTTTTATTTGTTCTGTTACTGTTTTTGAACCCAGTACAGTAACATGAGCTCCTATAGATTTTGCAATTTGCACAGCAAAAAAACCAACACCGCCTGCTCCCCTTATTAAAACTCTTTCGCCCGATTTAAGTTTGCCTTTATATCAAAGCTACTAAAGCAGTATCTCCAGCACATGGGATAGAAGCAGCTTCTAATGGAGAAATAGTTGTAGGCATAAAAGATAAGCAGAAGATATTATTTCAATTGACAATCTCCCAATTGCTATCCTTATGTAACATCTGTTCGTATTACGATACTTGTGTTACTTTTGTCTGATTTACCACAAATCGGATTTTATTCTTTTCTTCCTCTTGATTACCCATAACAGAAAAGAAAAAGCCTTGTCAAGAGCTTGCCACCATTGGTGGTGCTTTGCACTCTTTACTGGGCTTTTTGTTTGCTGTATCTTCCATGCAAAAGGAAAAAGGTTACTCGTCATTATCATCAAATTTACCCGTTACCCACGGTAATTTCGATAACAGTTCCATATCCTCTTTCGAGTTCGGATTCATCATTTCACGACTTGATAAGGTGTCCTATATTTATGTCCTTCTATGCTTTCCCAAAACATATCCATACTGTATAAATCATCATAGCAGTCTAACAGTTTTTGAAACTTCAAATGTTGGATAAATTCTTTGATTGGGTAAAGGTCGGACACTACAATACTTTTCTCGTTAATATCGTCTGTAATATATTCTCGTAACTTTTCTAACTCATATTCCAACCATTCTTTCTCGCTGTCAAAGAAGTTATCATAGTGTCAGCGCTTCAATTCTGTATTTAGACGTTCCTCTGTTCTTAAAAACTGACAGACTTCTTTTTCAGCCTGATTGAGATATTTCCATTCTCCCGATGACAGTTCAAGTAAAAATGTCCGTATATCCTATAAAATAAAGCTTTTCGGACATTTAAGAGGATATAAAAAGATAGTCAAAAAGACATATATAATTTGAGATGAATTTTCTAACACCTCATCTCAGAAACAAAAAGTACACACGGTGTCAACTTTTTTAAGAATGCGTTTTTATTAACAAATATTACATTGCCAAGCAGTTGCTTTCAGCTAGAAAAAAATTTCCCCTTACACCCATCCGTGTTCTTCGGCGATTCTTGCGGCTTCTACGCGGTTGTTGGCGGATAATTTGTTAAGGATAGATGAGATGTAATTTCGGACAGTTCCGTTTGAGAGGTAAAGGGTATCAGCGATTTCTTGGTTTGTTTTGCCAAGTGATATTAATTGTAATATGCGTTTTTCTTGTTGGCTAAGTGGGTTATCTTGGGTCATCATGGTTTCCATGAGCTCTGGTGAGTATTCCTTTTTCCCTGCAAGCACCGTGTGAATGGTCGTCATGAGTTCTGATGTTGAGCGATCTTTTAGGACATAAGCGTCAACACCTGCCTTAACGGCTCGTTCAAAATAGCCCACGCGCTTAAACGTGGTCACAATAATCACTTTCATTTCCTTGTGTTTTCGAATCCATTCCAAAACATCCAGACCAGATTTTTTCGGCATTTCCACATCAAGGATAGCCACATCAACATTTTCCACTTGCAATATGCCAATAGCTTGCGCGCCATCTCCTGCTTGCAAAATCTCATCGACATCATCTTCCATAAGAAGCAATTGGCACAGCGCGTCTCGCAACATGGATTGGTCCTCGGCAACTAACAATTTCATCTTAATTCTCCTTTGAACTGATACTAACTTGAATCATGGTTGGTTTAGCTTGGGATAAAATCTCCACATCTCCCTTGACCAACAGCAAACGGTCACGAATGGATTTTAATTCATTTCCTGTTAAGTCGTCAAAACCAACTCCATCATCTGTAATTGTCATCACTAATTTTTCTTGGTTTTCAAAAAGGTGAATACGGCAAGTTTGCGCTTGGCTGTGCTTGATGACGTTATTGCTTAATTCACGCAAAATCATACCGATACTCGACTGCATCAAGGGTGCCATGGCTTCCACATTCAAATCATTTTGCAGCTGATAATCAATATCTGTCATGGCAAAAAACTCATTCAAATGCTCAATTTCTTCGCTCACCGTTCTGAATTTGAGATTATTGATAATGTTTCTGACATCATGCATGGAAGAACGACTGGTTTGATTCAATTCTTCCAACTCTTTTTTGACAAGGTCATATTTTTCTTTTTCTAATTGCTTGAGTGCTAATTCTGTTTTTAAGGTCATTGCCGCAAAAACGTGCCCCAAAGTATCATGCAAATCACGCCCAATACGGTTTCGCTCATTTTCAGCCAATAAAAGATTAATGGTGCGATTCTTTTCCATGATTGCTTTTCGTTGAATTTCATTTTTTCGATCATCCATCCAATAAACTAAAATGCCATAATTAACAACAGGAACCAAAAAAATCATTACTTGTGACGATAAGTCATCTGCCAAACTGACACCAGAAATAATCATAAACAGCATTGCTAAATCATAGGCGAGAAATCGAAAGGAAGTGTAATTATCTTGAAATCGAAAAACTAGCAAACTATTAAAATAAAAGGTAAACCACATCATGCCACCATCTACATAAATTGTCATATAAACAACATAAAGTAGCATAAAAATCCAGCAAAGGTTTGTTAGGATATTTTCTTCAAAATGTGTGAGAAATAAATAGCTTAGTAAAAACAGAAAAGTTATCCCAAGTGTCCAAGTTGGGTAATCAAAAAAGAATGCCCCTAAAACGGGGAATGCTAGAAATGCTAATGGCATATAAAATAACGGATGAATGCCCCTAATTCTTTTCAACATCATTTAACCTCAGTTTTATTCTTAATCATAAGCGCTAATGCTGCTATCATTATGACATAGCCGAGTATGATAATCAAGGACTTGCCGTTTACCTGCCCCTTTTGAGCAAACTGTGTCACCAATTGATTCACATGATAAACTGGTGTTACTTTAGAAATCTTTTGCATCCAGTCTGGGAAATTCTCAATCGGCATCCATGAACCACCGATAATGGCTAAACCAATAAAAGAAATATCTCCGACAATCGTCATTAATTGTTGTGATTTAATTTGTGAAATCAATAGCCCAAATGCTAAGAAAAGGAAACTTGATACCAACAACAAAGCACCTGCTCCAAACCAACGACTAAGTGGCATGCTCACCCCGCGGAAAATAGCTCCAACTAAAAAGGTCGCCACGATAGAAAGTAAGAAACAAAACAAGACACGAATCACTTTTACCAAATAATACTGCCAAACAGGGATAGAAGAATGCTCAATGTAAGTCAACCAATAGCTTGTTTTATCCTCAACAAGCATAGCTGGAAATGAGAAAAATCCAAAACTTGACATAGAAAAAGCTGTCATTGTCAGCATGTAAGCTGTCACAAGCACTTTTTGTTCTTCAGAATTCGACGACAGTTCCATACCTGAGAAAAACAAGAAAAAGAAAACAGGCATACCAATCGACAAAACAAAGGTCATCCAAAAACGCCATGTTTTAATCCATTCAATTTTCAATAAAGCAATCATTTTTCATCCTCCTGTGTTTGGTCAAACAATGTGTTTAATAACGTTTTATTTTGAATTTCAATATCGGCAATCTGACAACCTTGCTCTTGCAATTTCTGCCAGACACTATCAATCTCTTTAGTCATGAATGTCACCGTGTCGTTTTTCAGCTCAATATTATCAATGTGTGGTAATTTTTCCACTATCGGCAAAAAGTTTTTTGGTAAAGTCAACTGTTTTTCATGTTCAGCTTCTCGCATGGCAAACGGTGTCGTATCACGCAGCAATTTTCCATGATGCAAGACCAAAATGCGTTCTGCCGTATGTTCCACTTCTTCAATATAATGGCTCGAATAAAAAATCGTTACGCCCTTTGCTTTCAGACTTTGGATAATCTGCCAAAAATGCTGACGTGTTGAGGTATCCATTGCTGCCGTTGGTTCGTCTAAGAAAAGAATTTTAGGTTGGCTAATAAGGCATAAGACAAATGCTAATAAGCGTTTTTGTCCACCAGACAATTTCTCTGTCAATTGGGCTTTTTGTTCCTCACTAAATTGCAAAATCTTATCAATTTCTTGGTCAGCTAAAGGTGTCTTGGCAATGGACTTGAAAAAGTCAATGAGTTCAGACACTCTTAACTTTTGCGGCAAACGATTTTCCTGTGGTAACACGGCGACGATTTCTTTTAATTGCTGACTTTTCGGTGCTAAAGCATTGATGACTATCTTTCCTTTGCTGATTTTCAAATCACCTAACAAGCATGACATCAAGGTTGTTTTACCAGCACCATTAGGACCAATCAATGCCACACAATCTCCAGCAGCTACTTCAAAGGAAATGTCTTGCAAAATCGGCTTTCCTTTAATTGTTTTAGATAAATTCTCAACTGTTATCATTTCATTATCTCCAATTTTCTCATCTGTGATAAATTTATTTTATGAAAAAATAGCCAAGCTTTTTAGCTCATAATGTCATAACATCACATGACTTTTGTCATGTTTTAGAGACTAAAAAAGAAGCTGGGACAAAAAGTGCTCAGCTTCTTTGTTTACATAGTTATCATTTACAAGACGCAGTAGTTTGGACTTCAACAATCTGGGGATAGACCGTTTTAGGTCAGCAACAAGAAATTAAGATTTGCTGAGAAATCAAGTTTCTGCGAAACTACTGATTCACCTTTTAATTTTTAGGCTCATGAATAAAGTCTCTACTGGAGACTTATTTGTCTCACTCCCTTAGTTTTCCATCATGCCTGCTTGTAATTGATACATGCGATAGTAAGTGCCTTTTTGGCTAAGGAGTTCGTCGTGGCTGCCAGATTCGATAATCTTGCCTTTGTCCAGCACGTAAATGCAATTAGCATCTTGAATCGTTGATAAACGGTGTGCAATAGCAATCGTTGTCCGACCTTGGCGCATTTTTTTCAATGATTCTTGAACAATGGTTTCGGTTTCAGAATCAATATTGGCTGTCGCTTCATCAAGGATAAGGATTTTAGGCTGACTAGCCACGGTTCTTGCAAAAGCTAATAATTGACGTTGCCCTGTTGAAAAACTCGAACCACGTTCGGTGACTTTTGTCTCGTATTTTTCAGGTAATTTTTGAATGAATTGGTCAGCATCTACAAATGCCGCAGCGGCTTGAACAGCTTCGTCTGAAATATCCTGATACATCTTGATATTGGACTTAATTGTACCATGATATAAGAAAGGATCTTGCAAAACGAGACCGATATTACGGCGCAACTCTTCTTTAGGATACTCACGAATATCAACGCCGTCAAGCAAAACTTCTCCAGACTGAAATTCATAAAAGCGCATGAAAACATTGATAATCGATGATTTGCCAGAACCTGTCGAGCCAACAAAGGCAATCGTTTCGCCTTGATTTACCTTAAATGAGATATTATCTAAAATTTGGCGTTCACCGTCATAAGAAAAGCTGACATTTTTAAATTCAATATTCCCAGCTTGCACGGTTGCTTCGCCATTTTTCTGTTCAGGTTCGTACTGCCGTTCATCAATCAAATCAAACACACGACCAGCTGAAACCATTGACGTTTGTAGCGTTGAAAAATTCTGCGTCACTTCAATCAAAGGGTCAAATAATCGATTAACATACTGAATGAAAGCGTACATTAACCCTGCTGAAATCCCAATTTCCATGCCACGAAAACCAAAATAAGCCATTAAAATAGCATAAGCAAGGAGTTTTAACAGCGACATAGCTGGACGAAGAAAAAGACTATCTAACGCCATGGAACGATTGGCATAGAGCACATGCTCCTCATTAATCGCTTCAAATTCGTCTTTCAAACGGTCCTCTTGACTAAAAGATTGAATGATACGTATCCCTTCAATACTCTCAGAAAGTTTACTGTTAATATCCGACAACAAAGCACGTGTTTTTTCAATGACTGCAACCGACTTCTTACGATAAAGATTAACCAAAATAAAAATAAAGGGGAGAAAAATGGCAACCCAGCCCGTCAAAACAGCGTTCAATCTTAACATGGTCAATAACGTTACCGTGAAAATGAAAATCGCTGAAATAAAACTAGACAAAATCCCTGAAAACATATCACTGACAGCTTCCGTATCATTGGTCAAACGCGACACAATCGAACCTGCTGGCGTCTGGTCAAAATAAGCCATTCCCAATTTTTCCATATTGGCAAAAGCATCTCGACGAATCTCTCTGACAACGCTGTATGACACATGCGCAAAATAGAAATTCCCTAAATATTGGATAATCGTCTGCAAGACATACATGAGATAATAACCAACCAAAATCAACATGGCTGTCTGATTCATATCAGTCAAAAAATGGTCGATAAAGTAAGAAGCAATCAAAGGAATGACACTTCTTACCACCGTCGTCAACAATAGCAAAGCTAAAGCCACGGCTGTCAAAAATTTATATGGCTTGAGATAGCTCATGAGACGCTTAAAAACCCGCCATTGATTTGCATTATTCTTCATCAGCATCTCCTTCCATTTCTAATTGTTGAGCTTCATAGGTATCAGCGTACCAACCACCTTGTTCAATAAGTTCCTCATGACGACCACGCTCAATAATATGCCCGTCTTGCAGCACCAAAATCAAATCAGCATGAACCACTGCACTTAAACGATGCGCCGTGATAATCGTTGATTTATTCTGCCGTGTTTCTTTAAGATTTTCAATAATCGCATGCTCGGTCTTGGCATCAACCGCTGAAAGAGAATCGTCTAAAATTAAAATATCAGACTCAAGAATCATGGCACGACTCATGGCAATACGTTGCTTTTGCCCACCAGACAGACTGACACCCTTTTCACCAATCACTGTCTCAAAACCGTCAGGCATTGCTACAATATCGTCATAAACCCTTGCTAATTTAGCCGCTGCTTCAACCTGCGCCAAAGAGCTTTTCGGATTTCCAAAACGAATATTTTCTAAAATACTCGTCGCAAATAAAAATTGTTCTTGGGGAACATAGCCAATCAAGCGACGTAAATCAGCCAATCGATATTCTCTAATATCATGCCCGTCAAGCGTGATTTGTCCCTCTTGCAAATCATATTCCCGCAGTAGCAAGCGAATTAAAGTTGTCTTTCCAGAACCTGTTTGCCCAACTAAGCCCAAAGTCTGACCTTGTTCAAGCGCAAAATGAATATCCGCAAGCGTTTCTTCATTTTCATAGTGAAAAGCATCGATATCGTAAACCAAACGCCCATTTTTAATCGTTGGGAGTGGATTTTCGGCTTCTTTAACATCTGATTTTTGTTGCAATAGCTGACTAATTCGCTCATAGGAAACCGATCCACGTTGCACCATATTGAATAAAAAACCAATCGCCATCAAAGGCCAGACAAGCATATCTAAGTAAGTAATAAACGTTACCAGACTACCGACCGTCACATGACCGGCCGCAACCATGATTGCTCCCATAAATAACGTTAACACATAGCTTGCTCCGATAAATAAGAGCACCAAAGGGTCAAACATGACATCATACTTCATGGTCGTCATATTTTTCTTGAAAGTCATTTCATTGGTCTCTTGGAAAGACTGTAACTCATCATCTTGGTAACCAAAGGATTTAGTCACCTTGATACCAGAAACCGACTCTTGAACCTTGTTGTTAAGCTCTGAAAAAGCCGCTTGAGATTGACTAAACGCCTTGTGCGTTTGACGTCCTAAACGACTGGTTGCATAAGCCATGAACGGCAACGGAATAATGGCAACCAAGGTCATTTGCCAAGAAATCGTTAAAAACATGGTAACTAAGGTTACCATGGCTGTAATCGTGGCATCAACTGCTGACATCACACCACCACCAGCTAAACGTGTCAAGGCATTAATATCATTCGTTGCATGCGCCATCAAATCACCTGTTCGGTATTTTTGATAAAAACTCGGCGACATTTTTGTGAAATGGTCAAAAAGCCTAAAGCGCATAATTTGCCCCAAACGATAAGACGTTCCAAAAATGTACATGCGCCAAATGTAACGCAAAAAATACATGGCAACTGCTGATAAGACTAGCCACAATAAATTTAATAGTAATTCAGAGTGTGTTAAATCGCCCGCCGTCACACGGTCGATAACCGTTCCCATAACTTTAGGTGGAATAAGATTTAAAACCGCCACCAAACTCAGAGAAATAATCCCAATCAGATAGCGCCTTTTCTCCTGACGAAAAAACCACCAGAGATCTTTTATAATTTTCATAAAACCTGCTTTCTAGCTGCTATTATACACCTTGGAGTGAACTCTAAGTCAAGTTGTATTTCCTCATCAACTCATCTTAGCATTATTTCACACCACGCAAACTAAAACACGACTTCAATAAAAAAAGAGTGAGATGACTATTCATTGGAAAATAGTCATCTCACTCTTTATAACCTAATTTTCTCTTTGATATTTCTGATATCGTTTGACAAACCACTGATAAGCTAAAAAGGCTAGCAAACCACCCAAGGTATTTGTCCAAAGGTCATCAATTTCAAAAACACGATTAGCATTGTACAGCAAATCCACCACAATCTGCGTAGTTTCAATGCAAAGACTGATAATAAACGCCAATAACGTAGCTCTTTGCCACGTTCTCAATTTCGGACATAATGCTATCACGCCTAGCATTAAGGGAAAAAGCAGAAAAATATTCATCACATTTTGCGCAATTACCCAAAAAATCTCCAAAAATCCGTCTAATTGGCTAAACCCAACAAACGTGTTAAACGGCACAAGTAAGAGACGTAAACGACCGTAATAAATGATATTTGGTGTTTCAATGCCATCAATGGTCGTTTGTGGGCTAAAGCACATCAAACAAATGGCTATGGCGTATAAAACCACAAGCACCTTTATAATCCGACGTCCCAATGGCGTTAATTCAGCAGTCTTATTCAAAAATCTTGACATCATTACTTTGTTTTTTCAGCAACGGCTTTTTGACGGTCACGTTTCATAGTATTTGAGCGTAACTGTCCACAAGCTGCATCAATATCAGTTCCGTGTTCTTGACGAACGACACAGTTAACCCCATTTTTCTTGAGAACATCGTAAAAAGCAGCTACACGTTCTTTACTTGAACGGCTGTATTGGTCATGTTCTGATACTGGATTGTACGGAATCAAGTTAATATAAGACAACTTGCGGATTTTCTTCGTCAAATCAGCCAATTCTTGCGCATTTTCTGGAAAATCATTGACTTCATTTAGCATGATATACTCAAATGTCACACGACGATTTGTTGTTTCAACGTAATATTCAATCGCTGCAAAAAGTTTTTCAAGTGGGAATGAACGGTTAACACGCATGATTTGTGAACGCAATTCGTTGTTTGGCGCATGAAGTGACACAGCAAGGTTCACTTGCAAGCTTTCGTGGGCAAAATCACGGATTTTATGTGCTAAACCTGATGTTGAAACCGTAATATGACGCGCACCAATTGCTAAGCCATTGTCATCATTAATCGTACGTAGGAAGCGCAAAACATTGTTGTAATTGTCAAATGGTTCACCAATTCCCATAACAACCACGTGACTCACGCGCTCATCTTGACCACGTTCATCAAAATATTTTTGTACCATCATGATTTGTGATGTTATTTCACCACTTGTCAAATCACGTTGCTTTTTAAGCAATCCACTAGCGCAGAATGAGCAACCTATGTTACAACCAACTTGTGATGTCACACAGACTGATAAACCATAATGCTGGCGCATCAATACTGTTTCAATCAACATACCATCAGGCAATTCAAACAAATATTTAACTGTTCCGTCAGAAGCTTCTTGAATCACACGTTGTTTCAAAGGATTCACGCAGAAGTTTTCATTCAAAACAGCAATAAAATCTTTTGAGATATTTGTCATTTCTTCAAAAGATTGGACGCGTTTACGGTAAAGCCAATCCCAAATTTGCGTCGCACGGAATTTCTTTTCCCCGTGTTCGATTGCCCATTCAATCAATTCATCACGTGTTAAAGCGTAAATCGAGGGCTTCATATCCTTAGTTTCTGTTTGCATTCTGTAAATACCAAATCCTTCCTATTTCTCTTTTCGGCGAATCACAAATTGTTTTTTTACCGATTGAATTTCTTTTTGTTGTTCTCGTTTTTGTTGACGTTCACTACGTACTTTTGTATCTTTACGTTTTTGACTCTTAAAATGTTTATTTGCCGAGCGGTCAGATTTTTTAGGTTCTGATTTCTTTTTCTGCGAGGAGCGCTTTTGTGATTTATGACGTTTCGTTGGTTTATCGTCGTCAGATTTAACACGACGAGGCTCTAAATTTTCAAGCACAAAATAAGCACAACCAAAATTACAATATTCCTTAATGTAATCGTCTAGACGTGAGATGCGATTTGTTTTCTTAACATCTCGGTCATCCTTGTAAAATCCCTTCAAACGTAACTGTTCATTTCCCCAATCACCGACAATATAATCGTATTTTAGTAAAATTTCTGAAAAACGTTGACTAAAAACAGTTGCATCAAAAGCATTCTTCTCATTTTCCAAAATTAACAATTCAATATCATCACTCTTGACACGGTCAGAAAACGCCACAAATTGCGGACCAGGAAATTTATTGTAATTGTACATTTCAGGAGAGATATCTTTTCTCATCGGTCTCCTCTCTTAATCGCTAAAATTCATATTATTTTTTAAGGTAGGTCTCTACCAGTTCACGTAGTAATTCAGGAAAAAGTAACTCTGCTTGGTGAGATTTTATGGTCTCAAAATAACGCGCAAAGTAATATTGATCAACCAAGACTAAACTGATAGTGTCCTTTTCATTCGTAACCTTTTCATTATACACTATTTTTCCATTTTTGTAATCAAAGCCGCTAGTCAAAACCCTACCAAATTCTTTTCCGCGAAAGCCCATGCCACGGATTTGTTGATTAGCTAACAATTCTGCTTGTGAAAAGACATCTTGGCAAATTGTCATTAATTCGTCAGTCGTCACTTCTAATCTTGCCAAGCGCATTTGATGTGGTAAGGAATGGTGTAGTGTATCCTTAGTGACATTTTTAGAAAATGGGGTCACCACTAAACCAGAATTTATCATGGCAATATCTGCATTAGCGTATTCTTTCATTGCTGCCATAACGATTTGACGTGACTCATCAAGGCTCAATTCATGGTCAAAAGATTTGACTATTTCTTGACTTAACAGTTTGCGACCATTCGCTTCAACTGTTTCTATCCATTCTTTATCACTAGGCTTACTTGGCATATGACTCGTTTCGTAGGCATGAATGGTGATATCGCTCAGTTCATGGTGCTCAAAGGTCAAGTTGATTTCACCAGCAAACTGACCATATTTTCCAGCGGCCGCTAAATAAGTGCCGTTAAGACAAGCACCGTCCTCAAAGACATGATGCGTGTGAGCACCAATAATCAAGTCAATTTCTGGCACTTCTGCGGTGATTTTTTCATCAAATGGCAAACCTAGATGACTCAATAAAATATGGAAATCTGCTGATTTGACCTCTGGAATTTCCAAATCACGATTTAAGCATGTGATTGGGTCCAGCACTTGCCAACCACCTGGATGATACGTTAGGTAATAAGGAAAAGTGTAGGCTAAAAAGACAATCTTTGTCCCAAGAGCTGTCTCATAAATCTTGTAAGGCTTAGCCCACGTTGGACGTCCAGCTTCATCCTCTAAATTTCCTAAAATCACATCAAAATTAGCATTTTCGTAGACTTGATTGAGCATCGTTTTAGCCAGTCCAATGCCTTCGTTATTCCCAATTGTCGCAAAATCAATGCCTAGCTCATTCATCAATTGAACATTATATTTTCCTTGCGTTGCATCGGTCATCGGATGCCAACGATCAATATTGTCACCAACATCAATCTTGATAACCTCAGCATCTTGGTCAGCATAATCTTGGAAAAATCGTTTTAATTTTGGATAGGTTTCAAAATGCGAATGCCAATCATTTAAATGTAAAATCGTTAGCTTTTCTGTCATAATTTTATTATAGCATTTTCCGCTTAAATAGTGATATTCTAGCGTTTTTAAGCCATTTTTATCACAAAAAACCAGAAACTATACCAATACTGTAAGCAAAAATCACAATCGTTAAAACAAATGCTAATGCAATCGACGTATAGCCAACAACACTATCTGCTCCGCCACCCAAGACAGCTGCTCCTGTCCCAAGAAAAACAAATGTCCCAATTAGTTCTGCAAAGAATTTTTAAAATATTATTTTTATTAAACTAAGCATAAAAAATGAATCAGATTCTGTAAATCCAACTCATTATCTCATATTAAATCACATGCCTATCTTCTTGTTCTCTTACTTGTTTAATATGTTTAAAAAACATATACCCCACACCCTGACACGTCCAAACAAAAGCATAACAGAGAATCCACATTGAGAACGTTAGCCATTTCATTTGCATTGTCTGATAAACACCATGACTATTAATCGACCGAATAAATATCAACAAAGTCACATCTAAAAAAATAAATAAAATGGCAAGATTAAACCAAATCACAAATCGCTTTTGCCAGTTCGTCATAACTCCCTCCTATCTATTGTTACTAATCTACTGCCATATTTTAAGGGAATTTTACCCAATGAAACTTAAGAAAAAATTAATTTAAAGTGAACAAAAAACATCTCCGTATTCACAGAGATGTTTTCTTTTTAATCATTATTTCGCAGATAGTCAATTGCTTCTTGAACAGTTGTGACTGGAACGATTTTCATATCGGTATCGAGGTCTTTAGCAGCTGCGACAGCTTCTTCATAGTTCGTTTTCGCATCTGGGTCTTTTTTCAATGTTTCCTCATCCACAGGGTTATTTGGAACAAAGAAAATATCTGCACCAGCTTTAGCAGCAGCAACAACTTTAAGTGCTGCGCCACCAATATCCCCGACTGAACCATCTGATTCAATCGTACCTGTACCAGCAATTTTACGACCTTTACGCAAATCTTCACTGTTTAATTGGTCATAAATATCAAGCGTAAACATCAAACCAGCACTTGGGCCACCAACACCACTCGTATCAAAATTAACATCAACATCTGATGACACCGACGTATGATCTACCAAACCGATTCCGATACCATTTTTTCCATTTGACAATTCAATAATTTTTCCTGTGGCTTCTTTTGCTTCGCCGTCTGATGTATATTGAACAGTTACTTCAGACCCTAAATCCAAATCAGCCACATAGGCCATTAATTCTGCCGAGCTGTTAAATGTCTGACCGTTAACCCCAGTTACCGTATCAGAGATATTCAAAATCCCTTTAAACGTCGAATTATCACTAACATTTAAAACATAAACCCCTTGATAATCAAGCGTTGCTTCCTTTCCTGCCAATGTTAAGGCTTGATAAGTCGCTGTATTCTGAGAGGTTTCCATGTAATACTCATTGATACGAAGATAATCAGCATTACTATAACCACCAGTCACATCTGCGGCTGTCGAAATTTCTGTGTAGGGAGTTAACCAAGCATAAACCAATTGTGCCAAGGTCGCCTGACTAACCGTGACAGCCACAAAATTATAAGAGCCATCTTCGTCATCTTCCTTATTATCAACCGTTAAAACGCTACGAATATCATAAGCACCACCAGGCATTTCAATATAGTAATCAAGCGGATACAACAAGCTAAATAGTAAGAAAACAATGCCTACAACACCTAATATCCACCACTTAAAGCGATATAAAATACGACCCAACTTTTTCAAAATCTCTTTAAATCTTTTTAAGATTGCCATATTTTTCCTCCACTTTTTTGACAACACTTGTTGGTACAAAATCTGAAATATCTGAATAGAAATAAATCAATTCACGGATGCGACTTGATGAGACATGAACCAAATCAGGAGAGCACAATAAAAAAACACTCTCAATCTCTGACGCCAGATAATGATTATAAAACGCTAAATCAGCCTCGTACTCTAAATCTTTCCCATTACGGATACCACGCACGAGATAACCAACTTCTAAACGCTTGGCAATATCCACCACCAAAGAATCACGCGCTGTAATCACTTTTACGTTCGGAAATTCTTGCAGTGCTTCTTCTAACATCTGCCGTCTCTCTTCAACACTAAAGAAGCCATTCTTATCTTTATTGTAAAAAATGCCCACAAAAAGTGTATCAAACAACTTGCTTGCACGCGCTATGATATCAAGATGCCCATTTGTCACAGGGTCAAAAGACCCCGTAAATAAACCAATTTTAGCCATATTGCCTCCATTAGTGATAAAATCACTCAATTCTACCTAACATATACCGTAACCTTACTAATGCCATATGTTTTTTGTTTCCAGATGCCAAAATTTGAAATTTCTTCTGGTAAATCAACAGTCTTATCCGTCTCACAAACCAGCATGACATCCTCAGACAAAAGCCCTGCTTCTTCTAATTCCGTAATATTTTTGACAATTTCTTCCTTAGCGTATGGTGGGTCTAAAAGTACCAAATCAAACTGTCCACTAACAACGCCAATTGCCTTATTAGCATCCATTTTTAACAAGTGAAATTGCTGCTCAGACTTTGTCATTTTGATATTTTCTAAAACAATAGCTTGCGCTTGACGGTTGCGTTCAACCAGCACAGCTTCATCCATTCCGCGTGAAATAGCTTCAATCGCTAGACTTCCACTACCAGAAAACAAGTCTAAAACACGTCCACCATCAAAAAATGGACCAATCATATTAAAAATAGCACCTTTAACCTTGTCTGTTGTCGGGCGCGTAATTTTTCCATCTAGCGTCTTTAAAGGACGCCCACCAAATTTTCCTGCTACAACTCTCATAACAACCATTATAGCAAAATTCAAATAAAATAACTTAAAAAATGATCAAGTCATCTTTACACTAAAAATGAGATTTGATATGATTGTTGTGATAATTTTAATTATCAAAGGTTTTTAGGATAAAGGAGTTATGATGAATTTTAAAACATTCTTTAAAGACAAGAAAAATCTTGCCATTACCATTTTATCGGTATTATTGATTGCTAGTTTTTCTAGTCAAGGTAACCAAAGTCAAGAATTATCCCAAGCAGAGGATAAGATTGAACAGCTTAGCCAAGATGTCAAACAAGCCAAATCAGACTTAAAAGATAGCCAAGATGAACTGGCTGATTTTAAAGAAAAAAATGCTGATTATATCGAAGTTGGCAAAAAAGAAGTTCAAAAGACTAAAGAGATTGAAAACAGTGCAGAAACTGCCGTAAAAAATCTCGAAAAAGACCAAACGCAGGCTAATCTTGATTTAGCAACAAGTAAAGTTGACGCTGTTACAGACGCTGACAAAAAAGAGAAATTTCAAAAGCGTATCGCAACTGTCAAAACAGCCATTGAAACTAAAAAAGAAAAAGAATTAGAAGATAAAGCAGAAACTGCGGTTAAAAACCTTGAAAATAACCAATCGCGTGATAACATTGATGACGCTAAAAATAAAGTTAATGCGGTAAATAATTCAACTAAAAAGGAAGCTTTCAACAACCGTATCAACGCTGTTGTTTCAGCTATCGAAGCCAAAGAAGCCGAAGCTGCTAAACAGACACAGCAACAACAAAATCAAGCAGCTGCCCAACCAGGAGATACCACAACAGTTTACATTACAAGAACTGGTAGCCACTACCACCTCAACCCAAATTGCCGTGGCTTAAATCGCTCAAAAAGCACTACACCAGTTAGCTTATCAGAAGCACAAGACTTAGGTTTAACACTCTGTGGTTTTGAATAATAGATTATTTTACAAAAGTCGTTAGAGATTGCTCTAGCGGCTTTTTTATAGTATTTTTTACTTAATTTTTCCTTAAAAAGAGATTTACAGACTTATTTCAAAATGGTATTCTTTTAGTGTAAAAATTTCATCATTCAAAGTTTTTTCAGGAGGAATCAAACATGAAGAAGAAAATGAAACTCGCCATATTATTAATGGCAACTGCCCTCATCGGAGTCTCTCAAGACCAAGGACTTTTAACAACACCAGTCGAAAACAATCATGTTGTTTTAGCGGATACTAAGTCTAAAAGTAAAACCACCAAAAAAGACGATAAAGCTACTAAAGCAGCAAAAAAAGCTGTTAAACAACTTGAAAAGGACCAGACCCAAGAAAATCTTGATTTAGCTACCAAAAAAGTTAAAGCCGTAAAAAATAAGAAAGTCAAAAAACAACTTAAAAAACGTATCGCAACTGTCAAGACTGCGATAGAAACACAAAAACAAGAAGAGACAGCTCAGGCAGCTGCTGAAACTGCTGTTGCAAACTTAGAAGCTAATCAAACTCGTGAAAATGTTGACGATGCTAAAAATAAAGTTGATGCGGTAACAGACACAGCTAAAAAAGGTGATTTTAACAATCGTATTAACGCCGTTGTTTCAGCTATTGAGACTAAAGAAGCCGAGGAAGCGGCTCAAGCTGAAGAAGCAAGAAAAGCCGAAGAGGCTAGACAGGCTCAAGAACAAGCTGCAGCCGAAGAAGCTGCACGCCAAGCACAAGAACAGGCAGCGGCTCAACAGGCACAACAACAAGCTGCTAGTGGATACTCTAGAGATGCTCGTGGCAGATGGCATCGTCCAAATGGACAATACGCTTCAAAAGCTGAAATTGCTGCAGCAGGTCTTCCTTGGTAAGCAATTTAATTTAAATAATTTTACAACAGTTGTTAGAAAATCGCTCTAACAACTTTTTCTATTCCCAAAATCAAAAAGCCGACTAGTTATCCTAGCCGACTTTTCTTAGTCCTTAAAATAAGATTTCTTCTACTTAAAGAATATTTTCGTAAGTGTCACGAACTTCTTTCGGCCAAACACTTGATTGAACTTCTCCGATATGTTTCTTACGGAGCAAGAACATTGCCATACGAGATTGACCGATACCACCACCGATAGTAAGTGGGAAGAGACCATTAAGAAGAGCTTTATGCCATTCTAGTTGCAAACGATCTTCGTCACCAGTGATTTTAACTTGACGTTTGAGAGCTTCCTCGTCAACACGAATACCCATTGATGATAATTCAAAAGCAGAATCCAAAGCTTCATTCCAAACAATGATATCACCATTAAGACCGTGGTAACCATTTTCTGATTCAGAAGTCCAGTCATCGTAGTCAGGTGCACGACCATCATGACGTTGACCATCTGGCAAAATACCACCAATACCGATAAGGAAAATTGCTCCAAATTCTTTAGCAGCAGCATTTTCACGTTCTTTCGGTGTCAAATCTGGGTAACGTTCTACCAATTCTTCTGTGTGAATGAATGTGATTTTCTTAGGCAAAACAGCTTCGATATCAAAACGAGCTTCAACAGCTAATTCTGTCAAACGAATAGCTTTGTAAACTTGTTCAACCGTTTCTTTTAAATACTCGATGTTACGACGACCATTTGGAATAACTTTTTCCCAATCCCATTGGTCAACATAAATAGAGTGAATTGGATCTAATTCTTCTTCGTCTGGTCGGAGAGCTTTCATGTGTACGAAAAGCCCTTCTCCTTCATTGAAGCCAAAACGTGCTAAGGTATGACGTTTCCACTTAGCAAGTGAATGAACAACTTCATATTCAGCATCAGGAATACGTTTTACGTGCACTGATACAGGATTTTCAATACCATTCAAATTATCTTGCATACCATCCCCGACCTGACTGAGAATAGGTCCTTGCACTTCAACGATGTCAAGTTTATCAATCAAATATTGAGTGAAAGTATTCTTGACAAAAGAAATCTCCTGCTGTTGATGAATAAAGCTTTTCTTCATATGCTCCTCCTTAAAAATTTTTTATTGAAATACCAAAATGATAAATAAGGATAGTGAGATAATTTTGTATTTCGTGACCGCTTTTACAACGATAGAGCTATTATACACCTAAGCTTTTAAAAAATAAATACTTTTTTGAAAATTTCTACAATATTTTTAAGTTTATGTCAGAAAACCTTACATACATTTGAAACAAGTCAATAATATCAAGGAATTTCAGTCATTTTTATCAAAAAAATATAAGAAAAAAGACCTGAAAAAGTTGTGTGTGCAATCTTCTTCAAAGTCTTTTTATATTGTTAAAATGATTCTTTTTTAATAACTGTTATAATTTTCAAAAGTTTTCTAAAAAATCGTTTTGCTGCCATCTGGTAGATATTTCGGTTTTTGAGGTAATTTTGCATAGATATAACAGCCTCTCAGAGCAAACATAAGAGTAACTAGCCCAACAAAGTAATACCAAGGATTATTACTAAGAGAGAAAAATTGCGGACTAATTAGTGCCCACATATTCCATGGATTGAAAGACATAATAGCCACCAAAACAAGGACAATATTCAACTGCCAGCTTGCTCCAATACGTGTTCCACGCTTTTCCCAAAACAGTCCTGGAACAGAGCAGATAATAACTTGCGTAAAAATCCAGAATTTAAACATCGAGGTATCATGCAACTCTACTCGCAGAAGATTAAGGCTGACAAAGAAAATTAAGACTTGTAAACAGCAATCAAAAATTGCTTTTTTGAGAGTCACTTTATCGCCCCAAATTTCTTTTCTTTCATAGGTAACCGCTCGCCAAAGACAGTAGAATTCAAAACTAACCCAAACAATCTCACCAATTACGCCTAATAGAAAGAACCAAAAATGGTGATAATTTTGATAGGCTGCTAAAAACACCCAGATTCCCATAAAATCTGCTGCACAATAAAAAGTGTGCATCCATAATGGATAAGGACCACTTTTTTCTCTATCCACCAACACGAAAGAATAAATATAGACTAAAAATCCCAACACAAACGTGATAAGAACAGTTGTTAAAGTCAATATAAAATTGGGCGCACCAGGCGTTAAAGCTGTCACAAAATCTTGTAACGTAACGTCACCCTGCGGATACGCATTAAATAATGTGTCAAAAACCATTTGAATTCTCCTTTTATCTCTTCTTGTTGAAGATTCTACATGTGAGTATTATAATGAATAGCAAATGGCAAAACAATGACAGCTTTTTAAAATCTGGGCATTGTTCCACAGAATGTGAAAAATTGGGGTATCAATATGAAACGAAGTGAACAAAAAGCGCGCACGAAGTATAACATTCGTCAGGCGTTTATCGACTTATTACAGAGAAAGGAAATGGACAATATCACCATAACAGAGTTAGCCAAATCAGCTAATATTGACCGTAAAACCTTTTATTTGCACTATGATACGACCTTTGATGTTTATCATGACATCATTGACGATGTCAGTAATCAGTTAGACGACATCCTCAAGCAACAGAATGATTTCGATTTTTTTATCTTTTTTAATGAGTTGAATCAAGTCATGCAAACTAATTTTAAATTTTATCAAACCATTGCAAATCAAAAATCTTACGCCTATCTCATCAAAGATTTTACAGATATTTTAGAAAATGGTTTAACTCACTACTACCTTTCTTCTAATCAAACAACATCAAATAAAATCAAAATCAGATATATTTCAAATGGCATCATGGGTGTCTATATCAACTGGCTGGCACAGCCAAATAACATTTCCCAAGACGAACTCGTTCACATCTTGAGTGACTTACTAGAAAATGATATTAAACATTTGAATAACTAAAAGGGAATGAGACAAATAGAGTCTCCAGTGGAGACTTTATTCATGAGCCTAGAAATTAAAAGGCGAATCGGTAATTTCAGAGAAATTCGATTTCTCAGCAAGTCTTAGTTTCTTGTTGCTGACCTAAAACGGTCTATTCAAAGACCGTTTTTGATACTTACTTCGTAAGCTTTATTTCCCGATTATAAAAGTTCCCCGAACCTTTATAACTCACCCCCGCATGGCTCGAAAGATTTGGGGAATCTTTCAAGGTGGGAAATAGAGTCAAGTGAAGCTTGACATCAAAAAGGTTTGGGGAACCTTTTGAGGGTAGTAACATCAAGAAAATGAGAGATAAGATGATTACTGCTAAACCAACGAATTGATAATTAAATTCGTAGTCTAGGCGCAATATGATTGTAAAAATAGCTGTTCCAAGAGATATAAAGAGCACCGCTATTGTAAAGACAATTCCCAAATCATCACTATCAACTTCTCTTTGAACAAGTGAAAAAGATGCTACAAAAAGCTGGTGATAGCACCAGAAAAACAACATTTGGAAAAATATGATACAAAATTGGTACTAAACCAAGAAATAAACCAGCAACTGCCAAGAAAGTCATTAACAAGTCAGTTGATAATTTTTTATTAACCCTACCGCTAATAAGAGCACCAATAAGCCCACCAACCGCTTCAGCTGTCAAAAATGTTCCGTAATATTCTCAGTAATTTTCGAGAACATTTGGTTGCTGTAAGGCAGTAATAGGTTATAAGCAGCCATAAAAAAATTCACAGAAGCCGATAGAGCAATCAAAACCGAAACTTGGCGTTTTTGTGCCAAATAACGAAAGCCACTGATTAAATCCTGAAAAATACTAGCCATTGAAAAATGACTGTTTTTTGTATTTTCTTCTAAAATCTGAGAAACAAAGGCTACAATGATGCTTGATAATATAAAGGAAACACCATCCAAAAGCAAAGCGATAAACGCCGATCACAACGATTGGAATCACAATCTTGACAACCGTAGCCGCTGTTTGCAAGTAAGAATTTAGTAAAGCAATATTGTCTTTTTCCACCACTTCTTTCGTAAAAGCGTTATAAGCGGGTGTTGAAAAAGATGATAAAAATGCCAAAAACACATTGGCTGCAATAATCGTATAAATTAGCCACGTATTATCACTGATAAATGACAAGGCTATACAAGCTAGACCACTTAAAAAATTGCTCAAAATGATGATTTTCTTTCAACGAAAACGGTCAGCAATCACACCACCAAAAAGATTAAAAAGGACTCCAATAATGTTTTCAAGTGATTGATATCCCTCAACTAACACCATTGAATTCATATTCAAACTAGCTAAGAATGAATTGTTAACATAATCAAATAAAACATCTCCAATTTTTGAAATGACGTCGCTTGAAACAAGCAAACTAGCATTTTCTGTTCTACTTTTTTCATATAATAAATCTCCCCCGTTTTTAAAAGTATACATCTTCAAAGTTTTTTTGCAATATTCTTTCAATTTTTTAAATAGAACACAAAAAATCTTGCACTTTCGCACAAGATTTTACGATTTTATATTCGAATCAATCAAGGTAATTAATTCTTTTGTCATACGGCGTGGTCCACGAATGTTAGTGACACCACATTCTTTCAGCACAGCGATTGGAAATTGGCTATCCGAAAAAGTTTGCAATAGCTCAATTTTTATTAGTTTTTTAATTGATTTTTCTTCTCGATAACCGCTGTTTGGAATGTCGGATTCTAAGACACGGCAAAGGTAGCGAAGGGCACGTGTTGGTGCCGTAATATAAATGGCAACATAATCACCCGCTTTAATACTGGCTTTTTGTGTCCAATTAATAATCGAATTTGCAGCAAATTCCGCATCGATATCGTAATATTTCAGATTGGCAGGGATAATCCAATAATCAGGTCCAGATAAGCTCCCAAGACTTTTCCCTGCAACTAAAGCTCTGCTATTTTCCACCAAAGAAAAAAGCAAATCATCCGAAACCGTCTCGTCCAGCACTAGCGACACCCACGATTTATTGCTCATATGGTAAGACGGGTAAATGCCGCTTATTTCAAGCAATCGAGGCAAGTCTTTTGGGTTAACTTTGATATTGATAATCTCGATTTTCTGTTCCAATGCCTCTTTTGACCACGTTTCATCGCCCAAATCCAACTTTCCACGCGCAACCGTCATAATCAACGCATACCACTTATGATTCTGCGGGTAACGGTAAGACGAAAACTCAGGATATTTTTCAAAAGGATGGTCATACATGTCGCCATATGTCGCTTGCAAGTAGTGTGCGAGACGATTGGTTTGTGGATTGAGAAATGGCAGAGCTTCAAAGCAAGCTGTCGCCACACGTTCAAGCACCGCAAGATAAGCTTCTCTGACTTGCCCAACAAAATTTCCCATTGCTTGCGCCACATGAATGGCAAGATATTCCTCGTTCAAATCAGTATCAATCACATGAGTTGACACCTCCCCATCTGCCGCAACATGAACACGTACTTCAAAAGCGCCGTCCAAAATAGTTTCGCGGAACTCATAACCACCCTGTGATTTCTGAAAACCAAACGGTACCAAGCGCTCAAACACCACCCGCTTCTTCCTAAAAATATCCGATTCAAATGACATAGGGACTCCTTATATTATATTTAGTGCAGTTAGCTACTGCCAAAGCCCAAGTGTTATACTTGGAAAAAGCCACTGTGGATGAGTACGCTCTCCAATCGCTTGACGAGTTACGAAAGGCTCTAACCACAGCTTTTTGTTTTCATTGGTAATGAGTTTGATAACGCTAGACGTTTAATCTTCAGTAAAGTAACAAGGCAAAAAGTAAGTGGATACCAAGCGGGCTTAATACTTAATATCTGAGGTACTTTTATGCTCTATGTTGGTATTGATGTCGCTAAAAACAAACACGATGTGACAGTTATTGATAATACAGGGAAAATGGTGTTAAAACCCATCACTATTACAAACCGTAAACAAGGATTTGAACTACTTCATAATACCTTGAAACAACTCAACCAGAACTGTCTTACCGCCATGGAAAATACTGGACATTATGCCTTAAATCTCTTAACATTCTTACATCAAAACAATTATCAGATTTACACCTATAGTCCCTTACTCATCAAAGAATTCACAAAGTCTCTCTCACTTCGTAAAACAAAAACGGATAAGAAAGATGCACATACAATAGCTCTTAAGTTACTTTCAGACTCTAATCGTGCCCTATTCATGCATGACAACAGGCAAGAAGAACTTGAAATTATGACACGTCACATGAATCGTTTAAAGAAACATCAATCAGATTGGAAAGTCCAATATACCGAGTGTTTAGATATTATTTTCCCTGAACTACATCATGTCGTTACGAAGCACTCTGACTATGTCTATGAGTTACTCAAACGTTTTCCTTCTCCCGAGAAAATGGTAACGGCTGGCTTTGATAAACTTATTGAGATTAAACGATTAACAGCTAAACATGCATTGGATATTCTCGAACTAGCTCCAAATTCCATTGGCACAACTTCTTTGGCTCGTGAATTTGAATTGATTGAAATTATTGAGAATATCCAACACTACGAAAAACTCATCAAACAAACTGAAAAGAAGATTAATGAGTTGATGGCTGAGCTCAACTCGGTCATCGCTACAGTACCAGGCATTAGTAATCGTCTTGCTTCTGTCATTTTAGCTGAAATCAGAAATATTAATACTTTCAATCATTCAGCTCAACTCCAAACTTTTGCAGGGTTAGAACTAGCTATCTACTAATCTGGACAACTAGATGCTCAGGGAAAAATGATCAAACGAGGCTCATCACACCTACGTTGGGCACTCATACAAGCTGCCATTAAAGTAGCTAGATACTCCCCTGCGTTTAAAGCTTATTTTAAAACCAAATTAGCGCAGGGAAAACACTACAACGTTGCTATTTCTCACGTCGCTAAGAAGCTCATTCGAGTGCTGTTTTATCTGCTTAAGAATAATGAAACTTTTGATGAGGATAAACTGAGATAAACCAACAAAAACATAGATGAAAAACTTTTTAAAACAGTCGTTTTAAAAGGCTTTTTGTCGTCTATTGACAACTCCTATAGTTTGTCTTTCCCTACTCTCCTAACAATGGTTTTATCCATTTTGAAACATTTTGAAACTTCTTTGCTCTTTCGGTAATCCACAGCAAATTCCTGCGTCAACTGTTTCAATGATTTTGCTCCCTTTGGTAGCGAAAAATCATGCCTTGTACTATACAGATTTAACTGACGGTCAAGGTGAAGAGCGCTCAACCCAGCATCTCCGGATCTAATCACCTCATTTGACGCAGAAAGTAAGATTTTTGACAAATCGTTATCTTGACGAATGGTCATATCTTCATAAGCATTCCTAATTGCTTTGTATAATTCACTGCACTTCTCTTCCATACCCCCCTAAAATTTTATTTGTACTATCAAAGCAACACAAAAATATTTTTATTCTATCTTACCTTTTCAGCTATCATTTATCAAATAATTATAAAATTCAAAATAATCGCTCAGCTAGAAATGGTTACGTTTTTTTAACTTCTTTTCTACTAAGATACGTTTATCTCTTTGATGTAAAAATAGGTTAATAATATCATAAAACTCACATTATTAATGTTGACTATATTTTATATTAGATTCTAATATAAAATCAATAGGGGGTTTATGTTATGCAAAGAAATCATACACTCAAAAAATGATGGTTTGCTACAGGGATTATTGCTTGTTTACTAGCCGTAAATTTGACATCTTATGCTTTTGCAGATGAACTTGACGGAGCTGATAATTGTGTGACATCATCTCTAGTGGAATCACAAGAGCAAGAAACCAATACGTTTTATCAAGTTGACGGAAAATGGTATTACCTTGGTGAAAATGGCGTCGCCATCAATCCATGATTTTATCCAAATATTTCTATAAAAAACTGATATTTCTATCCTATTAGTTTTCTCCCTCAAACAAAAGATTAAATAAAACCCCTCCTTGAAAACAAGGAGGGGTTCAGTTAGTTATTAATTACAATGATTCGTAAAGATTTACAGCGTTATCAACTGCGAAGCCGTATTCTTCAAAGATTTTATTGCCTGGTGCAGATGCGCCCCAAGTATCGATTGTAAGAGTTTTACCTTGGAGACCAACGTATTTGCCCCAACCAAAGCTTGAACCAGCTTCGATAGCCAAACGTTTTGTGACGTTAGCTGGAAGAATGCTTTCTTTATAAGCAGCGTCTTGTTCGTCAAAGATGTTTTGTGCTTGCATTGAAACCACACGAATATGAACACCTTTTGCTTCTGAAAGGATATAAGCACCTTTATTAACACCTTCTGCTGCCAATTCTTTTCTCCCTTCAAGGACAGAAAGATTTTGACGTGCCAAGATGAGCATTGTTGGACAATCAGTTTCAGCAAGAGCACGTTTCCATGCAGTATTTGTTTCGTTACCGTCAGCAGGGCGGATAACGTTAAGGTTAGGCATAGAACGAACGCTAGCCAATTGTTCAACTGGTTCGTGAGTTGGTCCGTCTTCACCGACAGCAATTGAATCATGCGTCATGACATAAACCGTTGGTAATTGTTGAAGAGCAGCCGTAGCAAATTCACGGACACCAAACCAGATGTTACGGCCTGCGTAATTATCTGGTTGGAAGTCTGTTTCAACCTTCACCATAGTATTATTTGAAGCTGATAAGTCATCTGAACCTCCCCGGAAATCTGTCAGTTGAGATGAGATTTGTTGAATAGCTTGTTGGCTAGAAACGTGGCTAGCGACAGCTGTACCAAATTCATGCGCCACCAACTCTGGGTAAGCTTTTTTCGTATTCTGCAAATTTAGTATTCCATGCATTTTCAGCAGCTTCGCAACGGAATTTTATTCTTACTTCAAAACGACGGGCAACTTCTTCTGGAACAATAAAAGCTGGATAAGCATAGCCAAGTGCTTTCTTAGTATAGTTAATCCCTTCTTGACCAAGTGGTGCTCCGTGAACAGCTGATGTCCCTTGTTTTTCAGCACCAAAGCCAATAATGGTTTTGACTTCGATAATGGTTGGTTTTTCATTCTCTGCCTTAGCTTCATCAAGAGCAACAGCAATTGCTTCCGAATCATTACCATCTTTAACTAAAATATGTTGCCAACCATAAGCCTCAAACTTGCCTTTAATATCTTCAGTAAAGGCCATTGAAGTTGGTCCGTCAAGGGAAATGTCATTTGAGTCATAGAGCAAGACCAATTTCCCCAGCTTGAGGTGCCCCGCTAAGCTAGCGGCTTCTTAGCTAACACCTTCCATCAAGCAACCATCTCCATTGAGGGCATAAGTGTAGTGATCAACAATATCAAAACCTGGTTTGTTGAATTTAGCCACTAAATGAGCTTCAGCCATAGGAAGCCCTGGGTGACCTGAATTAGCAGCTTGAATAGCCTCAATCGAAAGTGAGCGGACAGTGTTTACTGCCAACTGATCAATAGCATCAAATGTCATGAATAAAACCTTTCTATAAATGAATGGGTAAAATTAACAATCTTCAATATTTATTGAAGCACAAAGAAAAGAAGTAGGAAACGGTTGATTCTCTATACTTTCTGCTATTCTCCTACTTTTTTAAAATCATACGGTCCCTTAGTTAAAAAATAGCTTTCAGTAAACTTCCGCTTTTACTACCGTAGAGGTCAGTCTGGTAAGCCAATATTAGTAGGCTAATCAGAGCTATGAGCATCTAAGGCAACAATGAAATGATAAAAATTAAGATGGAATGATGTAATTTTATCTAACATTGAAAACAGACTAAAAGGCTGGAAACTTAATCCCAGCCTTTTATGTTGTCCTAGACTAACATCATTTGTGAAAATTTTCACCCCAAATGATGAATTAGCTAACTACGCTATTACTAATAATTAGCTTTATCAGCAATAGTTTTTTTGATTGTGGCATTCCTTCTTTTATCCAATCACTTTACTTCAGACATTGTAACAAGATTGTAGGTGATTGTTTGACCATCTGATGTGCTGATAGAAACGAGACCACTGCTAATATCTTTAATCCCATCAAGCGCTATATGATAAGTATTGGCGATTTGATAAAGTTTGTTGCTGAGTTCTTCACCTGCTAAATTGTGAAGTTTGCCCCGTTCTTTCATTTCCAAATCAAATTCATCCTCTTCCGTTTCAACCTCGTCTTCAGAACTATCTTGATTTTGGTCAGTTTCGCTAGGTTCCACAGAATCTTGTGAGTTAGCTGAGTTGGAAGTTTCACTCTTATCTTCTGAAACAGTTTCACCAGATGCTTCTCCTTTGACATGGTCACTGGCGTTTCCCCAACCATCATCAGATGTTGGACGATCCTCTGGATGTTCAACAAAGTATTTGATTGTAGCCAACAACTGCTCTAAACTATATCCAGATGGCATTTCGATAGTTTTGTCATCAAACCAAGATAAAGCTACGTTGTGATAATGATCTTGATGCGGAATAACTAATCTTCCATTTTGATAAGCAACTGCATATGCGGCATTATATGGTATTACGTCAACAGGAACTATCTTTTCTGGAGAAACGCGTTCATAAAGTTCTGCTGCTGTTTCTAGTTTTGGAGAGGCACTAGAAGATGCATTGTCTTGTGCTTTCTTCTCAGGAATTTTTGACTCAGTTCCCACTGTTATTCCTTTTTCTGCGCAGAATGCTTGTGCTGCTTGTCTTTCTTCCTCTGACAAGTCACTTTTCGGAATCCAATGGCTATGACTCATGTGAGGGACAATGTAGGCATCTCCTTCGTCACTCACAATATCTTTAGCATCAAAAATATAACCATCCGAAGTTGTATATTTACCAGAAGCCTTAGCATTGGCAATTTCATCAGCATTATAAGTGATTTGTGAGTTTGGCTTACCTTTGCGTTCATCAGATCCGAGTTGATCACTCTTAACATCTTTATTCGGTGTATTTTGGACGGTCTTACTTCCCCAACCATATTGTGAACTTGGACGGTATTCTGGATGTTCAAGATAATACTTGATGGTTGCAAAAAGTTCTTCCAAGCTATAACCACTTGGTGCTTTGAAGGCTTCTGAATCATCAAACCAAGAAATTGCAATGTTATGGTAATGGTTCTTATGAGGAATGACAAGATTTCCATTTTTGACCATCGTAACATAAGCTGTATTATATGGCATTTTTTCAATTGGAATGATTTTTTGTGGTGTTACTCTATCATAGACTTCTTCAGCTGATTCTTTATCTGGAGTAAAGTATGATTTATCGTCTTTTGCTGGAGCCACTAATCCTTTTTTCTTACAAAATGCTTGAGCTGAAGCCTCTTCACTTTTTGAAAGTCGGGTTTTATCTACCCAGTGAACGTAGTCTTTGTAAACAACAATATATTGATCGCCCTCGTCGCTAATGATATCTGAAGCGTTGAAAATGTAACCATCTTCATAAGAGACATAACGCCCAGCCTTTTTAGCTGCTGCTATTTCTGATGCACTGTAAACTGTCCCTTGCCCCTCTGTCAGATTATCATCCTTTTTAGATTCTGAGGACTGAGATTTCTGATCTTTGGACGTTTCTTCCTTCTTGTCCTTATCTTTTTCCTTATCAGCCTTAGCTTTAGCTAACAATTCTTGCGCCGCTGCCCATTCTTGCTCTGATAATTCTTTCTTAGAAATCGCGCGCAAGCTTCCTCCTGTGGCCCGTGGAATACTGAATGATTCTTTCCATACGAAAGTGCCTGGATCTAGAACATCTTCTGGGGCAAAGATATAGCCATCTGAATCGGCAAATTTACCTTCTTTCAAAGCCTGTCTAACTTCATCAGCTGAATGAATGATTTGCCAATTCTTCAATTTGCTGCGTTCTGATTCTGGAGTGACATTGACAATTGTTCCAATTTCCTTCTTGCTACCATGTCCCTCTGTCCAAATCTCTGGACGATCTTCTGGATGCTGCATGATATACTTCACACTTGCAATTTCTTCCGCAGTTAGCCAACTATATGGAACAACGTGAATGTGATCAATATGTGGAATAATGAAAGACTCTCCAGTATCATATGTGGCATTTCCAGCATGCGTCTTGAGTTGACTTGCTGTTACATAGAGTTTAGGAGTTAATTCATTTTCTTTAGGAGCGACGATGTCATAAATGTATTTTCCATCAGCTGCCGACATCAGCTCTTGCTCAGCAAATGAAATCTTAGTTAAATCTAATTCTTCACGTGAATAGAAGTACTCTTTCCCATTATCTTTCATAAGATAGCCTGTTTGACCGTTTCGTATCATTTTTTTAGAAACTTTCTTATAATCAAACGCTGGTTTTACCTCATCAGACTGACTTGTCTTTGCGTCACTCTTAGGTGTTTCCTGTTTCGGTTGAGAAGTTTTTTTCTCTTCCACTTTCTCTTTTACCCAAGCAGCGACTTGATCCAATTCTCCCTGCTCCAATTCTCCCAATCCAATATAGTGGATATGGTCACCGTGACTGGCTGTTAAACCATTATTGTCAACTGATAGAATAGAAGATTTGCTAAAAACATAGCCATCTGATGTATCGTAAGGCTTGCCATCTAAACCTTTTCCATAGGCAACTATTTTTGTTCCGTTGTAGTTAAGAACAATCTCTTTTGGCTTCTCTACTGGTTTAACAATTGGATCTGTTGTCGGTTTGTTTTCTTCCATTTTTGGCTGTATTGCCGTACCAATTGGGAATTGCTTAGCAAGGGTCGCCTCTAACTCAGACATCCTGTCATAAGGAATAAAGTGGAAGTGATCACCATGCGGAACTACCACTCCTTCTCCTGTACGCTTTGTTATCTGGGATGGATCAAAAACAAGACCATCTGCTTCCGTATACCTTTCTGATTGTGGACTATGATAAAGTTTATAGAGAAGAGTGGCTAACTCATCAGTTTTTTCAATTGTCGGATGTGATGGTAATACAGAGACGATACCATTTTGAACACCAGTCTGTCCTTTGTTAGAAGTGGTTGGTTGGCTTGGAGATGGGATAATTGAAGGGAAAATTTGCCCTGTCGAAGCTGTCGGATAGGATACTACAGGTGGGAAAATTTGCCCTGTCGAAGCTGTCGGATAGGATACTACAGGTGCTGTTCTGATCGTCCTATCCCCATGAGATACTCCTCCTGATCGATGAGCAACGACTATCTCTCCTTTTGTTCCTTTATGTTGCTTGCTGTCCCAATAAGCTTGTGCAGCAGCTAATTCACTAGGAGATAGATCATCTTTAGGAATAAAGTGAAAGTGATTACCATGTGGCACTAAGAAACCATCACCCAAGTCATTAATGACATCTGTTGGGCTGAAAACATATCCATCATCTGTTTTATAACGTCCATCAGTATGACTCCCTGACCTACTCTCAGAAGTTGAAGTATTCGCTTTCTTTTGATTTCCGTGTTTACGCGACCCACTATGCTTTTGAGCAGCCTCTTTCGTTCCTTTTTCTCTCTCAGCTACAATTTGTTCCTTCGTGCGTATATTCTTATGGTCACTATTTTCCTTCAAATACAAATAATAGTTCCCATCAACTTTGATGATGTAACCATCCTTGACCTCATTAATAACATCTTCCTGTTTAAAGACATAATTTGGGTCTTTCATAACCAGTTCCTCACTGATTAGAGCATCGTAAGGAACTTTTCCGTTGTAGTAATGATAATGGTCTCCATGCGAAGTGACATAACCATCATCTGTAATTTTGACAACAATCTGTTCTGCACTAATGCCTTCTTCCTGACTAATTTGATCAGGTGTTTTATTCTCAGATTGACGAGATGTGGTTTTTTTCTTTGATGTCTCCACATATGCTATATTAGACTCCTGAGCCTGACTTGCTTGATATTTTCCTAGCTCATAGGCACAAAAACTGACCGACAGCAAAACAACTGCTGCGGCGGAACTAGCTACAATTTTCTTTTTCATAACTTCCTCTATTTATTCAACTCTTGATATAAAATTTCTAAATTTTCTTCAACATTTTCAAGATAAGTTTTCTGATTTTTAGGATCTGACTCCAAAGGACTAAGTGTTTTCAGCTTGGCTCCTGTTGATTTGGCAACAGTTTTTGCCATTTTCTGAGAAACATTTTTTTCAACAAAGACAGTTTTAACCTTATATTGTTTAATGAAATCACGAATTTCTTTCAATTGTCGTGGTGTCGGTTCCTGTTCAGGAGAAATCCCAGAAATGCCAAGTTGGGTCAAACCAAAGCGATTAGCAAGGTAAGAAAAGGCAGTATGTTGTGTAACAAAAACCTTGTTAGAAACATTTTTGAACTTTTTCTGATATTTTTGCGTCAATTGCTTGGCTTCTTCCTTAAAGTATTTTGCATTTTTTTCATAAGTATCCTTGTTCTTTGGATCCAACTTAATCAAACTTTTCTTGATTCGCTCAACTTCTTTTGAAGCCATTTGCGGATCTGTCCAAGTATGAGGATCATACAAAGTGGCTGGGTCAACACCATCACTTACCTCCATATCCTCAAGACCTTGAACCTTAGATAAAGTCATTCCTTTAGAAGCTTCCAAAACTTTAACTGTTGACTTATTTAAGCTAGGCTCTAAACTTCCAGCCCAAGTTTCAAGAGTATGCGAATGATAAATGAAAATATCAGCATCATAAATTGCTGCCACATCATTCGTAGAGGGTTCAAAGGAATGAATACCCGCCCCTGATTGAATCATTCTGACATCATTTAAATCACCTGAAACAGCCTTTGTCATGGCATATATGGGATAAAAACTTGTAACAATTCGCAGTCCCTTTTGTGTTGAGTACTTATTCTGGCATCCTGTCAATGTTGTCACTATCAAAGCTAATATAGCTAGCAGACACCAGTGAGAGAATCGCTTTGTCATGAAAAAACCTCCTTTTACTTAACTGGTTATTAACCAGTTAAGTAACATTATAGCACTGCTTTTTTTCTTGTCAAGAAAAAATTAACAATCAATACAACTCTAAAGTAATTGGAAGTGAGAAAGACATCCACGATGGCTTCCCCAGTCTCAATGAAAATTATTTTTTCTCTAAAACATTGATAGGCTTGACAAATGGTAGAAAAAAGCCCCCGAATAGTCAATATTCAAGGGGTATTAAGCTTAGATCTTAGAAACAGTATTCACAGTTCAGCACTTCCATCTAAGGTCAGTTTTTAAGATGCTCATCATTATTTTTAAAATACAGTCAGTATTCCCTCAAAAAACTGCCTTGATTAGCGAAAAACTATCTCTTATCTAAAAGCACCTCACTTGCGAATAGTGGTTCTTATTTTGACAGCGATAAGTTATCCGCCGAATGAATGCGTGCTAATAACTTTGAAAAAAAGGAGCTAGCTGTCTTTCTTTTCGTCAAAACTACGAATTTGGATCATCAAGACTACGTCCATGCAGACCTTTTTCACGTTGTAGTTGACGAAGTTTTTCAGGAGTGATGTCATTACCTTCTTCATCAACAATTTTAATTCCTGCAATATGATGACGAACCGAACGACGATAACCTTCGGATATATTCTTCACGGAGTTGGGCTTGTTCAACCTTTTCCTCTGGGGTCAAAACTACCGTTTTTTCTTTTTAGCAAGCTCGTTAATACGAGCAATTTTTTTAGGTTCCATTTTACAACTCCTTATATTATATTTAGTGCAGTTAGCTACTGCCAAAGCCCAAGTGTTATACTTGGAAAAAGCCACTGTGGATTAGTTTGTTGTCTCCAATCGCTTGACGATTTCAGAAAGGCTCTAACCACAGCTTTTTGTTTTCATTGGTAATGAGTTTGATAACGCTAGACGTTTAATCTTCAGTAAAGTAACAAGGCAAAAAGTAAGTGGATACCAAGCGGGCTTAATACTTAATATCTGAGGTACTTTTATGCTCTATGTTGGTATTGATGTCGCTAAAAACAAACACGATGTGACAGTTATTGATAATACAGGGAAAATGGTGTTAAAACCCATCACTATTACAAACCGTAAACAAGGATTTGAACTACTTCATAATACCTTGAAACAACTCAACCAGAACTGTCTTACCGCCATGGAAAATACTGGACATTATGCCTTAAATCTCTTAACATTCTTACATCAAAACAATTATCAGATTTACACCTATAGTCCCTTACTCATCAAAGAATTCACAAAGTCTCTCTCACTTCGTAAAACAAAAACGGATAAGAAAGATGCACATACAATAGCTCTTAAGTTACTTTCAGACTCTAATCGTGCCCTATTCATGCATGACAACAGGCAAGAAGAACTTGAAATTATGACACGTCACATGAATCGTTTAAAGAAACATCAATCAGATTGGAAAGTCCAATATACCGAGTGTTTAGATATTATTTTCCCTGAACTACATCATGTCGTTACGAAGCACTCTGACTATGTCTATGAGTTACTCAAACGTTTTCCTTCTCCCGAGAAAATGGTAACGGCTGGCTTTGATAAACTTATTGAGATTAAACGATTAACAGCTAAACATGCATTGGATATTCTCGAACTAGCTCCAAATTCCATTGGCACAACTTCTTTGGCTCGTGAATTTGAATTGATTGAAATTATTGAGAATATCCAACACTACGAAAAACTCATCAAACAAACTGAAAAGAAGATTAATGAGTTGATGGCTGAGCTCAACTCGGTCATCGCTACAGTACCAGGCATTAGTAATCGTCTTGCTTCTGTCATTTTAGCTGAAATCAGAAATATTAATACTTTCAATCATTCAGCTCAACTCCAAACTTTTGCAGGATTAGAACCATCTATTTACCAATCTGGACAACTAGATACGTGGCTCCTCACATCTACGTTGGGCGCTCATACAAGCTGCTATTAAAGTAGCTAGATACTCCCCTAAGTTTAAAGCTTACTTGAGAATTAAGTTAGAACAAGGAAAACGCTTCAATGTCGCTATTTCTCATGTCGCTAAGAAACTCATTCGAGTATTGTTTCACCTACTTAAAAATAGTGAATCTTTTGATGAAGTTAAACTAATTAAAATAGGACGCATATTGAAATATTTTAATTATCCAAATTTTAAATTACATAACTCCGTCCTAATTTTCCACAATTATGATATGAAAAGGCAACAGTTTTCTGTATAAATTTTATAAAGTGTTTTTTTGTTAAGCAATAACTCGCCTAGTCATTGGTGTTTGGTAATTGAGACTGCCATGGATCCGATGGGGATTCCACCAGTGGATATAATCCTTGGTTTTAAGGGCTAATTCTGCCAGAGAGTGGAAGGTTTTCTGGTTGATAAACTCAATCTTAAAGGAACGATAGGTACTCTCAGCTACCGCATTGTCATAAGGACAGTCAGGTTGACTCAGCGAACGGGTGATACCAAATACCTCCAATAGCTCATCAATCAGCTGATTGTCAAATTCCTTACCACGATCAGAATGAAACATTTTAACCTTGTTAAGTGCATAAGGAATGCTTTGAATGGCTTCTTTGACCAAATCAGCAATATTGTGCCAACCAACAGATAAATTAATAATTTCACGATTAAAGAGGTCAATGATCAAGCAAACATAGGCCCAACGATTGCCACTACGGACATAAGTCAAATCCGTTACGAGAACTTCAAGTGTTTTTTCTTGGTTAAACTGTCTATCTAAGAGATTTGGAACGGGTGTCTCATTTTTCCCTTTAGACTGCGGTTTTGATATACTAAGACTAAATGTAGTTTCTGCATGATACGACGAAGTCGACAGCGAGACAAGGTAATCCCTTCGGATTCTAGGCATTTCTTAATTTTCCTGACACCGTATCTGGACTTACTGTCAAAAAAATGCGCTTCACCATTTCTTCAAGTTCTACTTCAGATACTGGCTCTACAGCTTTGTAGTAATAACTAGAACGGGGTATATTAAGCCAACGACACACGGCTGAAATACTGTATTTGTCCTTATTAGCAGTGATTATTTTTCTTTTTGTGCCATAATCGCTGCCGCTTGCTTTAGGATTCTAATTCATTTCAAGTTCTTTATTGCGTTTTCTAAGTGCTATCAGTTCTCGTTTTTCAGCGCTAAGATTATCAACTGTTTTAAATGAGCCAGTTGTTTTCGATTATCGACCCCATCTATCGAAAACTGAAGGGGTTAACTCATATTCTTTGATAAGATTGCTTCGTTTCATACCTGCATTGTGAAGGTCAACGATTTGTTGTTTGAACTCATCGATAAAGTGACGGTGGATTTTTCTAGACATAGAATGTCTTCTATTTTCTTTAGTGTAGAACCCTTTATAATTTCTGCCTAGTTTAGTGTAACCTATTCAATACCATTTATTTTAGTATAAGTTACGTGGATTACCTAAATTTTTAGATTCAATTAATTTAATCAGTTCCGGAACGAGTTTACTAATTTTCTTTCTTTCACTATCTAAATCAGATTCATAAATAGAAAATTCACCAGAATTATTTTTTGAATATATATAGTATCCTTTTTCTTGATCATACTTTTCTTCAGAGTGAGCCAACATATTTCGTTTATCAGCTAATTCAAGCCATACTCTCCTAAGGTCTTTATCTTCTTTTGAACATCCTCTTAATCGATTAAAAAACTCACGAATCAAAAACTTATATTCCTTACCTAATATAGTCTGTATGTATTGGTCATTTTTGACATTCATTTTCAGTTTTTCTCTGAGGGCATGTTCAAGTTTAGCATTTTCGAACATATACCTACCACGAATTGCATTTAATTCGTCCCACCTACAAAGTATTACATCAATTGCTGTTTTAAAGTGATTTTCTTCACCATTGTCTCCAACAGAAAAAAACGTAAAATTGGAGAAAATATCTATATTTTTCTCCTTTACAACATTAATAACTTCGTCTTTAATTGTTGAATATTTATTATTGGAATATAAAATTACAAATTGTTTGTAACCATTCACTGTGCGAATTCGCTCAAGGTAAGCCAATCCACTCTTTTTATCATCTAAATTAAAATCAGAAATAAAAAAATCGTATCTTTTAACCGAATTTAACTCATTATCAGCTTCTTCAAAATTTGAGAACTCATTAATAACAGCTTTATAACCCTTATCTTCTAAAATGTCGTTTACGATTTCTTTTCTTTCTTCATGTGCACTAGATTCAAGTTCATCCTCTAACCATAAAATATTAATTTTCTGCCTCACTACTATTACCCCTTATTGAATATTATTTTGAAGTCAACATAATTCTTTTCTAGTTCAGAAACAGAAATTTCCCAACCAAAGTCTGAACAAATTTGTTGACAAATATACATCCCTATCCCTGTACCCCTTCGTTTTGATGTAACACCAAGTTTAAAAATATCATCTAACGGCTTAATTTCAATAGGTCCTGTATCAGACATAAAATGCATTGCACTATTGTCTTCCTCGAAATAAAAAACTATTTTTTTGGCATCTCTATCTAATGCATTCTGTATTAAGTTATCTATTAAAGTTCCAAAATCATATATATTAATTTTCTGCACAACCTTTCCAGCACCAAGGTTAATTTCTAATTTTGAAACATCGTCAATTGTGTTATTAACATAACTTTGTAAATATGCCTTAACCTCGATTTGTTCAGTTTTACTATAAGTTTCAAAATTAATTCTCAAAATTTGTTTTTTAATTGAAGATAACTTATCTGATGTTCTTTTCAAGTTATAAATATATTGAGAAAACTTCTCAAATTCTTCATCACTCATTTTACGTATCATTTGTCGTAACGACGCATTAATTTCTGAACTAACTTTTCCAAGTTCATGAAAAAGCATGTCTTGTCTAGCTGGTTTAGTTTCTTCTATGATTTTTTCCTTGATATAAACTTCATTTTTTAACCTCTCATTCTCCTGCTCAGTCTTTTTTATCACTCCCTTAACCTGTTTATTTTCTTTAGTTAGTTGTGCAGTTGCTTGTTTTAAGTTCTTTTGAATTTCTACTTTTACTTTATCACTTACAGTATTATCTTGTAATAAATCAAACTTCTTCTCTAAAGGGCGAGCGCTTATTGGCAATTCATACTTATCAACTTTTAAGAACTTATATTTTCTAAATCTTTTTAACAATTTATCTATTGAATCAGCATCACTTGTCTCAATTTCATCTATTTCACTGTCACCAAATTTGACCAATTGTACGTAAGATTCCAAGGGACGATGAACTAATTCCATATATAATTCCTCAAAGGCGAGTGTGTACGAATTCATAACAAACCCTCTATCTCGTGAAGTTACTTCATTAAAATGATTTTCTGAATCACTTATATTTATCCACCCAAGTAACTCACGGTGAGCAAGATATCTATTATAACCTTGACCTTTTCTTAAATTAAGTCCAAAAGAATCATAGTCACTTTCACCATATGGAAATATTCTAAAATTATTTTTATATAAAAAAATTGACCCATAATCTTTAGTATGCTGTCCCATAATTCTTTTAAAATTATTTTTAGCCATTTGATTTAGATAATATATTTTAAAATAAATACCTTTTAAAATAGTTGTATTTTCCAGTTTAATTGAATATATAATTTTTTCTTTGTCTACCAATGAAATAGAAATCTTTTCTGGTTCTACTTGACACTCAATTGAAATTGTTTTCTTATCAAGAACGTTTGCTACCTCATTACTTACATCAACATCTATCTCCGCAACTCCTGACATAGACGAAAAATATTTAACATTAATTTGTATGCTCTCATCATCAACAAATGGATTAACTAACCTTTGCAAAGCAGAAATTACTTTATTAACCCTATCAGTATCCCACTTTTCTCTTAATTCTGTAATTTTTAAAATAGTGCCAGATTGAGATATTCTTTTATTATTCAATTCATTATCAGATTTATATTCAACTTCTAGATCTTCAAACTTTAATAACGAATCCTTCTCAAATTCCCCCCAATCAATACTTAATTCACTCAGTTGATTTTCCTTCTTACTAGTTAAGACTAACTTTTTTCCAAGTCTATCACAAGAAAAACGTCCAATTCCTTTTGAACCAGCATATACTCTCTCACTATTCCTTTTTTCTGAATGCGCTACAAACAACCATTTATTTTCAATATCATCACGATTCATACCTTTACCATTATCTTGTATTATGATATAGTCTTCAGCACTATTAATTATTAAGTTTATCTCTGTTGCATCAGCATCATAACCATTTTTTACAAGTTCAAAAATAGCAACTAACTCATTCGTTATTAAATCACGACCTAAAATATCCTTAAGACCTGAACTAACTTTAAAGTGTAAAATTTCTGACATATGAATCTCCTATTGTTGAAAACTAAAAATAACGCTTCCTACTTGTTCCGCAAAAAGTGGCGGTACAGCGTTAGCAACTTGCGTATATCTTGGAACATCAATCTTTCTTCTCTCCCCTCCAGTCGTATATGGACCTTTAAAACAGTAATCATCTGGGAAGCTCTGAATCCTTGCATGTTCACGAACTGTCATAATTCTGGGCTCTGAATAATGTATATAGTCATCCGGAATGGAGGTAAGTGTATTACATACTGAATTTGCTTTTAATGGTGTTACACCACGCTTTTTCAAGCCTTCTACCAACTTCATTTCAGGTGTGATTCTCAATTGTTTTTCACTCGCTTTCATTAGTCGGGTAAACAAGTCAATTGTAGACTCCCTATGTTTAGCAAATCTATGACTATCAGGTAAATTATTTTTTCTAATACCCTTTCGCATCAGCTTTTGATAGTTTGAGTTTGTTTTACCATAAATTCCATTCATAAATCCTTTAGTATCAGGACTTACAACTTCACCATTTTTTCTATTTAAATCGCCTATCGCCTCAGATATCGTTACTGGTAATGCGATTTTTTTACTAGCTAAAAATTTATCTTTACCCTCAATTAATAATCTAAAAAATTTCTTACTATCATCTGGATTTTTTGATGCAAATAATATAAACCTTTTTCTATTTTGAGGAACACCGAAATCCGACATTTTAATCATTTGAAAGTTTACTATATAACCTAAACTTTCAAGGTTCTCCACTAAAATTGATGAATAATTTTTAATTTTATCATTAATCTTAAAATCAACTGTGAATCCTTGTACATTTTCAAAAAATAACATTTCAGGCTGTATTAATTTCACAAAATTAACATATGAGTGCATTAATTGATTTCTAACATCATTATTTTTTCGCTTTCCAGCCATTGAAAAACCTTGACACGGCGGACCACCAACAATTAAATCAACTGAACCTCTAAGAGTTTTTAACTTGTCTTCATGAGTTTCTAGTAGCTCATTGATATCCCAATTTCGCATTTCTAGCCAGTTTGGCCAACTAAAATGCTTTTTTTTATCTATTAAGTTATACTTCAATGTTTCAAAAGCATCTTTACTCTTCTCTACAGCAAAAACACCATCTAAGCCTGCGTTATATAAACCAAGCGATAATCCACCAGAACCAGCAAATAAATCTATATAATTCATTTTATTACCTTTATCATCTTATTCAATACTACCTTTATTATATCAAAAAACACGGTTTTACTCCGTGTTTTTACATAATAACTTATTTCACCAATTTTTTCATGTCTTCGATACGAGCGACTGTTGCGTCGTATTTGGCTTGGTAATCGACTTGTTTGTCGCGTTCTTTTTGGACAACTTCTGGTTTAGCGTTAGCGACGAATTTTTCGTTGCCGAGTTTACGTGCGACCATGTCCAATTCTTTTTGCCATTTAGCAAGTTCTTTGTCAAGACGTGCCAATTCTTCTTCAACGTTAAGAAGGTCAGCAAGTGGCAAGAAGATTTCAGCACCTGTGATAACGCTAGACATTGCTAATTCTGGTGCTTCAATGGCAGAAGAAATTTCTAGTTTTTCAGGATTTGTGAAGCGCTTGATATAATTCACATTGCTGTTAAAGAAGTCTTCCAATTCTTTATCGCTTGTTTTCACAAGAAGTGTGATTGGTTTACTTGGAGCAACATTCACCTCGCTACGTGCGTTACGGACAGCACGGATAAGGTCTTTAAGACTTTCAACACCTTTATGCGCAGCTTCATTTTCAAATGCTGGATTAACTGTTGGGTATTCAGCTGTTACGATTGAACCTTCAGAAATTTGTTCAAAGATTTCTTCAGTAACAAATGGCATGATTGGGTGAAGCAAACGAAGAATTTTATCAAGGGTGTAAAGAAGAACTGAACGAGTGATAACTTTTTCATCTTCATTGTCACTATAAAGCACTTCTTTTGTCAATTCAACGTACCAGTCAGCAAATTCATCCCAGATGAAGTTGTAAAGGATATGACCAGCCACACCAAATTCAAATTTATCAAAGTTTTCAGTAACTTTGGCAATTGTTTCATTCAAGTTGTGAAGAATCCAGCGGTCAGTTACGTTACCAGCCGTACCAGCAACAACTTTGTCAACATTTGCGCTAGCTTGGTCAAGCGTAAGGTCTTCATTGTTCATCAAAATGTAACGAGAAATGTTCCAGATTTTGTTAATGAAGTTCCAAGCAGCGTCCATTTTTTCGTAAGAAAAACGAACGTCTTGACCTGGTGCAGAACCGTTTGATAAGAACCAACGAAGCGCGTCAGCACCGTATTTTTCGATAACATCCATTGGGTCAATACCGTTACCAAGTGATTTAGACATTTTACGTCCTTGCTCGTCACGAATAAGACCGTGGATAAGCACGTTTTCAAATGGACGGCGTCCTGTGAATTCCAATGATTGGAAAATCATACGTGATACCCAGAAGAAGATGATATCATAACCAGTTACCAATGTAGATGTTGGGAAGTAACGTTTGAAGTCTTCTGCTTCTGTGTCAGGCCAACCCATTGTTGAGAATGGCCATAGTGCTGAACTAAACCAAGTATCAAGCACATCTTCGTCTTGAGTCCATCCGTCACCTTCTGGAGCTTCTTCACCGACGTACATTTCACCTTCAGCATTGTACCATGCAGGAATTTGGTGACCCCACCATAATTGACGAGAGATAACCCAATCGTGAACGTTTTCCATCCATTGTAGGAAAGTATCGTTGAAACGTGGTGGGTAGAATTTCACTTCGTCATCAGTGTCTTGGTTAGCAATGGCATTTTTAGCCAATTGGTCCATTTTAACGAACCATTGTGTTGACAAACGTGGCTCAACTGGCACACCAGTACGTTCTGAATGACCAACGCTGTGAACCATTTTTTCGATTTCAACAAGCGTACCGATTTCTTCCAATTTTTTAACGACAGCTTTGCGAGCTTCAAAGCGGTCCATACCAGCAAATTCACCAGCAAGTTCGTTCATTGTACCATCATCATTCATGACGTTGATTTGTGGCAAGTTATGACGCTGACCAACTAAGAAGTCATTAGGGTCATGTGCTGGAGTGATTTTAACTACACCAGTACCAAATTCTGGGTCAGCGTGTTCATCACCGACGATTGGAATAGCTTTGTTAACGATTGGAAGGATAACATTTTGACCAATCAAATCTTTGTAACGGTCATCATTTGGGTTAACCGCAACGGCAACGTCACCAAACATTGTTTCAGGACGAGTTGTGGCAACTTCAAGGCTACGTGAACCATCTTCCAACATGTAGTTCATGTGGTAGAAAGCACCTTCGACATCTTTGTGGATAACTTCGATATCAGAAAGGGCTGTACGAGCTTTTGGATCCCAGTTGATGATAAATTCACCACGATAAATCCAACCTTTTTTATAAAGTTCAACAAAGACTTTACGAACCGCTTTTGACAATCCTTCATCAAGAGTGAAACGTTCACGTGAGTAGTCAACAGAGATACCCATTTTACCCCATTGTTGTTTGATTGTTGATGCATATTCATCTTTCCATTCCCAGACTTTATCAAGGAATTTTTCACGACCAAGGTCGTAACGTGAGATACCATCTTCAGCAAGACGTGTCTCAACTTTTGCCTGTGTTGCAATCCCCGCATGGTCCATACCAGGAAGCCATAAAGTATCAAAACCTTGCATACGTTTTTGACGGATAATAATATCTTGCAAAGTAGTATCCCAAGCGTGACCAAGATGAAGTTTACCAGTTACGTTTGGTGGTGGAATAACGATAGAATACGGATGAGCTTTCTTATCGCCAGAAGGCTTGAAAACATCCTCATCTAACCATTTTTGATAACGCCCAGCCTCAACCTCAGCTGGGTTATATTTTGGTGAAAGTTCTTTTGACATAATGTGTCCTTTCTACATTTTTTCAATATCATTTAATTTTTGTAAAATAAGCTGTGCTGATTCACGAGCGGATAGATCGGTATTATTGATTTTATAATAATACTTAAGAAATTCTGGTGACTTCTCTGGATTAAATTGGGCAAATGTCATCGTTGACAAAATATCACTTTCAGACCATTCCAAATCACGTTTTAATGGTTTGCACTGCAAGCGATGCTCAGTACGATTACGCCGAAGCCGTTCAGTTAAATCCGTTTCAAGTTCTACAAACAAGACCTCTCTATTAAATGAGTGAAAAATATCTTGAATCTGTCTCAAAAAATCAATATCATTTGAATCATTAAAATCAATCACAACAGTAAAAATAAGAGGTTTATTGCTCTGAGCAAAAGCTTCAAAAAAATTCATTCTAATTTTCCGAATGAGTTCAGTTGAGATAGACCCATATTCCATAAAACGCCTAACAAAATCAATGCTATCATGATTATGAAACAAAGTCATATTGGTCATCTGTTTGAATTTCTTGACCAATCGTCATCTTACCTGAAGCTTGTGCACCAATAATAACAAGATTCATCATCTCCCCTCCCACTCACTTTTCAACAATCCATAGCGCAACAGGTCACAACGTTTTCCTTGTGCGTCTTTGCGGTCGCGGATTTGAGCTTCGAGGGTGAAACCTAGTTTTTCAGCAATACGTTGGCTTGCTTTGTTGTAACCATAACATTCAATTTCAATTTTGTGGAGATTGAGTAGGGTAAATCCAACTTTCAACAGCGCACGCGCAGCTTCTGGCACGAGCCCTTGACCCCAATAATCTGGATGAAGCAGATAGCCCATTTCAAGAACATCATCAGCATGGCGCTTATTAAAATCAACCGAACCAATGACTTTATTTGTCCCTTTTAAGCAAATACCATAACCAGACGGCATCTTCTGCTCAAGCCAGCACTTTGGCATAATGTTTTCAAGATAATATGCCTCTGCTTCCACACTTTCTGCAGGTGGAAAACCAGCTGGCCAAGTCACTTCTGGCAAGCTCGCATAAGCAAAAATATCATCAGCATCTGAAATCAGACGTTGACGCAAATATAGCCGTTCTGTCTCAATATCAGGAAGTTTACTGTCCTTAATCTGACCCCAAATTTTAATCATAAGTTCTCTACCATTTTGGTGGTAAAAAATCGCCCCTGTCTTTCGACAGGGACGAACTTTTTATAAATCCGCGGTACCACCCACATTCGAGTGACTAGCACTCGCAACTTGATTATTCAGTTACAACGTTCAGCAACCAGTCTTAATATTTGTACGGATTTCTCAACCACACCGCTCTCTGTAACAAATGTTTTTTAAGACACCTCTGAATGTTTTTATTTTAACAGATTTAGTCAGCTAACGCAAATAGATTAAGCTTTGAAAGCTACACCATTTTCTTTCAATTTATTAACAGTTGCTGGACCAACTCCTTTAAAGGCCAAAACGTCTTTTTCAGTAAAGTTTTTGAAATCGGAAACTGATTTAATCCCTTCATTATAAAGTGTTTCAATAAGTTTTGGTCGAATGCCCTCTACGGCAGAAATCGCTGAAAATTCTTCCAAACTAAGAGTCGCTTTTGAAACAACATTAGTAGCTACTTTAGCAGCTGCTTTGATAATGCCTGCGCGTTTCAATTTCAATAAGTACTCTTTTTTTCGATTCTTTTTCTTTGCCATTTTAGTAATTTCTCTCCCCTAAAAGATTATCTGGTAATTCGTGGAAACCTTTTCCGGCTTTATAATTAGCAAATTTGCCTTGGATAAATTTGTAAGCATCTAACTTACTTTCATAACGGATGTAGGCATCAGCTGCGCGTTCATCCTTGTCTTCTTCCACAATCTTACGACTAGCTTCCATCGCCATTTCGTTGATTGCGATTTGTGAATCTACCCAAGCTTCAAATTCTTTTAAAAATTCTTGTTCGTAAGTCATAAACACCTCTCGTCTGATTTCCTAGGTCATATTATAACACAAACATAGGCAAAAAGAGAAGTTTGTAAAGGATTTGTAACATGATTTCCACGAATCATTTCTTTTTACAGGGAAATTTTCTGAAAAAACTATTTTTTAGTGAATCATCTTGTTTTTTCCAGAGTTTTTAAGTAAAATATTAAAAATCTTTTGAAATTCAAGGAGGATGTGTTGGCATGATTTTATCACAATTTGACCATCAGCAAACGGCGATTATTAACCCAGAAGATGTCATCCAAGCTTTGCCAGATTTTCCCAAAACCGCTGTAACCTGTTTTGCAAGAGGAACTTTCGCACGAATCTTAGCTGAATTTCCTCACCGTGAAATCGCAAAAACAAGTGTCGCAAATTTGGAAATTCCAATCTATGAGCTAAATTTTCAGGGTCAAAAAATTGCTTTTTTCAACTCCTATGTTGGGGCAAGTGGCTGTGTTGCTATTTTAGAGGATATTATTGCTATGGGTGCTGAAAATATCCTTGTTTTTGGCACGTGTGGTGTCCTAGATAGCAATATCAAAGAAACCTCAATCATCATTCCTACAAGCGCTATTCGCGACGAAGGCACAAGCTATCACTACGCTCCGTCAGCAAGTGAAATTGCGCTCAATCACACCTATCGCCAACAGTTTAAACAGTTTCTTGACGCGCAAAATATCTCCTATACAGAAGGAAAAGTTTGGACAACTGACGGCATTTACCGTGAAACCCATCAAAAGACGGCAAATCGAAAGACACAAGGTGCTATCGCCGTTGATATGGAATGCTCTGCGATTGCCGCATTTGCCAACTTCCGCAAGATTAATCATTTTCAATTCTTTTATTCGGCTGACAATCTAGATGCCGAAGCTTGGGAACCTCGAACTTTGGCTAACGATGCTGACCTTGAAACCAAAGACCGTATTGCAAACATTGCTTTAAGTTTTGCCGTTGAATTATTCCGTTAACATCATTATAATAGTGATAATTTTTTTCAAAAAGAGAAGAAACATGGACATTAAATTTAAATCATTTACTGATGAAGATACCGCTCAAGCCATTGCGATTTAGAATCAAGTCGTGACCGACGGAATAGCCTTTCCACAAACTGAACCCTGAATCCTTAACCCTTGAAACAGGAAAAGACTTTTTCAAAGCCCAAACTTACACAGGTGTTGCTTACCAAGCGGATATTAGACAAATTGTCGGTCTGTATATTCTTCACTTAAATAATGTGGGACGTTGTGGACATATTTGCAACACCAGCTACGCTGTTGATAGTCATTTTCGTGGACAACATATCGGTGAAAAACTCGTCCGACGTTCTATGACGACTGCCAAAAAATTAAGATTTAGAATTCTTCAGTTCAATGCCGTTGTCAAATCAAACCATGTTGCACTTACCCTCTATCCAAAATTAGTCTTCCACCAACTTGGAACAATTCCAACAGGATTTCTCAATAAAAAGCATCCTGATATTACCTTTATGGTAACCTAGCAGGAGGCTTTTTGTTATTTTGTTCAAGCTATCCGTTCAAATAAAAGTAACCAGTATAGTACAAAAATAATAATTTTCAAGTCTTGCAAAACACAAAATATAGTGCTAAGATTTTATACAGAGTACAAGATATTGTGTTTAATATGCAGTTTCAACAAGAATGATTTCTTGCCACTACCCACTACATAGATAATACTTAGAGGAAGGAGGCTATCTTCTTATTTCCACAATACCGTAACTCCCACCAAACATTTACTACCATTTTCTAAATAGATGCTCAAATCTATTTCCATAACTATTCTCACTTACATTAGCATATTGGAGGTGCATTACTATCGTGATTATTCTAGCAGGAATGATAGGAGTTGGAAAAACTACCTACACTTCTCTTTTAGCCAAAGAATTAGGCACAACAGCTTTCTTCGAACCTGTTGATAACAACCCTATTTTAGATAAATATTATGAAGACCCTGAAAAATACGGCTTTGCTTTGCAGATTTATTTTCTAAATAAACGCTTTAAAGCCATTAAAAAAGCTTATGATACTGATAATAATGTCTTAGACCGTTCCATCTACGAAGACGCTCTCTTTACGTATATCAATACCCTTCAAGGCAGTATCAGCGAACAAGAATATAAGATTTACCTAGAATTGTTAGATAACATGATGGAGGAGATTGACGGACTTCCTAAAAAATCCCCTGATTTGCTCATTTACCTCGAAGGCAGTTTTGACCACATCATGAACAACATCAAAAAACGTGGACGTGATTTTGAACAGCCTGATAATGCTAACGGGCTCACTGATTACTACAAACTCCTTCACACACACTACAACAGCTGGTATGAAAACTACCAATACAGTCCTAAAATGAAAATCAACACCGACCATATCGATGTTACAAAATCGGAGGACTGGGCAAAAGTTTATCAAATGATCCGTCAAGAAATGAAATCAATTGGAATTGGAGATTAACATTTTTTGAAAAAATAATTATCACTTAAAAATTCTTTCAACCTTGCATGGAATCGTCTAAACACTAAAGAAAAACTGTTTGTCATTATCGCTTTTCTGGCATCACTTAGCTTTACCCTCTATGGCATGTTACCGACACTAGTCACAGGTGATTTTACCGCCTTAAATACTCTCTCAATTATCATGTCAATCTTTGGCTTTATCGGAACATGGACTTTGGCGCTCCAATGGTAGCCCACCTTTAAGGCAAATGGGATTCAAAACATCGCTGGGATTTTAGTTGCTAGGATGCAAGGCATTTACGGTGATATGTTTATAATTTTTTATTATCTCGTAACCGAATTTGTCAGGCATTACAGTTAGAAAAAACGCTGTAATGATAATGGTGAACTTGTTGTCGATAAAAAATTCGGAGCCAAAGACGTTTTTCTCGCTATCTTCTTTTGGACAATTGGACTTGGCTTTCTGTCTTACTGGATGGGTGGATAAAAAATTGTCCTCGATGCTTTGACAAACGGACTATCATTCACCGCCCAACAACGACAAGTAAAAGGGCACCTTGATGGCTACTACATTGGGCTTTTGGTTGACTTTCTTAGTTTTATGCTATTTATTTCCATTGGAAACCAAATCGTCGCTTTAAACTATCTCGGCATGTTTGCTCAAGGATTGGTTGAGATTATGATTTGGAAGAAAGGCAAAGGACAAGCTTAAATTTCCACTAAAAAAAGCCTCAAGCGAGGCTTCCAAACTATCTTTGCCGCCACCGAGAATTGAACTCGGAACGGAGCATTACCATTGCTCTATTATACCATTTAACTATAGCGGCTACCTACTTATAGTAACATGAAATCACTTTCCTAGCAAGAAAAAGTTATCAAATTCATTTCTTATCAAACTACTCCACTAAACCTGCATTTCATGTTTATAAATAAAAGTTTAACTCAGAATATGAGTTAAGCTTTTTGTATAACTTCATGAATTGATTTGACAGGTTTTACATGGTTATCGTGCTCACCTAACATTTTTTCCATCCAAATCATATCATACCAATGATTAAATTTATAGCCAGACTGGTGAAATTTTCCGACTAACTGGTAACCAAGGGCACGGTGGAATTTTTCACTGCCATTTGTCAAATAAGCATCTTCTGTCTCAGTTGAAGCAATGCAAGCATTGAGATTCAAAATTCCCATTTTTATCAAGTATTCTTCCAAAGTACGGTAAATTTGACGTCCTACACCTTTTCCACGCGCAGCCTTGTCCAAATACACCGTTGCCTCAGCCGACCAAGCATAGGCAGCTCTTGGATGAAAAGATGACGCATAAGCATAACCCAAAATCTGCCCTGCCTCTTCTGCTACCAAATACGGATAAAAAGCCATACTAGAGCGCATTCGTTCCTGAAATTCCTCTAAACTTGGCACCTCATACTCAAAAGTAATAGCCGTCTTTTCAACATAATAACGATAAATAGCAAGTAAATCTTTGGCATCCTCTAAACGAGCCAAACGAATGATAACTGTCATATTTCCCAAAATACCCTCTCGAACGTAATTTTTCACCAGTATATCGAGAAAATCCTTTACTGTCAAAAATAAAGCGACACCTTTCGTTAGCTATTTTCTACTCTTAAAACGTTATTTACTCTGTTCGAATAACCAATCACTCATCAACTTGTCATTGCTTCTGTCCATATTTGCTATATGTGAATTTATCCAATAGATATTTTCAGTTTTTTGCCTAAAACAGAAATCACTTACGCACTAATTTCACTACCGCTTCTGTCCGTGCGGTATGCGGAAACATATCCACCGACTGAATGTAATGAACGTCGTAAACTTTACTCAACTTGACCAAATCTCGAGCTAACGTTGCGGTATTACATGACACATAAACCATTTTAGCAGGCTGATATTTCAAAATAGTATCCAAAAGCTTATCATCAAGTCCCGTACGTGGTGGGTCAACAATCAAAGCATCTGCACGATAACCTTCCTTGTACCACTTAGGAATAATATCCTCTGCGCGCCCAGCTTCGTAGTGAGTATTCTCAAAGCCCATACGCTGCGCATTTTTCTTGGCATCAGCAATCGCCTCTGGAATAATATCCATACCGCGAACGCTCTTCACCTTAGCTGCAAATGCAAAACCAATTGTCCCAACACCACAATAAGCATCAATAACATGGTCATTTTCTGAAACATCAAGCGCTGCAACAGCTTGGCCATACAACACTTCTGTTTGCTGTGGATTCAACTGGTAAAAAGCTCGTGGCGAAAGCAAAAATTGATAATCTAAAACTTCCTCGGAAATATCAGCATTTCCCCAGATAACTTCAGTTTTTTCACCATAAATTTCACTTGATTTAGAACGGTTAACATTAACAGCAATTCCTTTAATCATATCAAATTCAGTCGTTAATTGCTTAATGACAGGGGCTAAAAAAACATCTCGACTAGTGATAAAAATCAGCTGCACTTGATTAGTCGCAATAGCTTTACGAATCATAACCGTACGCACCCCAGCAATTTTACGTTCATCGTAAATTGGAATGTGGTGCTTTTCTAAAAGTTCAGTCACACGATTAATAATCGCTTGCGTCAATTCATCTTGCACCAAGCAATCTCTAATATCAACCAAACGATGACTACCTTCTTCAAAAAGACCAGATTTTACACTTCCTTTAAATGAACGTGTTTGAAATTGCAACTTGGCACGATAATGATATGGCACCTCCATACCAAGCGTATGGCGAATATCATAATTCTCGTAGCCAGCAGGCTTAAATTTTGTCAACGACTGAGCAATCACATCATCCTTAAACTCTAACTGCTTATCATAACGAAGATGCATGATTTGACAACCACCACATTTTCGATAAATCGGACACGCAGGCTCCACACGAAATTTCGATTTTTTATTAATGGTTATCAGTCTTGCTTGTGCAAAATTACGTTTAACCGCTGTAATCTGACAAAAAATATCCTCACCCTTTAAAGCCCCTGGGACAAACACCAAGGTTTTCTTATAAAATCCAATCCCTTCACCATTAATTCCCATACGCTTAATTTTCAAAGGAATTTTTTGCTTTACTTTTAAATTCATTAGTGACTAAATATGACTCCTATATCTTTTAAATTTTCTATCGTAACTTTTCCAATTTTCGGCAAATCCAAAATCTCTTCTTCAGACCATACCTTGAAATCATTGATGCTATAAATACCATTTTCTTCAAAGACATCAAGCTGCGCTGTCGTCAAAAAATCAAGCTCATCCAACAGTATATCCATTACCATATCCAAACAATAACTGCTCAAATACCCCGAAAGATAACTTGCTGCTCTCTCCAGCAACGGCAAAACAAGACGAAACGCCGCATAAACAACCTCAATATCATTTCCAGCATACTCAAGTTTTAAACCAGAATTATCTTCTGCCAAGATCTTGCTCAATGACAAATCCGAACGTAAACAAAAGTCCTCAAATCCCTCAACTTCATCAAATAATCGTTTGAGCAATTCATGAGCAGTAAAATCATCATCCGCAAGAATCGCACCAATCAAAAGAAGCGTTTGTAGCAAATAATCATGTTCATAAGAAACACAATTCTCACAAAAAGCCTTAGCTGATGCATAATCCGACATCAAAATATAAAGTGACACAATTTCATAATGACAACCATGGTCACCATTTTCATCAAATTTATTTAACTCCTCAAACTGTGTTAAAGCCTTTTGATAAAGTCCATTTACCTTATAAAGTGATGCTAATCTCAATTTTTCACTAAAAAAAGCAAAAGACATTTGTTCAGAATTCCCAACCAAAGAATCGAGCATCTCTTCATGAGCCTTGATATCAAAATACAAATCATCCGACAATCGAACACCTCTAGGCACAACTTGTTCATCTCTTTTGCCAGCAAAATCAAGCACATCATCGTCAAACATGAAATCATCCAAAGCCCAAAAATCTTCCCCTGCTAACTCAGAAAGCTCTTTTTTCTGAAGAATTGTCTCCCAATCAATTATTTTATTCTTATCACCTTTCATCATCTCACCCTCCCATCTCTACACTTTAATTCTAATCCCTTCTATTTTAACATTTTTGTTATAATGAATATATGAAAATCACTAAAATTGAAAAGAAAAAACGACTTTATCTTTTAGAAATCGACGCTGATGATAAACTTTACGTTACAGAAGACACTATTGTTCACTTCATGTTAAGTAAAAATATGGAAATTGACGAAGCAACACTCAAAGACATTCAAAAGTTTGCTCAGTTTTCTTATGGCAAAAATCTAGCGCTTTATCACATTTCTTTTAAACAACGCACAGCTGCTGAAGTCAAAAAATACCTTGAACAGCATGATATTGACAGCCCTTATATCCCTGAAATTCTTGAAAATCTCAAAAAAGAAAACTGGATTAACGACGAGCAATACGTTGAGACGTATTTATCACAAAATCTCAATACAGGTGACAAAGGTGCCTACGTTTTAAAACAAAAACTCATTCAAAAAGGAATTAATTCCCAACTCATTGACCAAAAATTAGCCAATTTAGACTTCTCACCTCTCTCCGAAAAAGTAGCTCAAAAACTTCTCCGAAAATATCAGCATAAACTCTCAACAAAAACACTTAAAGATAAAATCATTCAAAATATGATGAATAAAGGTTTTTCCTATTCAGAAGCCAAAATAGCTTTTGAAAACCTTGAAGTTGAAAAAGATAGCGAACAAGAATTTGAATTACTTTATAAAGAACTCGATAAACAATATCGAAAATATAGTAAAAAATATGATGGCTACGAATTAAAACAACGGCTAACCCAGTCACTCGCACGAAAAGGATTCAATTTTGATGACATAGCCAGCGCCCTCAGAGACTATTTATAGAAATAAATAACATTTCTAAGTGTCTTTTTTCAGAAAATTATGATAAACTATAACAGATAAGTTTAATTGTAGAAAGTTGGTAAGGCATGAAATTACCTAAGGAAGGCGACTTTATTACAATTCAAAGTTATAAGCATGATGGTAGTTTGCACCGCACATGGCGCGACACTATGGTACTAAAAACAACAGATAATGCTGTTATAGGAGTTAACGATCATACACTAGTCACAGAAGGTGATGGGCGACGTTGGGTTACGCGAGAACCAGCTATCCTTTATTTTCATAAAAAATACTGGTTTAACATTATTGCTATGATAAGAGATAACGGTGTTTCATACTACTGCAATCTTGCCAGTCCATACGTTATGGATGAGGAGGCTCTTAAGTATATTGACTATGATTTAGACGTCAAAGTCTTTGCAGATGGCGAAAAAAGACTACTTGACGTCGATGAGTACGAATTACATAAGCAAGAAATGGGCTACTCTCCAGACATTGATTTTATTCTAAAAGAGAATGTCAAAATTCTCGTTGACTGGATTAATAATGGCAAAGGACCGTTTTCACAAGCCTATATTAATATTTGGTACAAACGTTATCTTGAACTGAAGAATCGTTAAAAGTTGCAAGCACTCCTTTTTGGAGTGCTTTTACACTACTTGAAAGGAGTAACTCACAATGGCATTTGAAAAAAACAAAGAACGTTATGCAAGCTTTGGCGTCACTACTAGCTTACCACATGAAATTATAGATACATTTTGGGATTTATTAGACCACTACCTAAAAAATGTTGTCCCACTTGACCCCATTTTAACATTTAGACTAGCTAATAATCATAACAATGTAACGTTTGAATATCACGACAGCAAACGAAAAATCTTCATTGGTTTTGATTACAACTTCCCGTTTGATCCCTTTTTCCCAGAAATCGTACACATTATTGACCAAGCAGGCGTAGAAACACTCCTACTCCCACACGAACTTGATTAATAATAAAACTCTCTACTATACTAATTGAACTACATCCCAATCGTTAGATTTTATGCCTAACTTTTGGATTCAGTACAAATTGTGTAGAGAGTTTTTATATATCTAAAACAAAATAGTTTTTGTCCGCCTGCGTTAGCATTGTTTTGAAACCATTCGAAACAGCACATCTCAAAAAATCTCTGTAACTTTTGAGTAGAATCCCAACTACTAAAAATCGAAACAAAACCAAAAAAGAAGACCAAGTAGTCTTCCCCAACCTCTTAAAAAATAAATAAAATAGTCCGTACGGGATTCGAACCCGTGTTACCGCCGTGAAAAGGCGGTGTCTTAACCCCTTGACCAACGGACCATATTTCTAATGGGCACAAGTGGACTCGAACCACCGACCTCACGCTTATCAGGCGTGCGCTCTAACCAGCTGAGCTATGCGCCCGAACGCTACAATTATAAAAGGTTATGCCGGCTACATGACTTGAACACGCGACCCTCTGATTACAAATCAGATGCTCTACCAACTGAGCTAAGCCGGCTACTTTCTTATTTAATGCGGGTTAAGGGACTTGAACCCCCACGCCGTTAAGCGCCAGATCCTAAATCTGGTGCGTCTGCCAATTCCGCCAAACCCGCATATTAATATGACCCGTACTGGGCTCGAACCAGTGACCCTCTGATTAAAAGTCAGATGCTCTACCAACTGAGCTAACGAGTCTAACGGTCCCGACGGGAATCGAACCCGCGATCTTCGCCGTGACAGGGCGACGTGATAACCGCTACACCACGGGACCTTTAGTATATTTACCATCTTAATGGGAGTTAACGGGATCGAACCGCTGACCCTCTGCTTGTAAGGCAGATGCTCTCCCAGCTGAGCTAAACTCCCTTTTGCTAAGCGACTACCATATCTAACAGGGGGCAACCCCCAACTACTTCAGGCGTTCTAGGGCTTAACTGCTGTGTTCGGCATGGGAACAGGTGTATCTCCTAGGCTATCATCACTTAACTCTGATTGATTATCCAATCAAAATTGAATACCTATATATTCTAACAAGTTTCCGACGCGCTGTCAATTCTTCTCAGTTACTTTGGATAAGTCCTCGAGCTATTAGTATTAGTCCGCTACATGTGTCACCACACTTCCACTCCTAACCTATCTACCTGATCATCTCTCAGGGCTCTTACTGATATTAAATCATGGGAAATCTCATCTTGAGGTGGGCTTCACACTTAGATGCTTTCAGCGTTTATCCCTTCCCTACATAGCTACCCAGCGATGCCTTTGGCAAGACAACTGGTACACCAGCGGTAAGTCCACTCTGGTCCTCTCGTACTAGGAGCAGATCCTCTCAAATTTCCTACGCCCGCGACGGATAGGGACCGAACTGTCTCACGACGTTCTGAACCCAGCTCGCGTGCCGCTTTAATGGGCGAACAGCCCAACCCTTGGGACCGACTACAGCCCCAGGATGCGACGAGCCGACATCGAGGTGCCAAACCTCCCCGTCGATGTGAACTCTTGGGGGAGATAAGCCTGTTATCCCCAGGGTAGCTTTTATCCGTTGAGCGATGGCCCTTCCATGCGG